>ERZ761607.4607-NODE-4607-length-12030-cov-4.830564_pt1 | contig 12030 bp, 8 predicted proteins | sample MGYA00511164_ERZ761607 | MGnify/ENA primary metagenome ERZ761607 (study PRJEB28899, sample SAMN02445080) | bioreactor sludge metagenome | biome: EBPR sludge | place: Australia: Brisbane, Thorneside Wastewater Treatment Plant | collected 2011-06-22 ...
GCCCAGGCTAATCTGGCGCTGGTGGAAGCTGGTCCGCAAGCTGAGCAAGTTACCGCAGCCGAAAGCCGGGTAGCGGCGGCGCAGGCGGCAGTCAACCAGGCTGCGGGCAGCCGGGATGCCGCGCTGGACATTGCCGATGAGTCGGATATTTTGGCGGCGGAAGCGGCCGTTGCTGCGGCGCAGGCCCAGGTGCAGCAGCTGGAACAGGCATACCAGGAGATTCTCGACAGCTGCTTCGACACGCCCGATGGCGAGGTATGCCCGCTGTTTGGCCCCATCGAGGAGCAGACGCGGCAGCAGCTGGACGCGGCCCGGCTGAACCAGGCCGCAGCGCAGGCTGGACTGGAAGCGCTGCAAAACGGCGCGACGCCGGCCCAACGGCAGGCAGCCAATGCCCAGGTGGGCGTGGCCCAGGCCAATCTGGCCATTGCCCAGGCACAGCTGGATTTGCTGCGGGCGGGAGCCACGCCGGAGCAGATTCGTCTGGCGGAGGTGGCGGTGGCGCAAGCCCAGGTGGGCGTGCAGCAGGCGGAAGTGCGGATTGTGCAGGCTGCGGCGGGGGTGATGGTGGCGGAAACGGCCGTTACCCTGGCCGAAGCTGGCGTGGAAAGTGCCGAACTGGCGTTGGAGCGTACCTTTTTGCGCGCTGCGTTTGACGGCACGGTGGTTTCCGTGGCGTTAAGCGCGGGGGAACTGGCCGCACCGGGCTTCCCGGTGGTGACGCTGGCCAACTTTACCGCGTGGCAAGTCGAAACAACCGATCTGACCGAGCTGGACGTGGCGCTGGTGGCCGAAGGTGCGCCCGTGACGGTGCGGGTGGACGCGCTGCCTGGGGCGGATCTGGTGGGGGTGGTAACGGCCGTTGCCCTGCTGCCCAACCTGGCGCGCGGTGATGTGGCTTACACGGTAACGATCGATCTGGCCGAAACGGCCGATCTCCCCCTGCGCTGGGGCATGACCGCCTTTGTAGACATCGAAACGCAGTAGTCGCGCTTTCTTAGCGCGCCGCAGTTGCTACAAGGTCAGCAGCATCTGGGCAATTTTGAGGGCGCGGGTTTCCATTTGCTGGCGGATCGGTTCGCGCTTAGCGGGGGTAGGGGTGTTGAGGAGGGAGACGGCCGTTTGCCACACCTCCTCGCGCCACTGACCAATCATCTTGGACACCAGCCACTCATCCACCGGCCCCATGAGCCGGTCCAGCCAATCCAGTCGGGGGGTAAACGCCTCCACGACGGTGTCCTGCACCGCGTCCACGGTGCGCCCGATGATATCGTTGACCTGGATGAAATCCTGGTAGCGCCTGGTGCGCTCGGCGGGGGTAAGGGCCGCCCATTCGGCTTCCAATAGCTCGACAACGGTCAGGACCAAATCGTAATTGATGTGGGCGTTGACCCCTAAAAAGAGGTTTTGCAGGGTGTAGGTTTGGGCATCCTGCGCGGCGGTAAAGGTGAGCTGCCAAACCTGGGGCGTGGTGGGCTGCTGGCTTTCAAAGGCGGCCAGGGCGGTGAAGTAGTAGTCGGCAAAGCGGTGGGTGAGGGTGTGGACCCAGGGATTGTCCTGAAACTGTTGCTGGTGAACGGCCGTTAGCATATTTTCCGTCATCAGCAGGTAGCAGTTGAGGAAAATGGCGCGGCGATCGGCCGTTTGCTGCCACTGGTGCAGGTGGGTTTGCATGGTGTTGAGCATTGTTGTGTGGGGAAGGGAAGCTGTTGGTATTGTCATAAAATGTTGAGCGGTTAGACCTGACAGGTTTTCGCAGCGAAAACCTGTCAGGTCTAAAGTATACTAAATTCGGCCAGCAGGGGGAAGTGATCCGAGGCGTGGCGGATGGCTGGGTGGTCGTCTACGACGCGGCAGCTTTGCAGGCGTGGCAGCATCTGCGGGTCGGCGAAAATGTAGTCGTAGCGGGTGGTGGGGTTGATGGTCCACCAGGTAAAGCCGTCGGCGTGGGGATGCAGGTGGCGGAAGCAGTCGGTGTAGCCTGCGCGTAACAAGCGGGGGATGGCCAGCCGGAAGATGAGCCGAAATTGGAGCAGCATCACGCGCCGCATGCGGACCGGATTTTTATGCTGCAAGACGCGGTCACCGGGGCCAATTGCATTGACGTCGCCGATGATGAGGTGGGGGGTGGACGGCCGTTCCGCAATAATTTCCAACAGTTTCCCTACCGCCTGCCAGCGGCGAATCTCAAACGGCAGCAGCAAAAAGGGCAAAAAGTGGATGTTGTAGATGGTGAGCGGCCCGCCGGACGTGTCTAGTTTGGCCTCCAGCGCGGCCTGGGTGAGCGGCGGCTGGTTGTAAATGTGCCAGGCTTGGATGGGATAGCGGGAGAGCAGGGCAATGTGCCGCTGGCCGCTGCCGTGGCCCCAGGCGTGGTGCAGCTCCAACCGCTCGGCTAAAATCTTGACCACCTCGTGGTCATCTGCTTCGGTGAGGCCAATCACGTCGGCGTTGATGTGGGCCAGGACGGCGTAGATGCTTTCCAGCTGCTTGCGTCCGCCAAATTCGAGGTTGTAGGTGAGGATTTTCATGGGTAATTGGGTAATTAGGTAATTGGGTAATTGGGTAATTGGGTAATTACTGAATTACCCAATTACTCAATTACATTCATCTCCTGGTGCCAGAGCTGGGTGGTGAGGATGCCGGTAAGGATGCGACTGTGGTCGGTACGGCCGTTCCGATGCATCTCCCTTAATTTTGCCACCGCTTCCGCATTAAAATAGCCGGTTTCGCGTAGCGAGGTTAGTTGGAGACACTCCTCGGCCCAGGCGGGTAGTTTTTCGCTGCGCCACCAGGCGGCGTGGGGGGTGGCGAGGCCTTGTTTGGCGCGGGTGGTAACGGCCGTTGGCAGCAGCTCTTTCATGCCCAGCCGCAGCAAAACTTTGTTCATTGCGCCGTTGAGCTTCAGCTCAGGCGGCAACTGGGCGCAAAATTCCCACAGCTTGTGGTCCAAAAACGGTGGCCGTGCCTCGACGGAGTTGGCCATGCTCATGCGATCCACCTCAAAGTTGATGAAATCGACCAGGCGCGTCTGCGCTTCCAACGCCAAAAACTGGTTCAGCGGATGATAGGTTGCCACAGAGGGCACAGAGGGAAAAGAGAGTTTTTCTCTAAAATCTCTGTGCTCTCTGTGGCCAAATAAAATTCCTAAAGTCTCTGGCGCGGTGACCTGGTGCCAGAGGGTGAAGCGGGCCAGCGGGTCGCGAGTGCCGTGGGCGAGGACGCGCTGGCCGGCGGCGGAACCGGGCAGGGGCAGTTTGGTTAAGAGTTGGCGCAGCGGTTGGGGGATGGCGAGGAACGGCCGTATCCGCCGATCGCCATCAAACCAGTGGTAGCCGCCCAGCAGCTCATCCGCCCCTTCGCCGGTGAGGATCACTTTGAAGCCTGCGTCGCGACACGCCTGGTAGAGCAGGTAGATGGGCAGGCTGGTGGCGGAGCACTGCGGTTCTTCGAGCCGGGCCACGATTTGCGGCAGCAGGTCGAATGCTTCGGGGCCGAAGTGCAGGGTGTGGTGCTGGCTGCCGAGACGCTGGGCGACAAGTTGGGCGTAGGCGGATTCATCGTGGCTGGCGGCGCTGAAGGCGATGTTGAAGGTGTGAATTGGCTGGCCGCTGATCTCGGTGAGCAGCGCGGCCAGGGCGCTGGAATCAATGCCGCCGCTGAGCAGGGAGCCGACGGGCACGTCGCTCATCCGCCAGGCGCTCACGGCGTCGCGCAGGTGGGTCATGAATTCGTCTACGGCGTCGGCTTCGCTAATTTGGCGGTAGTTTGGGTGGGCGGGGAAGGTGAGGTGGTGATACGGCCGTATCGTCACCGACCCATTTTGCGCGATGAGCATGTGCCCGGCGGGCAATTTGTGCACATCGGCAAACATGGTTTGCGGCGTGGGCACAAAGCCAATCGTGAACAGGTCGGCTAGCGCCTGCCGGTTGGTGCGGCGGGTGAGGGTGGGCAGGAGGTGGAAAATCGGACGAATTTCGGAAGCAAAGGCCAGCTCATTACCAATCTTCGCGTAGTGCAGCGGTTTGATGCCAAAGCGGTCGCGGACGAGGCGGAGGGTTTGGGAACGGCCGTCCCACAGGGCAAAAGCAAACATGCCGCGCAGCTTCACAAAGGCGTCGGTGCCCCACGCCTCGTAGGCGTGTACGATGGTTTCGGTATCGCTGCGGGTGCGGAACTGGTGCCCGGCGGCTTCCAGCTCGGTGCGCAAGGCGGGGGCGTTCATCACCTCGCCGTTGTAGGTTATCCAGATGGTGCCATCTTCGTTGCTCAGAGGCTGGTGGCCATGGGCCAGGTCGATGATGCTCAGCCGCCGCGCCGCCAGCCCAATGCCGTCGGCGACAAAAATGCCCGCGTCATCTGGGCCGCGATGGTGCAGCAGGTCGTTGGCCTGGGCCAGCCGTTCGCGATTGATTTGGGGGGAGAGGATGCCAGTGATGCCGCACATGTGGTAATTGAGTAAATGGGTAATTTGGTAATTTTTTAGCCTGGGCGTTCATGCCCAGATTGTGGATGGTATACAATTCGGGCGTTATGGGCAAAGCGGCTAAGCAAATTAGAAATAAAATCAAAGATTCCGCAGATTTAACAGATTTATTGTTGATTCTGTTGTGGTTTGTTTCGCTGGCTGTGGGGGTGGCGTATCTGCGGCTGGGGTGGGCGCGGGTGGTTTATCCGTACGCGCTGGATTTGGTGGAGGAGGGCATGGTGATGCAGGCGTGGCGGGTGGCGCAGGGATTGCCGGTGTTTGTACCGCCGAACGCGGAATTTGTGCCGCAGGTGTACATGCCGCTGTTCACCTGGCTGGGTGGGCTGCTGCTGCGGCTGACGGGCTTTGGTTTTTGGCCGCTGCGGTTGATTTCTTTTTTGAGCGTGGGGGGAACGGCCGTTCTCACGTTCTATGTGGGTTGGCGAGAAAGTGGTGGGAAAACGGCCGCATTTATCGGTAGCGGGCTGTTTTTGGGCGGCTACCGGCTGGTAGGTGGCTGGTATGACCTGGCGCGGGTGGATGCGTTGTTTGCGTTTTTGAGCTTGGCGGGGTTGGTACTGTTGGTTTACGGAGGAAGGAGAGGAACACGGAGCTACACAGAGGGGGCACGGAGTTTCACCGAGATTAAGATTATTTTTGCGGCCGTTTTGCTGGGGTTGGCCTTTTTGACGAAGCAGAATGGGGTATTGCTGGCGACGGTAGCGGCGTTTTATTTTTTTACCGCAGAGCACGCGGAGAGCGCCGAGAAAAACAATAAAAAATCCGCGTCCTCCGCGTTCATCCGCGTCCTAAAATTTTTTGTCATTCCCTTTGCAGTCGTTGCCGCCGTGCCGGTTTGGGTTTTGCAGCAGGCGAGCGGCGGCTGGTTTAGCTATTATGTGGTGACGATTGCCTATGCCAGTCCGCTAGAGTTGGCGCGATTACGCAATATTTTTGTGTGGGAGCTCGGCGCGGGGATGGGGGTGTTGGTGGGGGAGGCTGTTTTTTTGGTGGTGCAGCAGGTGAGGCGATTGGCGATTGGAGATTGGAGATTAGCCGCAGTTAATCTCCAATCTCTAATCGCCAATAATCCCTGGCTGGTGTTTGGGCGCAGCACGGTGGGGGGCAATCTGAACAACATGCTCATTGGCTACGCCTTTTTGTGCTTGATCCCTGCGCTGTCATTCCCGCGCAGGCGGGAATCCACTTTCGCGGTCGGAATGGATACCCGCCTGCGCGGGTATGACAAACGAAGATGGCTTTGGACTGCGATCATGCTTGCGCAGTTTGGCTTAGCGACGTTTCCGCTAAATGCTGGATTGCCCAGAAATTTTTGGCCAACGGCCGAAATGCGGGCAGCGGGCGATGCGTTGGTTGAAAGAGTCGAAGCTGGACCGGGCGAGGTATGGCTGTTGATGCATCCTAGCGTGGCGGTGTGGGCCGGCAAACGGCCGTTTGCCCACCTGCAATCCCTCTGGCACGCCCGGCAGCGCGGGACCGAGCCGCTGCCGCCCGACCTGGTGGCGCTCATCGAGCAGCAGCACTTTGCCCAAATCATCTCGGATGAAAGCGACTTTTTTGAGACGGAGCCAACCTTTGTGGCGCTGCTGCTGGCACATTACGAGGCGGTGGAAACGCTGCCCCCAACACAATCGCCCCCCACGCTAAACGATCCGGTGATACGGCCGTTAACCCTCTACATTCCCCAGAAAAATTTTGCCACAGAGAACACAGAGGATTAAGAGAAATGCGAGAAAAATCTGGGTAATCTGCGAAATCTGTGGATTTATACTTCTTGTGGCCAGCGGAGCATGACGGTGTAGCCTTGCCAATTTGCGTCGGCTTCGTGGTACGGCCGTTGCTCCACAACCAGCCAGGCATGCCCCGTCACCTTCTTCTTGTCTGGCGTTTCGCCCGGCGCAAATTTGGCCCCAAACCGTACCGCAACCGGCACGCCCAGCTCGTGCAGGTAGCGGTAGCGCAGCAGCGAGCGGCGCAGGCACAGCCCCAGCGGCGAGCGGCGCTCCAGCAAGGCAGCCAGGTCGGCCAGTTGGCGGGTTTGGGCTTCTGGGGGGAGGGGAAACGGCCGTTCCCCACCCCCCATCGCCTCCAGTTCCACCATCGCCTGGGGGATGGGCTGTTTCAGGATGATGGGCAGTTCCTGGCAAAGATGGCGCATTTGGGCCAAAAGCTGCCGCTGCTGGGCGTTGGTGAGCAGGCTGGGCAGCAGCCGCAGCCCCAGCCACAGGTGGCCGATGCGGACGAGAAGAGCGTTCATAAGAAATTAGGGGCCTATGGAATTTGGCGTGAAACGTGAAACGTGAATAGAGAGGCGTCCCTCATCACGTTTCACGTTTCACGCCCTGGCGTTTCCCAAAAGCCAGATTCATTGAATGACAAGCAGGTTGTCTTTGGCCATTTCGTGGGCCAGCTCCAGCAAATCGGCTACCACCATGCTGGTTTCCACCTCGTACTTGGCGGCGATGGTGGCGGCATGCTGCTCAATCGTTTGTTCGCCGTCGAGCATTTCCCAAAATACGGTGCCCACCTCATTGAGGGAAAAGTAGGTGCCGGTGCGAATGTCGATCAAAATCGCCTCATCCGCCACCACTTCAAAGGTGACGTTTTCGGCGCGTTGCAGGATGGAATCTTTGTTCAACTTACTCTCCCAGGGAAGCAATTGGGTAACTGAGTAATTGGGTAATTTTGTTCAATTACCTAATTACTCAATATACTTTCTTGCATGAATAGTTTGCGGTGGCAATTTCACGATCTAATTATCGAAGGGAATGCAGATGATGCAACTTTGTGGCATGGTTGGTTGGCATCGTTTGGTTCGTTGGCGCCGAGCACGGCCGTTCCCCACCTCACCGTCACTTTCAAAACCGTGGCCAGCGTGCCCGCGCCGCCCAGCCGCCCCCCCGATTTCCAGCAGGGCGACCTGCTGCACTACTTTGTCGATGGCGACCAGGTGATTGCTCATTTTCCGCGCTACGGCCAGCTGCATTTGAACCTGGCCGAGGGTTGGACGCAGGGCCAGGTGGTGGCGGCGGCCGGGCAAACCTACGCCATCTTGGAAGATTTGATCGCTATCAGCCTATCACCCCACCTGCGCCGTCGGGGCAAGTTTTTGCTGCACGCCTTTGCCGCCGCCGACGAGGGGCAGGCGGTGCTGCTGGTAGGCGGCATCGGCGCAGGCAAAACCACCACCGGGCTGTCCCTGCTGAATGCCGGTTGGCAGCTCCTCTCCAACGATTCGCCAGTGGTGGTGGCAAACGGCCGTGTCCAACGCTACCCCGGCGTTCTGGCAGCCTACCCCGAATCTTTTGCCCATTTTGCCACGATGGCTCACCTGGCGGAGAGTGTGGTGGGGGGAAACGGCCGTCGTAAAATCAGCGTCACGGCCGAATCGATCTGGCCACACGTCTGGCAAAACGAAGCGCCGGTGCGGGCCATCTGCTTTCCGCAGATCGAAAACCGCCCCGACCATGCCCTGACCCTGCTGGCCAAGCCAGCCGCCCTGGCCCGCCTGCTGCCCCACGCTGTTGAGCAGTGGGACAAGGCGATGATTCCCACCCACCTGCGCCATTTGCGCCAGCTGGTGGAGGCGGCCCCGGCGTTTACCCTCCATCTTGGCCCAGACGTTGTGTCCATTCCAGAAACAATTCGCTCCATAATTCACAAATTCCCTGTTTGAAGCTGAGAGCGGGATGAGTAAGGGCGGTTACGGCCGTTTCCCTTACGCCGCTCTTCTCTCCTGAAAAGCCGTAAAGAAGCCGTGAAATGGTGTGGTGTAGGACTTCCGCACTATTGTTTGGTGCAGGGCTAAATGGTGAAATGTACTCGGCTAAGCCATCGGGAGAGAAGCGCTTGGCCCCTATGTGCCAATGACTTTCCCTGAGCAGAGAAAATCGGCACCTGGGTGAACCGCAGCCGTTTGGCTAGAAGACGACCTTGCACCCGCAGAACGGCCGCTCACTGACCAGCATCAGTCCTAAGAGACCGATCGGTTGGTAAACAGAATAAGCTGACGAAGAAACCTCACACATCACGATGCCATAAGCCAGCTCTTACCATCTCTTGACGGTTGTTCCGGCGAACCAGTTTGGTTTGTCTTGCCGCATGTCGGATGGGTTTATGCTGGCTGGCAGGAGTAAAAAGCATGAAGAAGCGTTTATTTTTATTTCTCTTAGCCATTCCTTTGCTTGTCGGCATTCTCATCACGGGACAGAAGGGGGAAACGGCCGTACCCACCATTTCCGCAGGCAGTGCCGAATGGCCCATGGTGGCCGCCAACCCACAGCGTACCTCCTGGACTCCCGAAGAAGTGCGCGGCCAGCTCCGTCCCGAATGGTACAAACCGTTTGAGGCCTACATCCCGCCCCACGTGCAAATCATTGCCGCCAACAACACCCTCTACATTTCCACCGCCAACGGCCTCTACGCCATTGATTCCACCACCGGTTCGCAAAAATGGGTTTACCCCACCGAAATGCCGCTGGGCCACTCCCCCACCATCTCCAACGGCGTCGCCTACGTCGGCGGCCTGGACAACAAAATCCACGCCATCAACGCCACTACAGGCGCAGGCTTATGGACCTTTAGCGGCGGCGGCGGCTTCGAGACAAACCCGGTTGTGGTCAACAACATACTTTACGCGGGCAGCCGCGATGGCAAGATGTATGCCATTACCGTTTCCGGGGCAAATACGGGCAAGCTGGCCTGGAGCTACCAGACCGGCGGGCCAATCCTCTATTCGGCGGCGTACAACAACGGCACCCTCTATTTTGCCTCCAACGACAGCTTCGCCTATGCCCTCAATGCCACCACCGGCGCGCTGGTTTGGAAATCGGTCAAGCTGCCGGGGGCGGGTTTTTACTCGTATTGGCCCGTCGTTTACGAAGACAAGGTGATTTTTTCTGGCAGCAATGCCTACACAACGGCCTTCAACTGGCCGGGCAGCGCCCAGATGGCCAAGCTGGAACTGCTAGACATCTACACCAGCCAGGGTGTGCCGCCCGGTAACACCATCGGGGCCGTTACCACGGCATCGGGCGATTGGGCGGCGGGGACCAAAACCATCAATGCCTCGCGCATCTACAACTACTTCGATGCCAAACCGTGGCGGCGCACCGTTTTTGTGTTGAACCAGGCCAATGGTGCGGAGACAACCACCGCCCCGGTGTTGTGGACCGGCACCGCCAGCGGCACGCGCTATCCGCCGGTGGTGGGCGTCGATGGGGTGTTGTACCAGCAAAACAACTACACCTCGGATGCGTCAATTGCTCGTGGGCACGTGGCGGGCTGGCAGCCGGATAATCCGTACATCACCAACATCAGCGGCGACGTGGCAGCCGTGGATGAGCCACACGCCGCCTCGGGTGGTGGTGACCTGATTTACTGGAATCTGTGCTGTGACCGCCAATCGGGCTCGATTGACATTACCATTCCCAACACGGATTTCCCCAATGGCGGGGTTGATCCCTCGCGTGAGTGGGTTTACTACTACTACAACTTGCTCACCTGGGCACCGGGCTACAACTTTTTGTACTACACGGCCCAGCCAGACAACTACACCAAACCCTACTCCAACTTCGGCAATGTAAACGGCATCTATGGCTTTCACGGGGATGTTTCGCCGCCGATTCCGTATAACGGCCGTGTTTACATCCAGCGCAGCAACACCATCATGGCTTTTTCTGCCAGCGGCAACGGAGCTACCGCCTTGTCCACGGCTGCCATTCAAGCTGCCCCGCCAGCCAACATGGACACGCCTGACCAGGAAGACCTCATCGCCGAGCTGGAGGCTGAAGTATCCAAAATGGTCGCGGCGGGGCACCTGCGGCCCGGCCTGATGAGCCACGGCCTGTTCGATAACAGCGCTCCTAACGGCTGCGGCGACAACCTGACAGCTTACTGGAGCAATTCGGCCGATACGCTGTACACGCTGCTCATGGCCTTACCACACCTCTCGCCTGGCTTGCAGCAGTCGGTGCGCAGCTACCTGCAAAGCGAATACGCCAGCTATCCGCCGTACCAATACGACCACGTAGGCTGGGCCAACGGTGCCCCGCGTGAAGCGTACCTCACCCCGCCCGAAATGACGGCCGGGATGGTTGGCCCAGAGACAAAAAACTTCACTTTTTTGAACAACGGCGGTTGGGGTGGCACTGGTGTCTGGGGACGTAATCCGTTTGCCTGGTATGCCCTGTGGAAATACGCCGAGGAGTTTGGCGGGGCCAATACCATCTACACCGCCAGCCGCAATGCCTTTTTGGAAGAGTTCAACAACCGGCCAACCGACAGTGTGCTGCTCAAAATGCCCCTGGTGCACAATGCGTACATTGCTGGAATGATCGGTTACCTGGAGCTGGAAAAGCTGGCCGGCCAGCCCGCTTCCAACAATGTAAACACCGAACTTACCCGGCTGCTGGCGCTGCGGGCCAACAATTTCACCAAAGACACGTCTTACCGCTTGTTTACCGATGGCGGCGTGTACTGCCGCACGTTGAACATCTCCAGCAATTTTATCTACCTGGTGCCGGAGCTGGCTGAGTACCTGCGTGACAACGCGCTCTCCAAGGTCAACAGCGCCATTGCCGAGTATGAAACGGTGGCCCCGTACTGGTTTGTTACCTTCTTCTCCAGTGCGTTTGCCGAAAATGCCATCGCGCCGCTGTATGATGCGCATTCGCTCTTCATGGCCAAGGCGCTCATCCAGGAAGCGTCGGGGGATGAGCTGGCTCAGTATATCGATCAGCCAGGTTTTGCTACGGGCGATCTGTTCCACATTCAGAAGCTGGTGGCGGCGATTGAGAACCAGGTGTATGGCTTTACGGTTACGGCCGTTCCCACCTTCGCCCACGTCGATACTGGCCAAAGCGCCACGTACCAAATCTCGGTACAGGGCACCGGCGGCTTTGTTGCCCCGGTCAATATCCAGCTGTCCAACGGCTACGGCACACTGGCGGTGAATCCCACCTCCACCACGGTCACCCCGCCGGGCAGCGTCAACTTCACGCTGGACGACAACAGCACCAGCAGCAGCCCGCGCTGGTATGTGGTCACGGTCACCGCCACGGGCGACGGCATTCAAAAGACGCTGACGCTGCGGATGCTGGTGAACGGAACGGATACGTTTTTGCCCATTGTGAGACGGTAAGGAAGTGATAAGTGAAAAGTGAAAAGTGAAAAAACCTGCTCACTTTTTACTTTTCACTTTTTACTCAAAAAGGTAACAGCATGAAAAGTGCACGACACTTCATTCTCTTGATTCTTTTTTTAGCGCTGCCGCTGGGATGGTTAGGTAGTGGGTCGGAGCAAACCGCCGAGGCTGCCGTGATACGCCGGATTAATGTGCCGTTTACAACGGCCGTTGAGCCAGACATCCCCGGACCCGACCGGGCTGTCCTCTGGTTTGGTGAGGTGGGGCCAACCACCCAAAGCTACGCCGATGTGCGCCTCATCTACAACCAGGACAAGCTGCACGTCGTTTTCCACATTATCGACCGCTACCTCTATTACGACGCCACGCCCACGGCCGCCGAGATGGCCAATTGGGA
>ERZ761607.4608-NODE-4608-length-12028-cov-6.416771_pt1 | contig 12028 bp, 11 predicted proteins | sample MGYA00511164_ERZ761607 | MGnify/ENA primary metagenome ERZ761607 (study PRJEB28899, sample SAMN02445080) | bioreactor sludge metagenome | biome: EBPR sludge | place: Australia: Brisbane, Thorneside Wastewater Treatment Plant | collected 2011-06-22 ...
TATTTTCTAATTATTACGCCGCCTGGGCGGCGTGAGTATATCACGAACCATTGAAACATGAAGGTGCAAAAGCAAAAGCCCATCCTCGTTCCTGACGAAATCTTGCTGGACTACCTCACACCAGAGGAGCTTCGAGCTTTCGCCGAATCCAAAACCGGCATTTTCAGCATCACCGTGTATGCCGAAAAACCGGGCGAAAAAAGGAAAAGGAAACCGATGCTGCACCTCTCCGAACTGGGAAAAGCCAACTGCTGCGAGCCGGGCAGCGGGTGTTGCTGAGGGGGATTGTTCTAACCATCTTCCATATCAATGAAATCATCACTAAACGAGCGGCTGCTGGCCTGTTGCACCGAAATGCAGGGCGAATTCGGCCTCATACCCGAAGTCAGGCAGCAGGAATTGGCCGAACTGGGGGCCTATATTGCTCAAAAAATACAATCCGGGCAAGCGGCACAACTCACTGTCATCTGCACTCACAACTCCCGGCGCAGCCATATCGGACAACTCTGGCTGGCGGCCGCTGCCGCTTATTACGGAATAGAGGGTCTGGCTGCCTTTTCCGGCGGCACAGAGGCCACTGCTTTCAACCCCCGCGCCGTAGCGGCCATGCGCCGGGCGGGTTTCGACATTTCGGGGCCGGAGGCAGAGGCCAACCCCCGATACACGGCTCTCATGGGAGCGGGGCTACCGGAGTTGGTGCTGTTTTCCAAAAGGTACGATGATCCGGAGAACCCGCAGCAGAGCTTTGCCGCCATCATGGTTTGTTCTGATGCCGACGAAGCCTGCCCTTTTATTCCGGGCGCCGAAAAACGTTTTGCCATTCGCTACGACGACCCGAAAGCCTCCGACGGAACGCCCCAAGAGGCGGCTACCTACGACGAACGCTGCCGGCAAATCGGGCGCGAAATGCTTTTCGCGATGTGGTGTGTAGCAGAGCAGGGTAAATGAGGTGCCGGCGCTGATTGCCCTGGTCAATGTGGCCTTTTGGTTGCGCCGACGGTATTATCCTGCGCCGGGAGGAGGTGAAAAATGAGTTGTACAAGTCGCTTTGTATCGAGGGTACGGGGAATAGAATAAAGTATCGCCTCATTGGGCTGGTTGCAGCGGCGGCGTTTCCTGTATTCTCAATCTTTCCACTCTTCCGCTTCCCAACTTTCCAAATTGCGTTCTTCGTTCGAGAAATTGATGCCCACCAAAAACACCCTTTGCGGGCTGTTTTTAAAAGGCAAGGCATACTCCCTGTCCTTTATCTGTGCCAGAGCGGCCCTGGCGCTGCTCTCCATCTTAAATTCCATAAGGTAAACAAAATCATTTGTAGTGGCCACCAGATCAATCCGGCCTTTGTGGTGCGCCAATTCGGCCCGAACCGACATGTCCATGTATGCCGTGATGAGGTACAATACCGCGTGAAAATAGCCCTCCCACATTTTCAGCAGCTCGTCCTCTGATTTGTATTGTTTCGGCGGTTGCCAATTGTACTTCAGATCAGACAGTATCACTCTGAGCGCCTCCATAAAGAGATGAATATTGCCTTGCCGCAGGCCGTTTCGCATCTCTATAAGCGATTGACTGACCAATGAAGCCGGCTGATAAGTGAATGCCTCCACCATGTTGTGCATCATAGAGTGCCGCACCTCGTAGTTGGGATAGCCCAAGTGGTAGGTAGTCTCGTAGATGGAGGCCTCCACCTGCTGAATGGTGAGATAGCCCGTTTGGAAGAGCAGCCCTGTCATATTGAGATCGAGCAGAGAAAAGCGGTTGAGGAAGTTTTCGTCTAAAACGACCGCCTCGAACTCCTGCGGGTGAATGCCCCGGTTGCGAATGGTTTCTACTAAAAAAGTCGGTGTACCTGTGGCAAACCAATAGTTGCCGAACTGCTGGTTTTGAAAAAACTGCAGCAAAGAAAATGGATTGTGCAGGCGGGTTTTACCGTCATAAGAGTAACCATTGTACCAGTTTTTGATGGCCTCGGTCAATCCTTCGCGGGTGAGTTCATATTTTGATGCCGCCTGATCCATGTATTCGCCGAAATAATAGGTCAACTCCGCCTGTGTAATGCCCAGCAGATCATGGCTCAATGAATGGATGCTCAAATCGGTGAGGTTGTTCAAATCTGAAAAAAGGCTGACCTTGCTGAATTTGGACACGCCCGTAATGAACAGAAACCGGAGATGTCCCGCCGCTTCCAATCCTTTGAGCGGACCGAACAATTGCCTGAGAATCTGTTGATTGGCCTCGGCCTTATCCACTTCCGTGAGAAAATCAATAATGGGTTTGTCGTACTCGTCAATGAGCAGCGCCACGGGCTTGCCCCTTGAGCGGGAAATATTTTGAATAAGCGTTCTGAATTGTGTGGCGATGGAGCTGGTTTCAATATCAACGCCAAATTCGGCGGCATAGCCCTGTATCACCAATTCCAATTCTTCTTCCAGATTCTTTGTTTTCAAACCAAAATCCGCAAAATTGAATTGCAGCACGGGGTACTCAACAAAGTCATAGTCGGTATGAAGGCCGATGTACAAATCCTTGAACACGTCTCGGTTGCCCAAAAACAAATGCCGAAACAATGATACCAACAGCGACTTGCCGAACCTGCGCGGGCGAGAGAGAAAATACAGCCGCCCCTGCCGCAGTAGTTCAAACACCTGCCGGGTTTTGTCCACATACAACAAGTTTTCCTTGATGACGTCTTCAAAATTTTGCCTTCCTGTTGGTAATAACTTCATACGCTTTGTCTCATACGCATGGCAAAGATATGCTTTAATTCTCGTTATGCCCCCTCACTCCAACCCCGCCGGTTTCAGGCCGCCGCTCAACGCCAGATCAATGGCGCGGCGCAGGCGGGCCTCCGACAAAGGCGTGCGGCCTGCCACATACTCGGCAATGCGGCCGTACCGATTGATGACGATGGTGGCCGGCAGGAGTTCGATGTTGAAAGCGTCGTTGTAAAACTGGCCGTCGGCAATGACCTTGTAGCCGGGGCGCAAGAGCGGCAACAGGCGGCGCAGGTTGTCTTCCGATTCGCGGAAAACCGAAACGAACATTACATTGGGGTGGTCGGCGTATTCTTTGGCGTAGGTATCCAACCAGTTGAGATCGTTGACATTGAAACCGCCCCAGCCCAAGCTGTTGAAATCGAGCACCAATACTTTGCCCGCGTAAGATTTGGGGGTCAATTGGGAGCCGTCCAGACAGGCGGTCTTTATTTTGGGGGCCTTTCGGCCAATTTGCATGGCCCACTGCCGACCGTCGGCGGGGTTATCGCTGTCGAATACTTTTTTGCCAATGAGGGAAAACATGCCTTCTGGCACCATTTCAAAGTGGTACTTCACGGCTTCATAAGTCACTTTGATGCCCTGCAAACGCTTGGTGTAGCGCATGGCAAAACCGGGCACAGGCGCCACCTGGCAAAACTGAACTCCGAAAGCATCGGTGTAAAAAATGGGGAAGGTATCCGCCTCTATGACGGTGAAAGCCTCTTTACACGCCAGTCCGGCAAGGGTAGCCGTTGAGCCGGAAACCAGCCAGACCGGGCCACTCGGCTCGGCCTTGTAGCGCACGGCAATATCGCTCTCCAGATCGCAGTGATAAAATACCTGTTCTTCGGGCACATAGAGTTGGTAACTGTTGCGGGGCGTTTCCCAAAATCCGCGCACCACCACCCGATTGCCGTTGGTGGCTATGAGTACGCGCTGCGGCAGGGTGGCGCGTTGCAGGAGGCTGACCTCTTCTTCGATGCGAACGGCATACTCCACCACCACCTGTCCGGACAGCAGATGGGAACACAACAGACAAACAATCAGGATACGCAGACTCATAGCAATGCAGATGTGTCGGGTGGGTTTATGCTTAACGATCTATTGATCGAGTTGTTGACGGGGGTGTGGCGAAAATCAGGGCGAAGGGCAGATATGGGGCGGCTGACAACTACCGGGAGCAGGGCCTTGCAGCAGCGGGCGAAGCGGTACCGACGGTGGGGCGAAAATAAATTTTCATTTTCTTCAGGCCAAAGAATTAGCTAAGACACTTAAAATGAAGCGTTTACTTAGTTAATCCTTTGACAAAAATGAAAATTTATTTTATATCGCCTGGAGGAGGTAAGAGCAAAGCACGCGGCGCCCGCAGCAGGAAGATATCTGTTAGCTTTGGCCGGTTATTGCGGGGGTAAAGCTAACAGCTCTGGCGACGAGCGGGCGGCTGCCATAAAAAAACGACGTTTGCCCGACTATTCCAAGCCCGGCAAACGTCGTAAGAACACCTAAGTAGAGGGGCGATTATCAGCCCTCGATGCCGAACACAGCGGGGTTCATGCCCATGTTGGAGAAACCGCCGTCGTGGAAGAGATTTTGCATGGTGACCATGCGGGTGAGATCGGAAAACATGACCACGCAGTAGTCGGCGCAGGCCTCGGAGGAGGCATTGCCCAGCGGCGACATCTTGTCGGCGTAGTCGAAGAACTCCATAAAACCTTTGACGCCGGTGCCGGCAGTGGTTTTGGTAGGCGACTGCGAAATCGTGTTGACGCGCACTTTCTTTTGGGTGCCGAAGTGGTAGCCGAAGCTGCGGGCGAAGGACTCGAGCAGGGCTTTCGACTCGGCCATTTCGTTGTAGTCGGGGAAGACGCGTTGGGCGGCAATGTACGACAGGGCGAGGATGGAACCGCCTTCGGAGATGGCGTCCAATTTCATCATCACCTGCATCATGCGGTGGAAGGACATGGCCGAAATGTCGAAGGTTTTGAGCATCCACTCGTGGTTGAGGTCGGTGTAGGACTTGCCTTTGCGCACGTTGAGGGACATGCCGATGGAGTGCAGCACGAAGTCGCAGGGGCCGCCGAAGATTTCCATAGAGCGGCGGAAGAGGTTTTCCATGTCCTCCATGCTGGTGGCGTCGGCGGGTATGATTTCGGCGCCGATTTTGGCGGCCAGTTCGTTGATCTGACCAAAACGCAGGGCTACCGGCGCGTTGGTGAGCACGATCTGAGCGCCTTCTTCGTGGCAGCGTTCGGCTACTTTCCAGGCGATGGATTTGTCGTCGAGCGCACCAAAGATGATGCCTTTTTTACCTTGTAAGAGATTGTTTGCCATGTTGTTATGGTTGTTGATGCAGAAAAATCAATCAATAAGCAGCAGCTCGCGGGCATTTTGCAGTGCCGACTGGCTGGGCGGATTCTGGCTGAGCATGACGGCGATAGAGCGGACGCGCTCGTCTTCGTTGAGCAGGCGCACGTTGGTAAGGGTGCGTTCGGGCGTGTCCTTTTTATAAACAAAATAATGTGCGTCGGCTTTGGCGGCTACCTGCGGCGCGTGGGTGATGGCCACCACCTGATGCTGGTTGGAGAGGCGGCGCAGGATGTTGCCCATGCGCAGGGCCACGTCGCCGGAAACGCCGGAATCTATCTCGTCGAAAATGAGCGTGGGTAAAGGAATGGCCGCAGCTACCAAAGATTTGGTGACGAGCGTAAGGCGGGAAAGCTCGCCGCCGGAGGCCACGTCTTTGATGAGTTGGAGACGCCCGCCCTTATTGGCCGCAAAGAGAAAATTGACCTCGTCCATGCCGGTAGCCGACAGCTCGGACATGGGGGCACATTGCACCTGCAAAACGGCGTGTTCCATCGAAAGTTGGCCGAGCATGGCCTTGACTTCCTGTTCAAAACCGGCAATGACCGACTGGCGGCGCTCGCGCAGGCGGAGGGCCTGGGCGCTGAGTTGCTCGCGCTGCGTTGCGATTTGCTGTTGCAAAGCGGCGATTTCATCATCCAAACCGGAGAGATTTTTCAGTTTGCTTTCCCAATCCTCTTGCAAAGTCAGCAGCTCCATCACGGTGGATACGCGGTGCTTGTTTTGCAGGCGGTAGATGAGATCGAGCCGCTGCTGCACTTCTGTCAGGCGGGCAGGATCGTATTCGGTGGCATCGGCCAGGCGCTCCAATTCGCGGGCAATGTCCTGAATTTCAGAAGTGGCCGTTTCGTAGCGCTCGGCCAGCGCGCCGATGTTGGGATTGATGCGGCGGAAGGTGTTGAGCGAAATGCCCACCTCGCGCAATTGAGTGATGACGGCCTGATCGCTTTCCAGCAAATAATGGCAGGCGGCGGTGAGGGGGCGCTTGATTTCTTCGGCATTGGAGAGCAGGGCGAGTTCCTGTTCGAGTTCTTCCTGTTCGCCGTCGCGGAGGGCGGCAGCGTGGAACTCTTCGAGGTGGAAACGCAGGAACTCGGCTTCGCGGGCGCTGTCGGCGTTGAGGCGTTCGAGTTCGGTCAAGCGGCGACGGGCGGTCTGCCATATTTTGAAGGCGGCCTGATACTCGGCCAGCAGAGGCTTGTTTTCGGCCAGTGCATCGAGCAGGCGCAGTTGGAAGGATACATTGTGTATGTCGCGGGTATCGAATTGCTGGTGCAGATCAATGAGGGCGCTGCTGAATCCCTGCAAGACATCAAGCGTAGCGGGGGTGTCGTTGACAAAAGCGCGGGATTTGCCGGCAGGCGATATTTCGCGGCGGATGACCAATTCGGGGTCGTAGTCGAGGTCGTTTTCTTCAAAAAACTCCCGAAGGTCGTAGTGGCTCACATCAAAAACGGCTTCCACCACGCACTTTTCGTCTTGCCGGTATAGGGCTTTGGTGTCGGCACGCTGCCCCATGACCAAGCCGAGGGCGCCCAACAGGATGGATTTTCCTGCGCCGGTTTCGCCCGTAATAATGGTGAGGCCGGTGGAAAAATCCATTTCCAGCTCGTCAATGATGGCGTAATTCCGAATGAGGAGTCTTTTGATCATAGGCGTACGTTCGCAAAAGCGGGGGCAAAAATAGGCAATGTGACGATTATTTGTAGCATCACTCCTGCAACTTCGCGCCGTAGGCCAGATCGCCGGCATCGCCCAGGCCGGGCACGATGTACGATTTGGCCGTCAGTTCTTCGTCTATGGCTGCCGTCCAGATATGCGCTTTGGGAAACATGCGCCGCACATAGTCCACGCCAGGGCGGCAGGCCAACACAGAGGCGAAATGAATTTCGGCAGGCGTGCCGAACTGTTGCAATTCCTGCGCTGCCAGCACCATAGAAGCGCCGGTGGCCAGCATCGGGTCAATGAGAATGAGCGCACAGCCTTCCAGATCGGGGCAGGTCACATATTGCAGTTTAATCTCAAAACTGCCGTCTTTGTGGTGGCAACGATAGGCCGACACAAAAGCATTGCCCGCATGATCGAAGTAATGCAACATGCCTTCATGTAGCGGCAGGCCCGCCCTCAAAATGCAAGCCAGCACTACACGCCGAGCCGGCAGGGCCACATTGGCAATACCCAGCGGAGTTTCTACCTGACGCGTTTCGTAGGGCAGCGTCCGGCTGATTTCATAAGCCAGTACCTCCCCAATGCGCTCCAGATTGCGCCGGAAACGCATGCGGTCGCTCTGGATGCGCACATCGCGGAGTTCGGCCAAAAACTGATTGGCAATGGTAGGTTGATCGCTCAGGTTGTGAATCATAGATAGATGGTCAGTGTATCTCCAAGAGCTACGAGCTACGAGCTATGAGCCACGAGTCTGGTTGCTGGTTGAAAACTTAGATTTTCCATACGGGAAATTTCAAAATCTACTATTGAAAATGATTGGCTTTTTTATCTTGGAAAATCAAACTCGCGGCTCGCTACTCGCGGCTCGCAGCTTTTAGCAGACGACTGTATAGGTACGACACCATAAATGTTATGCCCCCAGCCCTATGCGCGTACCATTGGCAATCGTGGCGCCTTTTTTTACTACAATAATGCCGTCGCGAACACAGTGCGTATCGGTCTCGGAGTCAGGCAGTGTAAGGCTGCCCCGAATATAGACGTTGTTGCCGATGCGGGCGTTTTTGTCAACGATGGCATACTCCACATAGCTGTCGCGGCCGATTCCCAGCGGCACGTCGGCGGCACGCATTTCCTCTATGGTTTCAAAAAAATCGTTGCCCATGATGATGGACTTGGCGATCTCGGTATTGTCGCCGATGCGGGAACGGATACCCACGATGGAACGCTCAATTTTTTTGGCATGAATGATGGACCCCTCCGCCAAAACAGAATGATTGAGCCAGGTGCCGAAAATCTTGGCCGGCGGCAAGAGGCGCGGGCGGGTGTAAACCACCTGATTTTTGTCAAACAGGTTGAATTGCGGAATCGGGTCGGCCAGTTCGATATTGGCTTCAAAAAAAGAGCGGATGGTTCCGATGTCGGTCCAGTAGCCTTCGTAGGAATAGCTGGCTACTTTGAACCCATTGTTGATGGCGTAAGGAATGATCTCATTGCCGAAGTCAACGGCATCGGGGTTTTCTTCAAACAAGCGCTTGAGAATGTTTTTACTAAAAATGTAGATCCCCATGGAGGCAATGTAGAGCTTTCCGGCTTTGCGGTTGGCATCCGTTACTTCCGACTGCCATTCGTGCAGTATGTCGGCTTTGGGTTTTTCAGTAAAACTCTCAATGATGCCCTCGCCGTTCACCTTCATAATGCCGAATCCCGGAGCGTCGCGGTCGGTCACCGGAATGGTGGCGATGGTGAGGTCGGCCTCCAACTTTACATGGTATTTGGCAAACTCCTCCAGATCCATTTGATACAGCTGATCGCCGGAAAGGATGAGCACATAGTCGTGGTCATGGTTGGCCAAGTGGTGCATGGACTGGCGCACGGCGTCGGCAGTACCCTGGAACCAATCTTTGCTGGTGGGCGTCTGCTCTGCGGCCAGAATGTCAACAAATCCTTTGCTGAAAGCATCGAAATGATAAGTATTTTTGATGTGCTGGTTGAGCGACGCCGAGTTGAACTGCGTGACCACAAACATGCGCCGCACGCCGGAATTGAGGCAGTTGGAGATGGGAATGTCAATGAGCCGGTACTTGCCGCCTATGGGTACGGCCGGTTTGGAACGTTGGCTGGTAAGCGGGTGCAATCGGGAGCCGGCGCCGCCGCCGAGGATGAGACTGATCATTTTTATCATGACGAAGTGCGTTTTTATGATGGTTGGTTTTTCACATCAGTTGCCGATAAATCTCTATATAATTGTGTGCAGCGCGTTCCCACGAGAAGTCTAGCTGCATGTTGCGCGCCCGCGTTTTGTTGAAATGCTCCAAGTGGAAAAAGATCGTTTCCAGCCCCCGGTACAGCGCCTTGAAGGCGTCGTCCACATCGAAATGCGTGAACTGAATACCGCGCCCCAGCCCGTTGGGTTCGCCGATGTCGGGTACCGAATCTTTGAGACCGCCCACCTTCCGCACAATGGGCATGGTGCCGTATCGCATGGCGTACATTTGGTTGAGACCGCAAGGCTCTACCCGCGAGGGCATGAGCAGGAAATCGGAGCCGGCATACATCTGGTGGGCCACGCCTTCATTGTATTCCAAACGGGCATCCACGCGGCCCCGGAACTCATTGCGAAGCCGGTCGAAGTCGCGTTCGATGCGTCCTTCGCCGGTGCCGAGTATCAGGAAGGAAGCTCTCATGCCACTGTACATGGCCTTTCGGATGAGATCGGGAATCAGGTCGGCGCCTTTTTCCATCACCAAACGGCCAATAAAACTGATGACCGGCGGCTGCGCATCGAAGTTGAAATGCTGTTGCAGGGCCGCTTTATTTTCGCCCTTGAAGGCGTCTATATTGCCGTCTTTGAGTTGCGAGGCGATGTATGGATCGTTGGCCGGGTTCCAAACCTGCGCATCTATGCCGTTGAGAATACCCACGCATTTGTGCTGTTCGTGCCAAAACAGGGCCTCCATACCATTGGAATCATAGCGCAACTCTTCCAGATAACTGGGCGAAACAGTGGTGACGCGCCAGGCACATTTCACGGCTGCCGCCAATGGACTGATGGTATTGGCCCAGTCTAAAAGACCGCGGGCATCGGCGTCGAACAGCGGAAGCAGGTAAAATTTCTCCCAACTGAATGCACCGTGATAGGCGCCGTTGTGAATGGTAAAAACGGTAGGAATACGGCTGAGCGAGCGGTATTCGGGGCAGTGCTTGACCATGAACGGAATGAGACCGGTATGGTGGTCGTGGCAATGCAGCACATCGGGCCGCCCCGGCGAATGAGCTACCCACTGCAACACCGCCTGCTGGAACGAGAGATACCGCTCTACTTCATCGCCGTAGCCCCAGCCGCCGGGATCGTTGTAGATGCCGGGCCTGTCGAACTTGCCTGGAATCTCGGCCACAAAAAGCGGAAAACCCAGAGTATCGCCTACTTCGCGTTGAATCTGAAACGGCACCACCCCGTGATGGATGCGCACCACACCCTGATAGACCGGCTCAAACTGGTGGTTGTTGATCCATTTGACGCGGTATTTGGGAATGATGACGGCCGCAGAAGCGCCTGCGGTGCGAAGGTATTTGGGCAATGCGCCCACCACGTCGCCCAGACCGCCTGCTTTGGCGGCAGGATAACATTCGGCGCTGATGTGTAGTATTTTCATACTCGGAAGATTATGGTGAGGTGTCAGGCAGAAGGCCCTATTCGCCTGGATTTGAAATAAGTTTGGCTGCTCTGGGGCAACGTTTTTTCATGGCTTCGGTAACGCGTGCCTGAAACTCCTGCATGTTGCCGTATTTTTTCTCCAGATTTTGGAAACAGGCCTGGGTTTCTTCCTGCGTTTTCAGCATTTCCGCCTCAAGAGCGGCCAATTCGGCTTCGTTGTTACGCTTGATGGCCTCTGTAGCCTTGTCGCCTTGTTCTACCGTAGGCATCAGACAGGCACATACATCGTCGGCCATTTTTACAATCGGGTCTTCAGGTTGACAGGCTGTTGCGACCAGCGCCAGCATCCCGATCCATACATATTTTTTCATCACTTTCAGGTTGCATTTAGATTGGCTCCAAATGTAACACATCTGTTTTAATTACCAATAAACGGAAAATAAAATCTGTAAAAACTCAGCTCACCGGTACCTGCTGCGGAGTATTTCAAGCGCTGTTTTGCCTTGCGGAGTGTAGTCTTTGCCGTACTGATCTTCACGACCTCTGCGAGTGGGATACCATTTCCACAAAAAGCCCCCTGCCCAAAAGTCTTCCCGTGAGAAAACAAGCAGCAGCGCTTCTATGGCATTGGCCTGCGCCTGTTGATTGGGAGCCAGTTCGGGCAGCTTTTTTTCCAACTCCCAGGTTTTACCTGCGCAGCCGTCCACACTCAGGTAGCCATACTCCGTAAATAATATAGGCAACTGTGTTTTGTGAGAAAAGTCTCTGAGTTGTTCTACCCAGGGTTGCCAGTGCCCGGCCAGTTCATTCACCGATGGCGTGGCGGCTTCGGAAAGCGGGAAGTAGGCATCTACGCCTATATAATCAAGGGCGTCCCAAAACGGGACTTTGGCATACTCGTCCCAGTTGGCAGCATAAGTGAGCGGGCCGCTGTATCGTTGGCGCACCTTGGCGATCAACCTGCGCCAGAAAGCCTCGCGTTTCGGTACGGCCGTTTTGAATTCCGTACCGATGCAAAACAACGCAACATTCAGTTCCTCCGCCATCTCCGCAAAAGGCAGAATATAGGCTTCGTAGTCATTTTCCCAAGATTGCCAAGCCTCTTCTGTGTCGAAATCGAGCGAACCGACCCAGCCACGCGGCACATACACCTGCGGTTTGAGCATGACGCGCAATCCGGCCTCGTGCGCCAAGCGTATGGTATGCCGGCAGCCTTCGGGCCGCTCACCCCACCACTGGCGCCCCGAATTGTAATAAACCCTTGGCTCGCCCACGCGGGTAAAGGCATAAGGAATAGCGGCTATCCAACCGGCGCCGGCATGACGCACTGCTTCCATCGCCTCTGTTGAAAAAGAATCGGGCGGAGCTACGAAGCTCAGACCGTACTTTTTGCCGGCATCGGCGGAGGCCGGAGTAACAGAGCGCGACGAGGCTAATGAAAAGCAAAACACTCCGATGAGGAGCAGGGCTACAAAGTATTTCATGGTACAAATTTGGGTGTAAACGGTGTAAAACTTCAGCGTACAATCATCAATGGTTCGTGATATACTCACGCCGCCCAGGCGGCGTAATAATTAGAAAATAA
>ERZ761607.4610-NODE-4610-length-12022-cov-2.937578_pt1 | contig 12022 bp, 11 predicted proteins | sample MGYA00511164_ERZ761607 | MGnify/ENA primary metagenome ERZ761607 (study PRJEB28899, sample SAMN02445080) | bioreactor sludge metagenome | biome: EBPR sludge | place: Australia: Brisbane, Thorneside Wastewater Treatment Plant | collected 2011-06-22 ...
TACCGCATCGTTCCCGGCAGCCACAGCACCAGTGCGGGAACTGCGAACAGGATCGCGAGACGCACCGCATCGGCGGCGACGAACGGCATGACGCCGGCGAACACGCGCGACAGCGGCACGTCGGGCACGACCGACTTGATCACGAACACGTTGAGGCCGACGGGCGGCGTCAGCAGGCCGATCTCGATCACCGTCACGGTCAGGATGCCCCACCAGATCACGTCGTAGCCGAAGCCGGTAACGATCGGCAGGACGATCGGCAGCGTCACGAACAGCATCGTGAACGGGTCCATGAAGCAGCCGAGGAAGACGTAGAACAGCAGAATCAGCACCAGCACCAGCGCCGGCGCCATATTGAGCCCCTGCACGAAGCCGACGATGTCGTTCGGCAGTCGCACGAAACCGATGAAGAAGCCGAACGCCGAGGCGCCGATCGTCACGAGATAGAGCATGCCGGCGCTCGCCGCCGTTTCGTCGAGCACGCGCCAGAAGCCTCCGCCGCGCAGGCCGCCGCGCGCGACGGCGAACAGGAAAGCCGCGCCGGCGCCGACCGCGGCCGCCTCCGTGGCCGTGAAGACGCCGACATAGATGCCGCCGATGACCAGGCCGAACAGGGCTACCACGGTCCAGCTGCGCAGCGCGGCCAGCGCCAGGGCGCGGCCGCCGACCCATTCGCCGGCCGGCGCCGCCGCGGGCCTGAGCCTCGTCACCGCCACGACGACGAGCAGGTAGAACGCCACGGCAATCAGGGCCGGCAGCATCGCGGCGATGTACATTTTCCCGATCGAGGCGCTGGCCAGCACGGCGAAAATGATCATCACCGAAGACGGCGGGATCAGCATGCCGAGGGTTCCGCCCGCGGCGACCGAGCCCGTGGCCAGCTCGATCGAATATCCGCGCTGGCGCATTTCGGGCAGCGAGACGCGGCCCATGGTGGCGGCGTTGGCGACCGACGAGCCGGTGATCGCGCCGAATCCGGCGCAGGCGCCGATCGTGGCGAGCGCCAAGCCGCCCCGGAATCGACCGAGTGCGGCATGCGCGAGACGATAGATGTCGCCGGACACTCCAGCCGCGGCCGCGAAGCCGCCCATCATCACGAACAAGGGAATGGTGGCGAGGTCGAGCGATGCCAGAAGGTCGGCGCTGTTGGTGGCCAGCGTGAAGAAGCCGGGCGCCGGGCTGCCGTGGACGGCCGACACCGCGGCGAGGCCGGTGAGGCCCATCGCGACCGCCAACGGCACCTGCAGCATGAGCAGCGCGAGCATCGTGACGAAGGCGACGATGGTGACCGCGCCGGGGCTGCGCAGGCCCGAATTCTTGAGCGTAGGGAGCCATTCGGCCGGCATCAGCAGGACGAACGAGCCGGCCAATGCGACGAGCGCGACCCCCGCCGCCAGGGGCGCGTGCCAGCGCGCGGGGAGGAACGCCGCCGCGCGCTGCGCCTCGGGCTCGGGGGTCGAGCGCGCCACGTCGCGCACATGGACGAGCGACGCGATCGCCTGGACCGGTATGCAGGCGGCCAGCGCGCCGACGACGGCCCACCAGAACGGCGCCATCGGCAGCAGCAGCGTGACGGTCGTCGCGTCGCGCTGGGCCAGGCCCTGGGCGTGAATCGCGAAGCGCCAGGTCAAGACGATCATGAACACGACGCCGAGCGCGCCGCTCACCGTGGCCAGGATCCGCTTCTGCCGCCGCGAGAACACCGCGTCGAGGAAATCGACCGTCAGGTTCCGGCGCGATGCGAGCACGGCGGGAAAGCAGCCGGCGATGATCGCGGCCATGGCCAGTTCCGCCAGCTCGTTGAAGCCGCCGATCGGCCGGTTCAGCAGGAACCGCATCAGCACGTCGGCGGTCGAAAGCAGGGAAATGACCAGCATTCCCGCCACCGCCAGCAGCGCGAAGGCGCGGGTGGCCGTGCGCGAGACGGCGTCGGCGCGCGTCAGGAGATCGGCGGCGGCGCCGTCCTCGGTTCTCATCGCTTCCCCTCGCCCCCCGCGCACTCGCCCCGGGGGGCCATTCCCGTTGCCACAAGCCTGTTGCGGGGTAAAGCGGTCATGGCAAGATATCGCCTTGCATTCGGCCGGGCCGGTACCCGCCGGACAGCGAGGGAGTGGGCTCATGAACGTCCAAGCGAAGCCACAGACGCGCGCCTCCGGCGCGGCCGCGCCGCCGGTCCAGGGCCTGCACCACTACGCCTACAAGTGCCGCGACCCGGAAGAGACCCGCGCGTTCTGGGAAGACCTGCTCGGTCTGCCGCTGGTCCACGTGATCGAAGAGCACGACGTGAAGACGACGACGGGCGAAACCGTGTCCTTCGCCCATTTCTTCTTCCAGATGCGCGACGGCTCGTTCGTCGCATTCTTCGATCTCGGCGACGGCAAGAAATGCGCGCCCGATCCGGCGACGCCGGCGTTCGTCAACCATCTCGCGCTGCGCGTCGCCTCCGAGGCCGAACTGCTGGAGATGAAGCGGCGTCTCGAGGCGGCGGGCCATCCGGTGCTCGGGCCGATCGAGCACGGCGAGTTCGTGCGCTCGATCTATTTCTGGGATCCCAACGGCATCCGCGCCGAGTTCGCCTACACGAACGAGACGCCCGAGCATGCGGCCCATGCGGCCGCGACCGCGCGGGCCAAGCTCGACCGCTGGATGCGCGAAACCTCGCCCGCCGCCCGCCGCGCGCGCTAGGGCCGGCCGAATGAAGCGGATTCCGGGGCCGCGGATCGACCGGCAGGTCGAGCTGCATCTGATGGGCGACTGGGGCTGGGCGAACCTGCACCGCGTGTGCGGCTGGCTGGGCTCGCAGGTGATGGAACGGGCCGCGCCTGGCTCGCGTTTCGCGATCTGGAGCACGCCCTACGCGGCGACCGAGACCGTCTACGCCGTCGCCGAGCGCAAGGTCGACATGGCGCTTTCGACGCCGGCGCATCACGTTCCCAATGCGCTCGCCGGCATCGGGCAATACGAAGGCCGGAAGCTCGGGCCGCTGCTGTCGCTCGGCACCATGCCGCAAACCGACAGTCTGCTGTTCGCCGTCGACGCGCGGCTCGGCATCCGGAGCTTCGACGACATCCGGCGCAAGAAGCCGAAACTCCACATCTCGACGCAGAGCGAGGACGGGGTCAACAACATCGGCTTCTCGGTCCATCGCCTGCTCGAGGCGGCGGGGCTGCCGCGCGCGCAGATCGAGGAGTGGGGCGGCTCGTTCGTCGAGTCGGATCCGCCCGACCAGGCGTGCCAGGCGGTGCGCGACGGCCGCGCCAACGCCATATTCTACGAAGCGGTGATGACGCCCTATTGGCGCAACCTCGCCAAGGACATCCCGCTCTCGTTCATCCCGTTCGAGCGGCACGTGCTCGACGCGCTGTTCCAACGCTACGGCTGGAAGACCAACGTCGTGCCGGCCGGATTCCTCACCGGGCAGGACAAGGCCATCGAAGCGCTCGACTGGTCGGACTGGGTCACCATCGTGCGCCCGGATTTTCCCGACGACGTCGCCTACGTGATGGCCTGGGCGGCGTGCAACACGGCCGACATCATCGAGCGCCAGTACCGCCACCTGCCGCCGCAATACAGCCCGCTCACCTATCCGCTCGAGCCCCGCAAGATCGCGACGACGGCGATTCCGCTCCACCCCGGCGCGGAGCGCTATTACCGGGAAGCCGGGCTGATCTGAGCCACATGAGGCCACCCATGCCGGAACCCGAAATTCCGCCGCCGCGCGACGACCGCCCGCCGCTCAAGGCCAACGTCTTCGCGGCCGCGCGCAGCATCACCTGCACGCTCGCGCCGATGTTCCCCTACATCCACGCCGGCGCGATGGTGCCCACGATCGCGCTGTTCTGGGGCCGCCGCGACGGCGACTACGGCCATTTCGAGCATTTCAACACCGTCGACGAGGTGGTCATCATTTTCGGCGCGAACGGCGCCGTGGGCCGCGCGCGGACCGGGCTGGTGCGCGTCAACGCCAAGACCCACATGGTCGGCAAGTTCCTGCCCAACCCCGACGATCCCGAGAACTTCTCGCTCATCACGGTGACGCAGCGGCAGAGCGAAGCGGAGCTGCAGCGCGAGAGCGTGTGGTTCAAGTGCCACAAGTGCCAGCACGATTTCGCGCGGCTCGATTTCGCGTGGACGCCGGTCGCGACGGCCGCGGCCGAGGCCGCGCTCGGTCCGACGCCGCCGCTCGAAACCGTGGTGCGCTCGGCCGATGCCGTCGAGCGATACAACGCCGATCGGGTCTGCCCGAAATGCGGCCACGAGAATCCCGCGTTTCCGCTCGAACGCTGGGGCTGGGACCGCTACGCGGCCCAGACGGCGGCGGTGCGCACGGCCAACGAGATGCTCGCCGCCGCCGCGCAACCCGCCAGGGCCGCGGAGTAGCGCGATGGCCGGCAGCATGATGTTCCTGACCTTCAAGGAGGCGGCGGCGGCCGGTCCCTACGACGAGACGCCGATGCTGCCGCCGGCGGTCGACCCGCAGCTGCATCTGAGCCGCAACGATCGCGTCCAGCCCTTCCATCTCGTGTGCGGGAAAGATTGCGTGGTGGTGCAGATGTCGGGGCGCGGCAAGGTGCGCTTCGCCGAGGGCGGCGTCCGCTACTTCCGCCTCGAGCCCGGCGATTTCGTCTACGTCCCGGCCGGCATGCCGCACCGCATCGAGCCGGACACCGAGTCGGTCCAATACCGCTACAAGGCGCGCGAGGCGGGGCTCGAGGCGGTCGCCTGGTTCTGCACGGCGTGCGAGGCGCCGCTCTGGCGCCGGACCTTCGACACGGCGATCACCGTGCCGCAGGAGGCCTACGCCGACGCCTGCGCGGCCTTCAATGCCGACGCCGCGCGCCGCACATGCCGCAGCTGCGGCGCGGTGCATCCCGCGGTCGAGTTTCCCGGCGAGCGCTGGCGCCAGATCGCCAACGACATTCGCGCGGCCGGCGCCCGCTAGAGGCGCGCCGGCACCGCACGCATGGCCGGACGCCGCGGCGCCCGCTTCGGGCGGCCGCCGCGGGGTCCGAGCGTGCGGCCTACTTCTTGGCGCGCACCGCCGCCAATTCTTCCCGGAAGGATTTCAGGATCGCATCGCCCTCGGGTGTCTCCTTCGCCCAGCCGGCATAGATCGTTTCGAACTGCTTCTCGAGCGCCGCGATCTGCGCGTCGGTGAACTTGGTGATGCTCTGGCCGGGCAGCGCGCGCACCTTGGCCATGTTCTCCGCCACGTCGGCATCGTTGAACTTGCCGTAGGAGGCCGAGAGGGCGGCGCCGGAATGCTTCTGGATCGCGGCCTTGGCGGCGGGCGACAGGCTTTCCCAGCTCTTGTTGTTCATGCCCATCATGCCGCCGATGCCGCCGAGCGGCACGTCGACGTGGAATTTCATCACCTCCTCGTGCTTGAAGGCGGTGAAGCCCAACCACGGGCTCAGGCTTCCGTCGAGCACGCCCTTGCTGACGGCCTCGTAAACGCCGGTGATCGGCATCTGCACGCCGGTCGCCTTCAGCGACGCGATCATCTGGGCGTTGACCCGCCCGGCGATGCGCAGCTTCTTGCCCGACAGCGCCTCCGGATCCGGGATCGGCGTCTTGCTGTGCAGCACCGAGGGCGGCAGGACCGTCAGGCCGACCGGCCGGACCTCGTTGTATTCGGCGGCGAGCAATCCCTTCTCGTAGATGCGCCACAGCGCGGCCGATCCCTCCGCGGAATTGGCGACGAGGAACGGAAGCTCGACGACGGCCGTGCGCGGGAACTTGCCCGGCACCAGCGGCTGCAGGATCCAGCCGAGATCGGCGACGCCGTTGCGGACCGCGTCGTAGACCGTGCGGGCGTTGGCCAGCGTTTCCCAGTAGAACTCGATCTTGACCGCGCCGCCCGATTCTTTCTCGACCGCGGCCGCCCATTCCTTCTGCGCGAGGTTGACGTTGACGTTGGGCGGCGCCCAGGCGGCGAACTTCAGGGTCACGGTCTGCGCCGATGCAGGCGCGGCGGCCAGAGCCGCGACGGCGGCCCATGCGAACAGCTGTTTCAAGGTCTCGATCCTCCCCGCTTGGCGGAAGCGTGACTCCGCATGGTCATTCTGGTGGGTCGCAGGCAGCCGCGCAATCGCAAAGGCGGCTCCTGCGCGCCGCGCCGGCCGCCGCGCTCGACAGGCTTCGGGCCGCGATGGCATTCTCCCCGGCGAGGGAGACCCATGACCGAATTATCGTTCCAGCCCGGCCGCGCGAACCTGCCGGCGGGCTCCGTCGATTACGCCTGCGCGGGCGAGGGGCCGCCGCTCTTCTACCTCCATCCCGCCGCGGGATTCCGCGTTACTCCGCCCGTGGAGCGCCTCGCGCGGCGCTTTCGCGTTATCGCGCCGGTCGTGCCGGGGTTCGACGGCACGCCGCTGCTGAACGGCATTGCGACGGTGGCCGGGATCGCCGACGTCTACGCCGGGTTGATCGACGCCTTGGCCGGCGGCCGCGCCGCCGTCGTCGGCCAGTCGCTCGGCGCCTGGGTCGGCGCATGGCTGGCGATCAGGCACGCGGCCAAGGTCGAGCCGCTGATACTCGCGTCGCCGGCGGGGCTTCGCCCGCCGTCGATGCCGCCGCTGAGCTTCGATCCCGCCGTCATGGCGCGTCAGCTCTACTCCCATCCCGAGCGCCGCCCGCCCGAGACGAAGACGCCCGAGCAGCTTGCCGCCAACCGGAAGGCGCTGGCGCATTACGGCATCGGCACGGCCTGGGACGCGGAACTCGACCGGCGGCTCGGCGAGATCGGCTGCCTGACGCTCGTCGTGCACGGCACCAAGGACGTTCGCGTGCCGGCCGAGGCGGTGCGCAAGATGCGGCGCGAGATTCCGCACGCGCACCTTGTCTACGTCCACGACGCGGCGCATGCGATCGAGTCCGACCAGCCCGAGCGGGTCGGCGCGCTGTATGAAGACTTCCTGGCGCGCGGCGAGGCCTTCGTGGTCAACGCCGGCCGGGCACCGGAGGTGCTGTGATGAAATTCTCGCAGATCCATCACATGCCCTATACCGGCATCGACGAGGCCGGGCTCGGATGGCCGATCTCGAACCGCCGTTTCGACGGGCAGAAGGCCGTCGATCTCTTCCGCACCTACCTCGAAGTGAAGGCGCAGGCCGAGGACTGCGGGTTCGACGAGATCGGCTCGAACGAGCACCACATGAGCCCGTTCGGCATGATGCCGAATCCGAATCTGATCGGCGCGGCGCTGATCGAGCGGACGCGCCGGGTCCGCATCTTCCAGTGCGGCAACCTCGTTCCGCTGATCAACCCGCTGCGCATCGCCGAGGAATACGCGATGCTCGATGTGATGAGCGGCGGCCGCGTCACTGCGGGTCTGATGCGTGGCATCCCCCACGAATACGTGGCCTACAACATTCCGCCCGACGAATCGTGGGGCCGGATGCGCGAGGCGGTCGAGCTGATCCTCAAGGCGTGGACCGAGCCGGAGCCGTTCGGCTGGGAAGGCGAGCATTTCAAGTTCCGCGCGGTCGCGATCTGGCCGAAGCCGGTGCAGATCCCGCATCCGCCGCTGGTGATGTCGGGCGGCAGCCAGAGCTCGGCGCGCTTCGCCGCGGAATTCAGGGCGATCATGGGCATCCTGCGGGTCACCGATCTCGGCCAGGCCCGCGAGCTGATCGCCATCTATCGCGAGCAGGCGCGCGCCGACGGCTGGGAGGCGGGGCCGGACCGCTTCATGGTCGGGCTGCCGACGGCCGTGGGCGAGACCTTCGCGGAGGCGAAGCGGGTGATGACCGAGGGCACCCGCTATTTCTTCGACGTGCTCCAGGGCGGCATCAACCGCGCGCAGCAGATCGTGCTGCGCCAGACCAAGTTCAACGCCGGCGACCGCAACATCCGCCCGCTCGACCGCGATCAGCAGATGAAGGTGCTGCCGGTGGAGGAGCGCATCGAGCGCGGACAGATCCTCTGCGGCACGCCGGACATGATCGTGGACCAGATCCGCCGGCTCCACGCCGAGCTCGGCCACGGGCACATGAATCTGATCGTCAAGATCGGCAACATGCCCGACGACTTCGTCAGCCGCGGCATGACGCTGCTGCGCGACCACGTCTTTCCCCACGTGCGCGGCCTCGGCGAACCGGCGGCCAAGAGCCCCGGCCAGGCCCGGCCGCAGGATCAGGCGCACGCAAGCTCTTAGCGGCCGCCGGCGGCGGCGGGGCGAGACGCGGCGCGGCCCCGTGCCTCGGCCGTCCCCAATGCGTCAGAACGGGACGACGAGGCCCCCGTGCTCCGCGTCGCAATTGACGAGGTTCACGCGCTTCGACGCGATCTTGAGCGTGCCGTCGGCGCGCACCAGGCGGTGGATGTAGCTGCCCGCGAAAATGCGCTGCGCGTTGCGCCGGTATTCCACCATCGCGAACTTCGAGCGCACCACCGCCGCGCCCGGCGGCGTCTCGAGAATGGCGGCGTTGGTGACCTGCCGCGTGGCGACCGAGCGCGGATTCTGCGCGTGCAGCAATCCCTGCATCAGGCGGCGAACGCGCGTCTCGAGCAGCCGCCGGTCGTCGTACATCAGCGAGACCGTCTCGAACGGGTCGCGCTGGCCCGGCTGCGAGGGGACCCAATACCACGCATCCGCGGCGAACAGGCCCAGCCAATCCTCATAGCGGGCTTCGTCGAGCAGCGCCGCTTCGTGCGTCAGGAAGGCCTCGATCTCGCGCAGGTCGGGGGCGGTTGCGGCGTTCACGGCGGCGCTCATTCCGCGGCCGCCGCGAGGCCGGGCTTCGTCCCGGTCATGTAGTGGAGCCAGGCTTCGTACATGTTGCGCAGATAGATCTCGCTGGTCGAATTCTTGCCGCGGCGCCCGTTGTGGGCGTCCGGCATGTCGGTGTCGGCGCCGCGCGCGATGTTGAGCCACTCCGCGCCCGCGCTCGCCAGCCCGACGCCGACCCGGCCGTAGGTCTCGAGATCGTCGGTCAACACCAGCGAGCCGGTGCCGTTGACGACGTTGGCGAACGCGATCGTGTTGCGGAACATCCGCTCGGGCGCGCCCTTCAGGCGGAAATTGTAGGTGTAGACCACGGTGCGGTCGACCGAGATCGGGTGCACGACGCGGAACTGCTGGAACTGGCTCATGAACGAGACGTTGGGATAGATGTTCGTGTTCCAGCGGCGCACTTCGAGAATGCGTTGGGCTTCCGCCTTGCCCTTCTTCGCCTCGAGCGCCTCGATGTAGTCGCGGAAGTTGGGATCCTTCATCGCCGCGACGAGCTTGGCGTCGTCGTGATAGTCGCCGAGAAAGGCGTGGCCGTTGGGATACGTCCAGATGCCCACCTGGCTCTCCCAGAAGCCATAGGACGCGCCGTTCTGGCGCATCTGCCGGATCGCGATCTCGCCCGAGCCGTCGCTCGCGACCGCGTCGTCCTGCACTTTCGCGGCCTCGATCGAGGATTGGTGGACGAAGAGCGGATGCGCGGCGTCGAGCAGGTTCTCGAGGTAGAGCTTCCAATTGCCGTCGTAGCCGTGCTTGAACACGCCGCCGGCGATCTCGATCTCGCCGTCGGGGGCGCGATCGACCATGTCGTCGAGCGACGTCGCGATGTGGCCGAGGAAGTCTTCGAGCGACGGCCCCGTCGGCGCGAGGCTCGCGAACACGAAGCCGCGGTAGGACCGAACCCGCGGCACCTGCACCATGGCCAGCTTCGGGTCGTTCACGTCGCCGCGCGCGCCGTAGGCGTGACGCAGCGGAATGTTCTTGATGCGACCGTCGGTGTGGTAGCTCCAGCCATGATAGCAGCAGCGGAATTCCTGCGCATTCCCGCTGTCCTCGGCGACGACCTGCACGCCGCGGTGGGCGCACTGATTGTGCACGACGTAGACGCGGCCGTCGCTGTGGCGGCTCATGACGACCGGCTTCGTGCCGATACGCGTCGCGAAAAAATCGCCCGGATTGCGCACCTGGCTCTCGTGCCCGACGTAGATCCAGATCCGCTCGAAGATCCGCTCCATTTCGAGCGCGAAAATGGCCGGATCGGTGTAGAGATTGCGGTGAACGCGATCCGGCTGAACGAGGCGCGCGAGCGACTGCGTGCTGTAGTCGGGCATGGAAAGCTGATCCGCTCGTTGCTGGTGTCGCAAGATAAAATGATACTGTGCAGTACAGTTATGGTCAAGCAAAGGGCGGACGGCATGGGCGAGGGGCGGGCGAAGTCGCGGGGGCCGGGCCGGCGCAAGTCGGACCGCAAGCGCCGCGCGATCGTCGACGGCGCGTGCCGCGTGTTCCTGGCGCGGGGCTTCGGCGGCGCGAACATGGACGCCGTCGCCGCCGCCGCCGGCGTGTCCAAGATGACCGTCTACCGCTATTTCCCGAGCAAGGAGCGGCTGTTCGCCGGCGTCGTGCGCGACATGTGCGACCGCATCGTCGATCCGGCGCTCGCCGCGTCGCTGGAGACGGCGCCGCTGCGCGAATCGCTGCGGATTTTCGCGCGACGCATGCACCGGATCATCTTCTCGCCGGAGACGCTCGGCCTGCACCGCATCGTCGTCGCCGAAAGCCGGCGCTTCCCGGAGCTCGGGCGGCTGTTCTACGACAGCGGCCCCGGCGGAAGCATCCGCGCGCTCGCGGAGCACTTCGCGCGCCATCGCCGCGATCCGGCGCTCAAGATCCGCACCCCGCGCCTGGCGGCGGAGGAATTCCTCGAGCTGCTGCGCGGCTACGACCACATGCGCGCGCTGCTCCGGGTCGGGCGGGGGCCGTCGCCGCGCGGGGTCAGGCAACGCATCGAGCGCGCGATCGATCACGTGCTCCGGTGAGCCGGCCGGGCGCCGGCGGATCGTCTCGATCGCGGCGGAAGGCCGCCGCCGCCCTGCCGCGATTCGCAGGCCGCTACTCGCCGAGCGGCTGCGGCTGGCTCCAGTTGCCGCCGCCGTACGACTGCATCGCAATGTACGTTCCGCCCTGGCGGCGGCTGAAGCGCACGGCGACGCGCGAGCGGCTGCCGTCCGCCCAGCGCGCGATGAATATGCGCCATTGGCGCTCGTAGATGAAATCGACGCGCCCGGTGTCGACGACCTGCGCGTAGGGCCGGCCCTGGCTCGCGAACCACTGCGTCACCAGATAGGAAGCGCGGTAAGAGTCGCCCCGCCAATCGCGCTCGTCGGAATCGTAGCCGGGCCGATCGGGACCGGGCGCATAGTTCGGCCCCGGCGGGCGATAGCCGGGCTGCCCGCGCGATTGCCAGGCCAGATAGTCGCCCGGATAGCGCTGCGGCAGCTTCTCCAGCCGCTGCCGCTCGAATTCCGAAATCGGCCGGCACGAGCCGCCCAGGCGCTGGACCCATTCGATCCATCCGCGGCTCGGATCCTCCATCCGGTAGACCGGGCCATAAGGCTGGCCATAGCTGTTGAAGCACTGGGCCGCCTGGGCCGCGGCCTGGCTGGCGAATCCCGCAATCGCCACGGTGGCTGCGAGAGCTAGAGCAAAACGCATGCAACGCCTCCCTCGCCGGGCAAGGCCCGGACCTCGATTCCATGAATGATAATACATACGCAATTCGCCGAATGCATGCTCCCCAGCGGCGAGCATTGCGCGCGAACGATGGCAAGGTCGAGAGCGCTCGGTGCCCGCGCGGCATCCGGTGGCGGTGCGGCGCCACACGCGCGCCATGAGTTTGTAAGATTGGATGTAGACAGCGCGCCGCGCTACCATGGCCGCGCGGGCCGCAGGGGCTGGCGGGAAGCCATGGCCGGCCGCCCGCGGTGTTGCCGATGAGGGAGGCAGAATCATGCGTTGGCTGAAGCGGCTCGTCGTCGGCACCCTGTCGGTCGTCCTCGTCCTCGTGGCGCTGGCGCTGATCGTTCCGTTCCTGATCCCGACCTCGGCCTACAAGGACCAGATCGAGACGCGCGTCAAAGCGGCGACGGGCCGCGACCTGAAGCTCGGCGGCGAGCTGAAGCTGTCGATCCTGCCCAGCCTCGAGCTTTCGGCGAGCGACGTCGCGTTCGGCAATCGCCCGGGCGCCGCGCAGAAGGACATGGCGAAGCTGAAAGGCCTGAGGCTGAA
>ERZ761607.4614-NODE-4614-length-12016-cov-5.404816_pt1 | contig 12016 bp, 10 predicted proteins | sample MGYA00511164_ERZ761607 | MGnify/ENA primary metagenome ERZ761607 (study PRJEB28899, sample SAMN02445080) | bioreactor sludge metagenome | biome: EBPR sludge | place: Australia: Brisbane, Thorneside Wastewater Treatment Plant | collected 2011-06-22 ...
TGATCTGGATGGGCAGATCGTTGGCGATGTTATGGCAGAAGGTCGCCACGACCGAATTGTAGTTCGGGCGGCACCACTTGCCGAACACATTAGGCAGGCGATAAATGGTGACCGGATTGGCAGTACGGCTGGCCAGATGCTCAACCGCCTCCTCTGCCGCCCGCTTGCTTTCGCCATAAGGGTTGGCCCGATCGGCCTGAATCGAGGACGATAGAATCAACGGGATCTTGCGGCGGGTTCCGCCGATGAGATTGCAAAGTCGAACCGTCAGATCGGCGTTTCCCTGCGCAAACTCCTTCACGTCCAACGGGCGGTTGACACCTGCCAAATGCACAACGGCATCCGCCGCTTCGACCAATTGCCGCAGGTCGTCCAAGGAGTGCTCCTTGTCAAACCCGAGAACTTCGTAGCCTTCGAGTTCCTCGAGGCGCACTGCCAAGTTCCGGCCAATGAACCCATTGGAGCCCGTAATCAGGACACGCATCTTCACTCCTCGGGAGGAACGTTCTCGCCACGGACAATGGCCGGCATGAAACTCAATCGCATGAGCAACTTTTTTGTTCCCTCGACGTCAAGGCGGTCGGTGTTGTGCGAATTGTAGTCCTCGGCTCCAGAAATCCGCACCTCCCCCTGTTCGACGAATTTGCCGTAGTTGAGGTCGCGCAGATCAGGCGGCACGCGGAAATAGCCATCCAAATCCTCCGCGGCTACGCGCTCCTCCCTGCTCAACAGCGCCTCGTAGAGTTTTTCGCCATGACGGGTACCAATTACGCGAATTTCATGATCAGGAACGCCCATCAATTCGGTTAGCGCCTTGGCCAGGGTCTCTATGGTAGCCGCCGGCGCCTTCTGCACGAGAATATCGCCTGGTTTGCCATGGTTAAAGGCATAAAGCACCAGGTCAACAGCATCATCGAGTGTCATCATGAAGCGCGTCATCGCCGGATCGGTAATCGTGATCGGCTTGCCGGCGCGAATCTGCTCGATGAACAACGGGATCACCGAGCCGCGCGAAGCCATGACGTTGCCGTAGCGTGTGCCACAGATTACCGTCGATTCGCTGCCCCGTGATTTCGCCACCATCACCTTTTCCATCATCGCCTTGGAGATCCCCATGGCGTTGATCGGATATACGGCCTTGTCAGTGCTCAGGCATACAACACGCTTGACGCCTGAAACGATCGCTGCTTCAAGCACATTTTCGGTGCCAAGGACGTTGGTCTTGACCGCTTCGAGCGGATGAAACTCGCAGGATGGAACTTGCTTCAGGGCAGCAGCGTGATAGATGAAGTCGGCACCCCGCACAGCATTCAGGACTGAAGACGAATCGCGGACATCGCCAATGTAAAACTTGAGCTGCGGGTTGGCATACCGCTTCCGCATGTCATCCTGCTTCTTCTCGTCCCGGCTGAAGATACGTATCTCCGAGAACCCTTGATTCAAGAATCTCCTCAGCACTGCATTGCCAAAGGATCCTGTACCCCCCGTGATCAGCAACACCCCGTTCATTTCGGTTTCCTGTTTCGAATGTTATTCAGTTTCGTCTCCGAGTAAACCCGGTACGTCTTGTCAAATCAGAATATGCGCTGCCGGTCACTTCACTTCCAAGTTCACGCAACATAGATTCCCGTCTTCCAACGCATATTGTCTGACGGCCGGGGGCAAGAATGTGCATTGAGCGATCACTCCTGGGCTAGCCATCCTGTTCAGAAACGCGATGAAGTCGCCTCCCTTGATGTCCGGACCCATCCCGCTTTCGGAGATATAGACAAGATGCATCGGCTCACGCAGTCCATCAAAGGCAAAGTATGTAAGGTCATCAACAACCAGGCGCCTGGCACTGTCTCCCTCAAGCCCGCAAGAACTCGCAAAGCGTCGGATCTTCTCACGCTGCGCCGGATAAGTGAAGGTTGGCACCGAAAGCGGCTGCCCTGGTATGCCAAAGTCGCGCGCCTCCTCACCATTCATCAGGCGAGGGATAACCGAAGTAACAAGCACGAGAGCACTTAACAGGAAGACGGCACAAAGCGAAACTAGGACACCGGTGCCAGCCTTTCTCCAGTGTTTCGACCATGGAATACCCGCAAGGCTGAGCGCAATCAACAGGATCAAGATCCCGATTACCAGAATCCCCCCGTAGAAATTCCACGTCCTGTAGATTGTCAGGTGAGCGACGAGCGAAAACCAGAGTATCCCGGTAAGGAAATGCAAATCGCCCAGAGATCCCCGAATGCGCGCGAAGACAAACGCCACTGGCGGGAGTGTCAAGCCCAATGCGATCACGAGCCGCAAAAATCCAGCAATCAACGGATTGACCAATCGCACCAGGCCATCGAGAGCATCGCCAACGGGAACAGACGGCAGCCAGAAGGACTGATAGGAAACCTGAAAGACCGAGTGATCGATGACCTTTTCGGGAAACGTCAGGAGATTGTCGCCCAATTCCAGCATCAGGCCGACGGGTTGCACCACCAGCGCGGAGAGGCTGGACGTTTGCTTAGAAAAAGCCGCAGCGATAATCGGCGCGTTCTCGCAATTAAACAATTCCTTTGCTGCCAAAACTGATTGGGTAAGGCAAACAATCGCAAACGCCACAGCAAAAATCTGCAACCAAGAGCGACCACGGAAGGCAATCCAGCCAGAGACAATAACGACCGGCGAGAAAAATGCCGCCTTGGGATGCGTATAGAAGAGCAACGATGTACAAGTGACGAAAACCAGTGCATGAAGAACTGAGCAGAACACACCCCCCTTCCGGTTTAGCAGCGGAAAGAAGACAAAATAGGTCAGCAACAACAGAAACCACTGCTCGGATCTGGACAGCACCAGTGTAAATGGCAGCACCCCCAGCCCAAGCACTGCAACAAATCCCGCAAGGAGCGGCCAGTACGGGAGGTTCCCTGGCACGACGCGCCGCAAGCCGAGTGCCACCACAAAAACAAACAATATTGCAAAGATGACCCCCGAAACGCGGATCATCAAAGGGTTAAGGTCGCGAAATATGAGTTGATAGATCGCGGCAGCCGGATACCACGATGCCGGAATCCGCATTGTCAGTTCGGGAAGGCATTGCGGAATGGCCGTCAACATCCTTCCATCGTTCAGGAAGACAGTCGCCTGCGTCATTTTGGTTGAAACCTCATCGGCATAGATCGGCACCAGCAACCCCGACACGATGAGTGCAACAAAAACCAAAACAACCGTTACCGCTGCCAAATTGGACAGGCTGATTTTCATAAATTCATGTTCTGGATTCGACTGAACAAGTTGTGACCACGCAGATTTCGCCCATTTGATATTCTTCCTGAATTCTCACGACGACCGGCGCAATGCCCAATACTTCGCAGTTGAAAAATTGAACAGAACAATCAGAGGGATCAGCGCCATTTGCGCGTAGAACGGGTCGGAATCAGTGTGCTCAACGATGAGACTCAGGATCAGCATGTTCAATACTATCGAAACAACACTCGCCAAGAAGTATCTTAGGAATCGCGCCTTGAACTGGATTTTCTGCTCCGGCTTGAACACCCAGGAAAAATTCAATACGTAGGAAAAAAACAATCCAACTAGCCACGCCGCGCACAACGAAACCAGATAGTTCACCGACATCACCTTCAACATCAAGGTGAACACGACAAACGTAAGCACGAAATTCGCTGCCCCGACCAGCGTGAATTTCGTAACCTCGATCTTCAATCTATGCATTGTTTTCCCGGCCGAACTGGGTTTATCGGCCAAACGAGGATGAAACCTTATCTCCGCTTCCGGGCAACAACCACCAGCGTTCCCCCGAAAGGAAGCGATGCACCCATTCTTATCAGGCCTTCATCAATTCGCATGAGGAAATCAAAAAGCGTATTCAACACACCAGAAAACTTAACTCGCTTCTCAAGCGCGCGTTGATCCGATTGTGAGTTATCGCTCCCCTTGTCAAAGAGCCTGGAGATCAGCATCAACGGGAATAAAACGAAAAGAAAAGAAGTTGCATAGCTAATATCGAATCCATTTGCTTTCAGCTTGCTCACCAATTCCTGTCTCGAATATCTGCGCTTGTGCTTGACGATTTCATCCAATCTACTCCAAAGGAACATATGCTGTGGAACGCTTAAAATCAAAACTCCATTATCTTCGAGCATTTGATTGATGTTCGACAATGCGGCAAAATCGTTATCAACGTGTTCAATGACATCGAATGCGGTTATGATTTGAAACTGCTCGTCGATCTTTCCTTGCGTGACATCGAACTGGATGAACTCGACACCGGGAAGGTTTTTCTTGGCGTATACAAGGCCTTTCAGGTAAATCTCCGATCCCGTGATTTCGAGACTCTCATTCTGGGCGATCTGGCGAATGAAATCGCCGGTGCCACAGCCTATCTCCAGGAATCTGGTTTTACCGGTCGGCAACAGGTGGCGCTGAACAATACTTTTGAACAGGCGGTTCCTTGAACTGACCCAGAAACTGCTCTGGGCGTTTTCATCAGTGAGGTCAAACCCACTGTCAGGATAATCCGTATACGCGCTGGCCACTTCCGGGCTGTAGCATTTGACTCCATCGATCAGGGTGTACTGAAGGCTATCGCTCATAGATATTTATCCCGGATCACATAATTTGGCCGCTTCCGCACTTCCTCATTGATGCGCCATACATATTCCCCGATCACTCCGAGCATCACCATGATCATCCCCCCCACCAGCAGGATTACGATCATCAAAGGCGCCCAGCCTTCGAACGGCGTTTCGCCACGCAACCAGCTAATCACGATGGATGCACTATAAAGGACACCTAAGGCGGATGTAATCAAGCCGATCAGCGAAATAAACCTGATCGGCAAATAGGACGCATCCAGTACAGCATCCAGAAAATTTTTCAGTTTCTTGCCAAAGTTGTATTGCGACTTGCCGATTGTTCTTTGCAGGCGAACATAGGGGATGAAGCAGGTGCGATACCCCGTCCAGAGCAGGTCTCCCTGAAAGAAGCGGTGCCGCACGTCGATGGCATTGAAGGCATCCATGACCTTCCTGTCCATCAAAACAAAGTCGAAGCCACCGGGAGGAATTTGCGGCAAAGACATGCGTAATACGCCGTAGGCCATGCGCGAAAACAGTTTGGCCGCAAACCTATCGGCCCGATCCGTCCGGTAGCAAATGACCGTTTCCGCTCCACCCAGCCACTTCTCCACCATCTGCGGGATCAATTCGACCGGATCCTGAAGATCCGCCGAGATATTGATGATGGCGTCGCCCGTGGCCTCGTTAAAGCCGGCCAACATGGCGGCCATTTGACCAAAGTTTCGGGTGAAGGTGATCACCTTCACCCGAGAGTCTTGCTCCCGCAGGCCCAGAATCTCCTGCAGTGACCCATCCTTCGAGCCGTCGTCTACAAAAACTATCTCGTAGTCATGCTGGGCAAGATCGTTTTTGAAAACCGAATGAATCTTTTCATAGGTTTTCGAAACAGCCTGTTCGTTATGGTAGACCGCGATCACAAACGATATCTTCATCGCCCATCCCCTTTCTCGCACAGCAGGAAAATGCTGGAGCACAAGTCGGGGTACTGCTGTCCCAGTTGGTAACAGCCCTCAAGATACTCTTTGGACACAATGTCCGTTTGCAGCAAGCGGTCCCACTGGAAATTGGCCAGAGCCTTAAAGAAGATGCCGGAGCGGTGAACCACCTTGAGGCCGGACGCAACCGCATCTCTCTCCAGGGTATCCAGCGAATAGGTACAACGGTGACCATGCGCCGCCTCGGCTGGCGTGACAGCGGCGTTGTGGGAAATGAGCCCCATCTTGACGGCAATTTGCCGCGACGGCGCATTGGCATTGGGGCACACCAGGAAGAAACGCCCCCCGACGGCCAACCATTCATCGTTGACGCGCCTCAATACTCGTACCGGGTCATCGAGATGCTCCAGTACATGCGTTAGTACGATATTGTCGTACCGTCGCGGAAAAGTCGCTGTTTCGAACAGCGAGTTCACAAACTCCGCTCTCTTACCGAGTTTTCGCTTGGCTTCTTCGATGGCCTCACCCGAGGCTTCGACGCAGGTGACGTCATCGAAGAGGTCGAGGAAGCGGCGCGTGAAATCGCCCTTGAAGCTGCCAAGTTCGAGCAGGCTGCCTGGCCTGAAGAATGGCTGGAAGGAGCGAATCATGTAGGGGTGCATCACGTCAAAGTCGAAGCCATAGGCATACTGGTGATCCGCGGTGTCGCGTATCTCCGCGTTGTAGTCGCGTTGCTCGTCCATCTTTGTTCTCTTTCCAATATCCAGCGTCATTTTCAGGATTGAGCCCGATTGGTCCACAATATCGAAGCCGTGTTTTCTGTAGAGCGCAATGGCCGAGGCGTTACTCCCACCCACTTCAAGGTCGAGTCGTGCAAAGCCTAGTCCCTGCACATGGGCAATGCAATTCTCCATCAGCCGCGAGGCGACACTCCGGCCCTGCCAGTGAGGTAAGACGCTGACGCTGGTGATGAAGGCCGTGCTCCTGTCCGGGGCGTTGCAATAGACCGCCACCAGGCCAGCCAGTTCGCCTTCCGCCCAAGCCTCGAAACAATGCGCTTTATCGGCAATCTTGTGTGCGTAGCCGCCGATGTCGCCCCGTCCGCTCAAACGCGGTATGAAACCGTCGTCGCATGCCCGCAGGTGGGCGGCGATTTCAGCTTCGCTCGCCCGGCCGAGGCAATACTTGACGGCGTCGCTCATTTTGCCAGTTCTGCCAGGCCAAAGCCGTGGCGCCCGAATTCGTTGCCGTTATAGAGCAGGTAAACCTTGCCGTCGCATTCGAACACATGCGGATAGCATTGCATGTCGCAGTCCCATTCATCGTACGTACCTTCCAGCAAGGGATGATCGTCATCGCGCGTCCAGTTCATCAGGTCATCCGACCAGGCATGTCCGATGCGGTAGCCTCGCCCTTTGGCTTTTCTGAAATCGAAGGATTCGCGGTAGCAGAAGAACATGTGATGGCGACCGTCGATGCCGATCACCGTCGGCAAGGCCTGACTCTCATCAGCCCCCAGTCGGTCTCGGATGATGCGGCGGGCTTCTTCCTTGAACCACTCGATTCCATCCTTCGAAGTGGCGTGGCCGATCTTGTATGTGCGGTCGGGGGCGGCATCGGGCGCATATCGCTTCCAGCCGGTACCGAAGATGTACCACATGTGGAACACGCCATCGATGACCTTTACGAAGCCGTCGCCGACCAAGCAAGGCTCGTGCAGCGACGCAGCAAGCACAGGACCGTCGCCAATCCGTTGAAAGGTGAGCCCGTCGTCGTGGCTGATCGCAAGGCCGATGGCAGTTTCCACCGATACCGAGACGCGGCGGTTCCAACCGCAGGTGTAGCCATACACCGCGTCACCGTGGCGCACGACGTTCATCGGGAAGATTCCGTGCTCGTCAAAGCAGCCGAGGCCACCCAAGGGAATGACCGTTCGATCGGAAACGCGGATCACCTCGCGCAAGCATTTTTTCATATCGACGAACGCGATGTGACTAAGATATTTTCCATTGACTGGGTCAACCGCCCGGGTGGAAAAATAGATGCGCACGAAATCGTCGAACACCAGCGCCTGAGGCGACTGTGCGAACTGCACGCATCCGTTCGGAAGCGTGTATTCGGAGGGATCGAATATCTTGCCGTGTTTGACCCACTTCATCGCTTACTCCAGCCTGCCTTCGAGTACGGCCAACCCGAAGCCGTGGCGGCCCACCTGGTCGCCGAGGTAGGCCATGTAAGTCTGGCCGTCCAGCTCGAACACGTGCGGATAGCTGACCATCTCGGCATCCCAGCCCTGTTCCGAAACGTCGATGCCGGCCCTGGCATCGTCGCGCACCCAATTCACCAGGTCCGCGCTGAAAGCGTAACCGATGCGGTAGCCGTTCTGCTTCCCACGGTAATGACTACTGTAGCGATAGCAGAAAAACATGTGGTATTTGCCGTTGGCGTAAATCACATCCGGACTAGCTTGGGCTTCATCTTTCTCGATACGGCTTTCAATCAGGTCCTTGTTGTGTTTTTGCCAGTGGATGCCGTCATCGGAAATCGCCATGCGGATCTTGTACACCGGCTCGGCGCGGCCATCGACCACCTTCCATTTGCGGCCCGCGATGTAGAACAACTGCCACTGACCGTTGAAGCGGCGAACCTTGGGGCCGCTCAGCACGAAGGGTTCATCCGGCGTATAGGGCAGAATGGGGCCGTTGCCCAATTTCTCGAAGGTTTTTCCATCGTCGTAGCTGACCGCCGCACCGATAGCCACGTTGAATGGCACCGATTCGCAACGCGTCCAACCTGCGTAGTAAGCGCGCACGGAATTTCCCTCGCGCATTACCGATACCGGGTACGTGCCGAATTCGTCGAATTCGCCCAGGTTGCCTAGTTTCAGGATAGGCGCTAGGGCAACGGCGCGTACCTTGAAGAGATCAGCACGATCGAGGTCGACATAAGCAGAATGGCTGACATATTGGCCGTTAGCATCCGCCGGTGGGCGACATGAAAAATACACGCGCACGAAATCATCAAACAGCAGGGTGGCAGGTGCCTGGGCGAATTCCTTCAGCCACGGGCGGCCCGTCACTTCTTGCGGGGTAAATACCTTGCCGAGCTTTCTCCAGTGGAACATGGTTCAGATCAATTCATAGTTGTTTGCGATGCACGCACGCACCGCGTCGAGCGGGTTGAACATCAGCACATCGACGATGGACAGCCAGGGAACAAACGGTGCGCCAAACTGGGGATAGTCAAACGGCCCGGATTTGATGAAGGCAAGATCAATGCCGCTTGCCTTGAATTCCTCACGCGAGTAAAGCTCGACGCCGCCGATCGCATTGATGTAGGCATCCGCCCCTAACGCCCTGCAAATTGCAATTACCTTGTCCTGACCTTTCAGAGCGTGATCGATATCGACCCCCGACGAGATGCGAATATCTGCGCCGATGCCAAGGTGTTCACATGTCTCGACCAGAGAGTGATGGATATACCGGAACAGGTTGCTATCCTCGTAGCGCACGATGCGCTCGAGTAGCGGGAAGGCTTGTTCGAAGTACGGTGCTCGTCTATAGGCCCCACTAAACTGGTTGAGCAGTTTGGTGCGGTCGAATTCCTCCGCCAGTTCGCGTTCCACCACATCGAGAAAATCAGAATCCTTCTTCAGCGGCAGCGAAAACATCACATCAGTTCCGTTCTGAAGGAAGCGATTCCGGTTGATCCAGCCCTTCTTTGTGTACTTGATGTTGTCGTAAACAACGAATACATCGACCGCCGCGATCAACTGGTAATAACCGATGTACGGCAGAAAATACGGCTGCATGATGGCCAGCTTCATGCCGTCGATTCCCTCGGGACCATCACCAGGATTTGACTCTAGGCAATTGCCCGCCGATGAACTCGCAGATTTCGTTGACGACATCCAGAGCCAAGTCAGGATAAATCGGCAGGCATAGAACCTTCCGCGCCGCTTCGGTCGCATGCGGCAGGTTGTCACGGTGGGCGGAAGGCAGCCCACGGTACATCGGAAACTCTGAAATCAGCGGGTAGAAATAACGCCGCGGGTGGATCCCCCTATCCTTCATCGCCTGATAAAGATCATCACGACTGATCGGATAATCACTGTTAACCAGAATCGGGAAATATGCGTAATTGGCCACCTTTTCGCCTGAATCGCCGAGGCAATGAATCCCCTTGACCCCTCGCAAGCGTTCCCGGTAGACGGCATCGATGATCCGGCGGCGTGCAATGGCATCGTCGATATACTTGAGCTGCAGCAGACCCAAGGCGGCATTGAACTCGCTCATCTTGCCATTGATGCCTGGCGCAACCACGTTGACTTCACCGACGTGGCCGAAGTTTTTCAATTGATCGATCCGGACCTTGGTCTTTATGTCCGGGCACACGATTGCGCCCCCCTCGAAGGTATTGAACACCTTGGTAGCGTGAAAGCTGAGAACCGACAGGTCGCCATGATTCAGCACGCTGCCACAATGGCACTGCACGCCGAATGCGTGGGCAGCGTCATAAATGACCTTGAGATTGTACGTATCCGCAATCTTCTGGATTGCATCGACATCGCAAGGATGGCCATAACAGTGAACCGGCATTATCGCCGTGGTATGGGGCGTAATGGCCGCTTCGATCCGCTCCGGATCGATATTGAGCATCTCGGGATCGATATCGACGAAGACCGGCTTAATCCCGTTCCACAGCAGCGAATGTGATGTCGCAACAAACGAATAAGGCGTGGTGATCACTTCGCCTGAGATACGAAGAGACTGAAGGGCCGTGACCAGAGCCAAGGTTCCGTTGGCGAAGAGAGCAACATGCTCGACCCCAAGATGCTCGCATAATGCCTGCTCAAGCTGTTCGTGGAACGGCCCGCAGTTGGTCAGGACCTTGCTCTTCCAGATCTTTTCCAGATAGGGAATGAACTCCTGCAAGGGAGGCAGATACGGCTGGGTAACGAACACCTTCTCATTCCTGTTCATGGCGCATTCAATCCCCTACTGAAATACCAAGCGGAGTCATTGTTTGTTGGTCAACAGTGCTTTTATTTTTTTCAACCCTCTCGCACCTTTGCTCCGGAGTGCAAAATATATGCCGTAGCCAGGTCGCGCGCGCATCAGGTCTGCCAACTGTCGCTGCTGATCCATGTACTGATACTGAAGTGCGACGTAATCCCGGAGGGTATCCCTATACTTCTCTTCCCCGGGTGCAACGAGATCGAACAAGCGTTGATACCCGTGGCCCAGAATCAACAACTCGACGTCCTTGCCTGCCACCGTCGGATCTGTGCTTACAACAATACCGGCGTCGGAGAATTTGCGATCGAACTCCTCGACGAACGCTTCATAGCTGTATTTCCCGGACTCGATCAGGTCGCGGTAGGCATTGTCGGTTAACGTCTTGCGAATCCCGGGATCTCGGAATTTCCGGATAACGTCGTCGATGTTCGAAAAATCCTTCTTGAGCGGAATATAGTGGACATCCGGGACGAGAATGCCGGTGTACCTGCCCTCGAACAGGATCTGGCAGGCACGAACACTCGCCGCCTCGAAGACGCGAGGGCTGATCATGCGATTGTAGACTCCCTTGTCCTCGTATTCGTGAAGCAACAGCCCGGAAATCTCGTCGAACGAAATGTCCGGCCTTTCCGCCATGATTTTTTCGTAGCGGGGTCTCATTTCATCGTTCAAATCGAAAATGGAAACCCCCGCCTCGACTCCGAGCACCCCGCGGCAATTGCCGAGAAATCTGAGCCAGTCCTCCCCGTAGATTCGCTTTTCCTCCGCGGCTTCGATATTCATAACGAGCCCACGATCCGCGGCCATCTCGATGAACTTCGTGGCGATGACGTTCTTTTCCCTCGCCCCCTTCCCCATGTAATGATAGGTTGGTCGTCCGCGGTAGCCGATATCGATCTCTCGCTCGCGGTCCGGCCTCGAAAAACGCAACCCATCCTCAATCTGCCGAGTGCTGACATAGCCCGGAATATAATGAACCACCTTTTTCGCCGAGGTGAGCTTGCGATAGGTTTCATCGAAATATGGCGGCTCGATGTTGGAATAGACGCAGTCGATATTGCAGCCATTGATGAATTCCGTCCGTTCCGGCCAGAAGCGATATTCGTCCTGAAAAAATGCAACCTTATACGCCCGGCTTTTCTGGATATATTCCCTGAACTCCTGGCTTATAAAGAACGGCTTCCACGCAAAAAGCGTAAAACTCAGAACCAGCACCTGGAATTCGAATTCTTCGAGGCCGTCCGGGAATCCGAGTTCGGTATTTATGGTCCGCACATCATGTCGGGAAAACTCCCGGAATGAATCAATGTGGTCTTCGATGAACGCCGGCGTCTTCGCAATCGGGCAATGATAGATAAGGAGCAGTCCGCCGATATCCCTTTTTGTTTCGCTCATTTCATTAGCCGTAGGGTTCAAATGCCGATTCCGGATTACGCAAGGGCTATAGTCGAAACTGGTGTATGACCCTGGCTGGACGGCTGGGGGTTGAAGG
>ERZ761607.4615-NODE-4615-length-12015-cov-9.162542_pt1 | contig 12015 bp, 10 predicted proteins | sample MGYA00511164_ERZ761607 | MGnify/ENA primary metagenome ERZ761607 (study PRJEB28899, sample SAMN02445080) | bioreactor sludge metagenome | biome: EBPR sludge | place: Australia: Brisbane, Thorneside Wastewater Treatment Plant | collected 2011-06-22 ...
GCACCGGGTGGTTCGGCTCGGGCACACTGGATACGTGGTCGAGGATGTCGAAGATGCGCTTGGCGCCGGCTGCCGCTTTCTGGGTCACCGAAACGATGCGGCTCATCGAGTCCAGGCGCAGGTAGAAGCGGCTGATGTACGCGAGAAAAGCGGTGAGCACGCCGACGGTGATCTGGTCGCGCGCAATCTGCCAGATGCCGAAGGCCCAGACGGTGAGCAGACCGATTTCGGTCAACAGCGTGACGGTCGGCGAGAACAGCGACCACACCTTGTTGACCCGGTCGTTGACTTCGAGGTTGTGCGTATTGGCAGCGCGGAAACGCGCCGCCTCGCGGCTCTCCTGAGCAAACGCCTTGACCACGCGTATCCCCGGAATGGTGTCGGCGAGGACGTTGGTGACCTCGGCCCAGACCCGGTCGACACGCTCGAAACCGGTGCGCAGCTTCTCGCGCACGACGTGGATCAGCCAGGCGATGATCGGCAGCGGGAGCAGCGTGACAGCCGCCAGCCAGGCGTCGATCGAGACGAGAATCACCGTCGTCATCAGGATCATCAGCACATCGGTGGCGAAATCGAGCAGGTGCAGCGAGAGGAAGATGTTGATCCGGTCGGTCTCCGAGCCGATGCGCGCCATCAGGTCGCCCGTCCGCTTGCCGCCGAAGTACTCCTGCGAAAGCTTGAGCAGGTGTTCGTAGGTTGCCGTGCGCAGATCGGCGCCGATGCGTTCGGAGACGAGCGCCAGAATGTAGGTGCGCGCCCAGCCCAGCACCCAGGCAACGAGCGAAGCGGCGAGCAGACCAGACAGGTAGAGGGCCACCGTCGCCACCTCGATCGGCTTACCGTTCTGGTACGGAATCAGCACGTTATCCATGATGGGCATGGTCAGATAGGGGGCCACCAGGGTGGCTGCCGTGGTCAGCAGCGAAAGGACGAAAGCGGCGAGCAACTGCCCCTTGTAGGGTCGGGCGAAACGCCCCAGGCGAAGCAGCGTCCAGGTCGATGGCGGCGCGTGGATTTCCTTGCTGCACAGCGGGCATTCCTCCTGACCGGCGAGCAGCGGGCTCTCGCACTTCGGGCAGAGTGCCTGGGGCGCGGCCGGAGGCAGCGTGCCGTCGATGCGCAGGCTCAACTGCTGTGCAAAGCGTTCGACCAGACGTCCGGCGGCAACGTCGCCGCCCAGCGTGTAGCGCCATTGTCCGAGCAAGGCACGCGTGTCATGCAGTTCGAGCGTGCCGACGCCGGAATGGTCGCGGCGGGCCAGGGTGAGGCCGGCGCGGTAGGGCCAGCTCTGCCAGTCGGCTTCCGCGCTGGCCTTGGCGAGCAGGCGTTCGCTGGTCAGCACGACGATTCCGGATGTGAAATGCAGGCGCGCGTCGAGGTCGATTTCGAGCCAGGCAAGGACCTGCTCGTTGTCGACCAGGTGCTCGCCGAGCGCGGGTAGCCAGACGGACGGGGGCGTCGGAACGGACGTTGGTTCAGCGAATGCCGCAGGCGGCGAGATCGGGCTGGCGCTTGGCGTCATGCAGTCACCGCTCTTCCTGGGCAACCGGCGGCAGCCGGCTTCACGGCTGGCGCAGCAGGTCGACGATCTCGAGCAGTTCGACGCGCAAGACCTCGGGCGTCAGTCCAGGAGCAGCGCCGGAATCGGGGTCGACTTCATCCAGACGATGGCGTGCGCCACTGATGGTGAACCCCTGGCTGTAGAGCAGTTCGCGAATCCGGCGAATCAACAGCACCTCGTGGTGCTGATAATAGCGCCGGTTGCCGCGTCGCTTCACCGGTTTGAGCTGGGTGAATTCCTGCTCCCAATAGCGCAGAACGTGCGGCTTGACGCCGCACAGCTCGCTGACCTCGCCGATCGTAAAGTAGCGCTTGGCGGGAATTGCCGGCAGAACCTCAGTCTCAGGCTCTCTAGGACTGGCTTCCATGATAGGCGTGCTCCACGTCGGTCTTCAGCTTCTGGCTGGCATGAAAGGTAACCACCCGGCGCGCCGTGATTGGAATCTCCTCGCCCGTCTTCGGATTTCGCCCTGGTCGCTGCGGCTTGTCACGCAACTGGAAGTTGCCGAAGCCCGAGAGCTTTACACCGTCGCCACGTTCGAGGGCGTTGCGGATTTCCTCAAAGAACGCTTCGACCATGTCCTTTGCCTCGCGCTTGTTCAGGCCAACCTTTTCGAACAGCAAATCGGCCAGTTCTGCTTTTGTCAGCGTCATTCCATCCCCTTTCTCAAACCCGAAGTTGCGCTGCAAAAGCATCCTGCAGGTAGGCGACCAATTGCTGAACGGCCGCGTCGACTTCGGCTTCCAGTAACGTCTTTTCAGTATCTTGCATCACTATGCGGAAGGCAAGGCTTTTCTTGCCCGCTTCGACTCCCCGGCCAAGGTAGACATCGAAGAGGGTGATTTCCTGAACGATCGGTGGACCGTTCAGCCGCATTCCTTCGATCAGGCGGCGAACTTCGAGCGCCTGATCAACGACGATCGCCAGGTCCCTGATCACCGGCGGCTGGCGCGAGACCTCGCCGAATTGCGGCAGGCGGCGAGCAGCGGATCGAGATCGACTTCGAAGAAGACCGGAACCAACGGCAATTCGTACTTCTGCTGCCATTCCGGGTGCAACTCGCCGATGAAGCCGATCGCCTGGCCGGCGAGCGTGACGCACGCGCTGCGTCCCGGGTGCAGGGCCGGGTGTGGGCAAGGGGCGAACTCGGCGACCAGCGGCGCGAGGAGAAACTCGAGGTCGGCCTTGAGATCGAAGAAATCGACGTTGCGCGTCGTACAAGCCCATTGCTCGGGCAGCGCGCTGCCGTAGGCGAGAGCGGCGAGTTTCCACGGTTGGCGAAAACCGTGCACCGGCGCGCCGGCGTCATCGCGGAAGAAGCAGCGGCCGCTCTCGAAAAGGCGGATTCGGCTCTGCTTGCGCCGCAGGTTGGTCGCCACATTCGCCACCAAGCCGCCGATCAGACTCGAGCGCAGGACGCCGAGATGCGCCGCGATCGGGTTGGCCAGGCGGATCGCGCCAGCGTTGGCGGCGAAATCGACCTCCCAGCGCTCGTCGACGAAGGCGTAGTTGACCACTTCCTGATAGCCGCAGTCGGCCAGAATCTGGCGCAGACGGGGCAGCGAACGCGTGTTTTCGCTCTGCGGCAGCATCGACAAGCTCGCCCGCGGCGCGGCGGCCGGGATTTGTTCGTAGCCCTGCAGGCGGGCGATCTCTTCGATCAGGTCCTCTTCGATCGCCAGATCGAAACGATAGCTCGGCGGAACGACGACGAAGCTTTCACCCTCCCGGGCAAGCGGAAAGCCGAGCCGCGCGAGGAGTTCGCCGACCCGTTCAGCGCCGAGCGACGCACCGAGAACGCGCGCCACGCGCGAGGCGCGCACGCGCACCGGCAAACGTTCCGGCAGACGCGCGGTGGCCTGGCTGAGCGGACCGGCGTGGCCACCGCAGATGTCGAGAATCAGCCGGGTCGCCCGTTCGAGCGCGCGGCTCGTCCCGCCGAAGTCGACGCCACGTTCGAAGCGATGCGAAGCGTCCGAACCGAAAGCGTAGCGGCGCGCCCGTCCGGCGATCGCTGACGGGGCAAAGAAGGCCGCTTCCAGGAACAGCTCGCGCGTCTCGTGCGTGATGCCGCTCTCCTCGCCGCCCATGATCCCGGCCATCGCCAGCGGGCCGCGATCGTCGGCGATCAGCAGGATGTCGTCGTGCAAGGTGATCGACTGTTCGTTGAGCAGCCTGAGCTGCTCGCCGGGGCGCGCCATGCGCGCCCGAATCGCGCCGCACAGGCGAGCGTTGTCGAAGGCATGCAACGGCTGCCCGAGCTCGAGCATGACATAGTTGGTGATGTCGACCAGCGCCGAGATCGACCGCAGGCCGCAGCGTTCGAGGCGCCGGCGCATCCAGTCGGGCGTCGGCGCCGTCGCATCGACGTCGGCGATCACGCGCCCGCAGTAGAGCGGACACGCCTCCGGTGCTTCGAGCACGATCTGGCGCGCACTGGCGATGCTCGCCGCAACCGGCGCGACTTCGAGCAAGCGCAGCGGCTGACCGGTGAGCGCCGCAACTTCGCGCGCAATTCCTTCGAGCGACAGACAGTCGGCGCGGTTCGGCGTCAGCTTGAGCGTCAGCAGGCGGTCGTCGAGGTCGAGCAACTGGCGCACATCGCTGCCCGTCGGGGCGTCGGCGGGTAAAGCGAGAAGGCCGGCAGCGTCTTCGGAAATCCCCAGTTCGCGCGCCGAGCAGAGCATTCCGTGCGAGTCGACACCACGCACCCGACTCACCCTGATGCGCAGCGAACCCGGCAACTCGGCACCCGGCAGCGCGCACGGCACTTTCATCCCGGGCGTGACGTTCGGCGCGCCGCAGACGATCAACAGCGGTTCGCCGGCGCCGACCGCGACTTGGCAGACGCGCAGACGATCGGCGTCCGGGTGCTTGTCGACGGCTTGCACATGGCCGACGACGACCCCGCTGAAGGGCGGTGCAACCGGCTCCTCCGACTCGACTTCGAGACCGGCCATGGTCAACAGATGCGAGAATTCGTCTCCCTCGAGCTTGGCATCGACGAAGCTGCGTAACCAGGATTGCGAGAATTTCATTGCGTCAGGTGGGCGGAAATAGGCGCGTCAGATGGCGCGTCAGATGAACTGGCGCAGAAAGCGCAAGTCGCCGTCGTAGAACAGGCGCAGGTCGTTGACGCCATAGCGCAGCATCGTCAGGCGGTCCGGCCCCATGCCGAAAGCAAAGCCGATGTAGTTCTCGGGATCGATCGCGACATGGCGCAGCACGTTCGGATGCACCATGCCGCAGCCGGCGATTTCCAGCCAGCGCCCCTCGAGCGGCCCACTCATGAAGGCCACGTCGATTTCCGCCGACGGTTCGGTAAACGGGAAGAACGACGGGCGGAAGCGGACGCGCAGATCGTCGTTTTCGAAGAAGCGGCGCAGGAAATCGGCGATCACGCCCTTCAGGTCGGCAAAACTGACGTTCTCGCCGATCCACAGCCCCTCGACCTGATGAAACATCGGCGAGTGGGTAGCATCCGAATCGACCCGATAGACGCGTCCGGGCGCGATCACGCGGATCTCAGGCATGCGTGCCTGGCCGGCATGGCGGGCGACGTGCGCCTGCATGTAACGCACCTGGATCGGGCTGGTGTGCGTACGCAGGAGAACGCCCGGCGCGACCTCGCCACGCTCGTCGAGTAGATAGAAGGTGTCGTGCATCGAACGCGCCGGGTGGTCCTCAGGCGTGTTCAGTGCGGTGAAATTCTGGAAGTCGCTTTCGATTTCGGGGCCATCGGCCACCTCGAATCCGATCGAGCGAAAGAGCGCTTCGATCCGTTCGAGCGTGCGCGTTACCGGATGCAGGCCGCCGCGCGCCTGACCGCGCCCGGGCAGCGTGACATCGAGCGCCTCGGCCGCCAGCTTGCGCGCCAGCGTCTTGCGGCGAATCGCCTCGCGCCGCTCCTCAAGCGCCGACTCGACGGCTTCCTTGGCACGGTTGATCGCCGCGCCGGCGGTCTTCCGCTCGTCCGCCGGCAACTGCGCCAAGCCCTTGAGCAGCCCGGTGATCTGACCGCTCTTGCCGAGATAGGCGGCCTTCACCTGTTCGAGCGCGGCGTGGTCGTCGGTTGCGGCAAAGGCGCTGGTCGCGGCCTGGATGATTTGATCGAGATTGTGCATGGTCTACTGAAAAAAGGAGGCTTGCGCCTCCTTTGCCGGCACTCGCCGCGGTCAGGAGTCGAGCTGGCTTTTCGCCTGCTGCGCCAGCGCGGCAAAGGCTGGTTTGTCGAAAACCGCCAAGTCGGCGAGCACCTTGCGGTCCACCTCGACTTGCGCTTTCTTCAGTCCGTTCATCAGCGTGCTGTACTTCATTCCCAGTTCGCGCGCCGCCGCATTGATGCGGGCGATCCACAGACTGCGGAACTGGCGCTTGCGTTGCCGGCGGTCGCGATAAGCGTACTGCCCGGCTTTCATCACCGCCTGCTTGGCGACGCGATAGACGTTGTTGCGGCGGCCGCGGAAGCCCTTGGCCAGGGCAAGAATCTTCTTGTGGCGCGCGTGCGCGGTTACACCACGTTTTACTCGGGGCATCTCTTATCTCCTCAGGCGTAGGGCAACATTGAACGGACCACGGCCTTGTCCGCGTCATGCACCGCGGTCATCCCGCGCAACTGACGCTTGGTCTTCGTGTCCTTCTTGGTCAGGATGTGTCGCTTGTACGCGTGTGAGCGCTTGATACGCCCGCTCGGACTGATCTTGAAGCGCTTTTTCGCGCCTGTCTTGGTTTTCATCTTGGGCATTGAATGCTCCTGTTTATGAACATGCTGCCAGGTGGCTCCCGACGGGAACGCTTGTAACCCGGCACCACTTGTTATCGCCGCGTCTTCTTGTCGCGGCGCTGTCGCTCGAACTAGCGTCGCTTGTTCGGCGTCAGCACCATGACCATCTGGCGGCCTTCCATTTTCGGCATCTGCTCGACCAGCGCGATCTCCTGCAGGTCGGCTTTGATTCGCTCGATCTGGCGCATGCCGATATCCTGATGCGCCATCTCGCGGCCACGGAAGCGCAAGGTCACCTTGACCTTGTCCTCCTCCTCGAGAAAGCGCGTCATGTTGCGTAGCTTGATCTGGTAGTCGTTCTCGTCGGTCCCCGGACGGAACTTGACTTCCTTGACCTGCACCTGCTTCTGCTTGAGCTTCTGCTCATGCTGGCGCTTCTGCTCCTGATACTTGAACTTGCCGAAATCGACGATGCGGCAGACCGGTGGCTGCGCCATCGGCGCAATTTCGACCAGGTCGACCCCAGCTTCTTCAGCCAACGCCAGTGCTGCCCTGACACTCATGACGCCCAATTGTTCGCCGCTGGCTCCGATCAGGCGGACTTCCGGTGCGTTGATCTCTTCGTTGACGCGTTGCGCCTTTTGCAGTGCGATGGTTCCGCTCCTTGTTTCGAGAAAAGTCAGGCCGTTGCGCGGCGCGTTGCGACTTCCTCGAGAAGTCGCCCGGTCAGGGCCTCGATCGACATCTGGCCGAGGTCCCGGCCGCCGCGTGTACGCACGGCTACCAGATTGGCTGCCACTTCCTTGTCGCCGACGACGATCTGGTAAGGCAGCTTGTTCAAGCTATGCTCTCGTATTTTATAGGTAATTTTTTCATTGCGCAAATCGGCCGCAACGCGCAGTCCGGCCGCGCGCAGATTGGCCGCCACCTGCTCGGCATAATCGGCCTGGCGCTCCGAGATATTCAGCACCACCGCCTGCTGTGGGGCCAGCCACAAGGGCATGGCACCGGCATGATGTTCGATGAGGATGCCGATGAAGCGTTCGAGCGAACCGAGGATCGCCCGGTGCAGCATCACCGGCACCAGGCGCTCGTTGTTCTCCGCGATGTAGTGCGCGGCGAGCCGCTCGGGCAGGGCGAAATCGAGCTGCAGCGTGCCGCATTGCCAGACGCGCCCGAGGCAGTCCTTGAGCGAAAACTCGATCTTCGGTCCGTAGAACGCGCCTTCGCCGGGCTGCAGTTCGTAGTCCAGTTGCTTCGCCGCGAGCGCCTGCGCCAGTGCCTGCTCCGCCCGGTCCCAGACTTCATCCGAACCGATGCGCTTGTCGGGCCGCGTGGACAGCTTGACGAGAATCTCGGTAAACCCGAAATCGGCATAGATCTGTTGCAACAGATCGATGAAAGCCGAAGTCTCGGGCAGAACCTGCGCTTCCGTACAAAAAATGTGGGCGTCATCCTGCACGAAAGCGCGCACACGCATCACGCCGTGCAAGGCGCCGGACGGCTCGTTGCGGTGGCACGAGCCGAATTCCGCCAGCCGCATCGGCAGGTCGCGGTAGCTGCGCAGACCCTGATTGAAGATCTGGATATGCCCCGGACAGTTCATCGGTTTGATCGCGTAATCGCGATTCTCCGCCGCCGTCGTGAACATGTGCTCGGCGTAGTTCTGCCAGTGTCCCGAGCGCTCCCAGAGCACCCGATCGACGATCATCGGCGTCTTCACTTCCAGATAACCGTGCGCGGCGAGGACGCGCCGCAAGTACTGCTCGACCTCCTGCCAGATCGTCCAGCCCTTCGGATGCCAGAACACCATCCCCGGCGCTTCGTCCTGCAAGTGAAAGAGATCGAGTTGCCGGCCGAGCTTGCGATGGTCGCGCTTCTCGGCCTCTTCCAGCATGTGCAGATACGCTTCCTGGTCTTCCTTCTTCGCCCAGGCCGTGCCGTAGATGCGCTGCAGTTGTTCGTTGCGATGGTCACCGCGCCAATACGCACCGGCGACCTTCATCAGCTTGAAAACCTTCAGCCGGCCAGTCGAGGGGACATGCGGACCACGGCACAGGTCGACGAAATCGCCTTCGCGATACAGTGACACTTCCTCGCCGGCCGGGATGGCGCCGATCAGCTCGGCCTTGTAGCGCTCGCCGATCGACTCGAAGAAAGCGACCGCCGCATCGCGTTCCCACACCTCGCGCTGCACCAGCAGGTCGCGTCGCGCCAGCTCATGCATGCGTTGCTCGATCGCCGCCAGGTCGTCCGGCGTAAACGGACGCTCGTAGGCGAAGTCGTAGTAGAAGCCGTTTTCGATCACCGGACCGATCGTCACCTGCGCCGTCGGGAAAAGCTCCTTGACCGCGTAGGCCAGCAAGTGCGCGGTCGAGTGCCGGATGATCTCCAGACCTTCCGGGTCCTTGTCGGTGATGATCGCCAGACTGGCGTCGCTGGCGATGCAATACGAGGTGTCGACCAGACGCCCATCGAGCTTGCCGGCGAGCGCCGCGCGCGCCAGTCCGGCGCCGATGCTCTGGGCAACCTCGGCGACGCTGACCGGCTGCGCAAAGGCTCGCTGCGAAGCGTCAGGCAGGGAAACGACGGGCATGGTGCACCTTGCAAATAGGAAGAGCGCAAAGAAACGAAAAAAGCCAGCAACTCGCACTGGCTGGCAGATGAACCGCGTGAGCCCCGCCGGCCGGCCGCCATGGCTGGTGCGGACGACGCCCGGTGTTGCTCGGCAAGCGCCGAATCATAGCACAGACCGGCTGGCATGACCTTTTCGGCGCGCGCGTTCGCGCGCTTGCAGGGCCAGTTTCAGTCCCGCCCGCAACGCGCCGCGCACGTGTGGGACGCGGTGGCGTCGTTTCCCGGCGGTCTCGACCGGAAGGCGCCGGGTCCGCACGGTGGGTGCCGGCTGACGCCGGGACGGTCATTGCGCGCTCATTGCGCGCCGCCGGCGCAGCGGTCGCAGTCGGGTTTGCCCGCTTCCCGCGTTGCCGCTGCCTCGCTGCCAAAAGCGGCGTCGAATCGGCTAGACTGTAGGTATGCGCCACTCGATTGACCCGAAGATCGATTGTGTTTTCAAAGCGCTGCTCGGTGCGGACAGCAACCGGCGGCTGCTCATCCACTTTCTCAACGCGGTCCTTGGCGCGGCACTGCCGGGTCCGATCCGCCAGGTCAGCATTCTCAACCCCTACAACGAGCGAGAATTCCTCGATGACAAGCTGAGCATCGTCGACGTCAAGGCGCGCGACGATGCCGGGCAGATCTACCAGGTCGAGATTCAGCTCTTGAGCTATGCCCAACTGCCTGCGCGTATTCTGTACGCCTGGGCCGACCTTTACAGCGCGCAACTGGGCAGCGGGCAGGACTACGCTGCGCTGCGTCCCACCTATGCCATCTGGTTGCTGGCCGAGAATCTGCTGCACGACGATCTCGCATACGCCCACAGCTACCGCCTGCGCGACGAGAACGGCCGGATATTGCTGGAGCACGGCGGCATCTGGCTGCTCGAACTGAACAAGTTTGTCGCCGAACGGGTCGAAACCGAGCAGCAGCGCTGGCTGAAATTCTTCACCGAGGGCCAGCGGCTGGATCAAACCCGGTTGCCGACGTGGATGCAAACCGACGAAATGAGGCAAGCCATGGACACCCTGAATACCTTTTCCGAAAAAGAGCGCGCCTACCACGCGTATCAGGCGCGGCAAAACTACCTGCGCGAACAGCGCTGCATTCAGCGCGAGTTGGAAGGGCGCCAGATGGAAGCCGAGCGCTTGCGCGCGGAAGCGGAAAGGCTGCAGATGGAAGCCGAAAGGCTGCAGATGGAGACGGAAAGGCTGCAGACGAAGACGGAAAGGCTGCAGATGGAGACGGAGCAGCTGCAAACGGAAAGCGCGACGCTGCGCACGGAGAAAGATGCGCTGCTGACTGAGAAAGATGCGCTGCGCACGGAGAAAGATGCGCTGCGCACGGAGAAAGATGCGCTGCTGACAGAGAAAGATGTGCTGCGCACGCAAACGGAGACGCTGCGCACCCAGACGGAGACGCTGCGCACGGAGAAAGGGACCTTGCTCACCGAGAACGAGGCGCTGCAGGCCGAAGCGGAAACGCTGCGCATCGAGAGCGCGCGCGAACGTGCTGCCAGGGAAGCCGCCGTGCAGGAGAAGGAAGCGGCCTTGGCCGAACTGGCGCGTCTCCGGGCGCTACTGCGTGATTCCTGAGCGAACGCTGATCGCTGCGCCGACCGACCGGTCTCAGGCGTAGCGTCGCCCGCTTCCCCCCGCTTCCCACTCTCCTCCGCCTCGCCTTGCGAGGCTGCGACCGCTCGGCAACGGTCGCGCCGGGCATTGCTCGCCTCGCCCGTGTGGCCGCGCTGCCAGCGGGCGTCCCGCCTGCCGCCTGCCGCCTGCCGCCTGCCGCCTGTTGCCTGTTGCCTATTCCCTATCGCCTACCTCAGAACCGCGTAAGCGCTCGACCAGTCGCGTATCATCGCGGGCGGGGTATTTCGTCCAGTCCAGTAATGAGCAGGGGAGCGAGTGGAGGCTGACTTATCGAGGCGGGCGTGCTGCTTGCGCGTGACGATTGCTTATCTGCCCAGGCTGAACTGGTCGCTGCTGCGCGCCGGTGTGCCGCTGATCTGGCGGCTGGCGGTCGAAAATTGCGGGGCAGCGGCGGTCGCCGGCTGCGCTTTGCGCATCGAGCTGCCAGGGTTTCTCGACTCGGGAGCGATCGCCTTGCGCGAGCTGGCACCGGGCGAGACGCTGGAACTCGACGCGGCGCGCCTGCCGTGGGTGCGGCGCGATTTCGCGCGCGCGGCGCAGTTGACCCGCGACGAGGAAACCTCGCTCCATCTGACGCTGCGCGCCAGCGATGGGCCGCTGGTCGGTAGCGCGCTGCGCGCCGGGCTGTGCCCGCTGACCTTGCTGCCGCCGGATGAATGGGTTCCGGGCCTGCGTTACGACGACGAGCGCGCGGCGTTCGCGCTCGATCCGCGGCTCGATCTGGCGCAGGCGACGATCGATTTTCCCGGTGGCGGAACCGCGCAGCACGCGCGCAGCGAAGCCACGTGGCAGGGTCAGCCGCCGCTGCCGGCGGCGGTGGCGGCCTTGCTTTGCGCCGAGCATCCGCAGGTCGAGCTGATCAAGGACGAAGCGATGCGCATTCTCGGCGACGTGCTCGGCAAGCCGCGCGCCTCGCTCGACGAAGCGGTGCGCGGCTCGCCCGAAGAGCGCAAGGCGGTCGTGCACTCGCTGTTCATGGCGCTGCACCGCGTCTACCGGGAGGTGCAGCACGATGTCGAGCGCCTCAGCCTGGAACCGCGCAGCCAGCGGATACGCCTGCCCGCGGCGATTGCGCGCGGCGCGACCTGCGTCGATTTCTCGCTGCTGCTGTGCAGCGCGCTCGTCGCCTGCGGACTGCGCGCGCTGTTCGTACTGACCGCCGGCAGCGCGGGCCTCGGGCACGCGCTGGTCGCCTGCCGCCTGGCCGACGGCGACCCGGACACGGCCGTGCTGCTCACCGACGCCGAAGCGCTGCTGCGCCAGGTCGACGCCGGAACGCTGTTGCTGGTCGACGTCACCGGCTTCGCGCGCGGCAGCGGCTTTCCGGCGGCGTGCCGCGACGGCCGCGAACAAATTGCGGCGGGCACGCTGTGCTACGCGGTCGATCTCGCCGTCGCCGCCGACCCGACGCGCTGCGCGATCCGGCCGCTTCCCTGGCCCGCGCCAGCGCCGGCTGCTGC
>ERZ761607.4616-NODE-4616-length-12013-cov-17.653872_pt1 | contig 12013 bp, 7 predicted proteins | sample MGYA00511164_ERZ761607 | MGnify/ENA primary metagenome ERZ761607 (study PRJEB28899, sample SAMN02445080) | bioreactor sludge metagenome | biome: EBPR sludge | place: Australia: Brisbane, Thorneside Wastewater Treatment Plant | collected 2011-06-22 ...
CATCTGCAGCATCAGCGGCGTGCCGCGCATCAGCCAGATGTAGCCATTGACCAGCGCCCCGAGGACGCCGGAACGCGAGATTCTGAGCAGCGCCAGACCCAGACCAAGCGGCACGGCGAGCACGAAGGTGATCAGAAAGACCTGCAGGGTGACCGCCGTCCCTTCGAGCAGCGGGCCCATTATTGCCATGACGTAATCCATACCCGCGGCCTCGATACTCGGCATTGCGTCCGGCCACCGCCCTGCTGCGGCCCCGACCAGGCTATTTCTTGACGATGTCCTTGCCGAACCACTTGCTCGAAATCGCTGCGGCGGAACCATCGCTCTTCATCCCGTCGATCGCCTTCTGCAGCTTGGCCATCAGCTCGGTGTCGTCCTTGCGGGTGCCGACGCCGTAGTCCTCGGTACCGAAGTTCTCCTCGAGCACGCGGTATTCGCCGGGCTTCTTGGCGGTGTAGTAGCGCCCGACCACTTCATCAACCACCAGCGCGTCGAGGCGGCCGACGCTCAGGTCGATCAGCGCCGTCACGTTGTCGCCGAACTTCTTGAGCTCTTTCAGCGATTTGGCGGTTGCAGCATCCTTCTCGATGGCCTCGATGGCGCTGCTGCCGTCCTGAACGCCGACCACCTTGCCGGCAAGCTCGGCCTTGGTCCTGATCGGCGAGCTGTCGGTGACGATGATCACCTGATGGTTCTCAAGATACGGCGTGGTGAACAGGATCTTTTCCTTGCGTGCGTCGGTGATCGTCAGACCGTTCCACAGCACGTCCACGCGTTTGCTGGTCAATTCGGCTTCCTTGGCATTCCAGTCGATCGGCTTGAAGAGCACTTCGGCACCCAGCCGCTTGCCGGCTTCCTTGGCCAGGTCGATGTCGAAACCGACCAGCGCGTTGGTCTCGTCACGGAAACCCATCGGTGGAAAGTTGTCGTCCAGGCCGACGACGATGGTCACCAGCGCTGCCGGCTCGGCCACCGCGGTGGTTTGCGGAGCGCTTTCCTTCTTGCCGCAAGCGACCAGCAGGGTCGCGGCCAACACCGCGATGATCAGTAACGAGATCTGTTTTTTCATGATTTTTTCAGTAACAAGGACAAGCGGTGGAAGGAAGAGTGGTGTCAGCTCGGCCTGGCGCTGCGGCACGCGCTGCCATAACGGCGCGAGCGCCCGGCGGCGGCAGATCCCGGCGAGGAGAACGAAGGCCGGCATGATAGCAGGGTCTGCCGGCGGCTTCGCTCCGGGTTTGCGCGGACGCAGGCTCGAAACCGCCGCCGCAGGGTGCTGCGGGCTTCACCGATGTCCCGCGATCGGCGATCGCGCTCGCTATCGTCGCTTCCGCAAACCCTCACTTGAGCAGGCCGACCGGCAGGAAGATGCCGCTGACCACCGTTTGGCTCAACCGCGAAAACCCGCGACCGTTGCGATCGGCGACCACCTGGGCCATCAAGTCGAGCAGGCCCATCGCGCGGCCGAACTCGCGCTCGAAGGACAGATTTCGGCCACCGGGGTCGATGGCGTTGGCGAGCAGATAGGGTTCGCCCGCCGGATTGCGGTCGTTGGCCAGTTTCCAGACCGCGACCTCCATGTTGCGCGCGCAGTTGAAGAGCTTCATCTCGTTCAGGCCGTCGAGAATGTAGAACTCCTCCTTGTGCTCGAAGGCACTATCGACCATCGTCAGCAGGCCGAACATCAGTGCCGCGACGCGGTCCCCGGTGTAGGTTTCGCTGAAGGCCAGGGCGGCCGCCGGACCGTCGCGCAGCGCCCCGAGTTCCGGCGGACTGCGGGTGTGGCGCATCCGCAGCTGCTCCAGCGCTGCCTCACGACTGGCCAGTCCAACCTTCTTCCACTCCCTCGGGTTGCGCTTGTAGAGCTTTTCGGCGATCAGCATCAGGCCGCCGACGACCTCGGCTCGATCGATTTCGGCGATCCGGTCAACCTCGGTCTTGGCCAGGTACTTGAGATCGATCGTCGAGTGGCTGCGGCCATCCTTGCCCAGGCGAGTGGAGCACGCGACGACTGTCAGCGCCAGCAGGACAGCCAGCCAGCGCATCGCGCGGCACCGGCCTGCGCCTAGCAATGGTTGCCGAAGCCGCTGGCGAACGGCCCGAAAGCGCGAGACAACGACCGGAGGCGGACCATGGCCGGCCCGCTGGTCAGCCCTCTTGCGCCCCTGCTGTCCTCTCGCCGGTTGGGGCGACACGGGTCATCAAACGACGAATTCGCCTGCTGACGACTACAGCTCCTCGACCTCGGCAGCTGGCGACCAGCGGCCGTCGTCACGCGCGTTCGTCCTGCCACCATCGGCCTCCTGACAGACTTTCGGAAGCCCAGTATAGCGACGGGCGAGATGCGCGCGCGATCGCCTTCGGCTCGCGCTCCTTGCCACGCCGACGCGCAGCGAGCAAGCACGCGCCCGACGCCAGTCGGCCAGCCCTTGCGCCGGCGATGCCGCCTGAGGCATGCTCGTGCTTTGACGACCACCTGGAGAAGTGATGAGCCCCAAGATCAACGCCGCCTGGCACCTGGCGTCCCGTCCGGCAGGACTGCCAACCGCCGGGAACTTCGAGTGGCGTGAGACGAACCTGCCGGAGCTGGGCGAGGGCCAGGCCCAGGTGCAGACGATCTGGCTGTCGATCGACCCGACCAACCGCATCTGGATGAACGACGCCGACAGCTACCTGCCGAAGCTGCAACTCGGTGAGGTGATGCGCGGCATCGGCATTGGCCGCGTGCTGGCATCGCGTGACGCCGGCCTGCAAGCGGGCGACCTCGTCCAGGGCATGCTCGGCTGGCAACGCTGCTGCGTCAGCCCGGCCAGGGCACTGAGCAAGCTGCCACCGCTGCCGTTGCCGCTGAGTGCGCATTTCGGCCTGCTGGGCCACATCGGCCTGACCGCGTACTTTGGACTGACCGATGTCGCGCAGGCCAGGGCGGGCGAGACGCTGGTGGTCTCGGCGGCGGCCGGCGCGGTCGGCTCGCTGGCGGTGCAGATCGGCAGGAATCTCGGCATGCGCGTGGTGGCGATCGCCGGCGGCGCCGAGAAATGCCGCTGGCTGAGCGACGAGCTCGGTGCCGACGCGGTCATCGACTACCAGGCGGAGGACGTCGCCGACGGGCTGGCGCGGGCCTGCCCGGAAGGGATCGACGTCGATTTCGAGAACGTCGGCGGGCGCACGCTGGACGCGGTGCTGGCGCGAATCAACCTGGGCGCCCGCATCGCCTTGTGCGGTTTGATCTCGCAGTACAACGCCAGCGCCCCCGAGCCGGGGCCGTCCAACCTCGCCCACCTGCTGATGCAACGCGGCCGGATGCAGGGCTTCATCGTCCTCGACTACCTGGACCGTGCGCACGAGGCGGCGGAGAAGCTGATCGCCTGGCACCTGGCCGGGCGGCTGAAGTACCGGCTCGACGTCTCCGATGGCCTGGAGTCGGCGCCATCGGCGCTGCGCAAGCTGTTCACCGGCGCCAATACCGGCAAGGTGCTGGTGAAGGTCAGCGACGAATGAACACCGGCGGCAGCAACAGAGCAACGCTTCGGCTTGCCGCGGCAGCGCTTGACGCGAGCCGATCAGGCGTCGCCCGGCGTGCATCCCGGCACGCCGCCACCGTTCGCGCGGCCGCGATCCCGACGGTAGCGGACGAAGGCATCGCGCACCGCGGCGCGAAGTTCGCCGTCGTCCCACGGTTTGGCCATGAAGCGGTAAATCCCTCCCTGGTTTACGGCGTCGGTCAGTGACTGCAGGTCGGTATATCCGGACAGGATGATCCGTACCGAATCCGGGAACAGCGCGCTGGCGCGAGCGAGGAATTCGGTGCCCGACATCCCCGGCATGCGCTGGTCGGAAACGATCACCCCGACGCGGTGCACGGCGAGGATGTCGAGCCCTTCGCTGCCGCTGGTCGCGGTGAAGATGCGGTAGCGGTCGGCGCGCAACAGTCGGCGCAGGGCACTGGTGATGTTCGGTTCATCGTCGACCAGCAGCAGCGTTCGCGAGGGGTCTTCGTCGGTCTCGCCGCCCAAGCTCAGCCGGCGTCCCTCGCGCAGCAAGGCCTCGAAATCCCCGGCCGGCAGCGGCCGACTGAAGTAGAAACCCTGCATTTCATCGCAACCGCGTTCGCTCAGGAACTTGAGCTGCGCCTCGGTCTCGACGCCCTCGGCGATGACCTTGACGCCCAGGCTCTTGGCCATCGCGATCACCGCCAGCGACACCGCGGCGGCGGCGCGGTCGGCAAGAATGTCGCGGACGAAGCAGCGGTCGATCTTGATCCGGTCGACGCGAATTCGCATCAGGCGAGCGAGTGACGAGAAACCGGTACCGAAATCGTCGATCGCCGTACTCACCCCGGCGGCCCGGATTCCCTTCAGGATTCCCGCCACCCGGCCGCTATCCTGCAGCGCGACACTTTCGGTCAATTCGACTTCCAGGCCGCTGCCGTCGAGCCCGTAACGGGTGATCGCCGCGGCAATCCGCTCGGCCAGGTCGTCGCTCTGAAACTGCCGCGCCGAGAGGTTGACCGCCAACCGTGGCGTCGGCAAGCCGGCATCGCGCCAGGCGCGGGCCTGCCGGCAGGCGGCGTCGATCACCCATTGGCCGATCGGAACGATCAGTCCGCCATCCTCGGCGATGGCGATGAAGTCGTCCGGCTTGATCGTGCCACGCAGCGGATGATTCCAGCGCAGCAGCGCTTCGGCGCCGACGATTTCACCGCTGACCAGATCGACCTGCGGCTGGTAGTGAAGTTCGAGCTCGCCGCGCTCGGCGGCGTTCTCCAGGTCGCTTTCCAGCGCCAGTTGGTCGCTGACGCGGGCGTTCATCTCCGCCTGGTAGAACTGGAACTGGCCGCGGCCCGCCGCCTTGGCGCGACGCATCGCGGCGTCGGCGTTCCTCATCAGGGTCTCGGCGTCTTCGCCGTCGCGCGGATAGAGACTGGCGCCGATGCTGCAACTGATGGTCAGCTCGCGTCCACCGAGTTCGATCGGCAGGGCGAACTGGTCGAGAATGCGCGCAATCACCCGCGCCACTTCGTCCTCGGCTACCGGGTCGGCCAGAATCATCACGAACTCGTCGCCGCCCAGGCGGGCCACGGTATCGCCGTCGCGCACACTGGCCAGCAGACGCGCTGCGACAAGCCGCAGCAACTCGTCACCCTGACCGTGACCGAGGCTGTTGTTGACCCGCTTGAACTGATCGATGTCGACCACCAGCAGCGCCAGACCCGAATTGTGCCGTTCGGCATAGGCGATCGCCTGATGCTGGCGGTCGTGGAGCAGGTTGCGGTTGGCCAGGCCGGTCAACGCATCGTGGTTGGCCTGGTGTTCAAGCTCTTCCTGATAGCGCCGACGTTCGCTGATGTCGTTGAAGACGCTGACAAAATGGCTCAAGGTGCCGTCCGCGGCGAACACCGGCGACAACGTCAGTTCGCTCCACAGCGGCGATCCGTCCTTGCGCAGGCTGTGCAAGGTAACCCGCGTGCCGCGTCGCTCGCGCAAGGCCTGCCGCAATTCGTTCAGCTCGATCTGTTCGAGCTGCCCCTCGATCAGGCAGCGTCCATTACGTCCGAGCACCTCGGCGGCGAGATAGCCGGTGATCCTTTCCAGCGCCGGATTGACATAGGTGATCGGGTGATCCGGCGCCAGCGCATCGGTGATCATCACCCCGTTGGACGAGGCGTCGACGGCCCGCTGCAGGAGCAACAAACCGGCTTCGGCGCGCTGCGCGAAAACGCCGTAGGCGAGATCCTCGGCGAGTTCCTCGAGCAGCTCGCAGGCGTCGGCATCGAAACCGTGCGGGTCGCTGCTGAGCAGGCCGAGCACGCCGATCGTCGCGCCGCGGACGATCAGTGGCAGCGCGAGCGCGGCGCGCTGACCGCGGTCGGCGAGATCGCCAACCCAGTCGGCCAGGCAATTGGCGGAACCGAACACGCAGGTCAGGGCGTGCCCTTGCGCCACGGCCGGCAAGGACAAGTCGCCACGAAAACCGTCGTACCAGCAAAGCCCGTCGAGCGCCGCCGCAGCGGCCGCGGCAGCCGGCACGGCCGCCAGTTGGCCATCGGCGCCGACCAGATCCACCCACACCGCCGCATAGCCGCCCTGCCGGTGCAGCAGCTCGACGACATGGGCGATGATCTCGCTGTCGCTGCCGGCGCGCACCAGCGCGGCGTTGCACGCATGGATCAGGCGCAGCGACGCGTTCAGCCGCCGCAAAGCCAGCGCCTGCCGGTTGCGTTCGCTGACATCGCGTACCGCGCAGGTGACCAGCAGGCCGGCGGCCTGCCGCGTGTAGCTCAGGCTGACCTCCGCCGGGAAGACGCTGCCGTCGCGGCGCTGGCCTTCGATCTGCGAACCGCGCATGCTGCCGTGGCGCGGCTGCCGGTCGAATTCGGCGCGCTGGGCACGGTGTCCTGCACGCCGGGAAACGGGGACCAGCAAGTCGATGGACAGCCCGTCGAGCGCGCCAGGCGGATACCCGAACATCAGTTCGGCGCTGGTATTGGCCAAGGAGATCGTGCCGGCCGAATCGACCAGCAGAATGGCGTCGGCCGCCGTCTCGAGAACGCCGCGGTAGCGCGCCTCTCCGGAGGCCAGCGCGGCGACCGCGCGCTGGCGTTCGAGCTCTGCGCCGGCGCGCGAAGCGAAGATCTCGAGTACCCGGCAGGGGTGCCCATCAACGGACCAGGGCGGCGCGCCGATGATCGCCAGGACACCGCTGACAGTTCCGTCGACCGAGAACAATGGCATTCCGAGGTAGCTCTGCCTGGCCGCATCGGAAAGCCTCGGGTCGTTCGCCAGGCGTTCGCCAGCGTCGTTCACCCGGACCGTGCGCGCGCTCGCCGCAACCTCGGCGCAGAGCGTTCCGGCGAGCGGATAGCTGCCGCCGGCGAGCAGCCGACCGTCGACCCAGGCAGCGAGCATCCTGGCCTCGCCGGCATCGCTGCCGACGAGCTCGTCGATGCAGACGGCACTGGACGGCCAAGCGGCGGCGAGCTCGCGAACCAGAACGTTGAAGAACTCCTGCCCGGTCTTGCGGGCGGTGCCGACCAGCAGGCGGTGCAGCAGCGCTTCCTGCTGCCGGCGCTGGCGCTCGGCGCGGTGTTTTTCGAGCGCCAGTTCGACGGTCACCCGCAGCGCGTGTTCGTGCCACGGCTTGCGGATGTAGCCGTAAGGCGCGGCGGCAAGAACGCGCGCCAGAATCTGCTCGGGGTTGACCGCCGACAGCATCACCACCGGAACGTCGAAATGCTGCAGGATCATCTCGGCGGCGACGATGCCGTCAAGGTCTCCGGGCAGCAGGATATCCATCAGCACCAGGTCGGCGGCGGCACTGCGTACCATCGAGATCGCTGTCTGACCGTCAAAGGCCTGTGTCGTCTCGTAGCCTGCCGCAGCAAGCTGCAGCGCCAGCAAGGCCGCGAGCTGGCGATCATCCTCGACGATCAGGATGCGCTTCGCTCCGGCAGCGTCCGTCCCAATGGCCGGTGGCCCCTGCGGGCGGGTCAGGGCGTCGTCCTTCATGCGCACAGTTCGGCCAGCGCCACCGGCAGTTCCGGCACCAGATTGGCCTTGCAGACGTAGGCGTGCACGCCGACCGCCGCCGCCGCCGCGCGGTATTCGGGAGTCGAATGCAGCGACAGAATGACGATCTTGATCCCGGCGTGTTCCCGACGGATTCTCTTCGCCGTCTCCAGGCCGCCGAGGCCAGCCATCGCCAGATCGAGGATCACCACGTCGGGGGCGCTGCCGGCGAGCGCCGCCAGCGCCTCTTCGCCGGAAGCGACGCTGCCGACGATCTGGTAGCCCGGCCGGCGCAGCAAGCGCGCCAGCAGCCTCCGGAACTCAAGACAATCATCGACCAACAGCAATCTGAGCGTGCGCATGGCGACCCTCCTGCGAGTAGGACTCGGGGCCACACTAAACGTTGCCGCTGCCGCGCACCATCGGGCGATCCCCTAGTCGCGACCAGACAAATCCTGGTCAACGGGCGGACGTTCAGACCGGCAAGGACTACTTCTCGGCCGAAACCAGGCCGCTGCGGATCGCGTAGCGGGTCAGCCCCGCCACGTCGTGAATGCCGAGCCGCTCCATGATCTGGGCGCGATGCGACTCGACCGTCTTGGCGCTGATTCCCAGATCGAAGGCGATTTCCTTGGCCCCATTGCCGGCCGCGATGCAGCACAGGATCTCGCGCTGGCGCGGCGTCAGGGCGGGGTCGGCAGGGCGGTCGCCTTGCAGCCGGGCAAGGTAGCCGTCAACCACTTGCCGCGAGACGCCGGGCGACAGCCAGCTTTCGCCGCGCATCACGGCGCGCAGCGCAAGTTCGAGCTCGATCGGCGCGGCGTCCTTGATCAGGTAACCGGCGGCGCCGGCTTGCAGCGCCTGCAGCACGTACTCGGCGTCGGCGTGCATCGACAGCACCACCACCCGCACCGCCGGATGCTGGCGGCGGATTTCGGCCGCCGCCGCCAACCCGTCCATGCCCTTCATCGCGATGTCGATGAGCAGCACATCGGGCAGGCACTCGCCAACCCGGCTGATCGCCTCGTTGCCGTCGGCGGCCTCGCCGACCACTTCGACGCCGACGAAGGCGCCGAGCAGCGAGCGGATGCCGGCGCGCACCAGGACATGGTCGTCGGCGAGGACGACGCGAATGGCGTCGCTCACGAAGTCGCCTCGGCGAGCGGCAAACTGGCGCGGACCTCGCTACCGGCGGCGCCGGAGGACACCGTCAGCTGCCCGCCGACCAGTTCGGCGCGTTCCTGCATCGAGAGCAGGCCGAGACTCTGTCCGCGCGTCGCGCTGGTGAGCGCCGCCGGCACGTCGAAGCCGTGGCCGTCGTCACGCAGCGACAAGCGCAGCGCGCCGTCGGCCAGCCGCAGCTCGAGCGCCACGGCGGTGGCGCCGGCGTGGCGGACGACGTTGTTCAGCGCCTCCTGCGCGATGCGAAAGCAGGCGATGCCGATCTCCTCGGGCAAGTGCGCCGGACACTCGTCGGCCACCAGCGTCGCCTTGATCCCGGCGTGACGGCACGTGCTGTCGAGATGCGCGCGCAGCGCCGGCACCAGGCCCAGATCGTCGAGTTGCGGTGGACGCAGCGCGACCGACAGCGCGCGCACCCGCTGCAGCGTCCGGTCGGCGATCTCGCCGGCCTCGCGGACGGCCTCTGCGTCGCCTCCCGCACCCCATCGTGCCAGGCCATGCAGGACGATCTTGATCATCGTCAGGTTCTGCCCGATGTCGTCGTGCAGATCCCGGGCAAGACGACGCCGCTCGGCTTCCTGCACGCCGATCAGACGTGCCGACAGCTCGTGCAGGCGGTCGCGCGCGCTGCGCAGGTCCGCTTCGGCGCGCTGCCTTCGGGAGTCGGCGTCAAAGTTGTCGAGAGCAAACGAGATGTCGCTGGCCAGCTCGCCGAGCAGCTCGATCAGCGCCTGGTCGAAAAAACCGGCCTGCCCGGCGTACAGACAGAAGGCGCCGACCACCTCGCCGCCACGGCGGACCGGCAACGCGGCCGAGGCGCTGATTCCCGCCATGCGGGCGCGTTCCTGCCAGGGACGCGTCCGTGGGTCGGCCAGGTAATCGTTGCACACGGCGATGCTGCCGGCGCGCATCGCGGTCCCGACCGGACCATGCCCCTCCTCTTGCTGGCCGTCGATCGAAATGCGCAGGCCGCCAAGATAGGTCTTGGCCATGCCGTGCTCGGCGGCAACCCGCAGCCAGCCGGCGGCGTCGAGCAGGCCGATCCAGGCGCCGCTGACACCGCCGTGATCAACGACGATCTGGCAAGCGCGCGCCAGCAGCTCGTCGGCCGATTCGGCGTGCATGATCGCGTGATTGGTCTGGGCGAGCGCGTTGTAGAAGCCACTCAGCCGGCGCAGGCGCAGCTCGGCATTCTTGCGTGCGCTGATGTCGCGGGCGATGGCAAAGACGCCTCGCAACTCACCGGCAATCTTCAGACACCCCTTGGTGGTCAGAAAAGTGCGCGAGCCGTCAACGCCGCCGAATTCCTCCTCGATCGTCTCGGTCGCATCCGCCGCGGCGACGCGCTGGTCGTCGGCGCGAAAGCGCGCCGCCACTTCGGCGGCAAAGAGCGCGTCGTCGCGGCGGCCGAGAATCTCCTCGCGCGAGCGGCCGAGCAATTGTTCGAAGGCGTGGTTGCAGAGCACGTAGCGGCCATCGGCATCCTTGGCAAAAATGCAGTCGGTCGAGCCCTCGACCAGCGCCGAAAGCGTTGTCGCAAGTTCCTCGATGCGCCGCTCCTGACGCTCGGCTTCGAGCTGCAACAGGCGGTCGCGCTGGTGCCGCTGCAGCGCCAGTTCGATCGCCAGCTGCAACTCGCGGTCGTTGTACGGCTTGATCAGGTAGGCGTACGGCGCGGTGATCCGCGCGCGCGCGAAGCGCTCCTCATCCGAATAGGCGGTCAGGTAGAGCAGCGGCACGCGTTGCGCTTCGAGAATCTCTCGTGCGGCCTCGATGCCGTCGACGTCGCCCGCCAGGACGATGTCCATCAACACCAGGTCGGGGCGTTCGGACGCGGCCAATGCCACCGCGGCACTGGCGCTGGCCACCGGTCCGGCGATCGCATAGCCCATCGCGGCAAGCCGGAGGGCCAGCGCGCGGGCGACCAGTGGATCGTCTTCGACGACCAGGATCGTTTGGCCAGTGGCGGCGTTGCCGGTCGTCTTGCCGGTCTGAGTCATGTGGCGGCTCCTGCGCATGGGGTTGCGACCTCGACGCGGTTGCGGCCGCGGCGCTTGGCGTCATAGAGCGCGCGATCGGCCGCCTCGATCAGCTGCCGCGGCTGGCAAGCCTGGTCGACAGACGCGACTCCGGCGCTGAAGCTGACGGCGAAGTCGCCGTCGGGCCGGCGGAAGCGCAGACTGACGAAAACGCGTCCGATTTCCTCGATCACCGCCCGCGCGGCGTCGCTCGAGGTCTCGGGAAAAAGCACCGCGAACTCCTCGCCACCGTAGCGGCCAATCACGTCGACCTGCCGCAAGCGCTGCTGCAGCAAGCGCGCCAAACCCTTGATGACGATATCGCCAGCGGCGTGCCCGTAGCTGTCGTTGACGCTCTTGAAATGGTCGATGTCGATCATCGCCGCCGACAGCGGCTTGCCCGAGCGCCGCGCGCGCAGCGCCTCGATGTCGAGCTGTTCCATGAAGCGCGCGTGATTGAGCAGCCCGGTGAGACTGTCGCGGGTCATCAGCGCGCGCAGTCGCCGCGCCCTTTCGATACGCGCTGAAACGACGCGCAGCAGATGCCCGGGGGCGATCGGCTTCTGCAGGAAATCGTCGCCTCCCTGCTCGAGTGCCAGCAGTTGCCGGTCACGGTCGACCTCGACCGACAGGTAGACGATCGGCACCCCCTGCCAGACATCGACCTGGCGAATGACCCCCACCAGTTCGTCGCCCCGACACCCCGGCAGAGATATATCCATGACGATGAGATCGGGCAGCGTCTCGCGCAGCCGTTCCAGTACCTGCCCGGGATCGCCGACCAGCTCGGCCAGGATCCCGGCACTGGCCAGCACGGCAAGCAGCGCCTGACCGGTGATCGGGTCGTCCTCGACGACCAGCACGCGCGCCGGCCGGTGGTCGCTCTTGTCGAGCAGATCGTCGAGCCGATCGACCAGCGCCCCGATGTCGAGCGGTTTGGTCAGGTAGGCATCGCCACCGGCACGCAGGGCGTGCAGCCGCGCCGCGAGGTCGCCACGCGCCGAGACGATCAGCACCGGTGCCGGGGCGATCGCCCGGGCCTCGGCCAGCAGCACCTTGTCGAGCATCCCGCCGGGAGAGCCCAGATCGAACACCAGCGCTTCCGGAGGCGCCTCGCGCATGGCCTCGATGGCTGCCCGCGGCGTCGGGAAAAAGCGCGCCTGATAGCCGTAGTGGCCGAGCTTTTCGGCGATCTCGGCGCCCAGCCGAGAATCTTCATCGACCAGAAAAACCGGCCGCGGCAGCGCTGCGGCAGGCAAGCCAGGCGCCGTGTCGCCAGTTGTCGCGGCAGTGCCTGTGACCACC
>ERZ761607.4617-NODE-4617-length-12013-cov-4.832079_pt1 | contig 12013 bp, 12 predicted proteins | sample MGYA00511164_ERZ761607 | MGnify/ENA primary metagenome ERZ761607 (study PRJEB28899, sample SAMN02445080) | bioreactor sludge metagenome | biome: EBPR sludge | place: Australia: Brisbane, Thorneside Wastewater Treatment Plant | collected 2011-06-22 ...
CCAGTCCGATTCGGACATGCGGATGAGCAGGCCGTCCTTGGTGATACCGGCATTATTGACCATGATGTCGATCCGGCCCCACTGCTTGGCTACGTCGTCCACGGTCTGCTGCACGGCATCGGCCTGGGCGACGTTCATCGCATAGGACAGGACCCGGCGGCCAGTCGCGGCGACCAGCGTGGAGGTGGCGGCGAGACGTTCCTGGTTCTGGCCGCAGATGGCGACGTCGGCGCCGGCGCGGGCGAGGGCCTCGGCGACGGCCTGGCCGATGCCGCCACTGGCTCCGGTCACGATGGCTGTTTTACCTGCAAGTTCCATAAAGCGAATTCCGGCGCCTCAGATCGCCAAGGCTTCCAGTTGTGAAAGTTCCTGTATGCTATGCGTTGAGGCATTCTTGTCAATACGCTTGACCAGTCCGCTTAACACTTTTCCGGGGCCGCATTCGAGGTAGGTGGTGACACCCTGGGCGGCCATCCACTCGATGCCCTGGTACCAGCGGACCGAGCGGTACACCTGCTGGACCATCGCATCGCGGATCGAGGCGGGGTCGGCGGCGTGGGGCTGGCCGGTGACGTTGGCGATAACCGGGAGGCCGGGCGCGGCGAAATCGATCGAGGCGAGGAAGTCGGCAAAGCGGTCGGCCGCAGGCTTCATCAGCGACGAGTGGAAGGCACCGGCGACATTGAGTCGGATGGCCTTGCGGATGCCGAGTTCCTTGGCCTTGATCTCGGCGGCGTCGATCGACTCCCTGCTGCCGCTGAGCACAGTCTGTTCGCGGGCATTCAGATTGGCCATCTCCGCGCCGGTGGCATCGCACAGGGCCTGCAACTGGCTGTCCTCGGCTCCGAGCACGCTGAGCATCGAGCCGGGGCGCTGTTCGCAGGCTTCCTGCATCAGGCGGCCGCGGGCCTCGAGGACCTTCAGGGTGGCGTCAAAGGAGAGCACGCCGGCGAGATGCAAGGCGGTCCATTCACCGGAACTGAGGCCGGCGAGGGCGTGCGGGGCAAGGCCGGGGAACTTCGCCTTCACGGCCTGCCAGGCGGCGACCGAGGCGACGAAGATCGCGGGCTGGGCGTGCGCGGAGACGGTGAGTTTCTCGATCGGGCCGTCGAACGAGATGGACGCGAGGTCGTAGCCGAGGATCTGCGCGGCGCGGTCGTAGAGGGCGCGGGCGGCGGGATCGGCTTCGGCGAACGATTTGCCCATGCCGACGCTCTGGGCGCCCTGGCCGGGGAAGAGGATGGCGGTGGTGGTCATGGCAGGCTCCATTCGAGCAGGCTGGCGCCCCAGACGAAACCGCCGCCGAAGGCGACGAGCAGGACGAGGTCGCCCTGTTTCAGGCGGCCGCTGCGGCAGGCTTCGTCGAGGGCCACGATGACCGAGGCGGCTGAGGTATTGCCGTAGCGGTCGAGGTTGACGAAGTACTGGGATGACTCGCCGCCGAGGCGGTCGCTGATGGCCTTGATGATGCGCATGTTGGCCTGGTGCGGGATGATCAGGGTGAGGTCGGCGACGTCGAGCCCGGTCTCCTCGAGGGTCTGGCGGGCGGCGCTGATCATGCAGGTGACGGCGTGCTTGAACACCTCGCGGCCGTCCATCTTCATGTAGTGCAGCTTCTGCTTCAGGGTCTCCTCGCTGGCCGGGAAGCGGCTGCCACCGGCGGGGAGCTTGAGCAGGTCGGCCAGGCTGCCGTCGGAGCGCAGCACAGAGTGGATCAGGCCGTGCCCCTGCCCCGGCTTCGCGGCCTGGACGATGGCGGCACCGGCGGCGTCGCCGAACAGGACGCAGAGGGAGCGGTCGGACCAGTCGGTGATGGTGCTGATCTTCTCGGCGCCGATGACCAGGGCGGTCTCGTAGGTGCCGTTGGCGATGAACTGCTTGGCCACGTCGAGCGAATAGAGGAACCCGGAGCAGGCGGCTTCGAGGTCGAAACAGAACGCGTTCTTCGCGCCGATCTGGTCCTGCACGAAACACGCGGTGTTCGGGAACACCATGTCGGGGGTGATGGTGGCGACGATGATCAGGTCGATCTGTTCGGCGGTCACGCCGGCGGCGGCCATGGCGCGGCGGGCGGCTTCGGCGGCCATGAACGAGGTGGTTTCCTGGTCGTTGGCGATGCGGCGTTCGCGGATGCCGGTGCGCTCCTGGATCCACTGGTCGGTGGTTTCCACGATCTTCTCGAGGTCGGCGTTGGTCATCACGCGCTGCGGCACGTAGGAGCCGGTTCCGGTGATGGCGACGGGACGGACCGGCCGCGCGGGGGGGGCCTTCAGTTTACCGGCAAGCGTTGGATTCATGGCGAGGCGTGGAGGCGTTTGATTTCCTCCACGATCAGGTGGTTAATGTCGTGGCGCAGCGCCTCGGTGGCGGAGCGGATGCCGTTGTAGGCGGCGACGGACGAGGACGAACCATGGCCGATATAGCAGATACCGTTGACGCCGAGCAGCGGGGCGCCGCCGTAGGTCTCGGGATCGATCTTCCGCTTGAACGATTTCAGCGCGCCGCGCAGCAGCAACGCGCCGAGGATGCGGACCGGGTTGGCGGTGAATTCCTTCTTCAACCAGGTGCTGATGGCGTGGCCGACGCTTTCGCTGGTCTTCAGGATCACATTGCCGACGAACCCGTCGCAGACGACGACATCGATGTCGCCTTCGAACAGGTCATGGCCCTCGATGTTGCCGGCGAAATTCAGGTGGCTCTTCTCGAGCAGGCCGAAGGTTTCCTTGGTGGTCTCGTTACCCTTCGCGTCCTCCTCGCCGATGCTCATCAGGCCGACCTTCGGCTTGTCGACGCCGAGGATGTGGCGCGAATAGACGGTGCCCATCGCGGCGAACTGGAGCAGGATGTCGGGGGAGCAGTCGGTGGTGGCCCCGGCGTCGATCAGCACGAACGGCTTGGTCGGCGACGGGAACACGGTAGCGATGCCGGGGCGGGTCACGCCTTCGAGGGTGCGGAGGCGCAACTGGCTGGAGGCCACGGCGGCACCGGTGCTGCCGGCGGAAAAGACCGCATCGGCCTCGCCGGTCTTCACCAGTTCCACCGAACGGGCGATCGAGGAGTCCTTCTTGCGGCGCACGGCGATGGCCGGCGACTCGTCCATCCCCACGACCTCGGAGGCGTGGCGGATGTCGATGTTCGACGGGGTCGGGCCGTGCTTGGCCAGCTCGGCTTCGATGGCCTGCTGGTTGCCGACGAGAAACAGGGTCTTGATGTTGGTCAGCGTGCGAGCCGCACGGACCGCGCCGGCGACGATCTCACGAGGGGCGAAATCGCCGCCCATGGCATCAACGGCAATGCGCATGTCATCAGTCGTCGGACTTGATGGTCAGGACCTGACGGCCGCGGTACATGCCGGTTTCCGGGTTGACCCGGTGCGGCATGTGCAGCCCGCCGCCCTGCTTGTCCTCGGCGGCGTTCGGATAATCCTTCTTGTGGGATGCCTGGCGCTGGCGGCGCTTCATCCGCGAAACACGTCTCTTTGGTACTGCCATAGTTGTTACCTCGCTACATCAATGCATGCCAAACGGTTACTTGCGATCCAGGTTATCCAGGATCCCCCACGGATTGTCCTCCGGAGGGCGCTCATACCGCTTCATCTCGTCCAGGTCGACCCCGGAGAAGGGACACACGCCCTCCCCCTTCCACGGACAAGCGGGATAGGTGGGTATTTCCACCAAAATATCCTCGCGGATGTCCTCGGAGAGATCGACTTTGTCGACCCCCTCGGAAATCGGGTAAGCGCGAAGGAAAGACGAAACGGTCAGGAATGTCGAGAAAAATTCGGCGCAGCGGCCGCAGAGCAGCTTGACCGGGGCCTTGAGGGTGCCTTTGACAATCAGCTCGTGGGAAACGACATAGGCGAATAGATCGACCTGGATAGGGCCGTCGGCATGGGCGAACTTGTCGTTTTCGAGGGCGAGCAGTTCGCCCGGAACCTCGGCCTGGATGGGGCCGCCATCGGGGGGCAGCTTGGCGATTTCGATGAACATGGACGGTTTCTCCACGGCGGATCGGGCCGGGTTCAGGTGGCTTGGCGGGAGGCGCGTTTGCGTTCGAGGGCATTCTGGACGCCGGGCGGTACGAGGACGGAGATGTCGCCGCCGAGCTCGGCGACTTCGCGCACGACGCTGGAGCTCACGTAGCTGTAGGTGTCGGAGGCCATCAGGAACACGGTCTCGACATCGGGGGCGAGCTTGCGGTTGCTGAGGGCCATCTGGAATTCGTACTCGAAATCGGAAAAGGCGCGCAGGCCGCGCACGAGGATACCGATGCCCTGGCGGCGGGCGAACTCGACGAGCAGGCCATCGAAGGAGATGACCTCGATGTTGGCAAGTTTGGCGGTGGCGTCGCGGACCATGGAGAGGCGTTCGGGAAGATCGAACCAGAGTTTCTTGCGCGGGCTCTCGGCGACGGCTACAACCAGCCGGTCGAAGACCAGGGCGGCGCGGCTCATCACATCGAGGTGGCCGAGGGTGATCGGGTCGAAGGTCCCTGGATATATGGCTGCCCGTTTCATCGCGCCTGCTCCTTTACGTTTCCACGCGGCGGTAATAGACCAACCGGGTCTCGCCGTAGCGGGCTTCTTTTAATCTATTCCACGCGGGGTTGTCGACTACCGGTTGATCGGCGTGCTGCTCGAGCACGAAAAGACCGTCGGGCTTGAGCCGGGCGCTCGGGCCGAGGGCGGTGAGCAGGCGTTCGCCCCACGGGAGATTATCGGCCGGGCGGTACGGGGGATCGGCGACGAGGAGGTCGAAGCCCTCGGGCGGTCGCGACGAGGCGAGCCAGGCGAAGGCATCGGCGGCGATGCAGGCGCGGGCGGCGATTTCCGGACCGCAGATCAGCGCGACGTTTTCGCGGAGGATGGCGTGGGTGCGCGGATCGGCCTCGATCCAGACCGCCTCGGCGGCGCCACGGCTGATCGCATCGAGGCCGATGACCCCGGAGCCGGCGAAGAGGTCGATCACCCGCTTGCCCGTGATGGAATCGCCAAGGGCGGAGAACAAGGCGAGCCGGACCATGTCCTTGGTCGGGCGGACCCCGGCGGGGGGAACGCGCAGGTTGCGGCCGCGGTGCAGGCCTCCGGTGATGCGGACCATCGCGGTGCCTCAGAGGGTGCGGGCGTGCTGGCGCATCGCGGCATCGGCAAGCACGAGCGCGGCCATGGCCTCGACGATCGGGATGGCGCGGGGCACGACGCAGGGGTCGTGGCGACCCTTCGCCTCGAGCACAACCGGTTCGCCGTCGAAGGTGACGGTGGGCTGGGCGCGGCTGATCGTGGCCGGGGGTTTGAAGGCGATGCGGAAGACGATCGGTTCGCCGTTGGAGATGCCCCCCTGGATGCCGCCGCTGTGGTTGGTGACGGTGCCGAGGCGGTCGCCGCGCTTGACGAACGGGTCGTTGTGCTGGCTGCCGGGCAGGCGGGTGCCGCTGAATCCGGAGCCGATCTCGAAGCCCTTGGTCGCGGGGATGGACAACATGGCGTGGGCGAGTTTGGCCTCGAGTTTGTCGAACACCGGTTCGCCCCACCCCGCCGGGAGGTTGCGGCAGATGCAGGTGACCACGCCGCCGAGGGAGTCGCCGGCGTTCTTGGCGGCGACGATGGCGTCCTCCATGCGCGCGGAGGCACGGAGGTCGGGGCAGCGCACCATCGTGCCATCGACGATGTCGCGGGTCAGCGATGCGGCATCCACCTCGCTGTCGATGGTGCCGACCGAGCTGACCCAGGCCACGATCTCCGTGCCGAATTTCAGGCGGAGAATTTTTTCCGCGATCGCGCCGGCGGCGACGCGTCCGATGGTCTCGCGTGCGCTGGAACGGCCACCGCCGCTGGAGGCGCGCACGCCGTACTTCATCTGGTAGGTGTAGTCGGCGTGGGACGGACGCGGGATCTGGTTCATCTCCTGGTAGTCGCCGGGACGCTGGTCCTTGTTGGGCACGAACAGTCCGATGGGGGTGCCGAGGGTGATGCCGTGTTCGGTGCCGGAGAGGATGGTCACGGTGTCGCTTTCGGCGCGCGCGGTGGCGACCTTGCTCTGGCCGGGGCGGCGGCGGTCCAGTTGCGGCTGGATGTCCGCCTCGGTAAGCGGGATGTTGGCGGGACAGCCATCCACGATGGCGCCGACGCCCTTGCAGTGCGACTCGCCAAACGTGCTGACCCGGAAGATGGTTCCAAACGTACTCGACATAAAGTTACTCCGTGACGGCCAACGTACCTTGTGCGGGAGCTTGGTGCAAGTGGGCAAAATCGGATGGGTCAAGGCGGTGGGCCAGATGGCGGCAGGACCTGCAGCAAGGAATTGGTGACGCCTGAAACCACGTGCATCTGATGGTTGGAAGGATCAAGCAACCATCGCCCGTCCACGACGAACTTGTATCCATAGTCGCCCGGCTTGAGGAACAGGGTCGTCTCCCAGCGACCGATCCGCGCGAGGGACATTGGATGGGAGGCGGTGCTCCATCCGTTGAACTCACCGGCGAGGGAAACGGCAAAGGCATCGCGGGCGTGGAAGGTAAAGGTCACGGGCACCAGCATATCGGCACGCGAGGCGGGTCGTTCGGGCCGTGTGCCGACGATCCGGTCGGCGGAATCCAGCACGCTGTTGTCGCCTCCGGTTCGGGTGGTCCGATGGGCCGGATCCGTCACCCAGGCACCGTCGATGATGAACTTGTAGGTGAAGGTTCCGGGGAAGTAGTCGAACTCGACATACCACCAGCCATCATCGTCCCGCTTGGTCATCGGGTGCCGTGACCCGTCCCATTCGTTGAAATTGCCAGCGACCTGCACATTGGTGGCCAGCGGGGCGTCCAGATCGAGGTAGCACCGGATGCGGTTGGTGGGTGCGAAGTCCTCCGGGTCCATGTACCCGGACAACCGGTCGGCCAGTTCGTGGCGATCGAGGTAGGCGGCGATATGCCAGGCGGTGTGGCCATCGTCGTTGCGCACGCCCGTGTCGACCCCGTGGTCGAGCAGCCGGTACACCAGGCTGGAATAACCGCGGCGCACGGCGATCATCAACGGGGTTTGTCCAACCAACCGTCGACGATCGGGATCTGCGCCATGGGCGATCAGTTCGAACAGAGCGTCTTCGTGATTGCCCCAGGCGGCGCTCATGATCGCCGGCCAGTCGTCATCGGGATGCGCCTCCGGATCGACATTTCGTTCGAGCAGCAGTGAAACCACGGGCAAGTTGGAATAGGCCAGCGCCCATTCGAAGGTGCCATGCCCGAGATGATTGGTTCGGACCGGGTCGGCACCGGCATCGAGCAGCAGTTCGACGATACGGGCATCGGCGTGGGTGGCAGCCACCATCAACGGGGTCATGCCTCTCACCGGTAATTCGACATCCGCGCCGGCGGCGAGCAACCGTTGTACGATAGCAGGATTTTTCCCGTTAATGGCCACCACAAGTGGCGTGTTGTCATGGCTGTTGGTTGCCGTGAGCGATGCGCCACGGGCAAGCAACAGGTCAATGGCCTCCATGTGGTTGCGCTGGATGGCGATGTGGAGTGGCGACTCCTGTTTCCACCCCACGCGGTTGACGTCGTAGCCCCGGTCAAGCAGCCACGTCAACGCCGCCAGGCCATCCGGTTGACGCAAGGCGATATCAACGAGGGTTTCACCCTTGCGGTTGACCACGTCGAGGTCGGCACCGTGGTCGGCCAGGTAATCGGCGATATCGGGATTGAAGCGAAGGATGGCATAGCTAATGGCCGCCTGGCCGTTGGCATTGATGACATTGACCATACTGCCGCCTTCGATCAACGCGGCCACGGCGCCGAGCGACCCCTCCCCGGCGGCGAGCATCAACGGGGTGAGTCCGCGCTGTTCCTCGGCCCGGAGGTCGGCACCGCGGGCGATCAAGCTCTGGACAACCTCTACATGATCGCGCATGGCCGCGCGGTGCAGGGGCGTGAATCCCCACCGGTCGCGCGCCTGGATATTCGCGCCGCGATCAAGCAACCACTCCACTACGTCAATCCGGCCGGCAGCTGCGGCGGCCGCTACGGCGCTGATCCGGTTGCGCATGGTGGCATTCAGGTCCGCCCCGTGTTCGTGCAACAGTGCCATCATGACCAGGTGGTTGCGGTGTGCAGCGACATGCAGCGCATTCATGCCGGAGGAGGAATAGGCATCGACCGGAGCCCCTTCCTCCAGCAACCGTCGCGCGGTGGCTTGATCGTCTTCCCATGCGGCCTTCATCAGCGGCGTAAAACCACGGGTGCGGGGTTCGGCCATAACCGGCAGGGAAAACGACAGGACGATCAGGAGCAGCCAGCGGATCGGCATGGCGAACCCGAGGAGGTCGTTCATGGGTGTTCCTTTTCGGCAACCGGCTGGCGGTTGAGCGACCAGTTGAAGGGGCGGAAGGCGATGCGCGGGGGCGGCTCGGGCATGGTCATGCCGAGGGCGTGGGTGATGTACGCGGCGGGATCGGCGGTGGTGCGGAGGATCGAGGCGGCTTCCCACTGGAACAGTTCGGAGAGGTGCCAGGTTGCGAGGTCGGGGCCGATGCGGTTGAAGGCGGGATCGGCGAGGAAGCGTCGGCGCTGGTCGTCCAGTTGTGCGTCGAGGCGATCGGCGACGTAGGCTTCGCGGCGAAGCGGCGGCGACGAAACGGCAGCGCGGCTGAGGGCGAAGGCGACCCGGTCGTCGTTGAACAACGGAACGATCATCTGGTGGTGCAAGGCGCTCAAGGTGGTGCGGCGACCGAACCATAACACCGCAGGCTGTTCCCATGGACCGCGCAGCAAGGTGCCGATGTCCTTGATCGACGTGATTGGTTCGTTCCGCACGACCAGGCCGATTGTGCTGGCATTGAAAAGGTTCAGCAACGTGGCCAGTTGCTGGTTGCGGGTCCAGGACCGGTACTGGTCGGGGGACACGGCGGAGAGTTCGGCAAGGTATCGGTTCAAGCGGTCCTGGTCTGCTACGGCAACCAGATAGTCCACCCTGCCCTGATCATCCACGGTGCGAGCGAGCCATTCGGTCCAGACCGAATGCTGATGGTCAAACGCCATCACCAGACCACCCCAGCCAACAAGTACCAACCACATGCAGAAGCTCTTTCGCATAACCTCATCCAACACCAGAGCCACCCGGCACGGCAAGTCCCATCACACATCGTCGCATCATGTTCCTTGCAAAGGATTTACACCACCGCGGGACAGGGCATGAACCGGATAGCGCAAAAATAACACTTTCGCAATCCGTTTGTTATCAAGGCATAACCCACGCATCCGACGCAAAAACCCGCTGCACGGTTGTCATGGGGGGGCGGTATCCTCCATACTGGTTGTTTCAAACGAGCTGGCCTCGGTGCTGGCGGGATACTTTCATGCGAATTGTCATCATAGGTGCGGGCAATGCCGGCAAGAACCTGGCTGAGCGGTTGAGCAGTGAACAGCACGACATCGTCGTGGTGGACCGCGACGCCGACAAGCTGGCGTTGGTTCAGGCCTCGGTCGACATCCAGACGGTCGAGGGGGAAGGAACCAGTCCGGCGGTCCTTGAGGAAGCCGGGGTGCGGAAGGCCGACCTGCTGGTGGCGGTGACCAACCGGGACGAGGTCAACATCCTGGCCTGTGCGTTTGCCAACCTTGCCGGGGTGCCGATGAAGGTGGCGCGGGTGACGAGTTGCCGGCACTACGGGACGGAATCGGGCTACGACATCAAGCGGCTGGGCATCGACCTGGTGGTCAGCGAGAAAGAGGAATGCGCGGACGAGATCTTCACCATCCTGCGCATGCCGGGCACGATCGAGGCGATCGACCTGCTCAACCAGCGTGCGCTTGTGGTGGGTATCCGGGCGCACATGGACAGTCCGATCATCCTGCAACCGTTGAAGCAGTTTCCCAAGCCGGAGCTCATTGAACGGGTTCGGTTCATCGCGATGATGCGCGGCGAGAAGGTGATGATCCCGAACGGGGACACGCAGTTCATGATCGGTGACGAGCTGTACCTGGTCGGATCACCCGAGGATGTCATGGCGTTCCTCGAGTGGGCCTGTCCCGAGCACACGGCGTTCAACAAGATCGTCATCGCGGGCGGCGGCGACCTCGGCCTAGAACTGGCGAGGCGGCTTGACCGGATCAACACCAAGGTCACGGTCATTGAGAAGGACCTGCGCCGCGCCGAATTGTGCGCGGAGGAACTCAACCGCGCGACCGTGCTGCACGGTGATTCGCTCAGCCAGGAAACACTTGGCAATGCGGACATCGTGAAGGACACGGCTTTTGTCGCGGTCACCGGTGACGACGAGACCAACATCATGATCTGCCTGCTCGGCGAGAAGTCGGGCGCGACCTTCACCGTGGCCCAGGTCGCCAAGCCCGACTACGTGCCGATCATCGGCAGCCTGAGCCTGCTCGACCGCGCGGTCAGTTCGCACATCTCAATGATCAACGCGATCCTGCACTTTGTGCGCGGCAAGAACGTGCGCGCGGCGGCGATGCTGCACCGGTTGCCGGGCGAGATGCTCGAGGTCCTGCTCTCCGCTTCGCATCCGTGGGCGGGGCGTTCGATCCGCAGCCTCAGGGTTCCCGACGGCTTGCTGATCGCCACCGTACTGCGCTCGGATATCCTGCTGCCCGCCACCGGCGACCTGGCCCTGCAGGCGGGTGACCGGATCGTCCTGTATGCACTACCCAAGGCGGTGGCGAAGATCGAACACCTGTTCGGGGCCTGACGGGTCTTCCATGAAATTCAAGATCGTCTTCCATCTGGTCTCGTTCCTCGTGATGATCCTGTCCCTGTTCATGGGTGTAGTCGCGGCGGTTTCGTATCTCATGGACGATCCGGACCAGGCCTGGCAGGGCATGCTCGCCTCGGCCGGCATCACGCTGGTGATCGGTGGCGCGATGTGGGTGTTCACGCGTACGACCGTGGAACTCTCGCGCCGGGAAGGCATCGGCATCGTCGTGTTCGGCTGGGTGACGGCGACCTTGCTGAGCTGCCTGCCGTTCCACCTAACCGGCGCGATGAACAGCCTGTTCGATTCGTTTTTCGAGGCGGCTTCGGGTTTGACCACCACCGGGGCGTCGGTGATGAGCAACCTCGAGGCGCACAGCCGGGCCATCCTGCTCTGGCGCGCGGTCACGCACTTCCTCGGCGGCATGGGCATTCTCGTGCTGGTGGTCGCGATCATCCCCTACCTGGGCGTGGGCGGCATGCAGATCTACCGGGCCGAGGTCACCGGGCCGTCGAAGGACCGGCTCACCCCGCGCATCGCATCGACCGCCAAACTCCTGTGGGGTGTGTACCTGCTGCTCAATGCGATCCTGATCGTGCTACTGAAGTTTGGCGGCATGCAGTGGTTCGACGCGGTATGCCACGCTTTCGCCACCATCGCCACCGGTGGCTTCTCCACCCGATCGGCCAGTATCGCGGCATTCAACAGCGTTTACATCGAGTCGGTGCTGGCGGCCTTCATGCTCTTGAGCGGGGTGAACTTCGCCCTGCATTTCAAGGCGTTGCGTGGCGAACCGATGTGCTATGTGCGCGATTCGGAATGCCGTTTCTACCTTGTGGTGACAGTGTGCGTATCGATGCTGGTCGCCGCAGACCTGATCCGGCAGGATGTGATCGCCCCGGGTGAGGCATTTCGCCACAGCACCTTTTATGTGATTTCATTGATGACCACGACCGGGTTCACCACGGTGGACTATGATGCCTGGCCGGCCTTCTCCAAGATGGTCCTCCTGACATTGTTCTTCCTGGGCGGTTGCGCCGGATCGACGGCCGGCGGCATGAAACACATCCGGGTGTGGCTGCTGGTGAAGAAACTCGGCCGGGTGCTCCAGTCCTTCCTGAAACCGCAGGCGGTGTACAGTGTCAAGGTAAGCGGCCAGATCGTTGCACCGGAGATCATCTTCAATGTGGCGGTCTTCTTCTTTGTGTACATGGGCGTGGCCGCGGCCGGTTCGATCATCATGGCCTTCTACTGCCCCGACATGGCGACGGCGGTCAGTGCGACCCTGGCGACATGAAACTCGCCATCATCCCTGCCCGCGG
>ERZ761607.4618-NODE-4618-length-12012-cov-5.136824_pt1 | contig 12012 bp, 12 predicted proteins | sample MGYA00511164_ERZ761607 | MGnify/ENA primary metagenome ERZ761607 (study PRJEB28899, sample SAMN02445080) | bioreactor sludge metagenome | biome: EBPR sludge | place: Australia: Brisbane, Thorneside Wastewater Treatment Plant | collected 2011-06-22 ...
GCGCGGGCCCGGCCTGCAGGGCCGCGTAGCCGGCGTCGGCGCGCAGGCGCGCCCCGTTGGACGCCGCATGGTCGGCGCCGTCCGGCGTCAGGCAGCGGATCGTGCAGGCCGCGGCCAGCGTCTCGGTCGCCAGCGCGATCTCGAAGAAGACGCAGCCGGGGTACAGCAGCACGCAGACCTCGGGCTTCATCGCGCGGATTGTCGCGTGCCCGTCGGCGGCGCCGGCTCGTCCAGCAGCGGCTGCAGCGCCTGCACCGCGGCGACGACCTCGGCCTCGTGCCCCAGCAGCAGGTGCCCGCCGCGCGCGTAGCCCAGGAAGCGCGCGCCGGGGATGTGCTCGGCGCTGTACCGCGCCGATGACCAGGTGCCGTAGCCGTCGTCGCGCGCGCTGATCACCAGCGTCGGCACCTGGACAGCCTCCAGCGCCACGCGCGCCGCGCCGGTGGTCAGCCGCGAGTCGTTGAGCAGGCCCCGCCGGCGCGCGCTGACGGGCAGGATGCTGTCGAGCAGCGCGTCGGCGCGGCGCCGCTCGTCCGCGCTCGCGGCGGCATATTCGGCCGCCGGCGTCGCCAGCACCAGCCGCCGCGCGGCGTCCGGCGCGACGCGCACGAGCAGCCAGAACGGCAGGTCGGCCTTCAGCACCTGGTCCAGCACGGCCAGCGCCCAGCGCGGTGTCGGCACCGCGGGGTCGGGCCGGTGCACCGCCGGCACCATCAGCACCAGCGCGGCCAGGCGCCGCGGGTGGCGCAGCGCGAAGTGCAGCGCCGGCACGCCGCCGGCCGAGACGCCCATCAGCGCGACGCGCGGCACGCCCAGCGTGTCCAGCAGGCAGGCCAGCCCGTCGGCCTGGCGCTCGCCGGAGGCGTCGCCATCGGCCGGATACGGCGTGCGCAGGTAGCCCGGCCGCGACGGCGCGATGACGCGCCAGCCGCGCGCCGCATGGCCTGCGCCGAGCAGCAGGCCCTGGTCGAAGCCGCCGCCGCTGCCGTGCACGACGAGCAGCGGCGGCCCGTCGGCCGGACCCGCGAAGCCCACCTCCACCGGCCCGCAGGCGGTGGCGACGACGCGGCTGCCTTCGGCCAGGCGCGCGGCGTGGCGCTGCAGGTCGCGGCGGAATTCCAGGCCCAGCCAGGCGAGCGCCGCCGCCAGCAGGGCGAATGTCCACCACGCCACGACCACGCGCCGCCTCATCGCGCGGCAGTGTGGCCGGACCGCCGCGGCGGTGCTTGACCTGGCGCAAGCCGCACCCGCGGCATGCGCCCCGGCGTGCGGATCAGCCCTCGTGCACGGCCGGATCGGTGACGGTGCGCACCGGTTCGCCAGGCCGCCGGCGCAGCACCAGCGCCAGCGCCGCCAGCGCCAGCCCGACCAGCGCCGTGGTCCCGGGCTGCGGCACGGCCGTGTATTCGATGGTCAGCGTCGGCGTGCCCAGGCGCACGATGAAGTCGGTGGTCTGCACCACGTGCAGGTCCGCCGAGCCGTCGAGCAGCCCGGCGAAGGCGCCCGCACCGAGCGCGAAGCTGAACGGCCGCAGCGGCGTGCCGTCGAATTCGTAGCAGCCGGGGTGGAAGGGCGGGCAGACGACGAGGGTCTCGCCCTCGATCTCGACCTCGTAGCTGGCGGTCGTGAACGGCAGGGTCGCCGTGCCGTAGGTGCCGCTGAAGGTCGCCGACGAGATCACCGCCGTGGCCGGCAGCGCGAAGCCGAAGGTGCCGACGATGCCGAGGTCGATCGGAAAGCCGCTGACATGCTCGGGCCCGTCGAAGTCGGGCAGCGTCGCGACGACCACCGCGGCGTGGGCGCCGCCCGTCAGCGCGCCCGTCAGCGCGCCCGCAACGGCCAGCGAGGCCAGGCATCGAACGTGTCGCATGGGACCTCCGGTGTGGGTCGATCGGCCGGGCCGGGCGGCGCAGGCACCCACCAACGGCCCGCAGGCCCATTCACCTATAGGCGCCAGCGGCGGCCCCCGCCATCCCTAAAAGCCCGCGGCGCGCCAGCGCGGCATCCCGCCCGGCATGCCGCGCGCGCAGGAACGCGCCCTTCGGGCAGCGCCCGCGCCCTGGCAGCGGCGGGCGGGCTTGCCGCCTCAGCGCGCCTCGAGGAAGTCGCAGGCCAGGTGGGCCAGCGCGCGCACGCCGGTCAGCAGCGCGCGTTCGTCGACGTAGAAGCGCGGCGAGTGGTTGGGCGCCACGGTCTGGGCGTCCTGGCCCGGCGGCACGACGCCGACGAAGAAGAAGAAGCCGGGCACGATGCGCTGGAAGAACGAGAAGTCCTCGCTGCCGGTGACCTTGTCGACGACCTCGAGCCCGTCGCCGGCCACGCGCGCCAGCGTGGGCGCCATCGCCGCGGTCAGCTCGGGGTGGTTGACGGTGACCGGATAGTTCTTCTCGATGCAGACCTTGCAGCCGGCACGCGAGCCCCGCGCCACCGACTCGGCCAGCGTCGTCACCCGCTCGTGGATGTCGTCGCGCATGGCCTCGTTGAAGGTGCGGATGGTGCCGCGCATCTCGACGCTGTCGGGGATGATGTTCTCGCGCACGCCGCCCTTGATGGCGCCTATGGTCACCACCGCCGGCTCGCGGCTGATGTCCACGCCGCGGCTGACGATGGTCTGCAGCCCCAGCACCACCTGCGCCGCGGTGACGATGGGGTCCACGCCCATCCACGGCGCGGCGCCATGGGTCTGGCGGCCGGTGATCGTGATCCTCATGCGGTCGGAGCTCGCCATCGTCGGCCCCGGCCGGTAGCCCACCGTGCCCAGCGGCAGCCGCGACGTGACGTGCAGGCCGAAGATGGCCTGGGGCACCGGGCGCTCCAGCGCGCCCTCGGCGATCATCATCTTCGCGCCGCCGTCCTCGCCCTCGGGCGGCATCTCCTCGGCCGGCTGGAAGATGAACTTGACGCTGCCGCGCAGCTGCGCGCGCAAGGGCGCCAGCACCTGCGCCACGCCCATCAGGATCGCGACATGGCAGTCGTGGCCGCAGGCGTGCATGACGCCGACGTTCTCGCCGTTCCATACCGCGCGCACCTGGCTCGCGAACGGCAGGTCCACCTGCTCGGTGACGGGCAGCGCGTCCATGTCGGCGCGCAGCGCCACCACGGGCCCGGGCAGGCCGCCCTTGAGCAGGCCGACGACGCCGGTGTGCGCGACGCCGGTCCGCACCTCGTCGAAACCCAGCTCGCGCAGGTGGTCGGCCACCAGGCCGGCGGTGCGGAATTCGCGGTTGCCCAGCTCCGGGTGCTGGTGCAGGTCGCGCCGCCAGGCGATGACCTGCGCCTCGATGGCCGCGGCGGCCGCGTCGATCCGTTCACTGAGGCTGCTGGCGGCGACCGGGGTCTCGAACATCGGCGGCTTCCGGGGGTGAGGGACGACCGCACGCTATCACAGCGTCACCGCGGGTCGCGCCTGGTGCATGCTCCGGGCATGACGAACGGGTGGCCGATCCGTACACACGCCGCGGCCGCGCGGGTCCGGCTCGCGGCGAAGCTGCGCGAGGGCGCCATCCTCGGCCACGTGGACGCGCACGAGTGGCGGGGCGAGGCGGACGCGCCCGCGCCGGTGCGCTGGGTCGCCGACGGCGCGACGCGATGAGCCCGGCCCACCGCCACGGTCACGACCACGGCCCGGGCCACGCCCACGGCGGCCATGCCCACGGCCATGCCCATGGCCCGACGCGCCACGACCGCGCCTTCGCGATCGGCATCGCGCTCAATCTCGCCTATGTCGGCCTGGAGGCCGGCTACGGCTGGGCCATCGGCTCGCTGGCACTGCTGGCCGACGCCGCGCACAACCTCAGCGACGTCGCCGGGCTCGTGCTGGCCTGGGGCGGCGCGCTGGCCGGCCGGCTGCGGCCCGATGCGCGCCACACCTACGGCTGGCAGCGCGCCAGCATCCTGGCCGCCCTGCTCAACGCGCTGCTGCTGCTGGTGGCGATGGGGGCGCTGGCCTGGGAGGCGGTGGAGCGGCTGCGCTCGCCGCAGCCGATGGAGGCGGTGACCGTGATGGTCGTCGCCGGCATCGGCATCGTGGTCAACACGGCGACCGCCCTGATGTTCATGCGCGGGCGCGAGCACGACCTCAACATCCGCGGCGCCTTCCTGCACATGGCGGCCGACGCCGCCGTCTCGGCCGGCGTCGTGGTGGCCGGCGCCCTGGCGCTGTGGCTGGGCTGGCAGCGCATCGACCCCGTCGTCAGCCTGCTGATCGCCGTCGTCGTCGTGTGGGGCACCTGGGACCTGTTCCGGCAGTCGCTGCACCTGCTGTTCGACGGCGTGCCCGAGCATGTCGACCTCGACGAGGTGCGCGCCCTGCTGGCGGCGCAGCCCGGCGTGGCGGCGGTGCACGACCTGCATGTCTGGGCCATGGGCACCACGCAGGTCGCGCTGACCGCGCACCTGGTGATGCCCGGCGGCGGCGGCGACGACGCCTTCCTGCAGCGCTGCAGCGGGCTGCTGGCCGAGCGCTTCGGGATCGGGCACGTGACGCTGCAGGTGGTCCGCCAGCCCTTCGGCCAGCCCTGCGAGGGCGCCGCGCATGACCGATGAACGCCCCGCCGGTCGGCGTCGCGGACGACCCGCACGACCTGCAGCGCTTCGTCGCCGCGCAGGCGCCGGCCTGGGACACGGTGCGTGCCGAACTGGCGGCCGGCGCCAAGCGCAGCCACTGGATGTGGTTCGTCTTCCCGCAGCTGCGGGGCCTGGGCCGCAGCGCGATGGCGCATCGCTACGGATTGACCTCGCTCGACGAGGCGCGCGCGTACCTGCGGCATCCCCTGCTGGGGCCGCGCCTGCACGAGGCCTGCCGCCTGCTCGCGTCGCTGCCGCACGGTGACCCGGTGGCCGTCTTCGGCGAGCTCGACGCGATGAAGCTGCGCTCCTGCCTGACGCTGTTCGAGCAGGCCGCTAACGACGAGCCGTGCTTCGCCGGGCTGCTGCAGCGCTGCTTCGGCGGCCAGCGCGACCCGGCGACGCTGGCGCTGCTGGCCGCGGACCGCGGCGGCGCGGCACCCTGACCGCGCCAGACCCGCCGCGCCCGCGGCCGGTGGCGTTTCGTACGGCTTCGCATTCAACGCGCTAACCGCGTTGCTTCGCCTCGCCGTGCGTCAGCACTGTCTTCGGCTTCGCGCCTTGTCATCGCATTGAATGCGAAGCCGTATCAGCCGGCGCGCGCGGCGGCGTCCAGCAGCAGCCGCACCAGCGCCGCCGGTGCGCTGACCATCGGGCAGTGCCCGGTCGGGATCACCTCGACGCGGAAGCCGGGCAGCGCCCGGACGCGGGCCCGCATCGCGTCGATCGTCGGGTAGGCGGGTGCGTTGCAGTCGATGAACGTGCGCGGCAGCCCGGCCCAGCGCTCGCCGTCGAAGGGCAGCGGGTCGCGGTACGGTCCGAAGGGATGCGGCACATGGCGGCGCAGCAGCCAGTCGCGGTCGGCGCCCTCGAGGCCGAAGTCCCGCGGGTCGGGCGGCGGCAGCGCGAAGTCGTGCGCCTCGGCGGCCGCGGTGCGCGCGGCCACGATCTCGGGCGAGTGCGCGTCGCCCCAGCCTTCGCCGGGCAGCGGCACCATCGCATCGACGTAGACGATGGCGCGCACAGCCTGCGCGTCGGCGTCGAGCAGCCGGTCGGCCGCCCCCGTGACGACCATGCCGCCATAGCTGTGGCCGACGAGGATCGCGCCGCGCAGTTCCTCGGCCTGCACCGCGGCCACGACATCGGCCACGTGATGCGCCAGCCGGATGCCGCGGTGCCGCAGGTGGGCGCGGTCGCCGTCGCCGCTGAGCGTGACGGCATGCACCTCGTGGCCCGCGGCGCGCAGCGGCGCCAGCACGCGGCGCCAGATCCAGGCGCCGCCCCAGGCGCCATGCACGAGGACGAAGGGCGCGGGCGTCGGGGGGGTCGGTGCCGGCGGGTTCATGCCGCCATTGCACCAGCTTTGCCGGTGGCTAGTATTTCAGCCGCGCATACCAGGTGCGCGCCGCCGCCTCGCGCGCCTGGCCCAGCGTCGTGATGCCCAGGCCCTGCAGCAGCGGCAGCAGCTTGAGGAAGACCTCGGCCGTCACCAGCGCGTCGCCCAGCGCAGTGTGGCGGCCGATGACCGGGACGCCGAAGCGCTCGGCGATCGCCTCCAGCCGGTGGCTCTCCTGCTGCGGGTGCACCAGCGCCGACAGCAGCAGCGTGTCCAGCACCGGCTGCTCGAAGCGCACGCCGGTCGCGGCTTCCTTCAGCTGCAGGAAGCGCAGGTCGAAGGCCGCGTTGTGCGCCACCAGCACGGTGTCGCGCGCGAAGGCGTAGAAGGCCGGCAGCACCTGGGCGATGCGCGGCTGCCCGCGCAACATGTCCGGCGTGATGCCGTGGATCGGGATGCCGGCCGCGGGGATGCCGCGTCCCGGATCCACCAGCTGCTCGAAAGCCTCCTGGCGCAGCAGGCGGCCGTTGACGATGCGCGCGGCGCCGATCTGCAGGATCTCGTCGCCGCCGGCCGGGTCCAGCCCGGTGGTCTCGGTGTCGAAGACCGTATAGGCCAGCGCGGCCAGCGGCGTGTCGTCCAGCGCGTGGCTGGCGCCGGCCTGGAAGAGGTCGAAGTCGTAGAACTCGGGGCGGCTGTCGGCGCCGGCGGCGACGGCGCTCAGCGCCTCGGCGTCGCCGCTGGCGGCGGCCAGCGGCAGCAGGAAGCGGAAGAAGGCCTGGTGGCGCACGCGGTCGCGCTCGAACCAGAATTCGCCGCCGTGGCGCTGCACCACGTCACGCACGGTCAGCGCGCTGGTCTCGCCGGCCACGCGCAGGGGTTCGGCTTCCCAGCTCATCACGGTCTCGGTGCTCATCGCCTGGCCGGACCAGAGGAGGTCCAGCCGCGCGCGCTTGCCGTCGTCGCCGTTCAGCAGGCGCAGCCGCAGCGCGCGCACCTCGAATTCCTCCACCAGCCGCGTCGCCAGCCCGGCCAGCGCCTGCAGCACCGCGAAGCTGTCCACGCGCAGCCACAGCGTGGCGTCGACCTCGTCGAGGCCGGTGCGCACGCCGCAGGCGGCCTCGATGCGCCGACCGGCCGCGGCGACGAGGTCGGCGCCCAGCATGTCCTCCAGCGGCCAGCGCGTGCGCAGTTCCTGGGCGCCGGCCGCGGCGGTCTCGTGCAGGCGGCGCGCCATCGCCTGCGCCTCCTCGCGCACGACGGCCATGAAGCGGCTGCGCGTCGCGGCGTCCAGCGTGTCGTCGTCCAGCACGTCCAGCGCCGCCTGCAGGTTGGCCAGCGACGCGCGGCTGCCCTCGGTCAGCGCGAGCAGCGCCTGGTCCTGCGCCAGGTCGCGCTGCATCTCGCCGGTGATGTTGTCCAGCATCAGCACGAAGCCGCTCAGCGCCGCGGGCCCGCCGCCGACCGACGCGCCGAGCACCGGCCCCATGCGCGCCCGCAGCAGCTGCCCGCCGGGCGTGCCGGTAACGAACTGCGCCGACGGGTGCGCGGCGCCGCGCTGCAGCCGCTGCTGGATATTCTCCAGCGCATGGGCGACCAGCCGGCGGTCGAAGACGGCATAGATGCTGCGCCCCAGGCCGATCAGGTCGGCGCCCTCGGCCAGCTGCGGCGCCGTCGACAGCGCCTTGAACTGCAGCCGCGCGCGCTGGTTGTACAGCAGCACGCGGCCGTCCAGGTTGCACACCACGACGGCCTGCGTCAGCTCGGCCATCAGCGCGGCCAGGCGCTGGCGTTCGAGCTCGATGCCGCGGCTGCCCTCGGCGACCTGCGCCGCGATGTCGCCGCGCAGCTGCTCGCGCTGCGCGACCAGCTCGCCCATCAGCGCAGCCAGCGCCTGCGCCACCGGTCCGTCCTGCGCCGGCAGCGGCGCCGCACCGGGCTGCAGCAGCGCCCGCCCCTGCTCCAGCAGCCGTGCCGGCGCCGCGACATGGCGCCGGTACAGGTGCTTGGCCGCGGCGCCCGCGGCGGCGGCCAGCGCGGCAGCGCCCGCCAGCGCCACCAGCCCGAGCAGCGGCGCCTGCGCGACCAGCGCCGCGACCAGCGCCTCGCGCGACGGCGCCGGCAGCACCGCCGCGGCCACCGTCCACAGCGCACCGGCCCACAGCGCCAGCGCCAGCAGTGCAGCGCCGGCGGCCAGCAGCTGCGCGCGCATCAGGGCCGGGTCGCGGCGCATGGACCGTGGGCCTGGCGTCGCGACGCTCAGGCCGCCGGACTCAGCATCGAGCGCACGCGCTCGGCCAGTTCGCGTGTCGAGAAGGGCTTGGTCATGTAGGCGTCGGCGCCCATCGCCAGGCCCTTGGCGATGTCGGTCTCGCGGCCCTTGGCGGTCAGCATCAGCACCTTGGTCGCCTTCAGCGCGTCGTCGCCCTTGACCGCGGCGCAGACCTCGAAGCCGGTCAGCACCGGCATCATCACGTCCAGCAGCACCAGCGCCGGGCGCTCGCGGCGGATGGTGTCCAGCGCCTCGCGGCCGTCGCGCGCGAGCAGCACCTCGTGGCCCTCGCGCTTCATCAGGAATTCCAGCGAGATCAGGATGTTGGGCTCGTCGTCGGCGATCAGGATGCGGTGGGTCATGGGCTCGTGCCTTCCTGCGCAGCGCGCCAAGGTACGGTGAACTCGAAGCAGGCGCCTTGACCGTCGTCAGCATCGCCGACCGCGATGCGCCCGCCGAGGTGCTCGACGATGCGCCGGCAGATCGCCAGGCCCAGCCCGGTGCCGCCGGGCCGCAGCGCGGCGCCGGCGCCCTGCTGGAAGCGGACGAAGATGCGCGCGCGCTCGGACTCGGGCACGCCGGGGCCGTTGTCCTGCACCCGCACGGTGGCGCCGGCGGGCTCGGCGCGCAGCTGCACGCGGATCACGCCCCCCGGCCGCGGCACGAAGCGCGCCGCATTGCCCAGCAGGTTGGTCAGCACCTGCAGCAGCCGGTCGGCGTCGGCACGCAGCGGCGGCAGGCCGGGCTGCAGCTCCAGCCGCAGGTCGGTGCCCTGCTCGCGCAGCGGTGCTTCCATCGCCGCGGCGGCGCGCCGCACCAGCGCCTCGAGGTCCACCGCCTCGTCGTGCCACTCGGCATGGCCGGACTCGATCTTGGCCAGGTCCAGCACCTGCCCGACCAGGCGCGACAGCCGCTCGGTCTCGGCGACGATGATGGCCACGAACTGCTGACGCTGCGCCACGTTCATCGCCGGGTCGTCGGCCATCATCTCGGCCAGCGCGCGGATGCTGGTCAACGGCGTGCGCAGCTCGTGCGTAACGCTGCTCATGAAGTCGTCCTTCAGCCGGTCCAGGCCCTGCAGCTGCTCGTTGGCGGCGCGCAGTTCGGCGCCGGCGCGCTGCAGCTCGGCGCGCTGCGCCTCCAGCGCGCGCGAGTAGGCCCGCAGCTGCGTGGCCTCGTCCAGGATGCGCATCACGTCGTCCAGCGCCAGCGGCTCCTCCTGCACCGCCGAGGCGACCACCGTGCGCGCCGACGCGCTGCCGATGGCGCCGGCCAGCTGCGTCTCGACGAACTGCACCAGCGCCGCGTCGGCACGCAGGTCCTGCACGCTGGCGACGCCGACACGGCGCGCATGCTCGGCCAGCAGCGCGTCGGCGCGCTCGGCGCCCAGGAAGCGGCGCATCAGCGGCTGCAGGTCCGACAGCAGCGCGCGGCCGCGCCAGAAGGCCGGCGCGCCGGCGCCGCCCGCCGCGGCACCGGCCGTGGCGTCCACCTCGGCGTCGATGTCGATGTCGACGAACAGCGCCGCCTGCGCGGCCTCGCGCGCCGAAGGCGCACGCGCCAGCGACAACGCGACGAACAGCCCGACATTGACGAGCAGGCTCCAGAACAGCGCATGCGTCAGCGGGTCCAGGCCCTGCAGCCCGAACAGCGCCTCGGGCTTCAGCCACGCGAGGCCGAAGGGTCCCTCGCGCACGAAGCCGTCGTCGATCCAGCCCGACTTGGCGATCGAAGGCAGCAGCAGCGTCCACGCCCACAGCGCGGCGCCGGCCAGCAGCCCGGCCAGCGCGCCGCGCAGCGTGCCGCCCTTCCAGTACAGCCCGAGCAGCGCCGCCGGCGCGAACTGCGCCACCGCGGCAAAGCTGATGAGCCCGATGCTGACCAACGCATAGGCCTCGCCGGCGACGTGGTAGTAGGCATAACCCAGCAGCAGCAGCGCCAGGATCGCGGCGCGGCGGATCGCCAGCAGCGCCCGCGTGAGGTCGCCGCCGCTGCGCGCGCGGAAGCGCCGCAGCCGCAGCAGCGCCGGCATCACGAGGTCGTTGCACACCATCGTGGACACTGCGATGGCCTCGACGATGACCATGCCGGTGGCCGCGGAGAGCCCGCCGATGAAGGCCGCCAGCGCCAGCGTCTGGGCGCCAGCGGCCAGCGGCAGCGAGAGCACGAAGGCCTCGGGGTCGGCCTGCCCGGGCCCGAAGTGCAGCAGCCCGCCGAGCGCGATCGGCAGCACGAAGAGATTGATCGCCAGCAGGTACAGCGGAAAGACCCAGGCCGCGCGGCGCAGGTGGCGCTCGGCGACGTTCTCGACCACGATGACCTGGAACTGGCGCGGCAGGAACAGCACCGAGAGCATCGCCAGCAGCGTCAGCGCCAGCCACTGCGCGTAGCCGAAGCGGTCGCTGCCCAGCGTCAGCAGCGCGCGCAGCTCGGGCACCGCGGCGGCGCGCGCGAACAGGTCGCCCGGGCCGCCGAACAGCCCCCAGGTGACGAAGGCGCCGACGGCCAGGAAGGCCAGCAGCTTGACCAGCGACTCGAAGGCGATCGCCGCGACCAGGCCCTCGTGGCGCTCGGTGCCGTCGAGCTGCCGCGTGCCGAAGACCATCGTGAAGCCGGCCAGCAGCAGCGCGGCGTAGAAGGTGCCGTCGGCCCACCAGGCGCCGGGGCCGTGCACGAGCGCGGCGCCGACCCCGGCGCCGGACGCGGTCATCACCGCGAAGCCGGTCGCGATGGCCTTCAGTTGCAGCGCGATGTACGGGACGATGCCGACCACCGTGATCAGCGTCACCGCGCCGGCCAGCAGCGGGCTCTTGCCGTAGCGGCTGGCGACGAAGTCGGCGATCGACGTGATGCGCTGGCGCCGCGCGATGCGGATCATCTTGCGCACGACGACCCAGGCCAGCAGCATCGCCAGCGTCGGGCCCAGGTAGATCGGCAGGAACCAGACACCGCCGCTGGCGGCACGGCCGACGCTGCCGAAGTAGGTCCAGGCCGTGCAGTAGACGGCCATCGACAGCGCATAGACCCAGCCGCTGGCGATGACCGAGCGCCGGCCGCGCGCGCGTCGCTCGGCCCAGCCGGCGATGCCGAACAGCAGCGCCAGGTAGGCGAAGGACGCGCCGAGGACGAGGGCCGGCGACATGGCGGCTCAGCCGTCGTGCCGCGGGGGCTGCTGCTCGGCGGCGTCGGCTTCGGCGCTGGCGCCGTCGCCGGCACCGCGCTCCAGCAGCCAGGCCAGCAAGCCGATCAGCGCCGCCCACAGCACGAACAGCGCGGTCGGGAACAGCGGCAGGCCGAGGACCAGCGCCTCGTGGTCCCACAGCGCGAGCAGCGGGAAATTCAGCAGCGCCAGCGCCAGCGCGAACAGCGCCACCAGGCGCTGGCGCAGCAGCGCGGCGGTGGACATCCGTTCAGGCGCGCGGCCTGGCCGCCAGCCCGTGTGCCTGGCGGCTGAGCGCGAAGTCCAGGAAGATCTTGCAGATCACGGTGCTGCCGGCGAGCGCGGTCCAGGTCTCGAAGGGCAGGCCCAGCAGCGGCACCAGCACGAAGACGGTGGCGGCAACGAGGCCGGCGGTGCCGTCGATCAGCAGCTGCCAACGCGCCCAGCGCGCCGGGTTCGCCGGCGGCTCGCCGCGCTTGAGCGCGACCTCGGAATAGTCGCGCCGCACGGCGATGCGCCAGGCGCGCCGCAGCCAGAAGAAGGCCATCGGCAGCAGCGCCAGGTACAGGATCCAGTTCAGCGCGATGCTGGGGTTGAACACCATCGCCGGTCTCCTTGACTCTGTGGGTGCGGCGCGTCGGGTGCGCGCTCGTCGCATGGGGCCCGCACAAGGGGCGA
>ERZ761607.4620-NODE-4620-length-12009-cov-182.327087_pt1 | contig 12009 bp, 11 predicted proteins | sample MGYA00511164_ERZ761607 | MGnify/ENA primary metagenome ERZ761607 (study PRJEB28899, sample SAMN02445080) | bioreactor sludge metagenome | biome: EBPR sludge | place: Australia: Brisbane, Thorneside Wastewater Treatment Plant | collected 2011-06-22 ...
TGCTGGTCGAATCGGTCTACCGCTTCAAGGGCCAGTCCGCGCCGGCGGTGATCCTGGCCGAGATCGACTTCGAGACGCTTGACGACCAGGCCGTGCGCAAGCTATTCGTTGGCGCGACGCGCAGCTCGATGAAGCTGATCCTTGTCGTGCACGAGAGGTCCGCCGCGCGGCTGCTCGAGCGCATGGGCTGAGCGATTTTCTGCGGGAGGCTCATCGCCCGGGCTTGGCTGTGGTTGGCCTGCCGGCATCGGCCGGCAGTGGCGCTGGAAGGACAGGAGGTTCGGTGACCGCCAGGACACCCTCGGCACCTCATGCAGCCGCTCAAGCTGGCGCTCGTGCCGCTGTCGCGCAGAAGCGGCCGGTCCTGATCCGTGTGCAGACCGTGGATGCGCCGGCAAGCGCCGAGAAGGTACGCAAGCCATACCACCTCTCTCATGGAGAAGTTGTCACCATCCCGCATCAGGAGAGCGGCGGTCGGGGGCGTCGCCGTCTCCCTGCTCGTTGTGGCTGATCGCTCCAGATTCGCGGAACCGAGCGAATTGTCGAGACTGGTGCTGCCGTGCGGCCCTTTTTCGGCGACAATCGCTTCTCTTCGCCAGAAACCCTTGCCACTGAAACGAGAGACAGCGTCGTGCCTCCCGCTTGGTCGTGCCCATTCTGTAGCCTCCCAGAGTCACGGGTCGTGGATGAAGACGACTTGGCCTTGGTCGTACGCGACGCTTTCCCGGTATCGCAAGGGCACACCCTGATCGTTCCTCGACGCCATGTTGCTTCATTCTTCTCGGTCACCCAAGAGGAACGGGCCAGCATCGTGCGGCTCCTGGATCGGGCGCAGGTAGCGCTTAGATGCGACCACGCACTGGACGGCTACAACATCGGGATCGATGATGGGCTTGCGGCTGGGCAGACAGTTCCCCAGCTGCACATTCATCTGATCCCCCGCTACATCGGTGACCACGACGATCCACGCGGTGGTGTACGCTGGGTGCTGCCCGGCAAGGCGAAGTACTGGTCATGAACAGAGATGAGATCATTCACGCATTCGACCGCATTCGAGTATGGCAGCGCGGCGACAGACGGGCAGTGCACAAGCCACTCCTCGTCCTGTATGCGCTGGCGAGGGTCCTGAATGGAGACGCTGCGATGGTGGATTGGAACATGGCCGAACCACGCCTCAAGGAACTCTTAGAGGAGTTCGGACCGGCCGGATCGAGCCAGACCCGTCACAACCCCTTCTGGCACCTCCAGACCGATGGTCTCTGGCAGCTCGATGGACCGCCGGAACTACTGGCTCGCCCTGCTGCAGCAACCCCGACCCTTGCAGAGCTCCGCAAGAGCCACGTGCTGGGAGGGTTCCCTAAGGCTTTGCGCGCAGCCTTGGCGGGCGACCCCGGACTGGCCGCCACGATCGCCTCCCGCATCGCCGATGCGCACTTCCCGGAATCCATCCGCAGCGATGTGCTGGCGGCGGCGGGCCTGCCACCAGATATCGCCGACGAATCGCCACGCGGCGAGCAGCGTCGCCGTCGCGACCCCGCGTTCCGCGAGAAGGTCCTTTGTGCCTATCAATACCGCTGCGGCGTCTGCGGCCATGATCTTCGCCTCGGGCGACAGACGGTCGGCCTTGAAGCCGCTCACATCCAATGGTTTCAGGCAAAGGGTCCGGACGAGATTCCAAATGGTATCGCCCTCTGCTCACTCCACCACAAGGTGTTCGACCTCGGTGTATTCACCGTGCTTCCCGAAGCCTACCAGATCGTCTTCAGCCAGCATCTCAATGGGAACGACGAAACCACCAGACGATTCCTGTCATACCAGGGCGCCGCTTTGATCCTGCCACAGGCCCGGGAGTATTTCCCGCAGGCCGAATTCCTCAACTGGCACAGGGAAGAGGTATTCAAGAAACCGGGAAGAGGATCAGCCGGCCCATGATCACCATCCTGACGTTACAACCCATTCCGACTCGCTGCCTGGCCCACACCAGACGAGCTGGGGCAGCCCACAGCCTGAGACTGATCCCGAGCAGCAACGCGGGAGAGATGGTCGGCCCGCAATATGAACGGCCTGGCCTGGGGTTCAGCGCCCAGGACATCTATGCTCTGCTGAGCATGCGGCAACTCATTTCGAACCTCCACGTCGGCTGCGTAGTCGGCCCGCAGCCCCGGCCCATGCTCGCGCGTTGCATCGCCTCACTCGGCAGCGCCGACAAGCCGGCCGATGAGGTGCAGCGCCGAATTCGGATCCCGACGTTCGGTACTCTCGAATTCCACCGTGATCAATCATGCTGCGGCCCTGCAAGGCTTGGCGCCACCGGCCCGTCCCGTGGCGTGGGGACAAAACGCTCTTGCGTGACCGCAAGGGCAGCACTCGGGCCCTCGGCGTCAAGTAGAGGGCGAGGGGCTCCTTTTCCGTACGAACTTGCGCCGTCTCCCTGTGCCACGAGCACGCTCAAGGAGGATCACCCAAAACGCGACTTTCCACAAGGTAGGGCATGGCGATCCCGGTAATTGATCTCTTTGCCGGCCCGGGTGGACTCGCGGAGGGATTCGCCTCTCTGCGGGATCACCAGCGCCAGCCATTCTTCGAGATCGGACTTTCCATTGAAAAGGACCCTGTGGCACACCGCACACTCACGCTCAGGGCCCTGTTCAGGCTCCTGCGGGGCACCAGCCATGTAAGGCACTACTACAGCTACCTAAGGGGCGAGATGGACGAACGCACTTTCCGCGGGATTCCTGCCGTGGCAAGTGCCTTCGTCCAGGCTGCCGCTGAAGCGCGATGCCTGGAACTGGGCAAGTCGGATGAGAACGGCATCGACAGCGCGATTCGCGTTGCCCTGAAAGGACAGGAGACCTGGGTACTCATCGGGGGCCCGCCCTGCCAGGCGTATTCCTTGGCGGGGCGCTCCAGACGCGCCAGGGACAACGACTTTCACAGGGACGAAAAACACTTTCTCTACAAGGAATACCTGAGAATAATTCAAGTGCATCGACCCACCCTCTTCGTAATGGAGAACGTCAAGGGACTGCTCTCATCGAAGCACGCCGGCCACCCGATGTTCGAGAGGATCATTGCGGATCTATCCATGCCTACGGATGGTCTTGAATACGACATTCGCTCCTTTACCAAGAGGGGTGAGGGCGGTTCGCTGGAACCCGCCGACTACCTTATCCTTTCGGAGCGCTACGGGATCCCCCAAAACAGGCACCGCGTGATACTGCTCGGGGTCAGAAAGGGTCTGGGCATCCCACAGCACAATTTGCTGACACCCGTATCTCCACCGGTCACGGTCGGACACGCCATTGATGATCTTCCACGAATCCGCAGCAGGCTGTCGCGGGGTGACTCAGTGGAGGCTTGGCGCAATGCTGTCCAAGCTGCGCCTGCCTATGTCAAGGGATGGCGGACGGAAAACGAGTCTGCCATGATCGAGACAATGCGCGCCTTTGGCACTGCGGCGACCAGCACCACGAGCGGCGGTGCATTCGTCTCGCGGGACTGCAAAAGGCCCAAGAAACCGACCCAACTGCAGCGATGGGTGCATGACCCCAGCTTGAAGGGAGTCTTGCAGCATGAGGCACGCGCCCACATGGCATCCGATCTCGCCCGCTACCTGTTCTCGGCCAGCTTTGCTCATGCCACGAGTTATTCCCCACGGCTGAACATGTTTCCTCCCAACCTGCTTCCCGATCACATCAATGTTCATGTTGAACAGGGATCGGAAGCCATCCCGTTCAACGATCGCTTCCGCGTGCAGTGCAGAAACGAGCCCGCCACCACGGTGGTGGCACATATTGCGAAGGATGGGCACTACTATATCCATTACGACCCCACCCAGTGCCGAAGTCTCACGGTAAGGGAGGCCGCACGCCTCCAGACCTTCCCTGACAACTATTTCTTTTCGGGCAATCGCACGGAGCAGTACACGCAAGTCGGCAACGCAGTGCCTCCCCTGCTTGCCCACAGGCTGGCGAGGATCTTGCGCAGCCTCCTGAACGAGATGCACAGGCGGAAGGGGACTCCGGCCAACAACTCTGTCGTGAAGGGGCAAGCCGAGCGGGAATGGCGGAAGCTGTCGATAGAGATTCCGGTGCTTGCCGAAGCGGATCAGCCCGTAACCTGACCAATCACCAGAACGTCCTCGTTCCCATGCAGCCACTTCTCGACACTCTCCGCTGTGCCTTGGACCGAGTGCTTCAAGGCGCACTCCCAGACGACAGCCACGCGCCAGCCAAGTCCGTGAAGCATCTCAGCATGGCGGGAGTCACGAGCAACATTCTCTTGGAATTTCTGCCGCCAGAAGTCGGCATTGGCCTTGGGATTGGTCGTGTAGCGGCAGCCTTCATGTCGGTGCCAAAAACAACCGTGGACGAATACCACCGCCCGGTGCTTTGGAAGCACGAGATCGGGGCAGCCGGGCAGCGTCGTCACATGAAGTCGGTAGCGAAATCCTCTGGCAAAAAGAAGGGAACGAAGCACCCGCTCGGGCTTGGTGTTCTTTCCGCGAATGCTCGACATCATGCGGCTGCGCTGCGGCGTGGTCGGAACGCGCACTGTCTTGGGTACCTTCCCGCTTGGATATCCAGAGAAACGGCAGCCTCGCACGTCTGCCCGCCGGTGCGGGCGGATCACGGCGGCCAGGGCAAGTTTTTGGAGCTTACCATGTGCCTGACTCGGAGGAAGAGTCTAGGGGGGGCTGATGGCTCATGATCTCAGTCACCCGCCGAGCGCCGCCTGCCTTTCGGAATCGATGCGGGACCTTGGTTACTCGCTTGAGACTGCGATTGCCGATCTGATCGACAACAGCATCTCCGCCGGTGCCGACACCATCGAGATCGTCTGTGATGTAGTCGGGGAGCGTCCCGTTGTGGCCATCCTCGACAATGGTAGAGGAATGACAGACGAGGAGTTGATCAACGCGATGCGTCACGGGACCGGCAACCCCAGGCTGCTTCGGTCACCGCAGGATCTTGGACGCTTCGGTCTTGGCCTGAAGACTGCCTCGTTTTCCCAATGCCGTTCTCTGACCGTCGTGAGCACACGGGATGGAGCGGTCAGCGGGGCCGAATGGAGCCTGGATCGCATCGGTGCATCCAACGACTGGATCCTCTCCATCCTGGACGATGCAGACATTCAGGCGTTGCCCTATACGGAGCGACTCGGCACCCGAGGCACAGCCGTCATCTGGCGACAGCTCGACCGATTGATGGAGGATGAGGCCGGTGATCGGCGAGACGAGATCGTCTACGAGAAGCTTGAAGCCGTGGGCAGACATCTGTCGCTTGTCTTCCATCGGTTCCTATCAGGTGAGGTCACGGGGCATACCAAGGTTTCGCTCACCATCAACGGTCACCCGATTGCGGCATTCGATCCATTCTGCAGGAAGAATCCAGCCACCCAAGTGCTTCCTGAGGATATCGTCCGCATCGGCGAGGCTGAGGTGCGGCTAAATCCTTACGTGCTGCCGCACCACAGTCGCCTGTCTGCAACCGAGTATGCGTACTACCAGGATCGCAGCGATTTCATATCCAATCAGGGGGCCTATGTCTATCGAAACGGTCGCCTGATGGCATGGGGTGACTGGTTCAGGCTGGTACCAAAGGGTGAGGCCACCAAGCTGGCACGGGTACAGATCGACTTTCCGAATAGCCTGGACGAAGCTTGGACCATCGACATCAAGAAATCCCGTGCCCGTCCACCGCATGCAGTGCGAGAACGTCTGCGTCAAATCATCGACACGATAACTGATCGCAGCGTCGCGGTGCATCGAGGTCGTGGGCAGAGGCTGTTCCAAGAAAGCCAGGCTCCGCTCTGGGAGCGCTACGCCGATCACGGAGGCATTCGTTTCGCGATCAATGGGCAACACCCACTCATCGCATCGCTGCTTACAAGACTCTCGCCCGCGAATGCGGAGCTGCTTCGCGTCCTGCTCGATTCGATTGCCGCCTCCCTGCCCGTCGAGATGATCTATTCCGATTACTCAACCCGTCCCCGCGAGATCAACCAGAAGTCGATGGATCCGAGCCAGACGCTGGAGCGCCTGAAGGGCCTCCGACAGGTGCTCTTTGGTGACGGGCCGGGTGATCCGAGTGCCTTTCTCCAGATCGTGCGCTCGACCCGTATTTTCGATGGCCAGATCGAACTGGCCAAGAAATTCATCAGCGAGAACTTTCGATGAACATGACAGCCATCACGGAAGAACGGAACATCGCCAACGCCCTCATCTCAGGCCTAGCGAACATGAGCGAAACCCCAACGCGCGAGCAAGTGGAGGAAAAGGCTAAGCAGATCGCCACGATATTCGGCTACAGGGGGGATTTGCGCAATATCGTCTCCGAGGTGTTGATCTCGATGGACACGCGCATGGGGGCGGGCGTTTCGCTGGTCGATGTCACGGCCAAGCACGACGACCAGTGGGTCCACAAGCGCAAAGAGATCAATTGGACCTATACGAAATCCTATGAGGAATTTCTTCGCAATGAAGGCTGGCCTCCGCAGATGGTCCAGTCGCTGAGCGATGTGACGACCCGCATTCTGGGTCACCTGCAGGATCCGCTGAGCGAAGGCACAACATGGAACCGCCGTGGCCTTGTCATCGGCCATGTACAGTCGGGCAAGACGGCCAATTACACGGGACTGATCGCGCGTGCCGCCGATGCGGGCTACAAATTCATCGTCGTCATTGCCGGCATTCACAACAATCTAAGGAAGCAGACGCAGCAACGAATCGATGAAGCCTTCATTGGCCGATCAAGTGACCCCGAGAATCGCCGCAGTATTGGCGTCGGGCTGGCGCCAGGCTATCCGCATCCGGCAACGCTCACCAACATCAACCAGGACTTCAACAAGCACACGGCGGCGAAGAGCGGCTGGAAGATCAACGATTTCAGCAAACCGATCATTTTGGTCATTAAGAAGAACGTTACGACGCTCACGGCATTGCACAAGTGGCTGAAAGAGCTGAACGCCGAGGGAGATGGCCGGATTTCCGATGTGCCGATGCTGCTGCTCGACGACGAAGCAGACAACGCATCGATCAACACGAACAAGGAAGACTTGGATCCGGCCAAGACGAATGCGATGATTCGACGCATCCTGGGACTGTTCGCCAAGTCGTGCTATGTCGGCTACACGGCAACGCCATTCGCCAACATCTTCATCAACCCGGATGCCTATGACGATGATGTGCGGGAAGAGCTGTTCCCACGCGACTTCATCTATTGCCTGGATGCGCCAACCACGTATTTCGGTGCCGAGAAGGTGTTCCTTAACGAGGAGACCAGTCAATCGATCGTGAGGCCGATAGACGACTGCGAAGACATCCTTCCGTGTATGCATAAGCGCGACGATCCTGTCCAAGAGCTTCCACCCAGCCTTTACCGCGCACTCGACGAGTTGATCGTGGCCCGTGCCATCCGAAACCTGCGTGGGCATAGCGGCAAGCATTGCTCCATGATGATCAACGTGTCGCGCTTCGTACCGGTGCAGAAGGCCGTGCGTGACTTCGTCAGTCTCAGGGAGCAGAGGCTCCGGGAAGCGGTCCTTGCCAACTATGCGATGCCGGAAGATGTTTCCTCAAGAAATGCATACATGCAGGGCCTGAGGCGGGCGTTTGACGCCGAGTACGCCGCCGCTGGCTTCGCTTGGGCCGATGTGAAGGCTGCCCTCAACGCGGTCTTCGAGCATTTGCACGTCTATGTCATCAACAGCAAGAGTGACGAGGTGCTGGACTACGCCCGCTACGAGAAGGAAGGTGTCGGTCTGACCGCGATTGCAGTTGGTGGCCTGAGCCTTTCACGCGGCCTGACCATCGAGGGACTGACTATCAGCTATATGTACCGAAATACGAGGATGTACGACACCCTCATGCAGATGGGACGCTGGTTTGGCTACCGGCCGGGCTTCGAGGATCTCTGCCGTGTTCATCTTTCACGCGACTCCATTAACTGGTATTCCTATATTGCCGATGCCGCCGAAGAGCTTGTTCAGCAGGTCAAGCGGATGCGGCGTGATGGCCTCAGCCCACGAGATTTTGGCCTTTACGTTCGCTCGCATCCAGACAGTCTGCTGATAACGGCGGCCAACAAGATGCGATCCGGTCAAGAAGTCACGGTCGAACAGAGTTTCAGTGGGCGACTGCGTGAGAGCACCTCTGTCTCCACTGATCCCGAGGTGAATGCCAAGAACTTCGCGCTGATCGCGAATCACTGGAAGAGCGGCTTCGGTGGGCGCCCGGAGGAGCCGACGGAAAAGGGCGTCATCTTCCGGGACGTGCCGGTCGACGTGATCGAGGAGTTCCTCACCAAGTTCGAGTGTCATTCGGACTTTGCTGGCGTGAAGTCGCACTTGGTGAGCTATCTCGAACGGATTGCGATCAAGCGTCCGTTGGCCGATGTTCTCCTGATTTCTCCTGAAGGTGGCTCAGGCGGTGAAGGCCCGTTCACCCTAAGAAATCAGCTGCGCGCGGTGGGGAAGGGTCAGCCGAACGGTACTGCGTGGCGCCTGAACAAGGACAGGGTTGCCTCGCGCGGCGACGAGAAGCTTGGGCTCAGCGACGGACAACGCAAAGAGGCCGAGGCACTGGCTCGTGGTAACGATGGCACAGCAGCGGTATCGGACACACATTACCGTATGGTCCGAAACAAACCGCTCCTCATGATTCACAGCTTGGAACCCAAGGCCGGGTCGGTTGCGGCACCGATCGCCGCTTTCGGAGTCAGTTTTCCGTACGGAGATTATTCGACGACCATCAACGTTGTCGTCAACAAGGTCTGGCTCCAGCAGATGCAGGGTTATGCTGACGATCCTGACGAGGAGGAGGACTACGATGCCTGATTCCTCGCCGTGGGATGACATCGCGGTTCCAAGGACGGACTTCAACGTCCGCCAAGTTGCAGGAAATACGGCCGTTCCCTGCTTCTGGGGGCGTGATGCCAATCACACCTGCCTGTTCATCGTGGAGCTCGAGGGTGACCACACAGCCCAGTATAGGAGGAACGCAGTCACGGTGAACGGCATCGACATCGATCTGCGTTCCGGGGACCATGGCCAGCAGCGCTTGCTCCTCGCTCTCGAAAGACAGGTCGATCGCGATTTGTTCGAAGGGCTCTGCCGCACGCTTGCGTCCTCGCTAGAGGATGCAGCCGACTCGGCGAGTTCGCTCGCAGTTTCGCTGGCACATGTCCGTCGATGGAAGACCTTCTTGGCCGGTCGAAGTCAGCACCTGTCCACCGAGCAAGTCCGCGGCCTCTTCGCCGAGATCACCTTTCTGCTCGAGTTGCTCGACGTGCAGGGGTCGAGCAATGCCGCTGTCGAAGCGTGGCTGGGTCCGGAAAGGTCTCATCAGGACTTCATCTTCGGCAATAGAGCCGTGGAGATCAAATCGCTCACGGGCGCGGAACGGAGTACGGTCCGCATTGCATCCGAAGACCAACTCGAATCACTGAACGATGAGCTGTTCCTGCGCATATACCGACTGAGCAGTCTGACTGACGTGGCAGGGGCACGTTCGCTCAATCAGATCGTCACCACAACCCAAGCGCAACTCGGTGACGCGGATGCCGTCGAGTCCTTCGACCGAAAGCTGGTAGCGCACGGATACGCGCCACTCCCCGATTACGACCAACCTCGCTTCGTTATCAGCGAGGTGCGCAGCTACCGCGTCAGCGACGGATTTCCGCGTCTCGCGCGCTCGCACCTGCCAACCGGGCTTTCCAGCGTTTCCTACGACATCAGACTTGAAACGATCGCACCCTTTGAGTGCGACGGCGCCACCGTTTTCGGGGAGAATTGATGGAACAGACCAGCGACGAGTTCTTTCACGATTTCCGACAGGAACTGCTCGCCGAGGCCGAGGCCAACGGCAGCTTTCAGCTTTCTGCGTTCATGGAGACCGTCGCGAATGAGCTTGTTGAAACGGGATTCGCTGATGGGTTTGAGTTATGCCACTTCCGGGCACGGCGCGGCATGCGAGTGGACGGCTACTGGTTCAATGACGAAGGTGTACTTGACCTCTTCATCGCTGACTTCGATTCCCGCGACCAACTATCATCCCTGAGCAAGACGGAAGCGGACGCCGCCTTCAGACGCGTCGCCAACTTCTTCGAGGCCGGTGCCAACGAGGGCTTGGCTGACCAACTGGAAATCACGTCGCCGGAGTATGGCCTTGCCAAGCAGATTGCCGAGAGGAAGGCCAAGGATGCCATACGCCAACTAAACCTTGTTCTCTTCTCAGAACGCACACTCAGCGACAAGATCCAATCCCTTGTCGATTCAGAAGTAGCTGGGATACCCACTACTCACCATATCTGGGACATCTCGCGCCTTCAGCGACAGCGGAGCTCTCGCAGCCACAAGGAGCCGCTCGATATCAATTTCGAGCAGATGTTCGGCAAGGGGATCCCCTGCCTACCCGCCCATCTCGGAACAGCTGCTTACCAATCCTATCTCATGGCCATCCCCGCGGAAGTACTGGCAACCCTGTACGAAAGATTCGGAGGGCGACTCCTCGAACAGAACGTTCGAACGTTCCTGCAAGCCCGAGGCGGTGTGAACCAGGGAATCAGGGCCACGATCCTGAACGACCCAGGGATGTTTTTTGCGTACAACAACGGGATCGCCGCCACTGCGGAGAGTGTCGAAACTCAGATGTTGAATTCCGCCCTTGTGATCACGAGGATTGTAGATCTCCAGATTGTCAACGGTGGCCAGACCACGGCATCCCTGTTTCATGCACGGAAGCGGGACAAGGCAGACCTTTCGACGGTATTCGTTCAGTTGAAGCTTTGCGTAATCGACAGCCTCCAAAGCGAATCGGTTGTCCCAAGGATATCGGAGTATGCGAACACTCAGAATAGGGTGAACGCAGCGGACTTCTTTTCGAACCACCCGTTCCATGTACGCATGGAAGGGTTCTCCAGGCGCATCTGGGCGCCCGCGCAAAAGGGAGCGCAGAGAGAGACGCGCTGGTTCTACGAGCGCGCACGGGGTCAGTACGCTGATGCACAGTCGAACCTAACGCCGGGCGAACGTAATCGTTTCAAGGCTGAGCACCCCAAGGCGCAGATGTTTACCAAGACGGACCTCGCCAAGTTCGAGAATGTCTGGGACGAGCACCCTCGATGGGTAAATCTGGGTTCACAGAAGAACTTCGCCCGGTACGCTGCGCGGATCGGCGCCGAGTGGGAGCAATCATCCGATGCCTTCAACGAGTTCTATTTCAAGAGGGCCGTCGCACGCGGCCTGATCTTCCGTTCCACGGAGCGCATCGTTTCGGCGCGGCCGTGGTACAACGGCGGATACCGCGCAAACATTGTGGCCTATACACTTGCGGTAATCAGTGAGATCGCGAAGCGCAGAAAGGAGAGCGTCGACTTTCTGCGCATCTGGAATGTACAACAAGTCAGCCCCGTACTCGAAAATGCCATCGCCATCGTATCTGGGGTGGTCAACGACGATATCCGAGCACCGCCTCAGGGGATTTCCAATCTTTCCGAGTGGTGCAAGAGGGAGGCGTGCTGGACGAGAATACAGGCCCGCATCGATTCGATCGTCAGTCTCCTCCCCCCCGACTTCTACGATGGACTAATTTCGCTTGACGATCAGAGTGCGACCGTGCGAACCGCGAAGCAGACGCAGCGGATCGACAACGGGATCGAGGCCCAGAAAAAGGTGCTGGCTGTTCCCGCGGCAGAATGGGTTCGTCTTCATCAGCGCCTGACGGAAAAGAATCTGCTCACGCCCAAGGAAATAGGGGTTCTGAAGGTGGCGATGCAGATCCCTGTAAAGCTCCCAACGGAGAAGCAGAGTGGGGTCCTCCTCAGCATCCTCCACAAGGGCCGGCTAGAAGGTCTTTTTATCACGCAACACTAACCAAGCTGGCGTATATTTCATTTCCGCAGCCTGATCCCGCTATGGCTCAGGCTTGGCGGCGCCCCCAAAACGTGTGCTCCCGTGGCCAGGGCCTCCGCACTCGGATGACATATTCCCTCTTGTCATGCCCGAGAAAGG
>ERZ761607.4623-NODE-4623-length-12003-cov-3.501841_pt1 | contig 12003 bp, 13 predicted proteins | sample MGYA00511164_ERZ761607 | MGnify/ENA primary metagenome ERZ761607 (study PRJEB28899, sample SAMN02445080) | bioreactor sludge metagenome | biome: EBPR sludge | place: Australia: Brisbane, Thorneside Wastewater Treatment Plant | collected 2011-06-22 ...
CCTAACGCTCAGGCGAGCGATTGGAACTGAGAGATGCCGCGCCCCGCCGCGCACCAGCGCCGCCGAGGTGACCATTTCGGTGTATAGCAGCGTCTGGCGGCTGAGGCTGCGATGCAACTGCCGACAGGACGAATCCGTCCAGTCGAGCATCGGGGCCACCGACAGGCGCCAGGCCGGGGGGTTCTGGGGCAGGGGTTGCGTCACGAGGGGATTGCCTGATCCAAGGGTCCCTGAAGATATAGCCCGGCCCTGCCGGGGCGTCCACCGGCGCAAGCCGCGCCAGCGCAGGCTTTCCCGGGATTTGGGCGTATTGCCGCGCGCCTTGATCCCGGTCATGGACTTGCGCGGCACGCTCTGCCTTGCTGGGGCCTTCATGATGCGAGGTTGCCCATGCGCAGGATCCTGTCGGCGTTCGTCCTGACCCTTCCCTTGATGACCCTGCCCCTGATGACCCAGCCGGTTCGCGCAAACGATTCGGTGGCAGGCTTTGGTGTCGGCGGGCTGGAATTCCTGCGCAGCGACGCCATCGCCCTGCGCTCCGAGGTTCTGACCGTCTCGCCCGTGCAGATCCGGGTCGAGTATGTGTTCGTCAACCAGACCGAGGCGCCGGTGACCGTGCAGGTCGCCTTCCCGCTGCCCGAGGCGGGGCGTCCCGACGATCTGGCCTATTTCAACCTGCCGTTTCGTGACAGCGACAATTATGTGGGATTCGAGACGCTTGTCGATGGACAGCCGGTCACGCTGACGCCGCATCACCGGGTCATGCTGGACGGGGTGGACCGCAGCGGGTTCCTTGAATCGCTGGGCCTCTCGCCGGTGGCGGCGATGGACTACTGGACCTTTGCCGAATACCGGCGCAGTTGGACCCCCGAGCAGCGCCGCGCCCTGCTGGAACAACGCTTTCTCGACGCCGAGGGACTGCCGCGCTGGACGCTGCAGACCACCTTCCTGCGCGAGCAGACCTTTGCGCCGCAAGCCGAGGTGCGTGTCAGCCACAGCTACACCCCCGTGGCGGCGGCCTCGCTCGATTCGCTTCTGCCGGGGCAGGCCGAACCCCCTTGGGAGGGCTATTCCGAGCATCTGGCAACCCTGCGCAGCCACTACTGCCCCGAACCCGAAATCGAGGCGCAGATGCAGGCGCAACTGCGCGGCGAGACCGGTCTGCGCGGCTTTTCGACCTTCTTCTCGCAGGAGGTCGACTATATCCTGACCACCGGGGCCAACTGGCGCGGGCCCATCGGTCACTTCCGGCTGGTGGTCGAATCGCCGGGATCCTGGGATTTCGTGTTTCTTTGCCTGCCCGGTGCCCTGCGAGAGGCACAGAACCGCATCATCTTCGAGGCAACGGATTTCGTACCCGCGCAGGACATCTCCGTCTATGTCGCGTCAGCGCAGGGCGAGGCCATCGAGGCCGCAGGTCCCCGCCCCTGACAGTCGGTGCGCTTGACATCCCCGGCGTCACGCCCCATCGACACATGGGTAGCGACCCGGAGGATTCCATGACCCAGACCGCCCCGCAAAAGACCCTGCTGCGTGCCCTCTCCGGCGAGGTGCAGGCGGTGCCACCGGTCTGGATGATGCGGCAGGCGGGACGCTATCTGCCCGAATACCGCGCGACGCGGGCTGAGGCCGGGGATTTCCTGTCCCTGTGCTACAATTCCGACCTTGCCGCCGAGGTCACGCTGCAACCGATCCGGCGCTTTGGCTTTGACGCGGCAATCCTGTTTGCCGACATCCTGCTGATTGCTCAGGCGATGGGGTCGAAACTGTGGTTCGCCGAGGGTGAAGGGCCGCGCCTGTCCACGATCACCGATGCCGCGGGGGTGGCCGCGCTGAAGCCTGCCGAAGCGATCCACGAGACGCTGTCACCGATCTATCAGACCCTGCGCATCCTGACCCGTGAATTGCCGCGCGACACCGCGCTGATCGGTTTTGCCGGTGCGCCCTGGACGGTGGCGACCTACATGGTCGCCGGGCGCGGCACGCCGGATCAGGCGCCCGCGCATGACTTCATCGCCCGTGACCGCGCCAGTTTCGCGGCGCTGATCGGCGCGCTCGAGGTCGCGACGGTCGAATATCTCTCAGCCCAGATCGTCGCCGGTGCCGAGGTGGTCAAGCTGTTCGATTCCTGGGCCGGCAGCCTGAAAGGCGCCGATTTCGACGATTTCGCGCTGGCCCCTGCCGCGCGCATCATCGCCGCCCTGAAGGCCCGCCACCCGGGTATCCCGGTCATCGCCTTTCCGCGCGAAGCCGGCGAACGTTATGTCGGCTTTGCCCGTGCGACCGGGGCGGATTGCGTGGCTCTGGACAATTCGGTCAGCGCCGAATGGGCCGCCGGGGCGGTGCAGGTCGATGGCTGCGTGCAGGGCAATCTGGCGCCGCACTGGATGGTCGAGGGCGGCGAGGGTCTGGTGCGCGAGACCCGGCGCATCGTGCAGGCCTTCTCGAAGGGTCCGCACATCTTCAACCTGGGCCACGGCATCACCCCCGACGCCAACCCCGACAATGTCAGCCGCATGATCGAGGCGATCCGCGGCTGATCCCCCGGGGCAGCGCCGCTCAGGGGCAATTCCGTTAAGGGGCAGGACGATCAGAACCCGTCCGCGCCCTGCTGCCAGGCCTGCACCAGATTGCCGAACCGGGTAAAGCGACCCTCGAACGAGAGTTCAACCGTGCCGATCGGCCCGTGGCGCTGCTTGCCGATGATGACCTCGGCCTTGCCATGGACCTTTTCCATGATCGCCTGCCATTGGGCCATCTTGTCCAGTTCGTGATCGCCCGGTTTCTCGCGCTCGCGGTAATATTCCTCGCGGAAGACGAACATCACGACATCGGCGTCCTGCTCGATCGAGCCCGATTCGCGCAGGTCCGACAATTGCGGGCGCTTGTCGTCGCGGCTTTCCACGGCGCGCGACAACTGCGACAGCGCGATCACCGGGATGTTCAGTTCCTTGGCGATGGCTTTCAGACCCTGGGTGATCTCGCTCACCTCCTGCACGCGGTTTTCCTTCGAGGTTCCGCGCAACAGTTGCAGATAGTCGATGATCAGCACATCCAGCCCCTGCGTGCGCTTCAGCCGCCGCGCGCGCGCCGCCACCTGCGCGATGGGCAGGGCGGGGGTATCGTCGATGAACAGCGGGCAGTTTTCCAGCGTCTTCGCCACCTCGACAAAGCGGCGGAACTCGTCCTCGCTCATGTCGCCGCGGCGAATCTGCTCGCTGGGCACCTCGGCCGCCTCGGACAGGATCCGTGCCGCCAGTTGCTCGGCCGACATTTCCAGCGAAAAGAACCCGACCGCGCCGCCGTTGACCGTGCCCTCGGTCCCGTCCTGCCGCAGCCCGCGCCGATAGGCCCGCGCGATGTTGAAGGCGATGTTGGTCGCCAGCGAGGTCTTGCCCATCGACGGGCGTCCGGCGAGGATCAAGAGGTCCGACGGGTGCAAACCACCCAGCTTCTTGTCCAGATCGACGAGGCCGGTGGAAATCCCCGCCAGCCCGCCGCCGCGCTGATAGGCGGCATTCGCCACATTCACCGCATCGGTGACGGCTTTCAGGAAGGACTGGAATCCGCGTTCGGCCACGCCCTGCTCGGCCAGCTTGTAGAGCCGCTGCTCGGCCTCGACGATCTGCTCCTTGGGCTCGTTCGCCACCTCGACCGAGGCCGCGCGCGCCGCAATGTCGCGTCCCAGCTGGATCAGATCGCGCCGCACCGCCAGATCATAGATCATCTGCGCATAGTCGCGCGCGGCATAGGACGCCACCGCCGCCCCGGCGATGCGCGCAAGATAGGTGGCGCCACCCAGCTCCTTCAGCCCGGCGTCATCCTCCATATAGGCTTTCAACGTCACCGGCGAGGCCAGCGCGTTCTTCTGGATGCGCGCTGCGGCAATCTCGAAGATGCGCTTGTGGACGGGTTCAAAGAAATGCTCGGCCCGCACGATCGAACTGATGCGGTCATAGACATCGTTGTTGGTCAGGATTGCGCCCAGAAGCTGCTGTTCCGCCTCGACATTGTGCGGCAGCACATCCGCGGGCTCGCCGTCCGGGGCGGGCAGGGGGCGCAGGGTCGCGATCTCGGTCATCGGGTACCTTTGGGCAGGGACTGGTTTCTCTATCGCATCGCCAGCCCTTCGGCGCAACCTGTATAGCCCTGTGGATTACACCCCGTGATGCACCGCCCGTCTGGTCGTGGACTTCTTGGAATGGCCTTAACCATCTAAGAGAAAACAGAAATTTAATGACTGACATTAAAAAGTCAGGCATTCAGATCCTCATCTGTCTTCAAATATCCACGGGGTTTCCAAAGGGGGGCGTGCCCCCCTTGGCTGGGGAGCGCGAGGGGGCGGCGCCCCCTCAGACCGCAGGCCCCCAGTCGCGCGGCGCACGCAGGAAAGATTCGACAACATCCAGCGTCTCGACATCGAAATCACCGCCGCGCCGCGCCTCGGCCAGGACATCCCACCAGGTGCACAGGTAATGCAGGCTGACACCGGCCTCGGCCAGCCGTGGCACGGTCTCGGGGAAGATGTCGTAAAAGAACACCACCGCCGTATGCGCGCAGCTTGCCCCGGTTTCGCGGATCGCCTCGACAAAGGACAGCTTCGATCCGCCATCCGTCGTCAGATCCTCGACCAGGAGCACCCGTTGCCCCTCGCTCATCGCGCCCTCGATGCGGGCATTGCGGCCATAGCCCTTCGGCTTCTTGCGCACATAGGTCATCGGCAGCGCCATGCGTTCGGCCACCAGCGCGGCAAAGGGAATGCCCGCGGTCTCGCCGCCTGCGACATTGTCAAAGGCCTCGAACCCGGCTGTCGCCATCACCCTGGCGACCAGGAAATCCATCAGCGTCGAGCGGATGCGCGGAAACGAGATCAGCTTGCGGCAGTCGATATAGGTGGGCGCCTTCTTGCCGCTGGCATGGGTGAAGGGTTCGCGCGCGTTGAAATGCACGGCCTTGATGTCCAGAAGCATGCGCGCGGTCAGGCGGGCCATCAAGGCGGAGTCGATGTGGGTCGAGGGGATCATGGGCGCGCTCCTGGGCTGGCTGCGCTGCGCCATAACAACCCCGGCGCCGCGTGACAACAGCCACCCTTGACAGCGCAGGCCGCCGGGGCTTTCGTCGCGTCAAAAGGAGGCCCCGATGCCCGACAGCTTCACCCTTGCCGTTCCCGACATGTCCTGCGGCCACTGCCGCGCCTCGATCAAGGCCGCGCTTGAACCCCTCGGGGCCGAACTGACCTTTGACGCCGAGTCGCGCCGCGTCACGCTGAGCGGTCCCTTGCCCCCGCCCGCCGCGATTGCCGCGCTCGACGCGATCGGTTTTCCCGCCGCGCCCGTCTGACGCCTCCGCGGATGCCCCCCGTTTCGCAACCCGGCCGCCCGCTGGTCGGTGTGGCCCTGGCCTCGGTCTGCGTGATGCTGTTTGCCCTCGGCGACACGATCACCAAGGCACTGGCGATGCGCAATCCGGTGGAACAGATCGCCGCCGTGCGCTTTGGTGTCAGCCTCGTGGTTCTGGTCGCCCTCGGCCTCGCACATCCGCGCGCCGGGGTCTGGCGGGTGCAGCGAAAGGGGTTGACGCTGCTGCGTGCGGTCATCCTTGCGGTGGCGACGTTGATCATGGGGCACGCGCTGCGGCTGATGCCGGTGGGCGAGACCGTGGCCATCATGTATCTGGCCCCCTTTGCCGTGCTGGCGCTCTCGGTGCCGGTGCTGGGCGAACGGGTCAGCGTGCGAGGCTGGATGCTGGCGGCGCTGGGCTTTGCCGGGGTTCTGGTGATCCTGCGCCCCGGTGCCGGGCTGCATCCGGGGGGCGTGGCGCTGGCCCTGCTGCTGGCCGGCTTCACCACGGCGTTTCACCTCGTCACCCGGGTTCTGGGCCGCAGCGAGAGCGCGCTTGGCATGCTGGGGTATGTCACGGTGGTGGGATTCGGGATCTTCGCTATCCTGTCCTTGCCGACGCTGGGCGGGCCGGTGCCGTCACTCGGTGATCTGGGGTTGATGGCGTTGCTGGGCCTGATCTTTACCGGCGGGCATTTCCTGTTTGCGGCCGCCTACCGCGAGGCCCCGGCCGCGCTGGTCGCGCCGGTCAACTACCTGCATTTCGTCTGGGCCGCGCTGATGGGCTGGGCTGCCTTTGACCATGTGCCCGACGGGCTGACGGTGCTGGGGATGGCGCTGATCCTTGCCTCGGGCAGCGCCATAGCGCTGGGCGCGCGACGCGGCTAGGGCAGGGCGCCCAGCAGCAGCGGCTGCAATTCGCGCAGCAGCTTCAACCGCATGGCACGGGAGAAATCCTCGAACCCGTCGGCGATAAGCACGAAGGCACCCGGCCCTTGCAGGATGTTCGCTGCGTACCAGAAGCTGAGCCCGTCAATCGCCCCGTCGTGATCCAGCGGCATGTCGCCGCCGATCGCCAGCGCATTCACGGTGATCCCGGCCAGGTCGGCACTGTCGGGTCCGTCGTTCGACACCCCGTCCCCGACCAGATCCAGCGTGCGGGCCTCGCAATCCGGCGCGCGGGCCATGAGCTGGCCGCCGGCCCGCAGCGCCGCCCCGACCCCGGTGCGCCCGGACCATGTGCCCAGAGGGTCGCCGCTGGGTCGCGGGTAGCCCTCGATCCGGTCGGCAAAGCGCGCCAGCGCGGTGGGGCTGTCGATCATTGCCCAGTCGACGGCGATCGCCTGTTCGCGCGCGCCCGCCCAGACATAGGCCGCCAGCGCAACCGGGTTGCCCGACAGGGCTGCGCGCGTCACATCGGGATCGCGCAGCGCCGCCGCCGTTCCCTGCATCATCAACCGGTATTCGCGCGCATCGACCGAGGCCGAGACGTCAAAGGCCAGGGCCAGCGCCAGCCGACACTCGGCCGCCGCGGGGGCGGCGACCAGCGCCAGCAGGCATGCGAGCCTCAGCAACGCCCCATTACCAATGTCCGGTGTTCGGCATCGACACCCAGGGTTCGGCCGGGGTCAGCGCCGCACCCCGCTGCAAGAGCTCGATCGACACATTGTCGGGGCTGCGCACGAAGGCCATGCGGCCGTCGCGCGGCGGGCGGTTGATGGTGACACCATGCGCCATCAGATGGGCGCAGGTGGCGTGGATGTCCTCCACCTCATAGGCAAGATGGCCGAAATGGCGGCTGTCGCTGGGCAGGCCCGCGTCGCCGTCCCAGTTCCAGGTCAGTTCGACCGGGCATTCCGGCTGGCCGGGCGGCGCCATGAAGACCAGCGTGAACCGGCCCTGCTCGTTTTCGTAGCGGCGCGTTTCGACCAGTCCCAACAGGGCATAGAAGGCCATGGATCTTTCCAGATCCAGAACCCGGACCATCGTGTGCAGGTATTTCATCGCGTGACTCCTTTTGCGTGCCAAGATAACCCCGATCCGTGACCCGACAAGCGAGGATTTCCCGATGCCCCTGACGCCCGAGCAAGCCGCCGAGATCGAGGCCGCCCGCGCCACCCCCCGCCCGACCCTGCGTGCGGTGTCCGAGGGGATGGAAAAGCACCTTTATCTGGCGCATCCGGTGCTGGACCACGGCTTTGTGCGTGCCATCGACTATATGGGCGATGATGCGGCCATCGTGCAGGCGGCGCGGGTCAGCTATGGGGCGGGCACGCGGCACGTGCAGAATGACGAGGGGCTGATCCGCTACCTCATGCGCCACTGGCATTCGACGCCCTTCGAGATGTGCGAGATCAAGCTGCATGTGAAACTGCCGGTCTTCGTGGCGCGTCAGTGGATCCGCCACCGCACGGCCAATGTAAACGAATACTCGGCGCGCTATTCGATCCTTGATCGCGAATTCTATATCCCCGAGCCCGCGCAACTGGCGGCGCAATCGACGGTCAACAATCAGGGACGCGGCGCGGTGCTGGAGGGGCCCGAGGCGGCGCGGGTGCTGGCGCTGCTGAAATCCGACGCGGCGAAGATGTATGACCATTACGAAGAGATGCTGTCGCAAGAGGGCCAGCAGGGGCTGGCGCGCGAACTGGCACGGATGAACCTGCCGATGAACATCTATACCCAGTGGTACTGGAAGACCGATCTGCACAATCTCTTTCATTTCCTGCGCTTGCGCGCCGATGCTCATGCGCAGTACGAAATCCGCGTCTATGCCGAGACGATTGCCCGCATGGTCGCGGACTGGGTTCCGCTGGCCCATGCCGCATTCGAGGATTACCGCATGGGCGGCGTGACCCTGTCGGCCAAGGCCATCGCCGTTCTGAAACGTCGGCTGGCGGGCGAGGCCGTGACGCGCGAGGAGTCGGGCATGAGCATCGGCGAATGGCGCGAGTTTCAGGGGGTGTGGGGGTAGGTCCTTGTGGTGGGTGCGCCGCCTTTGGCGCACGTCCCTTCACCGCCCGCGCAGCCCGTCTGCCAGCAGGCTCTCCAGCGCGGCTTTCGGCACATCCGCGCTGACAAAGCTGTCGCCGATCCCGCGCGCCAGAATGAAGCGCAGTTTTCCGTCCTGCACCTTCTTGTCCTGCGCCATCAGGGCCATCAGCCCCTCGACCCCGGGCAGATCGCCCGGGATCTCGGCCAGTGAACGTTTCATCCCCATGGCCTGAAGATGCGCCGCAACGCGGACCGGGGCCTCTTGCGCGCACAGGCCCAGCCGCGCGGACAGGTCGAAGGCCAGAAGGCAGCCGATCGTCACCCCCTCGCCGTGCAGAAGCCGGTCGGAATAGCCTGTCGCCGCTTCCAGCGCATGGCCAAAGGTATGACCGAGGTTCAACAGCGCGCGCTCGCCCTGCTCGGTCTCGTCGCGTTCGACGATCCCGGCCTTCATGGCGACCGAATGGCGCACCGCCTGCTGACGCAGCGCCTTGTCGCCGCGCGCCAGCGCCGGGCCGTTCGCTTCGAGCCAGTCAAAGAACCCGGCATCGCCCAGAAGTCCGTATTTGACCACCTCGCCGTAACCGGCCAGAAAATCGCGCTGGGGCAGGCTGTCCAGCACGTCGATGTCGGCAAGCACCAGGCTGGGCTGGTGAAACGCGCCAATCAGGTTCTTGCCCTGTGACGAGTTGATCCCCGTCTTGCCGCCAACGCTGGAATCAACCTGCGCCAGAAGGCTGGTCGGCACCTGCACGAATCGCACGCCCCGGCGCAGGACGGCCGCGGCAAAGCCCACGAGGTCGCCGATCACCCCGCCACCGAGCGCGACCACCAGATCGCCGCGCTCGACCTTCTGTTCCAGCAGCCATTCGACCGTCCGGGTGAACTGCGGCCAGCCCTTGGTCGATTCGCCGGGCGGCAGGATCAGGGCCTCGGCGGATATCCCCGCCCCGGTCAGCCCTGCCGTCAGCGCGGGCAGATGCAGCGCGGCCACGGTTTCCTCGGTGACCACGGCGACCCGCTTGCGGCGGGTCAGGGGCGCGATCTCGGCCCCCGCGCGGGCGATCAGCCCACGGCCAACGCGCACGACATAAGACCTTTCGCCCAGCGAGACGGGCACATCGTCAATCGGCAGGCTCATCGGCATCCCTCAGGCATCGGCCAGCACATCGGGGCGCGTGCTCAGCGCCGCGACCACCTTTTGCGCCGTGGTTTCAATGGCAAAATCGGCCTCGGTCGGCACGATCAGATCGGCCTGCGCATAGGCCGGCTCGCGCGCGGCCATCAGTTCGGCCAGCGTCTGATAGGGGTTGGCGGTCTTCAGCAGCGGTCGCGTGTCCTTGCGCCGCACCCGCGTCCAGAGCGTGTCCAGATCGGCCTTCAGCCAGACCGACACCCCGGCCGCAGAAATCCGCTGCCGCGTATCGGCGCGCAGAAAGGCCCCGCCACCGACGCTGAGCACGCAGGGTTCGCCGTCGATCAGGCGGCCGATCACCTGCGCTTCCTTGTCGCGAAAGAACGCCTCGCCGTCGCGGGCAAAGATCTCGGCAATGGTGGCATTGGCGGCGCGCTCGATCTCGGCGTCGGAATCGAGGAACGGCACGCCCAGAATCGATGCCAGTTCCTTGCCGACAGCGGACTTGCCGGCCCCCATCATGCCCACCATCACCACCGTCTTTTTCAGCCGCTGCGTCATCAAGGGTCCGGCGCCAGTTCACATGCTGGCGATTTCGTGAATTGAGCCCCTGAATGGCGTGAACTTGCCGCGAGTTCCAGCTATAAATCGTCAAGGCCTCTCGTTCGGCGCGCTTGCCAAAAGCGCCGGACAGGGGGTGTTCGTCTCTGACCCAGCCTTGAAGGAGCCCGGCCCATGCCCCGATATGATGACGAAGGCCCCGGCTTTTTCGGCTACCTGCTGCGGCTGGTGCTGGTGCTGGCGCTGCTGGGGGGCGTCGGGTTCGTGGTCTTCGCCTATTTCGGTGACCTCGGCCGCGCGCCCGAACCCCGTGTCCTGCCTGTCGATCTGCCTCAGGGATAAGCCCATGCCACTTCGGTGCCGCGTTCTGGAGCTTGCCCGCGTTTGGGGCCTTTCCATGGGGCTTGTCGCCGCGCCGACAGCCTTTGCGCAGACCGAGGGCGGCGGGCAGCCACTGTCGGCCATCGACTGGCTCAGCGTCAGCGCGACCGCGCCCCAGCCCGAGACCGGTGCCTGGCCCGTGACCCCGGCCGAGGATGGCACCACCGCTGATTCGGGCATTTCGGTGCGCGCCCTCGATGCGCTGCGTCCGGAAGCGGTCGGATTGTTTCCGGCGGCGCGCGTCGGGTTGCCCTCGACGCTCTGGGGCCCGCCCCCGGCCGAGGAACTGGCTGCGCGCATCCTCGCCCTGCCGGGCGACATGCTGCCCGCGCAGCGCGACCTTGCGATGCGCCTCCTGCTGGCCGAGGTCGACGCGCCTCTGCCACAGCAGGACCCGGCGGGCCAGCCGCTGTTCCTGCTGGCGCGCATCGACGCGTTGATCGGCTTTGGTGCGCTCGATCAGGCGGCGGCGCTGCTCGATGCGCTGGGGTCGGATCAGCCGGTGCTGCGCCTCAGGCGATTCGACATCGGGCTGTTGCTGGGTGACGAACACGCCGCCTGCACCGGTGTGCTGCAACCCGATCCGCCGATCGGCGACGATGCGGCGCTGGTCTTTTGCCTCGCTCGGGCCAACCAGTGGCCGCTGGCCGAACAGGTGCTGGCGGTGGCGACCCAGTCGCGCAGGCTGGACCCCTACATGATCGAACTGCTGGAGCAGTTTCTGGACGAGGACGAGGGGCTTTCGGGTTCGGCCACGCTGTTGCCGCCGCCTGCGGGGGTGCCCACGCCTCTGGCGCTGCGCCTGCGCGAGGCGACCGGGGACGGGGCGCTGACGACCGGCCTGCCGGTCGCCTTTGCCCATTCCGACCTGCGCGGCACGGCGGGCTGGCGCGCGCAGATCGACGCGGCGGAGCGGCTCGTGCGGGCGGGTGCGCTGGCGCCAAACCGCCTGCTCGGGCTTTACACCGAACGCCGCGCGGCGGCGTCGGGCGGGATCTGGGAGCGCGTGCGCCAGATCCAGCGGCTGGATACGGCGCTGGGCGGCAGTGATCCGCTGGCGGTGGGCGAGGCGCTGGTGGCGCTGTGGCCGCTGGTGCGGGCGGGCGAACTCGAGGTGGCGATCGCCAGTCTCTATGCCCCCTTGCTGGTGCCGGTGCCGCTGGACGGCCCGGCGGCGGCGGTGGCCTTTCGCATGATGCTGCTGTCCGATTCCTACGAGACCGCCGCGCTGGGGCTTTCGGGCGCCCAGTCCACCCCTGAGACGCGGTTTCTGGCTGCCGTGGCGCGCGGGCTCGATCCGGTGGCCGAGGGGGGCAGCCTGCCAGGCGAGCTTGCCGGGGCGGTGGCCATCGCCTTTGGTCCGGACCCGATGGTGCCCGAGGGGCTCTCTGCCCGGCTTGCGACCGGGGCGCTGGGGGCCGAGATCCTCAGCGTTCTCGCCCGTCTCGGCGGGCCGGGAGATCCTCGTGCTCTGGCCGAGGGGTTGGGCGCCCTACGCGCGATGGGCCTCGAGGATGTCGCCCGACGCAGCGCTTTGCAGGTGCTGTTGCTGGAGCGCAACGGCTGATGCCCACCCCCGCGAACGCCCCCACC
>ERZ761607.4626-NODE-4626-length-11996-cov-5.069341_pt1 | contig 11996 bp, 11 predicted proteins | sample MGYA00511164_ERZ761607 | MGnify/ENA primary metagenome ERZ761607 (study PRJEB28899, sample SAMN02445080) | bioreactor sludge metagenome | biome: EBPR sludge | place: Australia: Brisbane, Thorneside Wastewater Treatment Plant | collected 2011-06-22 ...
CACTTCGAACCGCTGCGCGCCGTCCGGTAGGGCGGCTTGCGAAATCGGCCGAGCTCATCGTCAGAACCGTGCGCCATCGGGCAGCAGCATTGACGTCGCGGTGGCGATTCGTCACCTTGCTCGTCGACGCGAAGACCTCGCGTCGACGATGACCGACCGAGCCTGACGACACGTTCCGCGCTCCCACGCGCGACCCCTCGGCGGCGCACTCGCGCCCCGACTCGTTCGCTCGCGACCGCACCCTCGGTCGCCGCGCGCCTCGTCCTCGCTCGTCTCTCGTCCCCTGCCACCGCGCAGACGGAGGTCTCCATGCGTCCCGTTCATTATCTCGTCGCCGTCACGCTCGACGGCTTCATCGCCGACCCGAACGGCGGCATCGACGCGTTCGCCTTCGAAGGCGATCACGTCGACCACTACCTGGCCACGATCCGTCGGTACGACACCGTGCTCATGGGTCGAAAGACCTACGACTTCGGCCGTCACCTCGGGGTGCTCGATCCGTACCCGTGGGCCCGCACCGTCGTGCTCTCGCGTACGGAGCAGAGCCCGACGCCACGCGTGACGTTCGCCCACGACGCCCTCGCGTCCGTGCGCGCGCTTCGCGACGAGCCCGGCGATGCGCCCCTCTATCTCGTGGGAGGCGGCGAGCTCGCCGCGACCCTGTACCGCGAGGGGCTGATCGACGAGGTTCACCTCAAGATCAATCCGAGTCTCTTGGGCCGGGGCATTCCGCTCTTCGGCCCCGAAGTCCGCGGGAACCTCACGCACCTCTCGACGCAAACCTTCGAGAGCGGCGTCGTTCTCGTGCACTACCGAGTCGGCTGATCGTCGTTCGGCGTGCCGCGTCGTTCTCCGCCGCAGACACCGAAGTTGCGTCGTTCGCCGCGGCCTTTCGAGCAACACGAACGAGCGGGCTCGACGCAGGACGCGAAGAGCTCAGCCTCGGTCCTCGAGGCCACCGAGGACTCGTTCGTCCTCGGCGGCCCGTACCGAGTCGCGATCCGTCGCTACGTCAGCGCGCGACGGATCGCGCGCTCGACCGGTGACGCTTCCTCCAGCGGTCGTGTCGGATCGAGCGGCGCGGTCGGGAGAAGCGGGGGTTGCGCGAGGAAGCGCGGGTTGCGCCCGCGATGGCGCTGGCCCGCGTGCACGAGGAACGGATGGCAGAGGTACACCGTCCCCGCGGGACCGACGGCGCGCGCCTCCGCGCAGTGGGCCGACTCCTCGTGTCCCATCAAGTCGCCGATCGAGAGGCCCGCTTCCCCGTGCGGAGCGAGCCTTCGTGCGACGTCGCGATGCGACCCGACGCGAAGCCGTGTGGGCGCGTCGTCGTCACCGACGTCGGAGAAGAGGAACAGCATCAGGAGCGCACGCCCCCGCGAGGTCACGTTCAAACGCCACTTCAGGAAGTCGGGCTCGTCCTCCCAGCCGAAGCTCGCGTCGACGTGCCAGCCGTCGTCCCCGGGATCCTCGTCGGAGGGGAATCGGATCGGGAACGTCCCGAGCGCACCACACGGCTGCCAGCGCCCCACACCCACGAGCGCGTCGAAGGCGGCGTGCAGTCTCGGTGTGTTGGCGGCTTCGCGGAAGTGTGGATTCGGGATCATGCCGAGCCGCACCACGGGTCGGGTCCACGTGGAGGGATCGTCCTCGCGGCAGCCCGTCCCGCGCCAGAGGATCTCTCGGCACGTCGAGGCGAGGTCACGAGGGAAGGCGTCGTCGATGCGCACGAAGCCGTCGACGACGAAGCGTTCGATCTTCGCCGAGGAAAGGGCGATTTCAGTCATGTGTTCTCCGGTCGTTCTTGCTGCACGCAACCACGCCGCGACGACGCGTTTCGTCGCGGCACGAACGAGAGCGCCGAGGCGCTCAAACGAGCAAGAACACGGAGAACGTCATGGCCGCGGAAGGATAAACGCGAGAGCGCGCGGTCGCCAGCGCGGCATCGTGACCAGCCCCGCTCGCGCCGTACCAGCAAGAGCGCTATCGCGAGGCCATGCGTCTTCTCGTGTTGCTCTCGCTCGCCGCCTGCACCTCGACCCCCTGCCCCGAGCCGTCGTCGTCTCCGCAGACGACGGGAGGCGAAGCGCCGCCCCACGCGCACGGCCATCACCACGACTCGGGTCATCCGAACCCCGAAGAACACCATCACGGCGAGGGCATGCGTCACGACTTCTCGGACGTCGCGCGCTTCGAGGCGATGTTCGACGCCCCCGGGCGCGCGCGCTGGCAGCGCCCCGTCGAGGTCGTCGGTCACCTCGACCTCACGCCGGGCGAGACGGTCGCCGACCTCGGCGCCGGCACCGGCTACTTCGAGCCGTTTCTGTCGGCGGCGGTGGGCCCGCGCGGTCGCATCCTCGCGCTCGATTCCGAGCCCGCGATGGTCGAGCACCTGCGCCGACGCGCCGAAGCCGAAGGCCTCGCGAACGTCGAAGCACGGCAGGTCCCCGCGGACGGCCCCGGCCTCGAGCCGAGCTCCGTCGACGCGATCCTCGTGGTGGACACGTGGCACCACCTCCCGGATCGAGCGCAGTACGCTCGCCGACTCCGTGACGCCCTTCGCGAAGGCGGCGTCCTGCTCGTGGTCGACTTCACGCTCGACGGTGCACAAGGCCCGCCGCCGCAACATCGCCTCGCGCCCGAGGTCGTGATCCGCGAGCTCGAAGAAGGCGGCCTCCACGCAACGCTCGTGGAGGAGAGCCTCCCCGACCAATACGTGGTGCGCGCGACGCGGTGAGCACGACGGGATGAGCGCAGCCTCCCGCGCCCTCGCGGGTTTCGGCTTCCCGCGCCGTCGAGGTCAGGCCGTCATCGACGGATGAGCTCGCCCGCGGCTCGGCTGCCGCTCGTCGAACGCTCGACGCCGGTCTCCGCGCGCGGTAGCGGGTGGTGATGAGCTGGGACGATGCGTGGCGCGAAGGACGGACACCTTGGGATGCGGGAGAGACGGCGCCGCCGCTCTCGGATCTGATCGCATCGGGCGAGCTCGCGCGCGCGAAGAGCGCGCTCGTGCCGGGCTGCGGCGGAGGTTGGGACGTGTTCGCGCTCGCGCAGTCGGGGATCCGCGCGGTGGGGCTCGACGTCGCGCCTTCGGTGGTCCCGGTGTTCGCGGCGCATCGTGCGAAGCGAGGGATCGATCCGACGCGCGCGCGGCTCGTGGTCGACGACTTCTTCACGTTCGCGCCGGCGGAGCGCTTCGACGTGATCTGGGACTACACGTTCCTCTGCGCGATCCCGCCGGCGTGGCGGTCGCGCTGGGCCGAGCGCGTCGACGCGCTGCTCGCGCCGGAAGGAACGCTCGCGACGTTGATCTTCCCCGCGACGCATCCGGGTCCGGAGTACGTGGGTCCGCCGTGGCCGCTGCATCCGGAGGACGTGCGCGCGCTGCTCGAGCCGCGGGGCTTTCGTGCGGTGCGGCTCGAGCGACCGACGCGCAGCCATCCGGCGCGCGAAGGCAAAGAGTGGATCGCGCTCTGGCGCCGGTGAGCCATCCGCGTCCGACGCGTCGTGCGTTCGGAGTGCTTCGCGTCGGCTCGCGCGTCGTCAACGCACCGCGGCCGCGAGCGCGCTGAGCACGTCCGGCATCGCGACGTGCTCGTCGCGGCGCTGGCGGAGAAAGGTCTCGATGCGATCGATGCGCGCGATCGCCGCGTCGATGCGCGGGTCGCTGCCTTTCGCGTAGGCGCCGAGCGCGATCAGATCGCGTTTGCTCTCGTAGGTCGCGAGCAGCTCGCGGAGCTTGCGCGCGAGCTCGCGGTGCTCTTCGCTCGTGACTGCGTCCATCACGCGCGAGAGCGAGCGCAGCACGTCGATCGCGGGCCAGCGTCCGCGCGCGCCGAGCTCGCGATCGAGGATCACGTGTCCGTCGAGGATGCCGCGCACTTCGTCGGCGATCGGCTCCTCCATGTCGCCGCCTTCGACGAGCACCGTGTAGAACGCGGTGATGCTGCCGCGCTCGTTCGTGCCGCTGCGCTCGAGCAATCCAGGCAACGCCGCGAAGACGCTCGGCGGATAACCACGGCGCGCGGGAGGCTCTCCCGCGGCGAGCCCGACCTCGCGACCCGCGCGTGCGAAGCGCGTGACGCTGTCCATCAGGAGCAGCACGCGTTTGCCTTCGTCGCGGAAGTGCTCCGCGATCGTCGTCGCGACGTGCGCGCTCTTGAGGCGCACGAGCGCAGGCGCGTCGCTGGTCGCACAGACCACCACGCCGCGCGCGCGGCCTTCGTCGCCGAGGCTGTCTTCGAGGAACTCGCGCACCTCCCGGCCACGCTCGCCGATCAGACACACCACGAAGACGTCGGCCTCCGCTTGGCGGGCGATCTGCCCCATCAGCGTGCTCTTGCCGACGCCGCTGCCTGCGAAAAGACCGACGCGTTGGCCTTCACCGACCGTGAGCAGTCCGTCGAGCGCGCGCACGCCGAGCACGAGCGGGCGCTCGATGCGGGGGCGCGTCATCGGGTTCGGCGGCGCGCGCATCACGGGGACACGCGCGCCTTCGATCGCCGGGCCACCGTCGATCGGCGCGCCGAGCCCGTCGAGCACGCGCCCGAGCACCGCGTCCGACACCGTCACCGAGAGCGGGGCGCTGGTGGGCCGTACCGGATCGTCGGGGCCGACACCGTCCGCGGCGCCGAGCGGCATCAGCGTGACGTCGTCCTCCACGAAACCGACGACCTCCGCGAGCAGCGGCGCGCGCTCGCGACGGTGGATCGTGACGACCTCCCCGAGCTTCGCACCCGGGGCGGAAGCACGAATGCCGAGCCCCACGAGCGAGCGCACGCGCCCCTCGACCGCGACCGGTTCGAGAGCGTCGAGGCGACCGAGCAGGGCGTCGAGATCGAGAGCCATCGGCGCGAACGATAGCAGCGTCACGAGGTCCCTCGACCCCTTAGCGCGGCGCCCCGAAAGCTCGTAGGATCGCCCCGATGTCCGGAGCAGTTTCCGTCGCGCAGCCCTTGGTCCACGAGCTCCACGCCGCGCTGCTGGCGCTCGACGCGGCGCGTTTTCGCGAAGCGAAGCGCGCGGAGCTCGCGAGCCGCCTCCAGGCGTTGCGCGAGCGGCTGCAGCACGCGGCGTCCTCGAGCGAGCTCGGCGACACGGCGCGCGCGCGCTTCGCGGAGCTCGCCGACTCGTTGCGCGCGCATCTGCCCGAACGCTCCGAGGCGCGCGAGCGGTGGATGCGTCTGCGCGACGAGCTGCAGCCGCGTTACGAAGCGCTCCTCGTCGCGCTGCGCGAGCACGCGGTCCACGCGCCGAGCCTGCGTCCGACCAACTACGTCCGGAACGTCTTCCACGTCGGCAACGCCCTCGGGGTGCTCGCGCTGCTCGTCTTCTTGCCGAGCCAGTGGCTCATCCCGCTCGCGAGCGCGTTCTTCGGGCTCGCGTTCTTCCTCGAGACCTCGCGTCGCGTGTCGGAGCGCTGGAACGAAGTGCTCATGAAGCTCTTCGGACCCGTGGCGCATCCGTACGAGCACTACCGCGTGAACAGCGCGAGCTGGTACGTCGGCGCGCTCTTCGTGCTCGCCTGGATGCAGCGCCCGATGGTCGCCGCGATCGGCGTCGGCGTGCTCGGTCTCGCGGATCCTGCGGCCTCGATCGTCGGGCGTCGCTTCGGGCGCCACAAGCTGATCCACGGTCGCACGCTCGAAGGCACGCTCACCTTCGCGCTCGTCGGTGGGCTGGTCGCTGCCGCGGTGCTCTTCGGCTTCGGGGTGGCGCCGCTCACCGCGATCGTGGTCGCGTCGGTGTCGGGGGTCGCGGGCGCGCTGGCGGAGCTCTTGAGCCGCCGCGTCGACGACAACTTCTCCGTCCCCGTGCTCACCGCAGCCGCCGCGTGGGGCGTGCTGACGCTCTTCTGAAGGCGAGCAGACGACGAGCGAGGACACGCAGCGCTCCTCGCCTTCGAGTCGCCTCGAGACGACGCCGAACACGTTCGAGTCGACGCGTTCGAGACGACGCGTTCGGAAACGTCTTCGAGACGACGTGATCAGCGTGGCCGCGCGAGGTGGTCACCACGATCCCGTGTCTCGGGCGGAGGCGTCGGTGACGGTGCGCTCGGAGTCGACGGAGCGCTCGGTGTCGACGGCGTGCTCGGCGTGGACGGTGTGCTCGGTGTCGGCGAACCGCTCGGCGTGGACGGTGTGCTCGGTGTCGGCGCAGTGTTCGGCGCGGACGGTGTGCTCGGTGTCGGCGAACCGCTCGGCGTGGACGGTGTGCTCGGCGCGGTGTTCGGCGCGGACGGTGTCGTCGTGCTCGTCAGTGTCGTCGTGCTCGGTGTCGCCGGAGCGCTCGTGCTCGGCGACGTCGTGCTCGTGTTGCTCGCGCGCGCTTCCTCCAAGAGCTCCGGATCCAGCTCACGCTCGAGCTGCCCGCGCAGCCGTTGCTCCTCCGTGACGCGGCGCTCCGCCAGCGCCCGCTCTCGCGCGAGATCGTCCTCGTCGAGCGGGGGAAGCTCACCTTCGACCGCGTAGGTGCCGACGAGGTACGCGAGCACCGCTTCGACCTGCTCGTCCGTGAGCAGCTCGTGTCCGAGCGGCGGCATCAGCCGATTGCCGGCGCGGATCTGTTGCCGCATCTGCCCCGGCGACCAGTGGTAGCCCTCCGGGTTCACGCGCCCGGCGTGGCAGACCGCGCAGACCGTTTGGTAGATGTGCAGCCCGAGGAGCACGTCGCGCGACTGCACGGGCCCCTCGTACTCCGCCAGCACGATGCGCGGAGGTGCCACGTTGCGGTTGCACCCCACCCACGCGACGCACAACACGACGCTCACGATCCGTGATCGCATCTTCCCCCCGGAAGAGAGGACGATACGCCAGACAGCACCGTATGGCCATGGGGTGTCCGACGACGCGCGGCTTCGTACGCGGCCCCACCGCTGCTATCGTTCGCGCGATGCAACGCCGTTTCTTGCTCGCCTCGGTGCTCGGTCTCGCGCTCGCGTGTGGAGGCGACGATCGACCGGGGGGCGAGCGGTGTGCGGCGGACACCACGACGTGCGCGACCGAGCGCGCGACGGCGGGCGCGGGGGTCTCGAGCGGGACCAGCGCGGGCGCTCCGAGCGAGACCGAAGGAAGCTGCGCGGGGCGCGGGCGCGAGCTCGCCTTCGAGTGGACGGCGCCCTTCGCGGGCGAGTGGGTCTTCGACACGGAGGGGTCGAGCTTCGACACCGTGCTCTACGTGCGCGACGGCTGCGGCGGATCGGAGCTCGGCTGCAACGACGACGTGCGCGGCGGGACGGTCACCTCGCGCCTGACGCTCACGCTCGCGGCCTGCCAGACGGTGGTCGTCTACGTCGACGGCTTCGGACCCGACGAGGGCGGCGACGTGCGGCTCAACGTGAGCACGCGCGAGCAGGTCTGCGACGACGGCGTCGACGACGATCAGGACGGCGCGATCGACTGCGACGACGCCGACTGCGCGCTCGCGTGTGGGCCGACCGCGACGTGGCCGGACGCGTGGGCGACCTTCGAGGAGCGCGCGCTCGCGGAGACCAACCGCTACCGCGCGATGGGCGCGAGCTGCGACGGCGAAGCGTTCCCGCCCGCGCCGCCGCTCGAGATGGACGAGGTGCTGCGCATCGCGGCGCGCCTGCACTCGAGCGACATGGGCGAGCGCGGCTTCTTCGACCACGACAACCCCGACGGGCAGAGCCCCTTCGATCGCATCGCGGCGGTGGGCTTCGAGGGCGCGTCGCCGTGGGGCGAGAACATCGCGGCCGGACAGACGAGCCCGGAAGAGGTCGTGCTCGGCTGGATGGAGAGCCCCGGTCATTGTCGGAACATCATGAACGCCGACTACCGCGTGATCGGGCTCGGCTACGCGTTCGTGGAGGGCTCGCCCTACGGGCACTACTGGACGCAGAAGTTCGGTGGGAGCCACTGAGCGCGCACACGCGATGACCCGCGCGGAGGGGTCACACGCGCGAGAAGCTCGGCCGATATCCGCAAGCCGCCCTACTGGACGGCGCGCAGCGGTTCGAAGTGGAATCGTGCGGAGCGAAGTGGATGAAGTCCACGTAGCCGCACGATTCAACGAGACAATCGGGCCACGCGTGAGCGTGGAGCCGATGGACGAAGTGAGCGAAGGCTCGTGGGAGGGGGCCCCATCGGGGCTTCCTGGGGGAGGGTCTGGCGACAGACCCTCGAGAAAGCTGACCCGCACGTGGAGTGCTATGCACGCGCGATGATTCGCGCACGCGCTCTCTCCCTCGTGCTGCTGCTCGCTTGTGGCGGCGCGCGCTCCTCGACGACGACCCCGCCCGATGCGGCGCCCGCGCTCGATCGGCTCCGCTTCAACCAGCTCGCGCTTCGGCTCGATCTGCCGCTCCTGTGGGAGGTCGATCGCGACGCCGACGGTGAGGCCGATCCGGACGAGATCGTGTCGCTCGACTTCTACGGCCGCCGCGTGACGTGGGTGCGTGACGGCGCGTTCACCGCCGAGTACGGCGAAGCGCTCGAGTCGATCCGCAGCGCCGCGCGCGACGCGGCACCCGAGGATCCGCGGCTGCGTCGCCTGCACGACGAGCTCGACAGCGCGGCGCCGACCTTGCTCCGCACCGATCTGACGACGCTGCCGGCTGCGCACCGCACCTTCGCCGAGCGCATGCTCGAGGTCGGCGCGCTCGTCGACGCGCTCTACGCGACGCAGGTCGGCATGGACACGCTCGCGTCGCGCGTGGCGGGCGACACCGCGTCGCGCGCGGTGTTTCGTCGCAACTGGGGTGTGCGCTGCCTGTCCGCCGCGTTCGAGTCGGACCCGGAGTGCACGGCCGCGCCCGGAGTGAGTGAGCAGCCGGTGGGCGTCTACCCCGAGGCGCTGCAGGCGACGGAAGGCTTCTGCGCGCGCCTCGAAGCGGCGGGCGGCGAGCTCGTCGATCCCTTCACGGTGCTGGTGGACCACGACGGAACGCTCGCCGCGGTGCCCTACACGACCGCGTACGCGCCGCAGATGGGCGCCATCGCGCGCGAGCTCCGCGCGGCTGCGCTCGCGATCGCGTCCGACCCGAACGAAGCCGCGCTGGTCGCGTACCTCTCCGCGGCGGCGACCGCGTTCGAGACCAACGACTGGGTCCCGGCCGACGAGGCGTGGGCGGCGATGAACGTCCGCAACAGCGCGTGGTACGTGCGGGTCGGTCCGGACGAAGTCTATTGGGATCCGTGCTCTCTCAAAGCGGGTTTCCACTTGACGCTCGCGCGCATCGATCGCGAATCTCTCGTCTGGCAGGACCGCCTCGCGCCAGTGCGTCAGGACCTCGAGACTTCGCTCGCTGCCCTCGTGCCGGGTGTCTACGAGGCGCGCGACGTCGGCTTCCATCTGCCGGATTTCATCGCGATCGTCGCGAATTTCGGGGACGATCGCGACGCGTTCGGAGGCACCCTCGGTCAGAGCTTGCCGAACTGGGGTCCGGTGGCGGAGGAGAGCCGCGGTCGCACCGTCGCGATGACCAACCTCTACACGGATCCGGACAGCCTCGCGCGCCGACGCGAGGTCGCGGCCAGCCTGCTCTCGCCCGAGACCTTCGCGGCCTTCACGGACGACCTCGAGCCGGGCTTGGTCTCCACGATCCTCCACGAAGCGGCGCACAACCTCGGGCCCGCGCAGGAATATCGTGTGAACGGGCGCGACGACACCGCGATCTTCGGGGGTGGAATGGCGTCGATGCTCGAAGAGCTCAAGGCCCAGACCAGCGCGCTCTTCTTCTTGGAGCTCCTGAACGAGCGGCAGCTCTGGGATGCGACGAAGATCCGTCAGACCGCGCTCGACTCGATGGTCTGGGCGCTCGGTCACGTGAGCCGCCCGATGTACACACCCGAAGGCAACCGCAAGGCGTACAGCCAGCTCGCGGCCATCCAGGTCGGCTATTTGATGGAGCACGGCGCGTTCCGTTGGGATCCCGAGGCCCTCGCCGCGAACGGCACCGATCGTGGCTGCTTCACCTTGGACTTCGACGCGTTCCCGCGGGTGGCGCGCGCGCTCATGACCGAGGTGTTGCGCATCAAGGCGACGGGCGACGCGGCGGCGGCCGAGGCGCTCGCGGCGCGGTACGTGGACGGCGACGTGGTGCCGATGGCGGCGGTAGTGGAGCGTCACCGTCGCGCGCCGCGCGCGACCTTCGTGTACGCGATCGAGCGGTGAGCGCGTTTCCCACCCACGCCGACGGATCGCGCCGTGGTTCGGGCGCCGAGAGCGTCCGCGGCGCGTCCACGACCGGCAACTGGTACGTGCGAGCTCTCCCGCGTCCGTCACGTGCCCACGATCGGTCGGTGATACTCTGCCGCGTCGATGGGGGCCCTGGTGACGACCGGTGACGAACGCTTCTACGCGGAGCTCGGCGAGCTCACGCGCTTCGAGGACGTCGCGAGCCTCGCCGCGTACACGCCGGCGCCGTCGAGCTGGGTGGTGGTGATCACCGACGTGCGCGGCTCGACCAAGGCGATCGAGGCCGGCCGCTACAAGGACGTGAACGCGCTCGGCGTCGCGTCGATCGTCGCGGTGCGCAACGCGATCCCGGACGTCGAGATCCCCTTCGTGTTCGGCGGCGACGGCGCGACCTTGCTCGTCCCGGGCTCGCGCCTCGACGCGATCAAACCCGCGCTGCGTGGTTTGCAGAAGACGGCACAGAGCGCGTTCGACCTCGGGCTCCGCGCGGGGCTCGTGCCGGTGTCGACCTTGCGCGAGTCGGGGCACGAGGTGCTCGTGGCGCGCTACCGCGCGAGCTCCGACGCGGTGTTCGCGATGTTCGGGGGTAGCGGGCTCTCGGAGGCGGAGCGACGCGTGAAGGATCCCGAGCTCGGCCCGACGCACGAGGTCGGCGAGGGCGCGGCGTCGGCCGACTTCACGGGCTTTCAATGCCGCTGGCAGCCGATCCCGGCGCGACACGGCGAGATGATCAGCCTCCTCGTGCAGGCGCGCGCGAGCGATCGTGCGTCGGCGGCGGCGATCTACGGCGAGGTGGTGCGGCGCCTCGAGGGCATCGTCGAAGGCGGCGGTCGTCCCGTCGCGGTCGAGAGCCTGCGCCTCGCGACGCAGACCAAGCTCTTCGAGGCGGAGGCGAAGCTCTTGAGCGGTCGCGCGCGGGGCCTCGGCTTCGCGTGGCGACGGCTGCAAGCGAGCACCGTGACGAGCATCGGACGCGTCCTGCTCGCGAAGGGTTGGAACGCGCTCGGCTTTCCCGGCGCGACCTACCGCGAGTCGGTGGCAGCCAACACGGACTACCGGAAGTTCGACGACACGCTGCGCATGGTGCTCGACGTGAGCGCGACCCAGCGCCGCGCGATCGAGGCGTACCTCGCGGCCGAGCACGAAGCGGGTCGGCTCGTGTACGGCGTGCACGCGGCGGACGCGGCCCTGATGACCTGCATCATCACGGATCTGCAGGCCAACCACGTGCACTTCGTGGACGGCGCGAACGGCGGCTACGCGCTCGCGGCCAAGCAGATGAAGGCGCAGCTCAAGGTCGCGTGAGCATGAACGTCGAGCTCGGTCGCCTCGATCCCGAGTCGCTTCGGCAGGCGCTCGTGGACGCGGGGGTGCTCTTCAACACCTACGCCACGCGCCTCTTCGACGAGGGCCTCGTCGCGCCGAGCCCTGCACGCACGCCGGTTCGGGTCGTCGTGCGCAGCGCGGCCGAGCTCGGCGCACCCGAGGGCGACACGCTCGACGGACTGATCGAACGTGCGCGCACGTCGGGCCTCGTGCCGGGTCCGCTCGAGCTGGCGGCCTATCTTCGTCTCGCCTGGCTCGACCAACCCCTCGGCGTGCGCGTCACGGTGCCTTCGCTTCGACCCACGCCCGACGAAACCGCACCCCGCGGCTTCTACCTGCGGCGCGACGAGCACGGGATTTGGCTCCGTGGCTACGTCGCCTCCGACGATTGGGTCTTCCCGCCGACGGAAGCGCTCGCGTTCGTCGGCGGGTGAGGATCTTCGTGGCCGTCGACCCGGCCGACCGAGAAGTCGGCGGCTGACCCCGCCGACCCGGCGAGAAGGTTCTGGCTC
>ERZ761607.4628-NODE-4628-length-11989-cov-5.671778_pt1 | contig 11989 bp, 11 predicted proteins | sample MGYA00511164_ERZ761607 | MGnify/ENA primary metagenome ERZ761607 (study PRJEB28899, sample SAMN02445080) | bioreactor sludge metagenome | biome: EBPR sludge | place: Australia: Brisbane, Thorneside Wastewater Treatment Plant | collected 2011-06-22 ...
CGCCGCTAGCGGGCGCTGCTCGGCGCAACAAGGCCTTGATGCGGGCGAGCAGCAGGCGCGGTTGAACGGGCTTGGCGATGTAGTCGTCGGCGCCCAGTTCGAGTCCAAAAATCTGATCGAAGTCCTCTTCGCGCGCGGTCAGCATGAGGATCACGCCGGTGAAGCGCGAACGTACCGCGCGGCAGATCTCGAAGCCGTCCTTGCCGGGCAGCATCACGTCGAGAATGACCAGATCGGGGCGTTCGCCGAGTATGCGTTCTTCGGCCGCGTCGCCCCGCCCTTCGACGAGGACTTCGAAGTCGTTCTTGCGCAGGTATTCGGCAGTCAGCAGGGCGAGGCGTTCATCGTCCTCGATCAGCAAGATGCGTGTCTTCATCGCTCAATCATAACGGGTTGTCGGCGCCAGACGCAGGCTTCTGGCGAATAACGCCCAGCACTGGCTTCGGGAAGACGAGGCGAGCGTCGGCGATGACGCTCGGCCGGGCCTTTGCCGTAGAATTGGGCGTCTGCTTTCCTGGAGTTACCTGCCATGGGCAAAACCCGCTTTGCTCGGCGCTCGGCGTCGGATCTCGCGCGTCGGTGGCGTCTACCCGCTGGATCGGCCGCCTGGCTTGGGGTCGGCTGATGCGTCTCTCGCAGCGCCACGCGTTCATCCTCGTCGGTCTGGCCGCCTTGGGCCTGACGGCGGTGGCTTGGGGGATTGGCGAATGGCTGCACCTGCAGCCCTGTCCGCTGTGCATTTTCCAGCGTCTGCTGTATCTGCTGCTGGCGGCGATTGCTTTCTGCGCTGCTTTCGCCCCGCTGGTGCGTCGATTGCTCAGCGGCCTGCTCGCGCTCACCGCGGCTGGCGGGGTGGCGACGGCGAGTTACCAGAGCTGGCTGCAGTGGCAGTCTGACACCAGTCTGGAGTGCGGCGTCGGTGCGCCGAGCCTGCTTGAGCGCATCGTCTACTGGTTTGGCGAGCTCTGGCCGCAGATGTTCATGGCGACTGGCTTCTGTAGCAGCAAGGAGTGGGTTTTCCTTTATCTGTCGATGGCCAACTGGTCAGCGCTCTGTTTCTTCGCTTTCCTGCTGGCGGCCGTGTGGCTGGCAAGGGGCGCTGCGCGCAGCTAGCGGTGCGGCCCCCGGGGTGGGTCCGCCAATTTTCGTGAGAATGCGCACAGACATTGTGCCGGGTGTCGGTAGACTGCAGCGCATCGCCGCAAAGTCTATCAGGAACCCGCCTGCGTTCTTCGAGCAGGCGACAAAACGGAGTTTCGTTTGTCGTATGAACTGCCCAAACTGTCAATCGAATGACGTTCGTCGTTCGCGCCGCCGCGGTCCGCAGGAGGGCTTGGCGTTGCGCGTCAAGCATCAGGCACCGTATCGCTGCCGGGCCTGCGGTCTGCGTTTCATCGCCGAAGAGGAGGAACCGGCGGACAGCGATCGTGCGTTGTCGATTGCCGACTATCTAGGCTTGCGTGGCTGGGCCCGCCGCGTCCTGACTGACCAGGTGATCTACGGCAGCATCGCCCTGCTGGTCATTCTGGTCGTGATCATCATGGTGTTCGTTCTTGCTCTTGGTGGTATCGCGCCGCCGGTCACCGGGCCTCAGGGCGAGTAAGCTGTCGACCGATCGCGGGGTGAGCATCGTCACGCGGCGCCCGGCCAGGCGCCTGACGCAGCGATGCAGGATGGCGGTATAGTTCGCTTCCCGCGTCTTTCCGGAGTGCTGCTGCGATGCCTCACCAAAGATTCGCCCGCTTTGCGCTTTGCCTGATGCTCAGCTTGCTGGCGTCGTCTCCGCGCGTCCTGATGGCGGCCGAGCCAACGGCCGGTGGACCGCGAGTGGCTTTGGTCGTCGGTAATGGCGCGTATCGCTCGGCGCCCCTGGTGAACCCGGCCGGTGACGCGCGTGCGGTGGCTGAACGGCTGCGTCAGGCGGGTTTTGCCGTGACGCTGGTGCTCGATGTCGGACGGCGTGAACTGCACGAGGTGATCCGCAGGTTCGGCGATTCGCTGCTGCGCGACAGCCGTACGGTTGGTGTCTTCTACTACGCGGGGCACGGCGTACAGCTCAACTGGCGCAATTTCATGCTGCCGGTTGACGTGCGCATCAGGAACCACGCCGACATCGCCGGACAGGGGGTCGATCTCGGTCTCCTTCTGGAAGCGCTCGGACGGGCGCGCAACGCGCTCAATCTGGTGATCCTCGACGCCTGTCGCAACAATCCGTTTGGCAGCGATTTCCGGGTCGACGATCGCGGCCTGTCGCAGCTGGACGCGCCGCCGGGAACGCTGCTGGCTTACGCAACGGCACCGGGTAACACGGCCGACGATGGCGAGGGCGAGCACGGACTCTACACCGGGAGGTTGCTGCACGAGATGGCAGTACCCGGGGCAGCGGTCGAAGATGTCTTCAAGCGCGTCCGACTGGCCGTGCGGCGCGCTTCACAAGGGGCACAGATCCCTTGGGAAAGTACCTCGCTCGAGGGCGACTTCTCGTTTCTCGGCGAGAATCGGCGCGATGTCGACCGCGAACAGAAAGAGTTCGAAGCCGACCTCGCGGCGTGGAACAGCCTGCGTGAGGCAACGATGCCCGAGCCGCTTGAAACCTTCATCCGGCAACGGCCGAGCGGCAAGTTCGCCGAGCTCGCACAGCACCGACTCGACCTGGTGCTCCGCCGCAAAGGCGAGAAGCCCGTTTACGCGAGTGTTGCGCCAGCCTTGGCGCGCGAGGCGTGCGTGCCGGGGGCGGGCAGTGCGCCGTTCGCAGCGTCTTATCCAGGTGCAGCGCTGCCGTTTCGACCGGGCGAGCGTTATCGTTACCGCAGTCTCGACTTGCTGACCCAACAGGAAACGCAGCGAAGCGAAGACACGGTGCTCAGGATCGCCGGCGACGAGGTGTTCTTCAACGATGGCAGCAAGGTCACCGATCTCTTCGGCAACTCGGTTCAGGCGCCCGACGGTACCCGCTGGACGCCGTACCAGTTCTTCATCAATGACTATGCGCTGGGCAAGCGCTGGTCGGCACAGTTCATTGCCACCCAGCCGGATGGATCGAAGATCAGCATCCGGTTCGATCTGCGCGTTGCGGCGCGCGAACGAATCACCCTGCCGGCCGGCACTTTTGACGCTTACCGGATAGAAGCGCGTGGCTTGAACCTGGCCGGCGGCACCGAACTGGAACGGCGCGCGTGGGTGGCGCCGGAGCGCATGCGCGGTGTCCTGGCAAGCGAAAGCCTGGTGCGCAAGGCAGGCGCGGTGGTCAGCGGCGAGCGCAGCGAACTCGTCGAATACCGCGCCGCTGCGGGCAGTGCAGCGGCGGCCGGCGATGCTCCCCCGGGCGCCGACGAAAAGAAGGATGGGGCAGGCTGGCGGCCAGCCTCGGCCTACTGAGCGCACATCGCTCGCCAGGTAGGCCAGCTTGGCGCTGGCTGCCCGGCGCTCGGCCAGCCAGCGTTCAACGTGGCCCGAGGACGAGGCGCAAGCCGGTGCTGCGCGGGCGGTAGGCGGGCTCGATCCGGCTGCGCGTGGCCGAGCGTGCGTAGCGCGCCGGATCACTCCAGGTGCCACCGCGCAACACGCGCATTTTGCCGAACGGTGGCCCGCGCGGGTCGGACAGCGCTTCGCCGGAATAGTCGGAATACCAATCGGCGCACCACTCCCAGACGTTGCCGTGCATCTCGTACAGGCCCCACGGATTGGCCGGGAGCGAAGCGACCGGTACGGTCTGGCCGCGATGGGGTCCCGCCTTGCCGCCGCCGTACGGATGCTCGCCGTGGTAATTCACCTGCTCGGTCGTGATGTCGGGGCCGAAGGAAAACGCCGTCGTGGTGCCGGCGCGGCAGGCGTATTCCCACTCGGCTTCGCTCGGCAGACGCGCGGCCAGCCCGGGCAGCCGTTTGTTGAGTTCGCTGATGAAGCTCTGCGCATCGTGCCAACTGACGTTTTCGACCGGATTCTGTCGGCACGCGTCGAAGTGGCTGGGATTGACCGGCCAGACGGCGAGCCAGAATTCCTGCGTGCAGGCTGTGTCGGCCAGCCAGTAGCCATATGACAAGCGCACTTCGTGTTGTCTTTCGCTGTTGCTGCGTTGCGCCTCGTCGGCCGGCGAACCCATCAGGAAGTGTCCGGGTGGAATCCAGCGAAACACCTGGCGTGCGTTGCCAATTTTCAGAATCAGCGAGCGACCGTAGTCGTCATCGTCGCCAAAGTTCGTCCAGGGAACGCGAAAAGGGAGCATGATCGCTCTACCGGGCGTTTCACCGGCATGGTTCAACGTCTTCGGGGTGGGCAGTGAAGGCGGGCTGGACATCGTTCTTGCGGGTCGGTTGCATTCCGGCGTGGCTTGCTGCGGGTTCCAGGTGGCCGGGAGGATGGCGAGACTATACCGTGAAGGCGCTTGATCCAAGTGTTGTGTTTGCGCAACAATGCAGTTTGCCAAGGAGATTGCGCGATGCAAACCGTGCCGCCCAATGATGATGCAATGACCGTGCCGCTGGCGTCGGTTGGCTGCGCTCAGGCGACTCGTCTCTCGGTCATTGTCCCGGTTCTCGACGAGGCACCGGCGATTTCCGGTCGCTTGGCTGCGCTGCACGTGCTGCGGCAGCGCGGCGCCGAGCTCATTGTTGTCGATGGCGGCAGCCGGGACGCGACGGGCGATCTTGCACGGGCGGTAGCGGATCGCTTTCTCGTCGCCGCGCGCGGGCGAGCGACGCAGATGAACGCCGGTGCGCGTGCCGGCCACGGTGAGGTGCTGCTTTTCCTGCATGCCGATACGACACTGCCGGCGGAGGCGGACGTGCTGATTCTGCAGGCGGTGGCGGGTGGCGCCTGGTGGGGTCGCTTCGATGTGACGATCGACGGACGCCATCGCCTGCTGCGCGTCGTCGAACGGATGATGAACCTGCGCTCGCGCCTTACCGGCATCGCCACCGGCGATCAGGCGATTTTCGTTCGACAGGACGTCTTCGCGCGTATTGGTGGTTTTCCTGAACTGCCGCTGATGGAGGACATCGCGCTCTCGCAGCGCTTGCGGCGGCTGGCGCGGCCAGCGTGCCTGCGCGCGCGCGTCCTGACCTCCGGGCGGCGCTGGGAGGAAAACGGCGTGGTGCGAACGATCCTGCTGATGTGGTCCTTGCGTCTACGTTACTTCCTCGGTGCCGATCCCGCCCGTCTGGCGGTTCGTTACGGCTATGCAGCGCGCGAACCTTGAAACGGGCCGGCGCTTGGCAGTGGGCAGTGGTGCTGGGCAAGCCGAGGGCTACGCGCCGGCCATCGCTGTTTTCGCGCGAGCGCCAGTGCCCGGCTGCAGTAAGACGCGCCTGATCCCCGCGCTTGGAGCGGCCGGCGCAGCGCGCGTGCAGCGGCGTCTGACGCTGCACGCGCTGGCGACGACATGCAGCGCCGGGCTTGGCCAGGTCGTGTTGCACGCAGCGCCCGACGAACGGCACCGTTTCTTCCGCGCGCTGCGCGAGCACTGCGCGGTCGCTCTGTGCAGCCAGTCGGGAGGTGATCTTGGGGCGCGCATGGCGGCCGCTTTTGCCGCACAAGGTGGGCCGTTGCTGCTCGTCGGTAGCGATTGCCCGGTTCTCCAGGCCGAGCATCTGATGGCTGCCGCGACAACGCTCGCCGCGCTGCCGTCGACCGCCGAAGGGGAGAACGCGGCGGTGTTCATTCCGGCTGAAGACGGCGGCTACGTCCTGGTCGGGCTGCGTTTCGCCGAGCCTCGTCTGTTCGTCGATATCGACTGGGGAAGTGCCCGGGTCATGGCGCAAACGCGTCGGCGTTTGCGCGACCTGGGCATTCCCTGGGTGGAATTGCCGGTCTTGTGGGATGTTGACCGGCCGTCCGATCTGCTCCGACTGGGCGAACTGCCGGCATTTGCCGATTGTCGCGAGCTGCGCGCGGCTGCCGGTACAGCTGCCGCCGAGGCAGCGTTGCCATGAGCACGCGGGTAAGCGCACCAGGCTCGTCGCGCGCGTCAGCGCCATCCAGTCAACCGGCGCCTGCGACGACACTCACCGCAAGTGATGCCCGTTGCGCAGCTTCGCGCAAGCGGCGGCGCCGTACGCTTGTACGTTGGCTGCTTGCGGCGCCTGCGATTGCCAGGGGTTTCGCGGCCAGACCGGCGCTGGCGGCCCCTGACGAGACGCCGGCCGACAGCGGGCGCAGCGCGGTGCCACGTTTTTCAACCTTGTCGCCAGGAGAGCGGCTGCCGGCGGGGTGGACGCATCAGACGCTGCCATCGGTCGAAAGGGCGAACCGTTTCGACCTGGTCAGCGACCAGGGAACGACGGTGCTGCGCGTACGCTCAGAGCGCTCGGCGTCCAGTTTGGCGGTCGCCTTGCGCGTGGACCCGGCAAAGACACCGCGCTTGCGCTGGCGCTGGCGCGTGTCGAACGTCGTGACGGCATCCGACCTGAGGCGCAAGGACGCGGACGACTACGCGGCGCGCGTCTACGTCCTCTTCGACCTGCCATCCGAGCGCCTGAGCGTGCGTGATCGCTTGCGCATCGCCGCAGCGCGCCTGCTGCACGGCGCCCGACTGCCGGCGGCGGCGCTGTGTTACGTCTGGGGAAACGCGCAGGCGGTTGGCGAGGCCGGGTGGAATCCCTATACCGATCGTCTGCGCATGATCGTCGTCGACTCGGGACCGACCCACGTCGGACAATGGCGCGAGCTCGTGCGCGATGTGGCGAGCGACTTCCGCGCCGCGTTCGGTGGCCCGGTTCCGCCGATTTCCGGGCTGGCGCTGGGCGCCGATACCGACAACGCAGGCGAGACGGTCGAGGCACGTTTCGCCGATCTGGTTTTCGAGCCACACGTGATAGAAAATTAATTTTCGTCACTTACTAAAAAAAGGCGTGCAATCCGGAGCGAGGCGTGCTATCGTTCGTGCATGGCAAACTCGATCGCACGTTACGAATTCAGCGAACGCCTCGCCGACATCCTCGGCGAGTCGCGACGCGACCTGCGCTTTCGCGTCACCCTGATGGTCAGCAGCGGACTGGTCGCCGCCGGTCCGCGCGGGCGCGGCTCGCCGCCGGCAACGCCGGAATACGCGGCGCAACTGCTGATCGGCGCCATGGCGGCGCCGCAGCAAGCGCAGACGGTGGAGGCGATCCGCTGCTACGGCGCCTTGCAGCCGCGGGCGGTGGCAGCCGGCGGCGATGTGCCGCGCGTGCTCTTCGGCCCGGCGCCGGTGGCTGGCGAGGAGGCGCCGCACGAACTGACGATACGCCTCGACGGCTTGCGTTTCGTCGATGCGCTGGCCGGTGTGCTCGAGCTGGCTTGCGCCGAAGAAACGCGTGCGATCGTCGCCAGCGAGTTCTTCGGCGTCTGGGTCAACCGCGCCTGCCCGGTAGCTGCTCTGCAGTTCAGCACGTTCCGGCAAGGCAGGCGGGCGGTCATCAGTCATACCTATGGCCTGGCAGCGGACGCGGCGCCGCCCGCCTGGCTCGATCCCCAAAGGGGTGGAGCGGTCGATCCCGGACTCTTCCACAGCGTTTTCCTGCCGGTCCGCAAAATGCTCGAGATCGGCCTCGTCACTACCTTGTCCGACGACAACAGGAGTTCATCGATGATCAAGAAACTGGGCCACAAAGTGGCCGCCATTGCCCGGATGGCAGAGCTTGCGGCGAAGACGCCGCACGGCAAGCGCTGGGAAAAGCTGCTCTCGGCGCTGGCCGCCGTGCAGGCCTGGTCCGACCAGGTCGATGCGCAGGAGCACCGGCTGTGCGAGGTACAGGACTTCGGTTCCAACCCCGGCGAGCTGCGCATGCTGACCTACCTGCCGGCGAACCTGCCGAAGAACGCGCCGCTGGTCGTCGTTCTGCACGGCTGCACGCAGAGTGCTGCTTCGTACAACAAGGGAGCAGGTTGGTCGACGCTGGCCGACCGGCACGGCTTCGCCCTGCTTTTTCCCCAGCAGCAGTGGAACAACAATCCCTTGCGCTGTTTCAACTGGTTTCGCCCGGAAGACAACGAGCGCGAGCGCGGCGAACCGGTGTCGATTCGACAGATGGTCGACAAGCTGCTCGGCGAGCAGCAACTCGACCGCCGCCGGGTTTACGTGACCGGTACCTCGTCGGGTGGTGCGATGACGGCGGTTCTCCTCGCCACCTACCCGGAGGTGTTTGCCGGTGGGGCGATCCTGGCTGGTGTTCCCTATCGGGCGGCGAATGGTCTGCAGGAAGGACTCGAGACGATTTTTGTCGGGCGCAGTCGTTCGCCGTGCGAGTGGGGCGACCTGGTCCGCGCGGCGTCGCCGCATCGTGGTCCGTGGCCGAAGCTGTCGGTCTGGCACGGCGATGCCGATACGGCGGTCAAGCCGGTGAATGCCGAAGAAATCCTCAAGCAGTGGACCGATCTGCACGGCATCGCGCTGTCACCGACGATCGAGACGCGGGTCGACGGTCACGCGCGGCGCGTCTGGTTGGCGGCCGACGGCGATGAGCTGATCGAGTCCTATACGATTGCCGGCATGGCGCATGGCGCCGCCATCGACCCCGGTGCAGCGCCTCATCAATGCGGTACGGCAGCGCCCTTCTTCAACGCTGTCGGGATCTCATCGACGCACCGGATCGCCGAGTTCTGGGGGCTGTGTGGCGAACGCGCGGGCGCTTGTCAGGCGCCGGCCGGCGCCTTCGATGGCGTCGCGACGGCAACGGCCGATGGCGCGCCGGCGAATAGCGGAATCACCCGGGAGGGCGAACATCTGGAGCGCGAAGATCGCCTGGGAGCGGCCGGCAGCGCGTCGGGCGCGGCATCCGCCGAGCCTGCGGGTGCAGCGGATGATCCGCGCAGCGCCAGTCGGCCGTTCGGTCTGGACGTACATGGGATCATTGCCGCGTCGCTGCAAGCGGCTGGCCTGCTCAAAGGCGACCAGCGCCGCTCGAGTGGTTCGGCGCCGCTTGGCATCGACGTTCCAGCGATCGTTTCGACGGCGCTGGAAGCTGCTGGCGTGCTCAAGGGCATTGCAGCGCGCAGCGCCCCGGCGAACAGCGAGGCCAGGCTGAAGGCGGCGGGTTGGCAAGGTTCCGGATGGGAAATGCTGCACGGCGATGCACGTGCTTTTCGCGGGGGAGCGATGCTTTACGGCTGTGTCGCCTCGGGTGAGGCGGGCACCGTCGGCGCGCGGACAAGCACCATCGCACGCCGTCTGACCCTTGGCGAACGGCCTGAGCTGAGCTATGTCCGCCGGCTTGATCTGAGCGCAGCGGTCAACGACTATACGAGCGCCAGCTTCCGCGTTCTGGTCGACGGTGTCGTCGTCGACGAAGTCACCGCGATCGGCATGCTGCATCAGGAGAACGAATGGCTGCGCCGGCCGGGAATCGACCTGGCGCGCTTTGCCCATCGCACGGTCGTGCTGACGCTGGAAGTCGCCGCCTACGCCAATAGCTACAGTCCGGTGCAGGCGCGCGCCTGGGTCGATGACATCACCATTCACAGCGCGGTCGATGTCATCCGCTGTTGACGCCGGCGACCAGCACTGCCGCGGGGTGTTGATCGGTGTGCCGGATAGGGATGGCGTGTGGGTTAGTTGGCTTGCCTGGGGCGCTTGGCTCAGTCGCTACCGCCTATCCTGAGTCCGGTTTTTTTCAGGATGCGCGTTGAGAAGAGTACGTCGTGCGCGCGGCAGGCGCTGCCGAGGAGGTTGGCGATGATTGCCACCTTGGCCAGAACTTCGCCGCGCGAGCTGCCATGCACCATGGCAAAGAGGTTGTACGGCCAGTCGGGAAGGCGGCGCGGTCGCTGGTAGCAGTGTGTCACGAAGTCGAGCGCGCCGACCTTGCCGCCGAACTCGTCGATCTGCTCGTCTGGGACGTCCCAGACGCTCATCCCGTTCGCCGTGTAGCCGATCGCGTAGTGGTTTGGCACCACCCCGATGCGCCGGATGATTCCCCGCTCGAGCAGGCTTTGCAGGCGCCGCATCACCTCCTCCGCGCTGTACCCGAGCGCTTCTGCCAGCCGCTCATAAGGCTGTGGCACGAGCGGCAATCCGCCTTGGGTGGCGATCACCAGCGCGCGATCGACAGCGTCCAGCGAGCTGTTTGCCTCTGCCGCAGCCGGTGCTCTCATACGCGCACCGGCAGGCGCATGTCGACGAAGAATTCCTGCAGCTTCGGGAAGGCGCAGACGGGCAGGCCGCTCGCCTCCTCGATCCGCCGGATCGTCGCGGCGACGGCAGCGGCGCTCTCGCCGGCGAGCACGAACCACATGTTGAACGCGCACTGCTGCGCACTCTCGCGCTGATAGTTGTGCGCTACCTCGGGAAACGAATTGACCAGATCGACCACCTCGGACCACCGGGTCGGCGGAACGTGCATGGCGGCCAGGAGGAAGACGCCGCCCATACGTTCGACCTGAAAAAGCGGGCCGAAGCGCGTCAGAACGCGCGCTTCGAGCAGGCGCTGCAGGCGCGCGAGCAGGTCCTCCTGGCTGATCCCCAGGCCAGCCGCGGCTACCGCGTAGGGGTGCGGGCAGATTGGAAAACCGCCTTGCAGTTGCCCGATGATTGCCCGGTCGACGGCGTCAAGCGAAATCGCCTCAGGCATAGCGCGCACCGCACTGTTTGAAGCGGGTCAGCGAGAAGAGGACGTCGTACGCATAGGCCGCCAGTTGGAGACGTTCGCGCAACTCGGCGATACGGGCTTCGACCTCGGCCCTGGCCTGGCCATGCAGCATGCAGAAGAGGTTGTACGGCCAGTGCGGCAGTACGCGCGGACGCTGGTAGCAGAGCGTGATGCCGGCTTCGCCAGCCAGTCGCTCGCCGACCTCGGCGACCGTGTCGTCGGGTATGTCGTGCACCAGCATGGCGTTTGCCGTATAGCCCAGTTCGTGGTGCCGGACGATGACGCCGAAGCGTTTGACGATGCCTTCAGCGCACCAGACGCGCAGGCGCTCGATCAGCGCGTGCTCGCTGCAGCCGACGCGGCTGGCGAGTACCGCAAAAGGACGGCGGCAGAGCGGCAAACCTTCCTGTACGGCGGCGACCAGCCGGCGATCGGTTTCGTCCAGCGGTGTCGGCGCGATGGGTGTGCCCGACGGCGTGCCGCGCCGGGTGCGATCGCTGCCGTCGAGCGGAAAACCGAGGTCGATGTGGTACTCGCGCAGCATTGGCAGGGCGAGGACGGGAGATCCGGCGGCCCGCTCGATGGCCTCGAGCACAGCTTGCAGCCGTTCACCCGATCCGGCGGTGACGACGAACCACAGATTGTAGTGGTGCTCGCGCTCGTAGTTGTGATTCACTTCGGGAAAGCGGCTGACCGTGTCGGCGACGACGCGCAGCGCTTCCGCCGGTACGGCCAGCGCGGCCAGCGTGCTGGCGCCGATCCGTTGGGGGGCGAAAACCGCACCGACGCGCGCCACCTTGCCGCGCTGACAGAGCGCCGCAAGCGTGCGCAGGATGGCCGCTTCACCGGCCGTGAGGCGCGCCGCGAGTTCGGCAAAGGGTGCTGGACAGAGCGGGAAGTCGCGCTGATAATCGTTCAACAGGCGAAAGCTCAGCCGGTCGTCGGGCAGTTCATCGAGTGCGCTGGCGGCCATTCGATTCAGAACCCGGTGCGACCGGCACGGCTGGTGAAAAAGATGCCGCTCGGCGCTTCGGCGGCAATCTCGCCGATTCTGGCGAAGCTCGCGGTGTCGTAGATGACGACTCGATTGTCGTCGCGCGCCGACATCCAGACGTGCTCGCCGCGCGGGGTAAATTCCATATGCAGAACGGCCTTGCCGGGGGCGAGCGTGTGCACCACGTGCGCCGTCAGCGTATCGATCACTTCGACCCAGCCGTTGTCAGGAAATGCGTAGTTGACCCACACCTGGCGCCCGTCCGGCCGGGCGATGACGAAAACCGGCTGGCCCTTGAGCTTGATGCGGCCGACTTCCTGCCAGGTGGCGGTGGAAACAACGAGGACCTCGTGCCGACCGATCGCCGGCAGGTAGGCCTTGCCCTGGGCGACGGCCCAGCCGCGCAAGTGCGGCATCTTGAAGACCGGCAGCT
>ERZ761607.4630-NODE-4630-length-11988-cov-5.020615_pt1 | contig 11988 bp, 9 predicted proteins | sample MGYA00511164_ERZ761607 | MGnify/ENA primary metagenome ERZ761607 (study PRJEB28899, sample SAMN02445080) | bioreactor sludge metagenome | biome: EBPR sludge | place: Australia: Brisbane, Thorneside Wastewater Treatment Plant | collected 2011-06-22 ...
GCCCGTTTTTGCGGCAGCTGTGGGTACGATCTCGTCGGGCGTCCGACGGTGCCGACCCCGGAGGCGGCCGCGCCCGCGCCCGCCGATCCGAAGCGCACGATGCTCGGGATGCCGGTGGCGCAGATCGGGGTGACGCCTGAGGTCGCGCCGGTCGCCCCTGTCGCCCCTGTCGCCCCGGTCGCGCCCGAGCCGTCGGCTGCGCCGAACCGCACCATGCTCGGGATGCCCGCGGTCGCGTTGCCGCCGTCGCCCGCGACCGCGCCGAGCGCGGCGGGCACGGGAGGCTTCGCGCCCGTGCCCTCCGCGCCCGCGTCGTCGCCTCCTCCTCCGCAGACCGCGGCGCCTGTGGCACCGACGCCTGCCGCACCGACGCCAGCAACCCACGCAGCGCCGACGCCGAGCGCGCAGTCGCCCATGGCGCGCACGATGCTCGGCATGGCGGCCGTGGATCCGACGGCCCTCACGCCGGTTGCACCCGTCGCTTCGCCCGCGCCCGCAGCGCCAGCGCCTGCAGCGCCCGCCCCCGCGCCGAACCGAACGATGCTGGGGATGCCCGCCACCGCGCTGCCGTCGTCTCCGATGACCGCGCCGACGGCAGCGAGTGGGTTCGCGCCCACGATGGAGTCGCCCGCGTTCCCCGCGCCGAGCACGGCGCCGACTTCGCCGTCGCCTGCTGCGCCGGTGCCGACGCCCGCCGCCGCGCCGACCGCCCCCGCGCCGCACGCCGGACCGAAGCCTGCGCCGACCACGAACCGCACGATGCTCGGGGTCGCGGTGCAGGCGCCCGCGCAAGCCGCGCCCTCCGCGGCGCCGGTGCACAAGCCCGCGCCGAACACGAACCGCACGATGCTCGGGGTCGCGGTGCAAGCGCCGGCAGGGAGCGACGCGGCCCCGTCGACGGCGAGCTCCGCACCCACCCAGTCCGCCTGGGATGCGACCGACGACGAGCCGATACCGGCGGTCGTCGCTCCGAAGAGCAACCGCGCGCTCCTGGTCGTCGGCGCGCTGCTCGTGGTGCTCGCGCTCGTGGGTGGCGGCGTCGCGTTCTTCCTGCTCCGCGGTGGACCCACGATCGCGGCGAGCGTATCGACCGCGGACGGCGCGGAGGTTCTGGTGGTCGACGTGCCCGAAGCGCCGGCGGGCGCGAAGGCGCGTTTCCTCGGCCAAGAGGTCGCGCTCGAAGCGGGGCGCGCGTCGTTCCCGCTGAGCGCGGACGATCTGCGCATCGGCGACAACGAGCTGCGCGTCGACGTGATCGGTCCGGATGGCGCCGTGCAGAGCGCGAGCGTCGTGCTCTCGGTGCGGTACCGCGTCCGCGCCGATCTCACCGCGCTCGATCGTGATCCGCCCGCGCTGCGCATCGTCGCCGACGCCGTCCCCGGCGCGAGCATCACCCTCGACGAGCAGCCAGTGCCGCTCGACGCGACCGGGCACGGCAACGTCGACTTCCCGTTGCAGGCCGACGCCCCCACCGAGTCACCCGTCTACGAGCGCAACGTGCACTACCGCGTGGTGCTACCGGGCGAGGCGTCGCCCGCGGAAGGCGACGTGCGCGTGCGCATCCCCTTCGCGACGTTGCAGCTCGATCGCCCGGGTCGCAGCGCGATCACGGAGCGCGATCGCATCGAGGTCGCGGGCGCGGCGGATCCGGAAGCGAGCGTCACGCTCGACGGTCGACCGCTCGAGCTGCGCGAAGGTCGCTTCGTCACCGAGCTCCCGCTGCCCGCGCTCGGCGAGAGCCCGCACGTGGTGGTCGCGCGTCGTCCGGGCCGCGCGCCACGCACGTTGCGCTTCACGGTGCGTCGCGTCGCGGATCTCGAAGCGGAGGCGCGCGCGTATCCCGTGGAGGAGCTCACGTATGCGCGGCTCGCGGCGAGCCCGACGACCTACCAGGGACGGCGCGTCGCGTTCGAGGGCTGGATCTACAACCTCGACGTGCACGACGGCCGCAGCGTGCTGCAGGTGAGCGTGCGCGACTGCGCCCGTGGGCAACGTTGCCCGTTGTGGATCACCTACGACGGCGCGAGCGAAGCCGGTTTGAACGCCTGGGTGCGCGCGGTCGGTGAGCTCGCGGGCGAACAACAGTTTCGCTCGCCGAGCGGCGAGGTGCTCTCCGTGCCCCGACTCGACGCGGTGTTCTTGCTGCCGCTCGAAGGGGCTCGATGAACGACGTCGGTGCGGCGGCGGACACCCTCGACGTCCCGCCCTGCGCAACCTGCGGTCGTCGCAACCCGGTCGACGCGCGCTTCTGCGGCGGCTGCGGCGCGGCGGTGGGCGCGTCGATCGAACAAGCGATCCCGCTCGAGGCCGATCCGCTCGTCGGGCGCGTGATCGCGGATCGTTATCGCATTCGTCGTTTGATCGGGCGCGGCGGCATGGGCGTCGTGTACGAGGTCGAGCACGTCCACATCGGCAAGGTGATGGCGATGAAGCTCCTGCACGGGGAGCTCGCGCGCGACAAGAACACGCAGAAGCGTTTCCAGCGCGAGGCGGAGGCGGCGTCGCGGCTCTCGCACCCGAACACCGTGCAGGTCTTCGACTTCGGGCGCTCCGAAGGGATGATGTACCTCGTGATGGAGTACCTCGAGGGGCGCGACCTCGGGCAGCTCCTGCGCGAAGAAGGGGCGCTCGAGTTCGAGCGCGCGGCGCGCATCGTGGCGCAGGTCTGCGCGTCGGTCGCGGAGGCGCACGCGCAAGGGATCGTGCACCGCGATCTCAAACCCGAGAACGTGATGATCCTCCCGGAGCGGGAAGGGCGCGCGGAGGTCGCGAAGGTGCTCGACTTCGGGCTCGCGAAGCTGCGCGATCACTCGGGTGGGCTCACCGTGACGCGCGCGGGCGCGATCGTCGGCACGCCGTACTACATGCCGCCGGAGCAGATCCGCGGTGAGGACGTGGACGCGCGCGGCGACGTCTACGCGCTGGGCGCGATGCTCTACAAGGCGTGCACGGGTGTACCGCCTTTCGTCGCGAACACCCCGATGGGCGTGCTCACCAAGCACCTCACCGAAGAGCTCGTGCCGCCTTCGTCGCGCGTGCGCGGCAAGCCGCTGCCGATCGAGGCCGACGCGATCATCGGGCGCGCGATGCAGAAGGATCCGCGCGCGCGGCAGGAGAGCGCGGACGAGCTGCGCCGCGAGCTCCTCGCGTACCTCGCGTCGGTCGGGCACGCGGTCAGCGATCCGTCGCTCAGCGCGATCCCGGTGGGACCGAAGACGGGCGCGCCGACCGCGGTGGCGACGCGGCGTGACGTGGATCTCTACGAGCGACGCCTGCGTCGTCGGGGGATCTTCACCTACCTCTTCGTCGTGATCCTCCTCGGAGGTCTCGGCGTCGGCGGGTTCTTCGCGTGGAAGAGATGGCGCGCGACGCCGGTCGTCCCCACCGCCGAGGTCGAGCCGAACGACGAGCCCGAGCAGGCGATGTCGTTGCCTCCGGGCGTCGTCGTGACCGGCTACCTCGGCAAGCGCCAAGACGAGACGGTCGGTGACGTGGATCTCTGGGTGGTGACGAACCCGGGGCCAGAGCGGCGCTTCTTGCGCGCGGAGCTCGGCGCGCTCCCGAACGTCGACGTCGTGCTCGACGTGTACCGCCGCGGGCAGTCGACCCCGCTCGTGACGGTCGACAGCGGGGGTCGCCGCGTCGCGGAGCGCCTACCGGCTTTTCCGTTCCCGCCGGGGGATCTCTTGCTGCGGGTGCGCGAGCGTTGGATCAACGGCGAGATGCCGACCGAGAACGTCAGCGACACCTACACGCTGCGCTGGGAGCTCGTCGACGTGGAGCCAGGCACCGAGGTCGAGGTGAACGACACCTTCGAGCTCGCGAACGTGCTCCCGCTCGCGACGGATGTGCGCGGGCACCTCGCGTGGGCGGGGGACGTCGACGTGCTCTGCGCAGCCGAAGATGCGGGCCCGGTGGACGTCGTGCTCGACGGAGTGCCGGGGCTCGACGTCTTCTTGCGGGTCGGCGAGCGCGGAGGTTTCGGCGTGAAGCTCATCGACGATGGGCGCGTGGGCGAAGGCGAGCGTGCGTCGCTCGACGCCATCGGTGGCGGCCGCACCTGCGTCGAGATCGGCGTGGCGACCGAGGCGGAGCGGCGCGCCAACGGCGAGGACGCGTGGGTGCTCCACGTGCGACCGCAGGCGCCATGAGCTCGCGTCGCCGCTTCGTCCGAGACCTCGTGGTCGGCGGCGTGGTCGGCGGCGCGCTCGGCTCGTTCGTCGACTCCGCCCATGCGCGACCCGTGCCCACGGGGCGCTTCGTCCGCATCCCGCACGGCGTGCCGTCGGATCATCCGTGGCGGACGGGTGGCGGATCGCCTCGACGTGATTTCCGCACCGCCACGCTCGTCCCGCGCGTCGCGCCGACGCGCCGCTGGGAAGCGCGCGTCGGAGTCGGTCGATGCTTCACGCCCGCGCTCTCGCGCGAAGGGTTGCTCCACGTGGCGAGCCAAGCCGGCGTGGGCTGCGTCGACACGAGCGGGCGCGTGCTCTGGTCGTTGCGGGTGGGCCTGCCCTCGGGGACGCCCGCGTTCACGCCGGACGGCGAGGTCGCGATCGGGCTCGCGCCCACGCAGGTCGCGGTGGTCGGTGCGGGAGGGCTGCGCGTGCTCGCCACGCTCGCAGGTGCGGTGCGCGGATCGCCGCTCGTGCTCGACGACGGATCGGTGGTGGTGGCGGCGCTCGACCAAGCGGTGCATCGCATCGACGGGGAAGGACGCGTGATCTTTCGGACCGCCATCGCGACGCAGGTGCGCGGTGCGGTGACGCAGGTCGGCCCGCGCCTCTTCGCGGTGCCGGCGGGCGCGAGCGTGGTCTTCGTGGAGCCCGACGGACGCACGCGCGCGACGGTCGAGCTGCCGAGCGACGTCGCGCTCGATCTCGCCGCGACCGAGGGGGGCGAGGTCTTCGCGGTCGGGGTCGACGGCACGCTGAGCCGCTTGGGCCCGAGCGGCGTGCGTTTCTCCGCGCGCACGGGGATCACGCCGTCGCTCACGAGCGGGATCGCGCTCGGCGGTGATGGTCGCGTGCGTTTCGGATCGCGCGAGCGTGGGCTCGCGATCGTCGACGCGAGCGGGACGGTGATCGATCCCCCGGAGAGCGAGCTCGCGCGAGGCGTGACCTCGGAGCTCGCGGTCGACGCCGAGGGAGCGAGCGTGGTGGTCGACGCCCGCGGCGCGCTCGTGGCGTTCGAGCCGGACGGACGCGTGCGCTGGGAGCTCGCGACGAACAACCGCGCGGACGCGGCGCCGGTGCTCGGCGCGGATGGAACGATCTACGTGGCGAGCTTCGGTGGAACCTTGGCCGCGTACGGCTCGTGAGGGCGGACGTGGTGAACGCGAGCATCGAGGCGCGCGCGCGATGAGCTGGGACGACGTCTACGCCGTGGTGCGCTCGATCCCTCGCGGTCGCGTCGCGACCTACGGCGACGTCGCACGCCAGCTCTCGCGCACGATCTCGCCCGCCGCGGTGGGCTGGGCGCTCGCCGCGTGCCCGGACGACGTGCCGTGGCAACGCGTGGTGCGCGCGGACGGAAGCCTCGCGGTCGACGCGGACGGGCTCGGGCGACAACGACGCCTGCTCGCGCGCGAGCGTGTGCGCTTCGACGACGTGGGTCGCGTGAAGTTGAAGACGTACCGACACGTGTTCGAAGGTGACGAGCCGTGATGCCACGCTCGAACGGCAACATCGTGCGGGGCTGTATGCACGGCTGCTCCACGCTTCGCCGTACGCACGGCTCCACGCGCGGCTCCACGCGCGGGGCCGCGGTTCGCTCCGAACGAACGGAGCGACCGTGAAGCCGCTGGCGAACGTCATCGGTTTCGACGACGCGCCCTTCGCGCGCACCGACGAACGAGCGCCCCTCGTCGGCGTCGTCTACGCGCGCGATCGCCTCGACGGTGTGCTCGTCGGCGACGTCGCGCGCGACGGAGACGACGCGACGGAGCGTGTGGCGTCGCTGATCGAAGGGTCGCGCTTCGACGCCCACGTCGCAGGGGTGCTCCTGCAAGGCATCGCGTTCGGTGGCTTCAACGTCGTCGACGCGCCCGCGCTCGCGGCTCGGCTCGGGCGTCCGGTGATCGTGGTCGCGCGCCGCGCGCCCGATCTGCCGCGCATGCACGCCGCGCTCACGAACGTGCCGAACGCGGCGGCCAAACGCGCGCGCCTCGACGCCGCGGGCCCGATGCGCGCGATGGGGAACGTGTTCGTGCAGGTCTTCGGCACCGACGACGAGACGGCCGCCGCGACCCTCGCGCTGCACACGCGCCACGGGGCCTTCCCGGAGCCGCTCCGCGTCGCGCATCTGCTCGGAGCGGCCTTCATTCGGGGACACAGCCACGGCGGCGCGTGAGGTGCCGTTCGTTGCGGCGCCTAGCAGCCCGTTGAAGAACTCTTCGAGTCCTTCAACGGACTGCCTCTTCTTTCTGGGGTCTTTCAAAAGACCCCCTCCAGTGGGCAAAGCCCACCGGAGCCTCCCCCAAAACACGCGGCTCCGTTGAAGAACGAGGTTCTTCAACGGGCTGCTAGGCAACGAACGATGGTAGCGTCGGCCTTCGCATGGCTGGATTCCTCCTCTCGATCGACCAAGGCACCACCGGCTCGACCGCGTTCGTGCTCTCTCCCGACGCGAAGGTGCTCGGGAAGGCGAACCGCGAGTATCCGCAACACTTCCCGAAGCCCGGTTGGGTCGAGCACGACACCGCCGAGATCTGGGCGAGCGTGCTCGGCGCGATCGAGGACGCGCTCGCGATCGCGAAGGTCGACGCGAAGGACTGCCTCGCGATCGGCATCACGAACCAACGTGAGACCACGGTGATCTGGGATCGCCAGACGAGCGCGCCGATCCACCGCGCGATCGTCTGGCAGGATCGCCGGACCGCGGATCGTTGTCGGGCGCTGCGCGACGCGGGCCACGAGGCGCTCTTCCGCTCGCGCACGGGCCTCGTCCTCGACCCCTACTTCAGCGGCACCAAGGTCGCGTGGATCCTCGATCACGTCGACGGCGCGCGCGCGAAGGCGGCCTCCGGGGCGCTCGCCTTCGGCACGATCGACAGCTGGCTCGTCTGGCAGCTCTCGGGCGGCGCGGCGCACGTCACGGACGCGACGAACGCGTCGCGCACGTTGCTCTACGACGTGCGCGCCGGGCGCTGGGACGAAGAGCTCGCGGGCCTGCTCGAGGTCCCGATGGCGCTCCTCCCCGAGGTGCGCTCGTGCGCGGAGATCTACGCCCGCACGAAGGGCGTGCCCGGCTTGCCCGACGGAATCCCGATCGCGGGCATGGCGGGCGACCAGCAAGCTGCTCTCTTCGGGCAGACCTGCTTCGACGTCGGCGACGCGAAGTGTACCTACGGCACCGGGGCGTTCTTGCTGCAGAACACGGGCGAGACCTTCGTCCCGTCGAAGAACGGGCTCGTCACCACGATCGCGTGGCGGCTCGGCGGGCGCACCGTCTACGCGCTCGAAGGCAGCGCCTTCATCGCGGGCGCGGCCGTGCAGTGGCTGCGCGACGGGCTCGGCGTGATCGCGAAGGCCTCCGACATCGAGAAGAAGGCCGCCGAGGTCGAGTCGGCAGGCGAGGTCGTGTTCGTGCCCGCGCTCGCGGGGCTCGGCGCGCCGCATTGGGATCCCGACGCGCGCGGGCTGCTCTGCGGTTTGACCCGCGACACCAAGCTCGCGCACGTCTGCCGCGCGGTGCTCGACGGCATCGCGTATCAGATCGCGGATCTGGTGTCCGCGATGAATGCGGACGCGGCTTCGGAAGGAAGCGCCCCGCTCGCGCGTCTGCGAGTGGACGGCGGCGCCGCCGCCAACGCGCTCCTAATGCAGTTCCAAGCCGATCTCCTCGGAGTCCCCGTCGACCGACCCGCCAACGTCGAGACGACCGCGCTGGGCGCGGCGTACCTCGCGGGCCTCGGCGCCGGGGTGTTCCCGGATCTCGGCGCGATCGTCGCGGCGCACCGCGTCGAGCGCACCTTCGAACCGAAGGTCGATGTTGCGTGGCGACGCGCGCAGCTCGAGAGATGGGGGCGTGCCGTGGCGCGCGCGCGAAGCACGGTGGAGACCTGAATGAGTGACGCGAAGAAAGCAGAGGACCTGCGCGAGATCCCGGTGAGCTGGGAGGCGCTCGAGGATGCGTTCGAGAACAACGCGCCCGAGGTGCACAGCTACCTGCACGTCCAGACGGGCGAGGTGATCCGCATCGTGGACGGCGTGGCCGATCCGCAGCTTCACCAACGAATCATGGGGGATTCGCTCTACCTGCGGGTCGATCCGGTCTCGTCGCGCGAGCAGTACCGTTGGATGGAGCGTTTCATCGCGACGGTCGAGGATCCCGATCTCCAAGGGCGCCTCGTGCAGTCGATCGACGGCAAGGGCGCCTTCCGGCGCTTCAAGGACGTGCTGATGAGCTTCCCGGTCGATCGGGAGCGTTGGTTCACGTTCCGCAGCGAGCGGCTGCGCGCCTGCATGGAAGGTTGGCTCGCGGCGCACGATCTCCGCGGCGTCGAGCGGCCCGCGTGGCCGGTGCCGACGGCGGACGACGTGAAGGAGCAGGTCGTCGCGGAGGAGCGTCGTGGGCGGCGCACGCGCGCGCAGGTCGTCGACGCGTTGCGAACGCGGCTGCACGAGCTGGCGGACGTGTTGCCGGCGCGCGAGCTCGACGGCGCGGTCGCGTTCCTGGAGTTCCTCCGCGAGCGTCGCCCCACGCCGCGTGCGGGCGCGGTCGGGGCGTCGAGCGTCGAAGGCGACGGCGAAGAGGAGTGAGCGTGCGCGAGGCGACGTACGGGCTTGCGCTCGCGCTCGCGTTCGCTTTCGCGTTCGTCGCTTCGCCCGTCGCTTCGCCTGCGGTCGGCCAAGAACCACAGCGAGGCATCGGCGGGAGCTTGCTGAGCCGAGGCTTGCTGAGCCAAGGCGACGGAATCGCCGCGATCGTCGGCGCGACCACGCCGCGGGCCGACGCCGAGGTGTTGCTGCTCAGCGACGTCGACTTCCGCGCGCGCCTCCGGCTCACGCGCGAGCTCGGGGGTCGCGTGCCGCGCGGTCCGGTGCCGCCCGAGCTCCTGCGCGCATCGCTCGACGAGCTGGTCGGCGAAGCGCTGCTCGCCCGCGAAGCCCGACGCGTGCAGATCGGGGCGCCCTCGACGCGTGCGCTGCGCGAGGAGCGCCGCGCGCTCGCGGAGCTCGCGGGAGGCGTCGAGGCGTTCGCGGCGGTGGTGAGCGCGCTCGGCGCCACGGAGCAGGAGGTCGCGACCATGGTCGAGCGGCGCGCGCTCGTGCGCCTCTTCCTCGACGCGAACCTGCGTGGCGGCACCCAGGTCCCCGACGCGGAGGTCGCGGCGCTCTACGAGAGCGGCGAGCATCCGTTCCTCGGTCAGGAGCTCGAGGAGGTCCGTGAGCCGCTGCGCGCGTTGATTCGGCGGCGTCGGATCGAGACCGCGGTCGCGCGGTGGATCGAGGTGCTCCGCACACGCACGACCGTGCAGCTCTTCGCCTCGTACGCGACGGGCCCGGACGCGGTCCCGACGCCGAACACGACTGCAACGCCGGGAGAACGAACGACCCATCCCGAGGGCGGTGGGGAAGCTGGTACGCTGCCGCAGTGAGCGAGACGAGCGACGAAAGCGCGTTCGACGAGACCCTGGCGACGCTCTCGGACGGAGACGGAGAGCCGACGCGCGGAACCTTCACGGTCGGTGACCTGCTCGCCGGACGCTACGAGGTCGTCGCGTGTCTCGGGGCTGGCGCGATGGGCGAAGTCTATCGCGTGCGCGATCGCCAGCTCGACGAGGTGGTCGCGCTCAAGCGGCTCACGCTCGCGAGCAAGGGCGAAGCGGCGGAGCGTTTCCTTCGCGAGGTGAAGCTCGGGCGTCGGGTCACGCACCGAAACGTCGCGCGCACCCACGACGTCGGTGAGCACGACGGCGCGCTCTTCCTCACGATGGAGCTCGTCGAGGGCACGACGCTCGAAGACGTGCTCGAAGCACGGGGCGGTCGGCTCGCGATCGACGAAGCGACGCGGCTCTGTCGTCAAGTGCTCGGAGGGCTCGCGGCCGCGCACGACGCCGGCATCGTGCACCGCGATCTCAAGCCCGCGAACGTGCTCGTCGGCGCGGACGGTCGCGCGGTGCTCACCGACTTCGGCATCGCGCGCGCGGCCGCGGAGCCTGCGCTCACCCGCGCCCAGCAGCTCGTCGGCACGCCGATCTACATGGCGCCGGAGCAGGTCACGGGGCGCCCCGTCGATCATCGCGCGGACCTCTACGCGTTCGGCGTGATGCTCTTCGAGCTGCTCACCGGCGAGTGGCCCTTCCGTGGTGAGACCGCGATCGAGCTCGCGCTCGCGCGCGTCACACAGGAGCCGACGGACCCGCGATCGCTCGGAGTTCCCGACTTGCTCGCGGGCGTGATCCTGCGCTGCCTCGAGCGCGAGCCTTCCGAGCGGCCGTCGAGCGCGCGCGACGTGCTCGAGCTGCTCGACGGCCGTGCCACCCCCGCGCCGATGCGACCTGCGGCCCCGCTCGCGGACGCGGTGATGGTCGAGAGCCTCGCGGTGTTGCCCTTCGCCTACCGCGGCCCGAGCGAAGAGGACTACCTCGGGACCGGGCTCGCGGAGGAGCTCGTCGACGTGCTCGGGCGTCTGCGTGGGATCCGTGTGCTCGCGTTCTCGGCGACGCACGGGCTCGGCCCGCTCGCGGATCCGATCGAGGTCGCGAGACGTCTCGAGGTCGGACACGTGGTCGCGGGCAGCGTGCAGCTCCGAGGACACGACGTACGCATCACGGCGCGCCTGCTCGACGGAGACGGATCGCAACGTTGGAGCGAGCGCTTCGAAGGCCAGCTCGACGACGTCTTCGAGCTGCAGGAGTCGATGAGCCGTCGCATCGCGGAGGCGCTGCGCCTCGAGCTCTCCACACACTCGCACGGGCGCGTGCCCAGCGAGGCGGTCGAGCTCTACTTCCGCGCGCGTCGGCACATGCTGGTCGACGGATACTCCGACGTCGCCGGCCCGCTCGGTGACCTCGAGCAGTGCATCGCGATCGCGCCGAGCTTCGCACCCGCGTACGCGCTCCACGCGGCCGCGTCCGCTCGGAGCTGGTTCACCGCGAACGTGCTCTCGTCGAGCTCGAACGCCCAAGCCGCCGCGCGCAGCAGCGTGGCGCGTGCGCGCGTGGCCGCCCCCGACCATCCCGACACCCACCTCGCGCGCGGGATCCTCGCGCTCCAAGATCTCGACGCCGGGGAGGCCGCGCGGGCCTTCGTGCGCACGCTGGAGCTCGCGCCGACGCTCGCGCTCGCGCAGCTCTACCTCGGCGGGATCCAGATGGAGCTCGGTCGCCTCGACGAGTCGAAGCGACGCTTGAAGCTCGCGGCGGAGCTCGATCCTTCGCTCACGCCGATGACCGAGGTCTCGCTCGCGCGCATGGCGTACTTCGACGGCGACTTCCTCGCCTACGAGCGACACCTCGAAGCGGCGCGTCACCACGACGACGGGCTCGCGCGTTTCACCGAGGTGCGCGCCGCGCTCTGGAGTCGGAGCCGCGAGCACGCGCGCACGCTGTTGAACGCGGGCATCGACGACGACCGGCGCCGCCGTCACTTCGACGGTGTGCTCGGCATCGCGGCGGGGATCATCCCGCCCGCGCAGGGCGACGCGATGCTCGTGGAGTTCCTCGCGCAGCTCGACAACCCACGCTTCCAACAGCTCGTGCGGCAGTTCACGGCGGACGCCTTCGGGGCGCTCGGCGAGGTCGAGCTCGGCGCACGCTGGCTCGACGAGCTGATGCGCCATCCCTTCGTCGACCGCGACTGGCTCGAACGCTCTCCCGCGCTCGTGCCGCTGCGCGCGACCGAGAGCTATCGCCGCGCGGTCTCGCAGGTGCGCGAGCTCTCGCGCGACATCCTCCGCGCGGATCTGGCGGCCACGCGTTCCTCCTACGGCTGAAAAGAAGCTGATGGCCGATTACCGCAAGCCGCCCTACCGGACGGCGCG
>ERZ761607.4633-NODE-4633-length-11970-cov-4.451700_pt1 | contig 11970 bp, 6 predicted proteins | sample MGYA00511164_ERZ761607 | MGnify/ENA primary metagenome ERZ761607 (study PRJEB28899, sample SAMN02445080) | bioreactor sludge metagenome | biome: EBPR sludge | place: Australia: Brisbane, Thorneside Wastewater Treatment Plant | collected 2011-06-22 ...
GCACCGCCTTGGCCACCGCTTCGCGCGCGCTCGCGAGCTGATCGCGATCGACCGCGCGCCGCGCCCGCCGCATCGCGCGCTCCGCCTGCAGCATCCGCTCGACCCGCGCATCGAGCTCCGTGCCCGGAGCGTCCTTCGCGACGCCCGCGTCCGACGTAGCGCGGCGTTCGACGACGCCGGGCTCCGGGATGACGTGTACCTCTGCGTCCGCGGACGCCTCGGACACCGACGCCTCGGGCGCAGACGCCTCCGGCAGTACGGGGTGCTCGTCCGTCCGTTCCGACGTCGATGCTCGGTCGCCCGGCGCATCGAGCTCTCGCGTCGGAGGATCCTGCGCGGCCCCGCTGCGCACGGGGATCTGCATCGCCGCCGGCAGCTCTCGCGTCACCGCGTCGTGCGCGCGCAACGACGAGAACGGCGCGGACGTCGACGCCGCGCTCGACGTGCTCGCGCTGGTCGGTGTGCTCGCCGAGCCGCTCGCGCGCGACGCGCTCGAAGGCAGCACGGTGTCCGAGTCCGTCCGCTCCCGGTCCGACACCAGCACCGCCTCCGCGCGCCCGAGCCGATGGTGCAGCTCGTCGCTCAAGGGATGCAGCGCGATCGGCAGATCCTCACGCAGCTTGCGCGCCTCCGCCCGCAACGCCGCGCCGCGACGCCGAAGCGTCGGCAGATCCGTGTCCGGCGCGAGCTCGAAGACCTCGGCGTAACGCTCTGCACGCAGCGACGAGAGCAGCTCACGCAGCCGCTTCGACGCCGCCGCGCTCCGATCGGAAGCGCGACCGCGATCGAGCGCGACCTCTCGAAAGGTCACGCACCCGAGACAACGCGCGGCATGGAACGCCCGCAGCGCCGCCGCGCGCGCGGAGCCGCGACGCTCGAGCAACGTGCGCAGCGTCGAATGCCCGTCGACCGACTCCAGCAGCGCGCGTTCGTCGTCCTCCAGCGCCTGCGCGAGCCCTCGCCAGCCGAGCTCCGACGCCCACACGTAGCGATCGAGGAAGGGCGCGCTCGCGGCCTCGATCGCGTCGATCGGGAGCTGCGTGCGAAACGCGCGCGCGACGATCTCCGCGAGCGAGAGCTCGAGCGTGATCGTCTCGGCCGGAGGCGTCATCGCCTCGGAGAAGTGGAAGCTCCCGCTCCGCCACGCGAAGAGCGCGAAGAGCTTGGTCTCCTGCTGATGCTCGAGCGCCTCGCGCAGATCGCGCGGCTCGAGCGCGCCCATCGCCACGAGGATGCCGCCTTGCCGACCGTCGCCGTCGCGCACCCGCGCGAGCGACTCGTCGAGGGTCGCGCGATCGATCACGCCGCGCCGCACGAGGAGCTGCCCGAGACACTCGTTCTCGAGGTTGGAGCGCACGTGGATCGGCACGCCGTTGCGGAAGAAGACGATCCTCTTCGGGCTCTCGCCGGTCGTGGTGCGTGCGTGCCCGTCGAGCTCGACCACGAGCGCCCCCGTCGCGCGCAGATCCGCCAGGCGCGTGAGCACCTCCGCGACCTCGAGCTCCTCGAGACGCCCTCGAACCTCCGCCACCTTCGCGAGCGCGCGCGCGCGTCGCTCGACGTCGACCCCTTCGCGCCCCGCCTCGGGATCCATCGAGGGCGGTGGCACCGTCGGCAGCCGCGGTGGCTCGGACGTGTAGAGATCGTCGTCGAACGACTCGAGCTCGACCGCCGCGCTCGGAGGCCGTGGCACCGCTTGCCCGAGGCTCCGCACGATCTCGTCCGCGTCGCCGCTCGGCACACACTGCACGCCGAGCTCGCGCGCGAGCGCCGCCAGCTCGTCCGGCGCCGCCGCGATGCCCGTGAGCACGATCGGGAGCGCGCGTCCTCCCGGCGCCCAGCGCAGCGACTCGATCGTCGCCGCACCGTCACGCCCGCGCAGATCGAGATCCACGACCACCGCGTCGGTCGGCTCCTGCACGAAACGATCGAGCGCGCGCTCACCGCCCTCGATCACTTCGGTCGCCCAGCCGTCTGCGCCGAGGCGCTCCGCGACACGTTCCGCCCACGCCGGCGAGGCGTGCACCACGAGCACCGATCTCACGACGACCGCTCCGTTCGCCCCGTGCGAGCGTCGAGCTCCTCCCGTTCCGAAACCACGCGCTCCGAAGCCGTGCGCTCCGGAGCCGGCGCTCGCTCCGACGGCGTACGGCGCGACCACGGCGCGTCGACCCCGACCACGCCCACGCAGCGCTCGAAGCACGCGCGCACTTCCTCCGCCCGTCGCTCCCACGCCGCGCGGAGCGACTCCGACGCCGAGCGTCCGTCACGCTCGCGAATGCCGAGCGAGCGCGCGACCGCCGCCGCGCGCGGGCCACCGAACGCGAGCGTCCCGTCCCCGCTCGCGTCGAGCAGCGCGACCGCCTGCTCGACCCCACGGAAGAACCGATACCCGTCGCGCCAAGCCTCCGTCACGTCGCTCCCCACGTGCGGGGTGAGCGCGTCGAGGGCGTCGAGCGTGTGTCGACGATGCACGCGGGGGTCGTCTCCATGGCGCAACTGCAGCCACTGCGTCGCGAGCTCGACGTCCACGAGCCCACCGAAACCGAGCTTCGGATGGTATCGATGCAGCTTCTCCCCAGCAAGCTCGCGCTGCATGCGTGCGCGCAGCTCGACGAGGCGCGTCGGATCCGGCGCCCCCCCCGCGTACGCCGTGCGATCGAGCAGCGCCTCGATCTCGTCCACGAAGCTCGGCGCGTCGCACGCGACCACCCGCGCACGCACCAGCGCCTGCCGCTCCCAGCCCTCCGCCGCGGTCGCGTGATAACGCTCGAAGGCCGCGCGCGAGACGACGAGCAACCCGTGCGACCCGCTCGGTCGCAGCCGCGTGTCGATCTCGTAGCCGGGCCCCTCCGCGTCGAGCTGCGAGAGCAGCCGCAGCGTGCGCTGCGCGATCCGCGAGAAATGCTCGACGTGGCTGCGCCCGCGCGAGGTCTCCCCGTCCTCGCCGTACACGAAGACCAGATCGAGATCCGACGTGAAGCCGAGCTCGCCGCCGCCGAGCTTGCCCATGCCGACCACCGCCATCGCGCTCTGCGCTTGGCCGAAGCGCGCTTCCGTCTCGCGCGACGCGAAGCGGAACGCGCGGTCGACCTGCGTGCTCGCGAGCGCGGAGAGTCGGCGCTGCACGTCGCGCGGTCCGAGCTCCCCACCCACGAACGCGAGCCCGACCCGCACGAGCTGCTCACGCCGAACGCGACGAAGCAACGACACGAAGGCTTCGAGATCGTCGAGCTCCGCGGGCAACACGTCGTGCGCGGCCACGATCTCGGCGTCGGTCGGCACGCTCGCGCCCGAGAAGACCTCACCGAGGCTCTCGGGGTGGCTCACGAGCAGCTCCGCGAGCATCGAGGAGCGCCCGAAGAGTCCCACGACGCGCCGCGCGAGCCGCGGCTCCGACTCGAGCATCGCGTCGTAACCCGGGCCGCCTCGCAAGAAGAGATCGGTGAGGAAGCGGAGCGCGAGCAGCGGATCGGGCGCGAGCCGAACCTCCGAGAGCAAGCTCGCCGCGAACCCCGGCCGCCGCGCGCGACCGAGCGCTCCGAACGGCGACTCTGGCTCCCGCACCAGCCGCTGCACGTGCGCGACCGCCTCATCCGGATCCGCGACCTGCAGCACGTCCGCCACGCGTTCCGCGAGCTCGTCCGGCGAGGCTTCCGTCGCGTGCTCGAGCAAGCTCGCGTAGCGGTTCTCACCCCGCGAGCCTTCGTCGACGAGCGAGTCGAAGAGCTTCGCCACGATCCGCCGCTCGCGCGCGAGCGCGTCGTCGAACGCCTTCTCGCTCGCGAAACCGAGCGAGCGCGCGAGCTCGTCGCGCGACGCAGGAAGCGCGTGCGTCTGGTAACCCGCGACCATGTGGATCCGGTGCTCGACCCGCCGCAGGAGCGCCCACGCGTTCTCCAGCGCGTCCGCGTCGCCGTGCGAGACGTACCCGAGCGTGCGCAGACGCCGCAGGGCCTCGATGGTGCTCGACACGCGCAACGCGGGATGCCGACCGCCCCACACGAGCTGTAGCGTCTGAACGAAGAACTCCGCCTCGCGGATGCCTCCGCGCCCGAGCTTCACGTCGTCGTCGCCCGCGTGGTGCTCACGCCGCGAGCGCTCCACCATCGCGCGCATCTCCTGCGCGATCGACGGATCGACGGAGCGTCGCCACACGAAGGGACGCAGCGCCTCCAGCACCCGCTCGCCGAACTCGCGATCCCCCGCCACCGGCCGCGCCCGCAAGAGCGCCGCGCGCTCCCAAGGTCGCCCGAAGCTCTCGTAGTAGCGCTCCGCGCTCGCGAGCGAGTTCGCGAGCGGGCCCTGACTTCCCTCCGGACGAAGCCGCAGGTCGACCCGGAACACGAAGCCGTCCTCGGTCACGTCGGCGAGCGCACGGCTCGTGCGGCGCACCACGCGCGTGAAGAGCTCGTGCACCGACAGCTCGCTCGGACGCGCGCCCTCCGCCGCACGCACCGCCGCCTCGTCGGTCTCGTAGAAGAAGATGAGATCGACGTCGCTCCCGAGGTTGAGCTCACCGCCTCCGAGCTTGCCCATCCCCAGCGCGACCAGCGGCACCGGCGTGCCCGCCTCGTCGACCGCGAACCCGTGCTTCTCCTCCGCGCTTCGTCGGCACGCGCGGAGCGCCGCGTCGAGAGCGACCGAAGCCAGCGTCGCGAGCTCCCCCGCCGTGCGATCCACGTCCGCGAGCCCGAGCACCTCGCGGAGCGCGATCCGCACCATCGCGCGATGTCGCGCCTTTCGCAGCGCACGCAGGAGCTCGGGGCCGTCCGGGAGCGCCGCGATCGGGGCGAAGCTCGCCGCCAGCGACGCCCCCTCGTCGTCCCGATCGAGCGGACGGCGGCGCACGTCGTCGAGCACCGTGGGATCCGCGAGCACCCACGCGAAGAGCGAAGGCGCATGGGCCCCGATCGCACCCGCGAGCTCCCGCGCCTCCCGGTCGGCGTGGGGGGCAACCTCGGCGAAAGCCGCGCGGGCACGGATCACGTCTCCCATGGCGGGCGCATCGTGCCACACCCGGTCGGTTCGAGGGTTCGAGCCTCGAACGCCGGATGTCCGTCGACCCAGGTCGCTCGGCGCAGGCGGCGCCAGGATGTCCGTCGACCCAGCTCGCTCGGCGCAGACGGCGCCAGCCCGGTTCGCCGCCCCGTCTCCCGTTCTCCGACCCCCGCTCCCCGAGCGCGTTCTCCGGGCCCATCGCCGTCACGTACGGGGAGCCTGGAACGGACGGCCCGATCCCTCGGTTGACGCGTTCGGGGCGTTGGAGTAAGCCACCGCCGCTTTGGGGTCGGGGTGTCTCGAAAGAGCGCGCCTGGCCCCGTTTTCGAGGAGAATTCGTGCTCGCGTCCTTGGTCCTATCGCTCACGACGTGGCAGCCCGAGGCGAGCGCCGGAGCCGGCGGCGCTGGCGCTGCCGGCGGCGCCCCTCCCGGTTGCGCGGGCGGCGGCATGCAGATCGGCATGCTCGTCGTCATGTTCGCCGTGTTCTATTTTCTGATCATCCGCCCGCAGCAGAAGCGGCAGCGTGAGCACGACGACATGCTCAAGGCCCTGCACAAGGGTCAGGTCGTCCGCACCAGCGGCGGCATCCGCGGCGAGATCGTCGAGATCGACGATCGCGAAGTGACCCTGCGCATCGCCGAGAAGATCAAGATCAACGTCCTTCGCTCCCACATCGCCGGCCCCGAGGGGACCGCGATGGCGACGGCGGAGCCGAAGAAGGACTGAGTCGCAAACCGAGTCAGAACATGCGGCTCGTCTCGTGACGGGTCGCGAGCACGAGTCGTAAGAGAGAGCGCGAAGATTTCGGCTCGAGGATTGAGACGCCCTGCGCGTCGAGGCCATCGATGGATCGTTCCTGGTATTTCCGTCTACTCCTGATCCTCTCCGCCGTCGTGGCGGCGTGGCTCTTCCTCTGGCCCAGCCTCGATCAAGCAGGCTGGGTCTCCGCTCCCGACTGGGTGAAAGCGCGCTTCGAGCGTCGCATCAGCCCGGGTCTCGACATCCGTGGCGGTCTGCGCCTGATGTACGAGGTCGAGGTCGACGAGTACATCCGCGACCGGCGCGACCGCTACTCCGAACAGATGGTGCGCGAGCTCGGCGCCCTCCTCGGCGTGGTCGACGAGGACGAGATGGACTCGATCACCCGCGAGCAGCTCGAGACGGTCGGCGAGCGTGTGACCGTCCAGCGGGTCGGTCGTCGCGCCATCCGCGTCGTCTTCACGAGCGCGGACGACAAGAGCCGCTTCGACACCGAGTGGCTCGAGCGCAAGTTCCCCGATCTGCGCCTCTCGGGCGACGACGGGCTGCAGCTCGATCTGACGATGCGCGAGGACCGCATCGCCGAGCTGACGACCACCGCCGTCGAACAAGCCAAGCTCACCGTCTCGAACCGCATCGACGGCCTCGGCCTCCGCGAGGCGACCGTCATCGGTCGTGAGTCGGACTTGATCGTCGAGATCCCCGGCGCCGACCAGGCCGCGTTCGACCGCATCCGCGAGATCATCGCGACCACCGCGCGCCTCGAGTTCAAGGTGCTCGACGAGGAGGGCACCACCTTCCTCCGCGACCTCGATCGCTCCACGCTCCCCGAGGGCGTGACGGTCGAGGCGGAGTCGGCCCCCGCCGGCGAGACGCGCCCGAGCGTGAGCTCGTACTTCCTCCTCGCACGCGCTCCGAAGTGCGCGGAGCGCGACGCGGAGTGCAAGACCGCGCGTGAGCGCCTCGAGGAGCACCTCGCGACCCTGACCATTCCCGACGACCACCAGCTCGTCGTCAACGAGCTCACCGTCAGCGAGCTCTCGGACCTCGGCCGCGAAGAAGAGGCGTGGCGCACGTTCTACGTCTTCCGCACCACCAACGTGACCGGTGAGGACGTCGAGGACGCGTTCACGAGCTTCGACCCGCAGGAAGGCAATCGCCCGGTCGTCTCGCTGCAGTTCAACGCGACGGGCGCCTCGAAGTTCGAGGAGATGACCGGCCGCAACGTGAAGCGCCGCATGGCGATCGTGCTCGACGGCAAGGCCGAGTCGGCGCCGGTCATCCAGGCGCGCATCGGCGGTGGCCGCGCGCAGATCACGCTCGGCACCGGCGACTACAACCGCCTGATGGACGAGGCCAACGCGCTCGTGGTCGTGCTCCGCGCCGGCGCTCTGCCCGCGCCGCTCCGCCCGGCGAACGAGCAGCTCATCGGCCCGACCCTCGGTCGCGACTCGGTCGAGAAGGGCGTCACGGGCGCGCTCGTCGGCGTCGGCCTCGTGCTCCTCTTCATGCTCGTCTACTACCAGGTCGCGGGCCTCGTCGCGAACCTCATGGTGATCCTCAACGTGCTCTTCATGCTCGCCATCATGGCGGCCTTCGAAGCCACGCTGACCCTACCCGGCATCGCCGCGATGGCGCTCACCGTCGGTATGGCGGTCGACGCCAACGTGCTGATCATCGAGCGCATGCGCGAAGAGCTGCGGGCCGGGAAGTCTCCACGCTCCGCGGTGGATCAAGGTTTCGCCCGCGCGTTCTCGTCGGTCATCGACGGTCAGCTCACGACCCTCATCGCCGGCATCGTCCTCTTCCAGTACGGCAGCGGTCCCATCAAGGGCTTCGCGGTCATGCTGATGATCGGCATCGTCACCTCGCTCTTCACGGGCGTGTTCTGCTCGAAGGTGGCGATGGATTGGCTCGTTCGCGGCGCCCGCGTCAAGCGTTTGAAGGTCGGGTGAGGAAGTCATGGAATTCATCAAGCCCGGTACCTACATCGACTTCATGCGCCTGGCGCGCCCGGTGATCCTCACGTCGATCACCCTGGTCTGCCTCAGCCTCGCGTCGCTCTTCTTCCCCGGACCGAACTTCGGCATCGACTTCGCGGGCGGCACCGAGATCCAGCTCGCGTTCCAAGGCGACGTCGACACCGCGGAGCTCCGCGGCATCCTCGACGAGATCGGCCACTCCGGCGCGGACGTCGTGCGCGTCGAAGGCCAAGAGAACGAGTTCATGATCCGCGTCCGCGAGGTCTCGTCGCTCAGCGAAGAGCAGACCGAGCGCCTCGAAGCCGCGGTCGGCACCTCGGTCGGCGCGGACGTCCTCCGTGAGCTCCGCGTCTCCCCCGGTGGCGACAAGCTCACGTTGCGCCTCGCCCGCGAGATCGATCAGACCGCGCTCCGCGAGGCGATCGAAGGCGCCGGCGTGAGCGTGCGCGACGTCGCCCCCCTCGTCGGCTCCGACGACGTGCGCCTCGAGGTCTTCCTCGTCGGCATCGCGGACGAGATCGTCCAAGAGCTCGGCGAGCGCCTCGGCGAGCGTGCTCCCGGTGCGCCGGAGCGCGTGGAGTGGGTCGGCCCGAAGGCGGGCGAGCAGCTCCGCGACGCGGCGGTGAAGTCGCTGCTCTTCGCGGTGGCCTTCATCATGGTCTACATCGCGTTCCGCTTCGATCTGCGCTTCGCGCCCGGCGCGATCTTCGCGATCTTCCACGACGCGGTCGTCACGATCGGCATCTACGTGCTCGTGCAGAAGGAGGTGAACCTGACCACGGTCGCGGCGATCCTCACGATCATCGGGTACTCGATCAACGACACCATCGTCGTCTACGACCGAATCCGCGAGAACATGGGTCGCTACAACGACAAGACGTTCCGCGAGATCATCAACCTGAGCACCAGCCAGACCCTCTCGCGTACGATCGTCACCTCGGGCACCACGCTCCTGTCGATCGTCGCGTTCTTCATCTGGGGCACGCCGGTCATCAAGGACATCAGCTTCGCCCTCTTCGTCGGCATCCTCATCGGCACGTACTCCTCGATCTACGTGGCCGCGCCGACCACCGAGTGGATGGACCGCCGCTTCTTCTCGAAGCCGGCGCGCACCGTCGTCCGCACGCCCGCGCGCGCCTGATCACGAAACGCGCTTTCGTACGAAGAGCCACGGTGTCCCCGTGGCTCTTCGTCGTTCCGTCGCGCCGTTCTTGTGCCCGAGTCGGCGGGGTCAGCCGCCGACTTCCGTCGCGTGTCCTCGGTTCAATCCGAGATCATCTGCTCGATCAACGCCCGGTCTGGCGCGTTCGGCGCGAGCTCCAAGTACCGACGGTAGGCCCGCCGTGCGCTCGCCACGTCGCCCGCCCGCATCCACGCGCGCCCGAGCTGCTTGTGCACCTCGGGATCGTTCGGTCGGAGCCGCGCGACCTCCTCGAAGCGCGCGATCGCCCCCCGCACGTCGTTCGCGAGAAAGAGCCTCCGCCCTTCCTCGAACGTCGCCCGCGCGTCGCTGGCGTTCGTCGTGGTCGCCGTGCTCGTTCCCGTCGTGCCCGGCGTTGCGGAGCCGCTCCGCCGACGGCCTGCGTCCCGGGGGGTCGACTCGGTGCTCGTCCCTCCAGCGTCGATCGTCGCGTCGCCCGCGTCGGCCGCGACGCCTGCATCGGTCACGAAGCTCGCGTCGACGCCCGCTCCACCGTCGCCCGCCGAGGGCCCGAGGAGCGCGACCGAGGTTCCCCCGTCGCGCGCCTCTGCCGCCTCCGGATCGCGCACCGCGCCACCCCGATTCGTGGTCGCGGGCTCACGCGTCACCGCCCACGCCACCGCGCCGAGCACGAAGCCTCCCGCCACCGCCGCGTGCCAAGGCCTCCACTTCGAAGGCCGCTTCGGACGCGTCGGGTCCTCGGTGAAGCTGCCGAGCGGACGATCCGCGAGCGGCCCGAGCGCGCTCACCGCCTCCTCGAGCGCCTGCCGCATCTCCGCCGCGTTCGCGAAGCGTTCGTCGCGGTTCTTTCGCAGCGCGCGCAGACACACCCGCTCGAGCGCGTAAGGCACGTGGCGATTCGGCGCGCGCTGCGACGGAGGCTCGACCGGACGCGTGAGGTGCTCGGTGATCGTCGCGAGCGCAGACGCCCCTTTGAAGGGCACCTCGCCGGCCAACAACAGATAGAGCAGCCCACCCACCGCGTAGAGATCCGCCCGCGCGTCGAGCGCCTCTCCGCGCGCTTGCTCGGGCGCCATGTACTCCGGCGTGCCGCACACGAAGCCCGTCACCGTAATCGCCGATCCCTCGTGCTCCACGAGCTTCGCGAGCCCGAAGTCGCACACCTTCGGGTGCTCGCGCCCCTGGTGATCGGTGACCACCAAGATGTTCTCGGGCTTGAGATCGCGGTGCACGATCCCCGCGTCGTGCGCCTCTTCGAGCGCCGCGAGCACGCCCCCGACGAGCTCCCCGATCCGTCGTGGCGTGAAGGGCCCCTCCTCCATCGCGAGCTCGAGCAAGTCGGGCCCGTCGAGCAGCTCCATCACGAGGTAGAGCAGCTTGCCGTCGTCCTCGCGCCCGAAGTCGAACACCCGCAGCGTGTTCGGGTGGGTGAGCCGGCTCGCGGTGCGCGCCTCGCGGTGAAACCGCTTGGCGACCTTCGGGTCGGCCGCCACGTGGTCGTGCAGCACCTTCACCGCCACCTCGGCGTCGAGCTCGAGCTGATGCGCCGCGTAGACGCAGCCCATCGAGCCTTCGCCGAGGATCGAGTCGAGCCGGAGCTTCCCGCCGAGCACCCGGCCGAGGCGCGGATCGGGCGCGCCTTCGTCCTCGATCGCGAGCGGCTCACCGCAGGCGACGCAATGCTCCGCCTCGGGCAGGTTCTTCGCGCCGCACTCGGGACACTTCAAGGCGCGCGCAGCATACGTGCCCACCGCGCGGACCGCGAGCCGATCGGCCCGTACGGCAACGAGCCTCGCGTCGATCGCTCGCCGCGGGCCCCGCGATTGGCGCACACGAATCGCGCGCGCTACCACCGCGCGGCATATGGGCGAGCAGAAGTCGGGTGCGAAGACGCCGAGCGAGGCGTCGCGAACGAAGGCCGAAGCCGAGGGCGACGTCGACGTCGACAACGAGCCCTATCCGCGTCTGGCGATGCGGGGCGCCATCGGCGGCACGCTGATGGGTCTCGCCAACCTCGTACCGGGCATCAGCGGCGGCACGATGCTCCTCGCGTCCGGCGTGTATCCACGCTTCATCCAAGCGATCGCGGAGCTCACGCGCCTCCGCTTCCGCAAGCGCTCGATCTTCACGCTCGCCGTGATCCTCACGTGCGTCGCGATCGCGATCGTCTCGCTCTCCGGCCCCGTGAAGAACCTCGTGGTGAGCCACCGCTGGGTCATGTACTCGCTCTTCATCGGGCTCACGCTCGGCGGCCTCCCGGTCGTCTGGAAGGTCGCCAAACCCGCCACCACGCAGACGTGGATCGGCGCTCTCTGCGGCTTCGTCCCGATGGCGGTGCTCGCGTACTTCCAGATGAAGGGCGCGGACGGCGGCGACGGCAGCGCGAGCTTCTTCTACCTCTTCCTCGCGGGCGTGATCGGCGCGAGCGCGATGGTGCTCCCCGGGATCAGCGGCGGCTACATGCTGCTCGTGATGGGCGTCTACGTGACGATCCTCGGCGCGATCGATCAGTGCAAAGAAGCCGTGAAAGCCAAGGACTTCGACGCGTTGATGGGACCCTTCGTCGACGTCGTGCTCCCCGTCGGCCTCGGCGTGGCGGTCGGCATCCTCGCCGTCAGCAACGTGCTGAAGATCCTCCTCGAGAAGTTCGAGAAGCCCACCCTCGGTTTCTTGCTCGGCCTCCTCGGGGGATCCGTGTTCGGTCTCTGGCCCTTCCAGGTCGGAGTCGCCCCCGAGCTCGGCTCGCGCTTCAAGGGCCGCGTCGTGACCGAGGAGCTCCTCGCCGATCTCACGCCGGACAAGTACCCGACGGAGCTCTTCACCCCGAGCGTCGTCCAGATCCTCGGCGCGCTCGGCCTCGTCGTGGTCGGCTTCGTCCTCACCTCGCTCGTCGCGAAGCTCGGCGACGGCAAAGACGAAGCGAAACGCAAAGCGACGGCCGCCGTCGCCTGAGCTCGCTCCTGGGGCTTCGCTCGCACGATCGACACCGGTCCGCGGGGTCAGCCGCGGACGATCGACACCGGTCCGCGGGGTCAGCCGCGGACGATCGACACCGGTCCGCGGG
>ERZ761607.4635-NODE-4635-length-11965-cov-8.910327_pt1 | contig 11965 bp, 10 predicted proteins | sample MGYA00511164_ERZ761607 | MGnify/ENA primary metagenome ERZ761607 (study PRJEB28899, sample SAMN02445080) | bioreactor sludge metagenome | biome: EBPR sludge | place: Australia: Brisbane, Thorneside Wastewater Treatment Plant | collected 2011-06-22 ...
ATACAATTCTCAATTTTATTTAATTCATTAATTCCTTAATTTATCTCTGAATCCTTAAGGTAATCAACCAAAAACAAATGGAAACTAAATTGAAAAAAAAATTTAATCTTAAAAAATTTATTTTATACTTTTTAGCGGTGATAATTTTTTTAGTTGCCGTAACTTACATTGCTTTTCAAGTTAGTCCTTACCCGGGGGCATTACTTATCAGAATGGAATTCAAAAAGAATGGTGAAAAGATGAATGAAGACCTTGCAGGATTAGTCCCTCCCGGTATTAAATCAATAACTAACTTACAATACTCAGATAATATGCAATCCGATGATACTTTTCTTGATATATATTTCCCTGCTGAGATAGATAATACTTCTAAACTTCTCCCTACAATAGTTTGGATTCACGGTGGTGCCTGGATTGCAGGGGATAAAAGTGAACTTTCTAATTACAGTAAAATACTTTCATCAAACGGATACACAATTATTCAGTTAAATTATTCTCTCGCTCCGGGTTCTCATTATCCTGTTCCTGTAAAACAAACAAACGAAGCATTAAAATTTATAATCGATAATCACAAAGAGTTTCATATTGACACTTCAAAAATTTTATTGGCAGGTGATTCAGGAGGTGCTCAAATTGCTGCCCAACTTGCCACTATTATTACTTCTCCTGACTATTCAAAAATTATGAATATAACTCCTTATCTTAAACCTTCATCACTCAAAGGTGTTATTCTTTATTGTGGACCTTATAATATGCACGATGTAAATCTTGATGGGGCTTTTGGTGGTTTTTTGAAAACGGTATTATGGGCTTATAGCGGAACAAAAGATTTTCAGAGTAATAAATTTTTTTATACCGGCTCAGTGGTAGATTATGTTACTTCTTCATTTCCAACTGCTTATATCTCAGTAGGGAATGCTGATCCTTTGAAAAGTTATTCATTTGAACTTGCAGCAAAACTGCAATCTTTAGGAGTTAAAACTGATACTTTATTTTATCCTGAGAATTATCAACCTCCTTTACCTCATGAATATCAGTTTATACTTGATACTGATGCAGGTAAGTTAGCATTACAAAGATCAATAGCATTTATAAACTCAGTTACTAAAGATTCTATTTTAAAAAATGATTCTTTATCAGCAGAGTTACTAAAAATTAAATAAGTTTTTATTTTTTCTTTGGTATTGGTGAACCATGCGGGTCTTTTTCAGGATGACCTAATTCTTTATCAAGCTCTTCTACTAAATCTTCATTTAATAAATGCTCATATTTATGTGCATCTTCATGAATATTTTCTTCATCTACAATATTTTTCTCTGTAATATAAGTTTCCCATAACCTGTGTGAACGAATTAATTTAACAGCCATTTCTTTGCCTTTCTCTGTCAGTTCAATATGTCCGTTTGTTCTTACCACACAACCTTTTTTAATTAACTCTGTTAAAATTCCATTAACTTTAACTGATGAAATTCCCGTCTCCGCAACCAAAATATTTTTTAATTCATTCGCACTTTTTATTTCTCCGAATTTATATACAAGTCTTACCACATCTTCGGATGAATTAATTTTCTGAGTTCGTAAACGTTTCAGATATTTCATTACAATTCCTTCTTTTGGAGAAAATAAAAATGCTAATGCGAAAAAGAAAACTGCAACCAACACAATACTAGCTCCGGATGTCCAGTTGAAATAATATGAAAAATATAATCCCGCTATTGCCGAAATAACTCCGGTTAGAGATGATATAATTAATAAATTTTTAAGTTTGTCAGTCAAAAGAAATGCTGTCGCAGGCGGTGTAATCAACATTGCAATAATCAAAATTACTCCTACTGATTGCAATCCTGAAACTATAGACATTGATAAAAGTGTCATTAGAAAATAATGAACTGCACCGGTTGAAATACCGATAATCTTTGCCATAACCGGATCAAATGAAGTAACGAGTAATTGTTTGTAAAATAATATTACGGATAAAATAATTAACAGAGTTATAATTCCTGAAAGTATAATATCCCCGTTTGATACTCCCAAAACATCTCCAAATAAATATGAAGATAAATCTATATGAACCTGTTTAAGTTGTGAGACAAGTAATATACCTAGAGCAAATGCTCCCGTAAATATTATACCGATTGAAGTATCTTCTTTAATTTTTGAATTTCTCTGAACAAAACTTATTAATACAGATGACACTACTCCGGCTATCAACGCACCAATGAATAAAGCAATTTCACTTTTCCCGGATACTATAAATGCGATTACAACACCCGGTAATACCGAGTGAGCAAGTGCATCTCCGATAAGCGACATCCTTCTAAGCATTATGTAAGTTCCAATAAGTCCGCAACTTACTCCGATTGCTATTGAAGCAATTAATGCACGTTGAATGAATTCGTATTTTAGTGGTTCTGTAAAAATTTCTATCATAATAACTGATTCGCTTTTTGTAATATTGTCAATTGACCTCCGTATGTCTTCTCAATGTTTTCTTTTGTAAAAACTTTTTCTGTGTTGCCGTATGCTATCAACGTTTGATTTATCAAAATTACTTCATCAAAATATTCTTTTATTCTGCTTAAATCATGATGAACAATAAGAATAGTTTTTCCTGATTCCTTTAATTCTTTTATAATTTCAAAAATTGACTTTTCAGTTTTTGCATCAACACCGACAAACGGTTCATCCATAAAATAAATTTCACTTTCCTGAGCAAGTGCTCTCGCAAGAAAAATTCTCTGTTGTTGACCGCCTGATAAATTTCTGATCTGTGTATCTTTATATTTTAACATCTCCACTTTTTCAAGTGCATCAATTACAATTTTTTTATCTTTTTGAGTCGGATGACCGAATAAACTTAAATAAGGATATCTGCCCATTACAACTACATCATATACATTAATAGGGAAGTCCCAATCGAATTGTTCTTTCTGAGGGATGTAAGAAATTTTTTTCAACACTTGATTTACATTTTCTCCGAATACTTTCACTTCACCTGTATCAACAGGTAAAAATCCAAGAATACCTTTTATCAGTGTTGATTTGCCTGCTCCGTTGGGTCCTATTATTCCAATGATTCTTCCGTTTTGGATGTTCAGGTTAATACCTTTTATTGCAGGTTTCCTGTTATAAGTAACGGTTAAATTTTTTACTTTTATTACGTCCATATTAGTTTGGTATTCTGTAACTTACACCTGCTCCGACAAAAAATTCATTTGTGTTTTTGTTAATTCTTGTGCCACCATAAACATCAAACTGCAAATTATTTTTTGCTAAAAATGAAAGTCCTCCGTCTATATAACTGACAGGAACATTATTTAATTGAATGTTTCGCTGTCCGAAATTTTCAACAAACACTCCTACATTTTTACTAATGTCTGCACCTAATGAAATTGTGTATAATAAATTTGCACTTCCGTCTTCACCTTCACCTTCCGCTCCTAAATTATATGTTAAGGATAATCTGTCGGAAAGTTCATTTTCAAAACAAAAAACAATTGAAGGTATTATACTCTTGGAAGTTTTTGAAACTAATAATGGAAATCCGCCCTCAACAATAACAGCAGATTCAGGAATCCAACCTTTTGCTTCTCCGATTTTAAATTTTGCTCCGATTGTTAAATTCTGAAAATCACCTGAATTTGAGTTTATATCAGGACTTTTTGAGTATTCAACTTTGTTTGTAATATATTCTATCCCGGCTCTTAATTCAGTAATATCATTTAGCCCATATCTAAGTAATAATGTAGGTGTTTTTATATTGATGTCACTTCTTTCTTGAGTACTGTTTAAAAGATATTCAACCGTTTCTTTGTTTCTGCTATATTCAAATCCACCTTCGATTTGTAATTTGTAAACGGGAATTGTAAATGCTGACTCAGTTGCATCAGGTCTGTCTGTTATTATCTCAGTAACTGTCTGAGATTTTAATGTGTTTAAAGCGAGTAAACAAAAAATAAGTAATTTAATTTTTTTCATATTTGTTTTTTTTATTTGTTAAATTTTTATTTTGTGTTATAAATTTAATTATTTTGGCATTCTGAAAGTTAAACCTGCTCCTGCAAAATATTCATTAAACTCTTTATTTAATTTTTTTCCGCCGGATATATCTAATAACAAATTGTTTTTAATTAAATAAGAAAATCCACCTTTCAAATAATTTGATGTCTCACCGCTATTTAAAAAATTCGTCCCAAAAAATTCTGCAAACATTTCAAATTCATTAAAAATATTTCCATACAATGAAAATGAATAAAAAGCATTACTCTCACCATCCTTTATAATATTAACTCCTCCGTTATAACCAATTAAAAAATTTTTAGATAAATTATTTGAAAAATAAATTGCTAATTTTGGATTTATTAAATTAATTCTCTTCTCTGAATCAAAACTTGGAATTACATTTTCAACTATCAAAGCAATTTGAGGTATGAAATTTTTCTCCCGTTGAATATTAAACTTTGCTCCCAAACTAAAATTCTCAAAATCTCTTTCATCAGAATCCCATTTATAACCGCTATTCATTTCAGTTATTTGAGAATTTATAACTTTAAATTCCCCACCTGTTCTTAATTCGATAAAATCTGAAACTCCATAACGGATTAAGAATGCGGGCACACTAATCTTTCTGTCTGTTTTAATAAAGTAAGGATCACCGGCAACTATGTCGGGTTTATTTTCACTTTCAATATTTTCGAATGTAAAACCTAACTCAATTTGTAAATTTTTTTCCGGAATTGTGAATGCGGATTTTGAACTGTAACTTCTGTCAATTGCAATTTTATTAATGCTTTGCGGATAAATTACTTTTGTAAATAAAAAACATAACACAAGAAAAAATAATTTTTTCATGGTTTCTATTTTAAGGCGTTTATAATTGTATTAACATTATATTCCACTGCCCCAATATAAGTTCCTGTTTCTGTTCCCGGATCTCCTAATGAATCTGAGTATAATGTTCCTCCGACTTTCGCACCTGTTTCTGACGAAATCTGTTCTAATAATTTAGGATTTACACTTGTTTCAATAAATACACTTTTCAATCCTTTTGATTTTATATAATCTATTAAATTTTTTACATCTTCAGTCTGAACTTTTGCTTCTGTTGAAATTCCCTGCAAACCTCTCACTTCAAATCCATATGCTTTTCCGAAATACCTGAAAGCATCATGTGACGTAATCAAAACTCTTTGCGATTCAGGAATTTGTTTTACACCTTCCAATATATCAGTATGTAATTTATCTAACTCTTTTACATAACTGTTATAATTGTTCATATAAAATTCTTTATTCACAGGGTCTGCTAATACAAAAGCTTCCATTATATTCTTTGAATATGTTTTTACATAATCAACGTTAAACCATAAATGCGGATCAGGATCTCCATACCCCTGTTCATCTGTAATAGCAGTCAATCCGTCTGTAACAGTTATAACTTTTTTGTTTCCTCCGGCATTTCTCACCATCTCTTCTATCCAGTGTTCAAGTCCAAACCCGTTAATGAAAACTAAATCGCTTTCACTGACTTTTTTAGGATCTCCGGGTTTTGGTTTATAAGTATGCGGATCAGTTCCGACTTCACAAATTACAGAACTTTCTATTTTATCTTTACCAATCTGTTTTACTAAATCATCAATTATAGTAATTGTTGATATAACTCTTATTCTTCCTCGTCTTTCCTGTTCCTTTTCTTTATTACCGTTTCCGCATGAAAAACTTAATAATGCAATTATTAAAACTGTTGTTATATATAATTTAAATTTGTTCATATTTTTATTACGAAAATGTTTGCAGATAATTTTTCACTCAAAAATATTTTATCCTTTTTATTTTGTATTTGAATCGAATTATCAAAATTTATCTTATCAATAATTTTTATTTCATCTTTCAGATTAATATTCATCTTTGTCAGGTATTCCAAAACTTCTGAACTTTCATCGGAAACTTTAATTATCATAGCAACATCTCCCGGTTTCAATTCTGTCAACTTAACACTTTTGTCTTTCTCTATATGTCCGTTTCTGTCAGGAATAGGGTAACCATGAGGATCAGTTTTTGGGAATTTTAAAAATTCTTCAAGTTTCTCTATTAACTCATCGCTCGATGAATGTTCAAGTATCTCCGCTTCAGTGTGAACTTTATCCCACGGATATTTCAAATATTCAACTAAGAATACTTCCCAAATTCTGTGTTTCCTAATGAGATTTAATGCTATCTCATCTCCTTTTTTTGTCAATTCAAAATCTTTATAAGGTAAATATTTTACTAAACCAGTTTTAGATAATTTTGAAATCATCTCGCTGACAGATGCCGATGAAATCCCCATCTTTTCAGCCAAATCAGATGTAGTAACTTTACCTCTTGAATTTTTTAAACTGTAAATATTCTTTAAATAATCTTCTATGTTGGTATTGCTTCGCATTAGGTAAAATTAAATAATAACAATACAATTATCAACAATAAAATTAGGTATGCCTAATATAATATTATGGGTATATTAATTTATATCTTATTTTTTATACTTTTTGTGTATTTTTGTAACTCAATTCATTATCAATTCGTATTTATAATCAAATTAAATTTATGATTCTTATGAAAAACAAATCTATTTCGTCTTTATTATTTTTATTAATTTTAACTTTAATCTTTCAAATGCAAAATACTGCAATTGCTCAAACAAAAGAAATTCCTCTAAAAGATTTTTTCCGTAATCCGGATAAATCAGGGTATCAGATTTCACCGGATGGTAAATATCTCTCATTTCTTGCTCCTTATCAGAATAGAATGAATGTTCACATTCAGAATCTTGAAACTAATGAAGTAACACGTATTACTGAATCTCTCAATCGTGATATATATTTCTATTTCTGGAAAGGAAACGACAGAATAATTTACATTCAGGATAAAGGCGGTGATGAAAATTTTCAGTTGTTCGGTGTTAATACTGACGGGAAAAACCCTGTAAGTCTTACTCCGTTTGACAGTGTGCAAGTGAGAATAACAGATGACTTACCGGAACTTGAGGAGTTTATGATTATTGAAATGAATAAACGTAATAAACAATTGTTTGATGTTTATAGAATAAATGTTAATACCGGTGAACTTACTTTAATTGCAGAAAACCCGGGAAATATCAGCGGGTGGATGACTGATCATGATGGTAAACTTAGAGTAGCAACTACAACCGATGGTGTTAATACAAGTTTATTATACAGAGAAACCGAAGCAGATGAATTTAAACCTGTCTTAACAACTAACTTTAAAGAAAATCTTTATCCTCTGTTTTTTACATTTGATAACAAAAATATTTATGCAACTTCAAATCTTGGAAGAGATAAAAGTGCGATTGTAAAATATGACATTAAAAATGCTAAAGAACTTGAACTGCTTTATGAACATCCTGAGGTTGATGTAACATCTCTTAACTATTCAAGAAAAAGAAAAGTATTAACTTCAGTTCCATATACAACCTGGAAAAGATTTCTTCATTTCCTCGATGATAGAACAAAAGGAATTTATGATGAACTTAATAAACAACTTGGAACAAAACTTGAAATTGTAATCACTGATGTAACTAAAAATGAAGATAAATATCTTGTCAGAACATATAGTGACAGATCCCTCGGTTCTTTCTATATTTTTGACTATGATTCTAAAAATTTAACCAAACTTGCCGATGTAAGTCCATGGTTGAATGAAGAAGATCTTGCTGAAATGAAACCTATTAAATATACTTCACGAGACGGGTTAACAATTCACGGATATTTAACTTTACCAAAAGGTGTTGATCCTAAAAATCTTCCTGTTGTTGTAAATCCTCACGGTGGTCCTTGGTATCGTGATGTCTGGACTTTCAACCCTGAAGTTCAGTTCCTTGCTAACAGAGGTTTCGCAGTTCTGCAAATGAATTTCAGAGGTTCCACCGGATACGGAAGAGAATTCTGGGAAAAATCATTCAAACAATGGGGGCTCACTATGCAGAATGATATTTCTGACGGTGTTCTTTGGCTAATTGAAGAGGGAATTGCCGATCCTAAAAGAGTCGCTATCTATGGTGCATCTTACGGCGGATATGCTACTCTTGCAGGTTTAACTTTAACTCCTGAACTATATGCTGCCGGTGTTGATTATGTTGGTGTCTCTAATTTATTCACTTTTATGGAAACTATTCCTCCTTATTGGAAACCATTTCTTGAGATGATGTATGAAATGGTAGGAAATCCAAAAACTGACAGTGTTCAGTTCCGGGCTACATCCCCTGTATTTCATGTTGATAAAATTGTTGCCCCTCTTTTCATAGCACAAGGTGCAAATGATCCGAGAGTTGTAAAAGCGGAATCAGATCAAATGGTAGAAGCCCTCAAGAAAAGGGGAATTGATATTGATTATATGGTTAAAGATAACGAAGGACACGGTTTTTATAATGAAGAGAATAGATTTGATTTCTATGGAGAAATGGAAAAGTTTCTCAAAAAACATTTGAACAAAAGTAACTAAAAATTTGTTATACCAATAAGGCAGGTCATAAAACCTGCCTTATATTAAAATGCCTCTATCTCGAAGAATAATTTTTTTCTCGGTTGTTTTTGGACTTCTATTCATTTTCCAGTTTTTATGTTACAAAACATTTAAGAATTTCCTTAAACGAAAAAACCTCAATTCACCATTCTGGAAATTCATTTCAATTTTTCCATTTATATTTTTTAACATACCTTACCTTTATCTTATAATATTCAGAAATAATTTTACTGATATTCCTGACTGGCTATTTAATATTTATATAATGCCATTTTATATTTTCCAAGCGGCAATAGTGTTCATAGGTTTGTTTCTATTAGTTGGTAAAATAATAAAACTGCCTGTAACTCTTCCTGTTTATTTACTTTCAAAATTTTCATCTGTAAAAGAAAAAATTGATTCGTTTAAATCTAAAAAAGAGGTTGTAAAATTCGATGATTCCCGAAGAAAGTTTGTTACAGGTCTCACTATGGCTGTTTCAGGTTATGCTTTCATTAGTGCGGGAATTGGTGTCCTAAAAAAAAATGATTTTAAAATTACTGATATTGATATAAAAATTGATAATTTACCTGAAGAATTTAAAGGGAAAATTATAACGTTAATAACTGATATTCACAGCGGTCCTTATATGTCAAAAGAATTGATGAGTGATTATGTTCAGGTTTTAAATGATTTAAATTCTGATTACCTTGTTATTGCAGGCGATATAACAAATACAACAAGAAATGAAATTACTCCTTTTGCAGATGCTTTTAAAAACATAAAAGTTAATTCAGGTGTATTTGCAACATTAGGTAATCATGATTATTTTTCAGATCCGGAATATATTGCTGAATATATAAAAGGTGATACTCCTATAACTCTTTTAAGAAATGAATCACTTTTATTAACTCAAAACGGTAAATCAATTCTTCTCTCAGGAATGGAAGATGTCCGAGAAAGTAATGTTCAGTTCACTCCTAACCTTGAAGCCTATTATCAAAAAACTTTGGATTCAGAAAAACAAATTCTTTCAGCAAATAATATTACTGAAGGCTCTATTCCAAAAATATTGATATACCATAAACCTTATTTCATAGATAGAATGTCGCAGAATAATTATGATTTGGTTTTGACAGGTCATACTCACGGTGGACAGGTTGTATTATTTAATTATAAAGATGTAAATATCTCACTTGCGGCTACTGTTAGTCCATATATAAGTGGACTTTACAAAGTTAATAAAACTAATTTATATGTATCAAGAGGTTTAGGCTCTGTCGGTTTACCTTTAAGATTAAATTGCCCTCCTGATATCGCAAGGTTCAGACTTATTTAATCAATACCATTCTTTTGGTTTCGGAATATTTAGCACCAAACGCATTATCTGAATTCAAAGTTAATCTGTAGAAATAAACTCCACTTGCATTTTTTCCTCCATCCCATTTATACTCATAAATACCCGGATTAATTTCCATATTTACAAGAGTAGAAATCTCACGTCCGGTAACATCATAAATTTTTAATTCAACAAATGATTTTCCGTTTAATTCAAATTTTATTTTTGTTTCAGGATTAAATGGATTAGGATAATTCTGATGTAATTTGAAATTTTGAGGAATCTCTGAAGAGATTTGTTGAATATTTACAATTCCCTGAAGTCCTATCGCAAAGGTTTTCCATTGTGTTGAACTCGTTGGTACATAAGAAATTGTTGTAGGTGTTGATGTTGATAACGAAGTCCCCCCTTTTCTGAAAACTGAATAAGGATATGTTAAACCACCGTCGTTTGAAACTAAAACTATCAAACTGTCAATTGTATTAGCGAGATATTGAGCATAACTGTAATCAAATCTTATAGTATCAGTATTTCGTAATCCATATAAAAAATCAGAAAACAAAGTATCAGATTGTCCCTCTAGACTGTAAGTATAAAAAGGAAATCTTACACATCTGTTTCCGCTGAATTGAATTCCGTTTGCTCCGGTATATCTTTCAAAACTTACTAATGCATCAGGATTAACAACTTTCCAACCGGGTGGTGGAAATCCTGCTTCAAAAACTTGTAAATTATAATTACTGTTATCAGTTGTTTCTCCGTAAGTTATATCAGGTTTGAAATTATTAACAGGTATTTCAATGTCTGTTTTTTTAACATCAATTTTGATTTCAGTTCTGTTCTTTAAATTAAGTGTAATAGGAATATTTTTTGATCTCGCTGCGTTTATTATTTCTTTATCAGTTTCATTTTGAATATATGCAATAGAATAAATTTTTGATGAATTCCAATCAGGTTGAATTTTATATCCGAAATAATAAGTCTCTTGTCCGGGATTTCCGGAAATTGGAATTCCCATAATACCTCCCGGTGCTAATCTGAAAAAATCAATAAATATACTGTCATACCAACCCGGTGCTTTTTGCTGATACTGTTTATATCTCTCGGCTACATTTAATTTTAATCTTAAATTTTCTGTTTCCGAAAATGCAAATAATTTATTTACAGTAACAATGGATAATACTGAATCTGCACTTATCAAAGAATCTTTAACTGATATTGATACTCTTGTTCCTTCTCTGATTCTGTTATTGAACGGTCTAATTAAATTTGAATCATTTGAATATGGAACAGATACGAGTGTCCTTCCGTCACTGATAGTTGAGGGAACCTGAAATGTATTGTAATATAATCTTATTGAATCAGACTGTATTTGAGTTGCTAAATAAATTGAATCATTTCCCGGTGGAGGTACACCTCTGTGATATTTTATAGCAACTAAACTGTCTCTGTATTCTTCGATAAATTCATTTAAGAATAAATTATTTTGAAATGCTGAAAAACTTGTTACGCTTGTGAACTCCTGATAAAACACGTTTCGTTTAAATGCCGGAACATACTTTGAATATTGCCAAAGAGTATCATTTACTCTATTCGAATCAAGTGCGTAATTTGACCAAACCTTAATCCAAAAATCTGTACCGGGAGGGATGGTTAATTGCTCAAATTCTAAATTGACAGTTTGTCCGGCTGAAACAGTTCCAGTAAGTACTGAATCCAAATATCCTAAGACCGGAACACTGAAATAAATAAATGTTGACGAATCACCTGAAACCGCAGATAATCCTATATTAGTTATATTAATATTTGGATTTATAGTATCTGTGTAATTAGATGGCAGATAAGTAATTCCGGATTTAATATTATTTATTGAAGTAACTGCTAAATCATACGATGGTCTTGTGCCTGCTGTTAAATTATCTATATAAAGATTATTTCCAAAATCATTATAAGTTACGAACGCAAGTTTTACTAAATTTGAATTTTGTTTAGAATTATCTTCACTTTTTAAATTTGCAATATAAGTAACAGATAAAATAATTATGATAAAAATAATATTTCTAAAAATTTTGTTTATCATTTTAATTTAAGATTTAACGGGGTTATCAAAATTTTTAAAGAAAAGTCTGT
>ERZ761607.4637-NODE-4637-length-11960-cov-3.955985_pt1 | contig 11960 bp, 14 predicted proteins | sample MGYA00511164_ERZ761607 | MGnify/ENA primary metagenome ERZ761607 (study PRJEB28899, sample SAMN02445080) | bioreactor sludge metagenome | biome: EBPR sludge | place: Australia: Brisbane, Thorneside Wastewater Treatment Plant | collected 2011-06-22 ...
TGTTAGAGAATACCCTTACTTCACTTTCACTCTTACGCAGAACGAACAAGCCATAATTGGTCGCTGTCCGTTCCCATCCGTTGACCTTGGTGCGTGTAAATTCAAACCGGGTGGGAATGCCAATCGGATATTTTTCAAGCGAACCAAGATCGATGACGGAATCGTCCTCCGTTTTTTCAAGCGACGGCGAGAGAAGATAGAAAATGGAAGGAAGACCGATCCCGATGCCGATAATGGTTCCAACGAACCCGGCAACCGATTTGATGAAGTCACGACGGCTGATATCTGTTTTGTGTCCCATTTTCTTTTCCTGCTATTTCAATTCCCATTCAAAAATACGGGTGGGTGCATCCACTTCGGTGATGGTGAGGGTGAGCTTCCTCGCTCCCTCCAGGATGGACTTGCCATCCTGTGACGCCGGGAAGATCAATTTTCCTTCCACATGATGCCCACCACGAGGCGCGTCCCAGAGGGTTGAATTGATGCTAACTCCCGTATCAGTCGTGAGGGTTGCGTTTGCGGCAAGATCCATGCTCAGGTCAATCGAATGGGTGGTTAAGATTATATTGAATTCAAGGGATTCGCCAGTTTGGTCAAGGTTAAGGGGAGTGACTTCAAAGATGATCGCTCCCTGGTCATCCATGCGGGTGGCGGAGGTTGATTCGAGGGAAACGGATTCGGTCGAAACAGGATCAGCCTGCGGTTGGGAAAGAAGCGTGGGTGAAGCTGCAGAGCAGGCTGTGATAGCAAGTGTCAGAAGCAGAAGAATGGGGATGACGAGTTTTTTCATAGTGTCTCCAGAAGAACAGGTTGTAATTTTTGTCGTTCGCGATAAAGAATAACGAGCATGACTCCAATTCCGATCAAGTTCATAACGAGTCCCACCAGCATGAAGGGACGCTGGTACCGTGTGAGGAAACTGGCAGCAGCGCTCAAACCCAGAATGGGCAGGACATCGGTAACATGATGGATGCAGCAAGCCACCATCGCGGTGGCAGATGTGCCTCCACTCGCGCTGATCATCGAGCCGGCATGTGCTGTGGATGTAACCGGAATGAATAGGCGGAAGCGCAGGATGGAATAGAGCGCGGCTTGTACGCCGAAGCCGAGGATGATAGGGATGACATACCAGCGGTCACGGATGAATTGAGAAGAGGCGTACTCCCAGCCCTGCGCCCAGGTGAGAATGCCAATGTAGAAGGAGGCAATAAAGACGGAACCGAGTAAGAATGCCGCGAGGGGAATGAAATTTCGTTTCACCGTTAATTAATCTCCTTGGGCATCATCATAGCCCCATCAATGGCAGGCGTCTTGCGCAATGTGGCTGAATCAGGCATAGGCAATAGTGCCTATGCCTGATTCAATGAATCTTCATGACTTCTTTACATTCATCGGTTAGGATGTGCCGTCGACAAGAAGATCTTATGTGCGGCAGACAAATGCACAACGAAAAACAATCATCATATTATGTCGGGAGAACCCCTGAATGATATGAGGTGTCAACAATCATCAAATGGAGACAAGAGCCAATGAACAGTTTCAACATGCAGCGATATTATCCAGCCGGACAGGAATTTGAAATCGATCCCGTGTGTGAAATGAAAGTCGATCCAAAAAACCCACCATTTCAGATCATACACAAGGGGAAGACCTATTACTTTTGTTCCGAGGTCTGCAAGCATTTGTTTGAACGTATTCCCCATCAATATATTCGTGTGGAAGCAGATAAGGAATGAAATTGAATCCATGAGCAATTTGGACTAACGATGACGTATTAGGCAATAATGCGTATGTTCAATTTTCCGGTGGGTGCTGTATAAGTGCGGACTATATCCGAACCAACCAGAAGGAGTTGAACCCAATGAAAAAGTTTTCGATTTGGAAAATTGTGACCCTGCTAATGAGCGCTGCTGTGATATTGAGTGCATGTGGCACGCAGGCGGAACCAGAATTCACTGAACAACCTGACCAGACCCAACCGCCTGTTGCAGGAATGGAGGGAACAGTATGGGTGGCAGATGAAGAAGGCAATAGTATTACCGTGATTGATGCGGCAACAAATCAAGTCCTGACCACGCTTACCGGAGTGGAAGGCGCTCACAATCTGCAGGTTTCGCCGGATGGTAAAACCGTCTGGGTTGTCAGTGGACATGACTCCCTGGCAATCATGATCGATGCTGTCACCTTTGAAGTTCATGGGGTTGTGCCGACCGGGATGATGCCCGCGCATATTGTGCTAACGCCCGATGGCAAAAAGGCTTATGCCACCAATGGCGGGGATAATACGGTTACCGTCATCGACACAAGCACGTTGGCGGCGGTTGGCACGATCCCGGTCGGCGAGTATCCGCACGGTTTGCGCGTCAGCCCGGATGGGCAGTGGGTTTATGTCGCCAATGCCAAATCCACCACATTGAGTGTTATTGACGTCAAACAGGATGCAAAGGTGGCGGACATTGAAGTTGGAGAGCATCCGGTGCAGGTGGGTTTCTCGCCGGATGGGACCTTGAATTATTTTTCCCTCAACAGTGAAAACGCACTTGGTAAGCTGGATGTTGCCACGCAGGAACTGCTTGGCAAAGTGGCGGTGGGGGCGGGACCTATTCAGGTTTTTGTTACCCCAGATAATCGATTTGTCCTGGTCGCCAATCAGGGAACCGAGGAAAAACCCAGTACCACTGTTTCGATTGTCGATGTTGTCACCTTTCAAGTGATCGCAACCGTTGAAACAGGGCAGGGAGCACACGGAGTCGTGATTGATCCCTCGAGTCGATATGCCTATATATCGAACATTTATGAGGATACAGCGTCGGTGATCGATCTTGAGAGTCAACGTGTCATCGCCACCATTCCAACAGGTGATGCCCCCAATGGGATTAGCTTTTCGCCGCTCCCCGCACCAGCCAACGTCCCTGCGGAAATCCAACTTGAAATTCCGGAGGGTGGCACGATGAATATGCCCATGCCGTAAGGGTCTGAAGTTTGCAAACAGACAATTCCCCTGTCGGTCCCTGTGACAGGGGAATTGTTATAGGCAATTTCGCCTATCAGGAAATACGCCACGCGGCTCTCCAATCCAAATGGGAATATATCTACAATGGAGGGCATCCAATAAAAGAGGCGTCCATGACTACACTTTCCTTCTTGATCGTTGCTATGCCTTGCGATATGGCATTGCAGGCAGCAGAAAAAAAATTATCGCAAGCCGGTTTGCGTGCCATGCAAACCTTCGACCTGCATACTGTGCGACATACCCAGCCGGATTGTCCCTGCCCAAATCACGGCACAGCAGAATGTGACTGCCAGATGGTCGTGCTGATGGTCTATGGGGAAATGCCCGAGCCCGCAACCTTGATCCTGCATGGAAGTGACGGACAGACGCGCTTCTCCATTGCGGATGACCCTTCCCAACGGACGGACAGAAAACTGGTCGCTTCCATCAAAGAGGTATTGGACATCAAGGCAATCGAATCTGTTTAACCCTTACATAGGCAATATTGCCTATACAGTCCCACGTCAAATTGCTCTGGATGGATTAAAGGGGAATCCATATATTTAAGTGCTATTCCAACTTTGCAGAGGAACCATAATGAAGAAGATTTTATTTTTTACAATCACGAGTCTGGTATTGATGTTATCGGCTTGCGCGCCCACCACAACATCCCGTGGCAATTCCGAGATGATGGATGTGACCGCCACACCGGGCAGCATGATGATGGACAACCCTGAAGCGGCTCATATGATGGAGCCGATCACCGCGCCAAATGTCCAGCCTGCCACCGAAGCTGAAGGCGGATTGCCCCTGGAATACCGCCTGGAAGATGGCGTCAAGATCTTTGAACTAACGACCAAAGCTGTCCAATGGGAAATCCTGGATGGAGTGACCGTTACTGCCTTCACATACAACGGAACGGTACCCGGCCCCATGATCCGCGTGACCGAGGGTGACCAGGTCCGCATCATCGTCAAGAATGAGTTACCCGATCCGACCACGATCCACTGGCACGGTGTCGAAGTCCCCAATGCAATGGATGGCGTTCCAGGTGTTACCCAGGACCCGATCCAGCCAGGTGAGACGTTTACCTATGAATTCACCGCCAAGCCGGCAGGAACCTTTATGTATCACTCCCATTATGAAGGGGATGTGCAGGTGGGCGCCGGGCTATATGCGCCTTTCATTATTGATCCGAAAGAACCTGTTGCCAATCCACCAGCTGTGGATAAGACCTTGATGATCTCGGAATGGCGTATGACGGATGGTACGACCTATGCCGCCATGCCCATGAGTGGAATGGAACCCAATTACTTCACGATCAATGGCAAATCCTTCCCTGCCACCGAAACCATCACCGTCAAGAAAGGGGATCTGGTCCGGTTGCGCTTCATTGCCATCGGTCAGTTCATACACCCCATGCATCTGCATGGCGTACCCTTCAAGATCGTGGCGACGGATGGGCATCCTGTCCCCGAGGTGGCACAGTTGACCAAGGACACGGTCAGTGTCGCACCGGGAGAACGCTACGACATTGAGTTCGTCGCCACAGAGACCGGACAATGGATGTTGCACTGTCACATCCTGCACCACACTACCAACGATAACGTCGAGCCAGGCGGCTTGATGTTGATGATCAACGTCGTAGACTAAACCAAAATCAAGGAGAGAGTTAAAAATGCGCAAGTTGTTCTTTATCAGTATGTTTGTGTTGGCGTCGGTTCTGCTGGCAGCATGTGGAGGCGGGGCTGCTCCCGCTGCAGATGTCACAACAGAAGAGAAACCGGTGAATATCCAGGTGGAAACCAGCCCGAGCCCTGCAATGATGGGCGATGTCGAACTGATTTTCACCATCACCGATGCAAATGGCAGCCCCATCGAAGGCGCAACTGTGGATGTCTCCGTGGATCACACCGACATGACCGGCATGGGCATGAGCGGAGTCGCCACAGACCAGGGGGGCGGGAAATATTCCATAAAAGCAGGTTTCAGCATGAGCGGAAACTGGAAGCTTACGGTCTATGTCCGCAAGGACGGACTTGACTTCCAGGAAGACATCGAGATCAAGGTCCAGTAATCAGTCTGACACGGATGCCAGAGCTGGCATCCGTGTCAGACATCAGGAAAACACCTTATGTCATCCAAGACACAGCGACAGCAACAACACGAAAAGAAGCGCAGGCAAAAACTGAGATCGAATTTAATCTGGATTGGGGTCGGGGCAATTGTCCTGGCGCTCATCGGCTTCATCCTCTGGCAGGGTGTTCGCCCCCCAATGGGTGAGGCGATTCCCATTATGACCAGCGCGCCCCATCTTGCACCTGAAACGAATCCCGGGGAGTACAACTCCGACCCGCCGACATCAGGTTTGCATTATGCAACCGAATTGGATGCAGGTTTTTATGACCAGAATATTTACACATTTCCCGCCGCTTATCTGGTTCACAATCTGGAACACGGCTATGTGATCGTTTGGTACAACTGCAACCTGCTCGATGAATCCGCCTGCACGGAGTTGAAATCACAGATCCGTTCCGTTATGGATGAATTCAACAGTATAAAGATGATCGCCTACCCGTGGGACTCGTTGGATGCGCCCGTGGTTATGACCTCCTGGGGACGGATGTTGCGCTTCGAGTCCTTCGATGTGGAGCAAGCTCGATCCTTTTATCGTGCAAACCTCAACAAGGCACCTGAACCGGACGCTCCATAAAGGAAAAGACATGTCCACAATGAGAACGAACACCCGCTTACACCAAAGTCGATCCATTTTTCAATGGCTGGGAGAGCACTGGTTTGGTGCTTTTCTGGTCATCTATGGCTTGTGGGTGTTCGTTCCTTTTCTCGCACCGTTCTTTATGAATCTGGGATGGACTGGTGTGGGGAAAGCGATCTATTTTTTCTATTCCTTCTTTTGTCATCAACTCCCCGAACGTTCCTTCTTTTTCTTTGGGAATAAGAGCATGTACTCTTTGGCAGAGATCCAATCTGCCTGGCAGAACACAGCCAACCCCATGATCCTGCGTCAGTTCATTGGCAATGAATCGATGGGCTGGAAGGTTGCCTGGTCGGATCGCATGATCTCGTTCTATACCAGCATCTGGTTGTTTGCGGCGCTCTGGTATCCATTCCGTCATAGGGTAAAGACTTTGAGTTGGTGGGGGTTCGCCCTGCTCTTGTTGCCAATGGTGTTGGATGGCAGCACACACATGATCAGCGATTTCGCAGGTATTGGAAATGGATTTCGTGATACAAATGCATGGTTAGCCATATTGACGGACAATTCTTTGCCCATGACCTTTTATGAGGGCGACGCGCTGGGATCGTTCAATTCCCTGATGCGTTTCATTTCGGGTGCGCTGGCTGGAATCGGTATTGTCTGGCTGGCGTTTCCATATATTCAGCAAACGCAGACCTATAATCAGCAATTGGAAGAACTAAATTATGCCAAAATCATCGAGCAAATCAAAACCCAAAATACGCATTCTCCTGGCGGATGACCATCATATCGTCCGTGCAGGCGTCAGACAGTTGCTGGAAAGTGCGACTGATCTCCAGGTCATTGCCGAGGCGGGGGATGGAGAAGAGGCGCAATCCCTTATTAGCAAACATAAACCCGATGTCGCCGTGTTGGATATCCAAATGCCCAAAGCCAGCGGCATTGAGGTGACACGCTGGGTACGGTCACAATTCCCTGAAGTGGGCGTGTTGATCCTGACTGCATACGACGATGACCCGTATGTGATGGCTGTCCTGCAGGCGGGCGCGAATGGTTATGTACTCAAAACAGGGCAGGCGGATGAATTGATCCAGGCGGTGCGCGATGTCAATGAAGGCAAGTCGGCTCTCGACCCCGTGGTCGCGCGCAAATTGATGTCCACCATCTTCAAAGGACCCGATAAAAATGTCGTCGAACCATTGACCGACCGTGAACTGGATGTGCTGCGACTTGCCGCCAAAGGATTTACCAACAAAGCCATCGGTGTGCAACTGACCATTAGTGACCGCACGGTGCAGGGCCATCTGGCACACATCTTCGCCAAACTGCAATCCAACAGCCGCACTGAGGCGGTCATGCGCGGAGTAGCGCTGGGATTGATCTCACAAAGCTCAGGCAACATTACCGAAGAATGAAGCGACTCCTGCCAGGCTGGCGCGGTCTGACACAACTCTTTGCAGTTACGGTTTTGCCGTTGACGCTATTGTTGATATTCATTGCGTTCGGCGGGGTCAACATGCATCAACAGGACATGCGTACCCTGGTCGGGGAACGCGACGAACGCGCAGTACAGTCTGCCGCTGCCGCCCTGCAATCCGAACTTCATCACCGTATGGCGACTGTCACGAGCATGGCAGTGCTGGCGTCTGAAGATATTTCCTTTGAGAAAATATTCGCTACAACCAATGACCTTGCAAAGGATTTCAACGGGGATGTTGCCTTTCTGAACTCGGACGGACACTTGATCGAGAAAACGGGGAACGACAGATTTTGGGGATGGGTGTCGCAAAACCCCAACTTGATCAAGCTCGCTTCCCCTGCCGACCCCGAACCTGTTTTCTCCGATCCGGTCATTGACCCAAATTCCAACCAACTCTTTATAATCATCTCGGCCTATTCTGAAGCTCGTGATGTGATTGTTGCCGGCGCATTTTCACCCGATGCGCTGGCTTCTGAAACCCTGACACCCACCTATCCAGCAGGTAGTCATGTGACCATCTATTTACTGGATGGTTCCCGCCGCTTGTTATTCGTTAGCGGTGCCCTTGAGCAGGAACGTCTGGACGCTGAGCACCCAGGCGTGATGGAAGCCCTGAATGGGAAAAGCGGTGTTCTCTATGTGAAGAAGGATGCGACCGAACATGTGGTTGCCTACAGCCCGATTGAGGCGGCAGGCTGGGCGTTGATCACAGAGGAGGAATGGGAAATGGTGATCAGTCCCTCCCTGCAATTGACCCAGATGGCTCCGCTCGTGATCGTACCTGCCTTCATCCTGGCAGTGATCGCCATCTGGTTTGGCGCAAAACAGATCGTCCAGCCCTTGCAAAAGCTTGAGTCCAAGGCGGCTGCGCTCGCGTGGGGGGATTTTGAAGCCATTCAGGAACCGGTCGGCGGTATTTCCGAAGTGCAGCATCTTCAAATGGAATTGACCGAAATGTCGCGCAAGGTCCAGGCAGCTCAGGAGGGATTGCACGATTACATCGGGGCGATCACCTCCGCGCAAGAGGATGAACGCATGCGCCTGGCACGCGAACTACATGACGATACCATTCAGGCTGTGATCGCATTAAAACAACGTGTTCAACTCGCGCAGAAATCCATCAAAGAACAGAATGGTAGACAATCCCTCAAGGAATTGGAGACACTCGCAGAACAGACGATCGAGAATTTACGCCGACTGACGCGGGCGCTGCGTCCCATTTATCTCGAAGACCTGGGATTGGTCACGGCGCTCGAAATGCTGACGCGTGAAATCAGCCAGAGCAATCCCTTGACCGTGGAATTTCAAAGGACAGGAAATGAACGCCGTCTCTCGCGCGAAGTGGAATTGTCGCTTTATCGCATTGCCCAGGAGGCGCTCAATAATGTGGTCAAACATTCCAGGGCGACCCACGCCGACTTGTCCATTCGTTATTCTGGTTCAGAAGTAACATTGGTAATCAAAGATAACGGCAACGGCTTTGTCGCTCCGGCAAGTCCGACAGAATTTGCCACCAACGGGCACTTTGGGCTGCTTGGTATTCATGAACGTGTTGACCTGATCGGGGCACGATTGGGAATTGAATCCACCCAAGGACAGGGAACCAAGATCGAAATTCGCTTGTAAAACGATAAAACTCATAAGCCATTTTGCCTACCGATTTCCCCGCCATCCTGCGCTCATACAGTGGCGGGGTTTTGCGTATCATGGTGTCATACCTTTATCGAACAGGAAGACTTATGACCACTGATACTGTCAGTCCCCGCTTTCCCTCCCAAACAGAACGATTGAAAATATTTTTACACGCACTGCTTTTCGTCCTCGGCTTTTCGCTGGTGTTTGTGATCGGCTGGGGCGGCTCGGTGACGGCGCTGGGTCAATTATTTGGCACATACAAACGAGTCATCGCTCAAATTGGAGGCGTGGTTGTGATCATGTTCGGGCTGGCGACTCTCGAAGTGATTCGTCTCCCCTGGTTTTATTACGATACACGGGCGCAATATACGGGCCAACGCGGAACTTATGGCGGGTCTGCCCTTATGGGCATATTCTTTGCGGCGGGCTGGAGCCCGTGCATTGGTGCGACATTGGGAGCGATCCTGACAATGGGGCTCAGCCAGCAAACTGTGGGGCAGGCAATGTGGCTTTCTTCAGGGTATTCGCTTGGGTTGGGCATTCCATTCCTGGCGATGGCACTTGGGTTGGAACGGGCTTCCGGCTGGCTCAAACGCATGAGGCCTTATCAAAAGTATTTCAAGATAGCCAGCGGCGTTTTCATCATAACCATTGGCGTTCTGCTTCTCACAAATACCATGAGTCTGATTGCGATCTGGGCATTCAAGAATGGGCTTTACATTGAAAAATTCACCCTGTTTTCTGCTGCGCCAACATATTTCACCGCCATTGTCGCTGGTTTGTTATCCTTCCTCTCGCCCTGCGTCCTGCCACTTGTACCCGCCTACCTTGGTTATCTGAGCGGGCATACCATTCAAAAATCACAAGCTGATGGAGAATAGCACTTCATGGTTTCCCCTATGAATACGGAAGATACCATTACATTTAAGCGCACACATTTTTATTCGGTCCTGGTGGTGCTGTCTTTTGCCATCGGCATCCTGACCGGTTATGTTGTCTGGGGGCTGGCACCCCGCTCACAACCGGCAATGACCAATAACCCACCCGTTGACCAGGGACCCGTAGTTGAAGTACCAGCAGCGACCCAGTCACCTCAATTCACTCGCTATGACATCCCATTCGAAGGCTTTCCCAGCCGGGGACCAGTGGATGCGCCCATCGTGATCGTCGAGTTCAGCGATTTTCAATGTCCGTTCTGCAAACGATTCCAGGATGAGACGGCCGCACAATTGCTGGCTGCCTATCCTGGTCAAATTCGTTTTGTCTATCGTCATCTCCCCCTGACTTCCATCCATCCTGAAGCCTTTCCATCGGCGGAAGCCTCAATGTGCGCCAATGAACAGGATGCCTTCTGGGAATACCATGACAAAATCTTCGAGAACCAGGACAAGCTTGGGCGCGAACTTTATCTGAAGATCGCTACTGAACTTAATCTGGATATGGGCTCTTTTGAAGAATGTTTAAAGGCAGGTACATATAAGGACTCGATCCAGCAGGATATGGATTTTGCGCTGAACCTCGGAGTTCAATCCACCCCAACGTTTTTCATCAACGGGCTGGCAATCGTTGGTGCGCAACCACTTTCTGCTTTCACGCAGATAATTGATAAGGAACTGGCTGGAGAAATCCCAAAGTAGTTTACGAAAAGGAGTTCTTAGTGAAGCAAATATTTTTGTTATCTATTCTTCTTCTGGTTTTGCTCGGGGCTTGTCAGGGTAAGCCAGCCGAAATTGCAGGCGAAAAGGTTCCCGTTAATGGCGGCGCTTATACCATCGTGAATGCAGATGAATTAAACGCGATTCTGAGGAACAAGGATTTCATATTCATCAACGTTCACATTCCCCTTGAAGGATACATTTCTGGAACAGATCTATCCATTGCTTACGACCAAATCACCGATCCCTCCAATCTTGCACTATTGCCCGTCGACAAAAACGCAAAGATTGTTCTGTATTGCCGCAGCGGACGTATGAGTACCATCGCCGCGGAGGCATTGGTAAAGCAGGGGTATACGAACATTTGGAATCTGACAGGCGGCATGGCAGATTGGGAATCAGCCGGATACGAATTGGAAAAATAATAAGAAGAATGAAAGACTGACAAAAACCCGGTATTCGGCATGTCATCAATCCGTCACATGTCCTGCCAGTTTTCAGAACAAAGGTTGGATGTATTATTTCTGTTCCCAGGCTGCAAAGCAATGTTCGAGCGCGAGCCTGGGAAATAAACGAAGAGCGAAGAAATGAAGTCCGAATAAAGGCAGAGAAAAAACATGACAAAACAAGACTTTGAAACAAATGGGGAATCCATCGACGGATCATCTTCAACGAACTCACGCATCAAGCAAATTGCATGGATCGTTATCGTTCTGATCATTACCTTCCTTCTCGGCTTTGGGGGAGGTTTTCTACAATGGGGGCAGGATGAGATGGCAGAGTTGAAACAGCAAAAATTAATGACCAAACTTTACGAGCAGGTTAATCCTGTGGATGGGTACACTCTTCCCATTTCCTACGAGCAGTTGGGTCCGCAATTGGTAGAGGCGGGGGTCATTGATACCGATGCTTTCGCACAGGTCATGGCCGCAGGCGGCGATACGCTCAGTGATAACCAGATTGATATTCTAAAGAAGGGCAGTGATGAGCAAATTGTGATCACTGCCGAGAATGCCCATTTCCTGCTTAATTTCTTTTGGGCAGTCGGGTTGGCTAACAAGAATTCAATTCTCACTGAAGGACCCATCGTTCAATACAGCGAAGGGCGGATAGAACGCTTCGCCTCCACGGGCGGCTGGACGCTGGCTACTCGGCCTGTCACCGACCTTTATGCCAGCCTGGATATGATTCCACTTACTCTGGAACAACAAGCGCGATTGGAGAAGGTGGCTGCAGCGATATACCGTCCATGCTGCAACAATCCCACGCTCTTTCCGGACTGCAATCATGGCATGGCCATGCTAGGCATGTTGGAGTTGATGGCTTCGCAGGGTGCCAGTGTGGATGAGATGTTCGAAGCTGCCAAATATGTCAACGCATACTGGTTTCCGCAGCAAAATTTTGAGATCGCCATGTATCTTCAATCAAATCAAAATCTGGATTTCAAAGACGCCGATGCGTGGCTGGTCACGGGTGCGC
>ERZ761607.4638-NODE-4638-length-11958-cov-7.406788_pt1 | contig 11958 bp, 11 predicted proteins | sample MGYA00511164_ERZ761607 | MGnify/ENA primary metagenome ERZ761607 (study PRJEB28899, sample SAMN02445080) | bioreactor sludge metagenome | biome: EBPR sludge | place: Australia: Brisbane, Thorneside Wastewater Treatment Plant | collected 2011-06-22 ...
CCTCATCGCCGATAAAACCGATGCGGTCATCGACGGCAAAGACCGTGTGTGATTTCGGATTCGCCATCACCTGCTTGTCGCGCAAGATCGCCACAATGGATGCGCCCGTCCGCGCGCGCAGGTCGGCTTCGGCGATGGTCTGACCAACAATTGGGCTTTCCGGTACCAACGTCAGCCAGGTGACCCCTATGCTTTGAGTGGCATGGATCAGGTCATGTAAGAGGCGGTGTTCTTCTTCCGTATTGACCTGCATATCGTAACGGTCATGCCGGACGGCATCCATATATTGGATGATCTCCTGAAGCGGAAAATCCAACTTCAACAAGGTGTGGCGCACGATCTCAAGCCCGCCTTCGAGTTCTGGGTGAATGACATCTTGTGCGCCGAGGTCTGCCAGGTGTTTGATGCCCTCTTCGGTGGATGCGCGCGCGATGATCGGGAGTTTCGGCGCAATATCGCGCGCGGCAGCAACCACCAATCCGCTGGCAGCTTCATCGGGTCCTGCGACCACTAGTGCACGTGCTCGCGCTAACCCGGCATGCGTTAATACCTCTGAGTTGGAGGCGTCGCCAAATAGATTTGGGATGCCGCGTTGATTAAGTTCTTCGATGCGCTCCGCGTCTGAGTCGATCACCAAATGAGGAATGGACATCTGCTCCAGCAGATTCGCAATGTGACGTCCGACTCGTCCATAGCCGATAATGACGACATGACCCTCGACCTTTTCTTCCACTGATAGCGGTTTGGGACGATGACGATCCAACAGCCGCCACAATGCCGGAGATTTTTGCAGCCATTTCTCGGTCGGGGAAATGAGGCGGAACATCATCGGGTTGACGGTGATCGAAAGCAGCGCACCTGCTAGGATCAACGAATACTGGTTTTGATCCAGCAATCCAAACCCAATGCCCGCCTGACCAAGAATGAACGAGAATTCGCCGATCTGACTCAACCCCGCCGCCACGACCAAAGCTGTGCGCCCCTGCCACGGGAAAATGGAACCGAGCAATAATGTGATGAGCGATTTTCCGAGCACGATCAATGCTGTGAGCGCCAGCACATGTCCGATATTGTTGAAAAGGTATATCGGGTTGACCAGCATTCCGATGGAGACGAAGAACAGCACGGCGAACGCCTCGCGGAAGGGAAACACATCCGCGCCGACCTGATGGCTGAGCGGCGACTCGCTGACTACCACGCCTGCAATGAACGCGCCCAAAGCAAAGGAGACGCCGAATAATTCTGCCGCGCCCAACGCCGTGCCGAGCGTGATGGCAAGAATGGCAAGGATGAACAATTCGCGTGAGCGCGTGTGTGCGATGCGCAGCAATATCCACGGGATGAGCCGTTTGCCAATGAACAATAGCAGCACAATGAATGCGCCTGCTTTGACGAGTGTCCATCCCAAGCCGAGCCAATCGAACCTGCCCGTTTCATTTGCCAATGTCGGCATGAGTACCAGGATCAAGACGGTGGCGAGGTCCTCCAGCACCAGCCAGCCGACGGCTGCCTGCCCATGCGGTGTGTTGAGCAAGCCGTTGTCCATCAAGCCGCGCAGCAGTACGACCGTGCTTGCGATGGAAATTGCCAACCCAAGGACGATGCCGGATGAAACATCCCAGCCCCAAAGTTGACTCAAGCCGAATGCCAGCAGGGTGGTCAGGGTCATTTGCCCGAGTGCGCCGGGAATTGCAACGGCGCGGACTTTCCAAAGGTCGTTGAGAGAAAAATGTAGCCCCACGCCGAACATCAGGAAGATGACGCCCAACTCAGCCAGTTGGCTGATCGTTTCTGTATCCCCAACGAAGCCGGGAGTAAATGGTCCGATGGCGATGCCTGCGAATAAATAGCCCACAATGGTCGGCAACCCAAGTCTGCGCGCTATGACCCCGCCGATAAACGCCACCACCAACGCAACGACGATGTTGATGATCAATGTGATCTCGTGCATGTTTCCTCCGTTTCTATAAAGTTAGGTCTCGTTTAGACAAACTCATTGTACACAAAAAAACTTTCTTCAAGTTTTACGATGAGATCTCTAAACCAACTATCATCCTTTGTTCTACTGTTCTAAAATTATTTCAAGTTTGAGAGAATGTAAAAGCCCGCCTCCGTTTCTAAGGAGGACGGGCTTACGCTGGTGAAGCCCCCACTTTCCAGTTTCTAGGCGGGGACTTTGTCCCACTCTTTCTGCCCGTGCTCAAAGCCGCGTTTTAAGGCTTCAAAATTTTTCGGAAGCAGGTGCTTGTGCCTGGCGGGCAGGTGACTTTCGAGTGCCTTTTCCACATCTTCGAGTTTGACTTCAGGCAGGGCGGTAAGCAATGCGCCGATCGCCACCATGTTGACCAGTTTGCGGTCGCCGATCTCTTCGGCGATCTCATTGCAGGGCACGAACAGGGCGTGAATATCGCTGCGCCGCTGAGCGTGATCCACCATGGACTTGTTAACCACCAGCGTTCCACCTGTGGCAAGCGTTTCTTCGTATTTGTCGAACGAGGGCAGGTTGAGGGCAATTGCCAGCGGCGGGTTTTTAACCAATGGTGAGCCGATCTCATGGTCGGCTATGACCACGGTGCAGTTGGCTGTGCCGCCGCGCATTTCAGGACCATACGAGGGGATCCACGTCACGTCCAGTCCGTTGTCCATGGCGGCGTAGGCAAGCACCTGACCGCCGAACAAAACGCCCTGTCCACCGAACCCTGCGATGATGATTTCTTTTTGCATGTGTTCACTCCGTTCGCGGTAAGTTGGTAAATTGGTAGATTAGTAAACTAGTCTTACCAATTCCCAATCTACCAATATACTGCTATACCTTGATCTGCTTGATCGCGTCACTAACCTTGAAATCACCCAGCGGATACGCGGGGATCATGTGCTCTTCCACGAACTTCAATGAATTTATGGGTGTCATACCCCAGTTCGTTGGGCAGGTGGAGAGCAACTCAACCATCGAGAAGCCGAGTCCGCGCACCTGGGTTTCGAACGCGGTACGGATGGCTTTCTTTGCAAGACGGATATTTTTTGGATCATGCAGGGATCGTCTTACGCAATATCCAACGCCTTCAAGTGTGGAGAGCATTTCCGACATTTTGATCGGGTAACCTTGGGTTTCCACGTCGCGCCCGGTTTGCGAGGATGAAGTCTTCATGCCCGGCAGGGTTGTTGGCGCCATTTGCCCGCCGGTCATGCCGAAGTTGGCGTTGTTGATAAAGATGACAGTGATATTCTCGCCGCGCCCGGCAGCATGAACGATCTCGCCCATCCCAATGGAAGCCAGATCGCCATCGCCTTGATACGTGAAGACAACCCGATCAGGTAGAACTCGCTTCACACCGGTTGCCATCGCAGGGGCGCGTCCATGCGGGGCTTCGACAAAATCGGTATCGAAATAGTTATAGGCGAACACCGAACACCCCACCGGCGCAACACCGATGGTCTTCCCAACCAGATCCATTTCATCCAGGACCTCTGCCACCAATCTATGTGCTACGCCGTGGGTACAACCAGGGCAATAGTGGGTGGGCATATCGGTGAAAGCTTCGGGTCTTTCGTAAACAAGATTATTTGGAGTAGCCATTATGCAGTCATCCTTGTCAGCCAGGATTCTCTTGGGTCGGTCTGAACAGCCAAAGGTCCAGAAGCGATGCGTTGAATTTCATCCAGGATTTCATCGTGGAAGGGGACCACGCCGCCGGGTCGTCCATAGAATTCCACCGGAACTCTTCCGCGAACCGTGAGAAGGACATCGTCGAGCATTTGCCCCATATTCATCTCTGTGACGAGAAACGCCTCTGCCTGAGGGATGAGTTGCTCCAGCGCTTCATACGGAAACGGGCTGACGGTGATCGGTCTTAAAAGCCCGACCTTGATGCCTTGTGCACGTGCCTCGCGGACTGCCGAAAGCGCAACGCGCCCTGCTGTGCCGAAGCCGACGACGACATATTTGGCATCCTCGAGGAAATACTCCTTGTAGCGGATTTCATTGGCTTGAACTTGTTTCCAATTGCGCAGCAGACGCAGATTGGTCTGTTCTTCATCAAGCGGGTTAAGATAAATGGATGAGAGAATGCGTCGTTCGCGATTCATCGCGCCGTCGGTTGCCCAATCGAAGTTTTTGCGTTTGAATTCCTGCATGGCAGGCATTTCCGCCGGTTCCATCATCTGACCGACTGAACCGTCAAGGATGAGCATGGCGATCATGCGGTAATTTTCTGCAAGGTCGAAGGACAGCCCCATCAGGTCGATGGCTTCCTGTACCGATGCGGGAGCCAACACAATGCGTGGATAATCACCATGTCCGCCGCCGCGCACAGCTTGATAGTAATCACCCTGGGCGGGCGCAATATTACCGAGACCCGGCCCGCCGCGCATGACGTTCACTAAAACGGCGGGGATCTCAGTCCCGGCAATATACGATAAACCTTCCATCATCAGGGAAACGCCGGGTGAGGAAGACGAGGACATGACGCGCACGCCGGTGCATGCTGCACCATAGACCATGTTGATGGCGCCCAATTCTGATTCAGCCTGTACGAAGGCGCGCCCAAGTTCAGGCATGCGGCGTGAGAGGTATTCAAGCACTTCCGTTTGGGGAGTGATGGGGTAGCCGAAATAAGCTCCCAGCCCCGCGCGAACGGCGGCTTCTGCGATGGCTTCGTTACCTTTCCATAGTTCTTTTGGCATTTAGTTCTCCATTAAATTTGGTCGCAAAAAAAGAAAGATGAAAGACCTGATTTCTTTCGTCTTTCATCTTTTGCTAAGCTGGCACTGCTGCTGCTGAAACGGATTTGGTCACTTCACGGTAGACGGTGATCGCTGCGTCGGGGCAGACCACTGCACAGATAGCACACCCCGTGCATCCGTCCTTGAAGGTATGCGCGGGGTGATATCCCTTCGGAGTGAGGTGTGCCATATTTAGTTCCATTACCCCTTGTGGGCAGGCACTGATGCAGAGTTCGCATCCCTTGCAATAGGTATCACTGACTTCGATCCAACCTTTTGCTGCCATTTAGGCTCCTTATGAAATTAAGTTTGACAAACTTGGGCGGAATTCTCCACCATTCTGATTATGTCGTTTTCGGAAGGAAGCGAGTAGTGCCAAGCGTCACATGCGAGTGGGTACAAAGGTCATTGGTTTTTCAAGGTAATTTTTTCAACCGTTTGCCATATTTTTTGACGAAATGCTGCATCCATCACTGCAGGCAACCATGCCGCCTCTTTGTAACTCGTATCGAAATATTTTCCCGTTACGCCTTCCACTTCGGGCGAAGACGCAAGATACAATGATGAGCGCGCCGCCTTCGCTGCGGACTTGCCGCCATCGTCACGAACCATTAACTTGAAAATGGGGAACATCCAGCGCATGGCACGTGGCAGCATTTTGGGCGTGACGCTGCGAGTCGTATTCGTGCTGGCTTGCCCCGGGTAGCAGACTTTGATCGTCACATCTTTTTCGCGCAGGGCAAACTCGTACATCAAAACCATCATTGCCAATTTCGTTTGCGAATAGGTGTTCAACCCGTCAAATGATTTTTCCGAGCAATTGAATTTTTCCAGCCAAAAGGCGCGAAGAGAATTAGGCTGGGTTCACAGCCCTGCGGTAAAAATGCTCAGCGATATTGTTGATCAGGAAATTGAACTCAAAAAGAAACGTAAAAAACGAGACCTTATCTCAATATTAAAACCAATAGATGAATGATCGAATGATAGGTTTTTCTCGCCTTACAAACCTGCCCGGCAATTAGCCTAACCCCTCTCTCTGGTGTTAGAATCAATTTATGAATTCAAACCACCGGAGGGACGAATGTCCACACCTGTAATTGTTGATGCCATCCGTACGCCGATCGGTGCGTTGGGCGGCATTCTCTCGTCTGTGCGCCCCGATGATATGGCGGCGCATGTCATTAAATCCATTTTGGAACGAAATCAAATTGACCCTGCCCTGATCGAAGAAGTTTTCATGGGCTGTGCCAATCAAGCTGGGGAAGATAACCGCAATGTGGCGCGCATGGCGGCATTACTCGCCGGTCTGCCTGTGGAAGTGGGCGGTGTGACCGTCAATCGCTTGTGTGCTTCGGGATTGAATGCCATTAACATGGCGGCGCGAGCCATCAAAGCCGGGGAAGGGGATGTGTACATTGCCGGTGGAGTCGAATCCATGAGTCGCGCACCCTATTCGCTTCCAAAGGCAGAGGCGGGGTTTTCCTTTGGTAATCTCACAGCATATGACACAGCCTTAGGCTGGCGTTATCCCAATCCAAAAATGAAAGCCATGCATGGAACCGACTCAATGGGTGAGACGGCTGAGAACATCGCCGCTGAACGTCCGCACATTACGCGCGAAAAGCAGGATAAGTTTTCTGCGCGTAGCCACTCTAAAGCGATTGCCGCTATTGACTCGGGACGCTTCAAACAGGAGATCGTGCCTGTTACTATTCCTCAGAAAAAAGGCGACCCGAAAGTGGTAGACACGGATGAACGTCCGCGCCGCGATACGACAGTGGAGAGCCTTGCCAAACTCAAAGCAGCTTTTCGTGATGGGGGAACTGTCACTGCCGGGAATTCGTCTGGATTAAATGACGGTGCATCGGCACTGTTGATCATGAGCGCAGAAAAAGCAAAATCGCTAAACCTCAAACCGCTTGCTCGTATTATCACTTCTGCTTCGGCAGGTGTTCCTCCGCGCATCATGGGCATAGGACCTGTCCCTGCCACAAAGAAAGCTTTGGAACGCGCCGGGTTGAAGATTCAAAATATCGGTCTGATGGAATTGAACGAAGCCTTCGCGGTTCAATCATTGGCTGTCATCGAAGATTTAGGCATCGACCCCGAATTGGTCAACGTCAATGGCGGCGCCATCGCCATCGGACATCCGCTCGGTTGCTCAGGTGCGCGCCTCGTGACTACGCTCGTCCACGAAATGAAGGATCGCGGAAACGTCAAATACGGCGTGGCGACTTTGTGTGTTGGCGTTGGTCAGGGTGAAGCAACGGTGATCGAGTATCTTGGTTGAAATTTGATTTGATAGTCAAAGGAGCAGTATGAAACGCTTTGTCTCTTTCCTCTTTATTATTACATTCCTGGTTGCAGCCTGCGCGCCGCAAACGCCTGTCACGGTCCTGCCGGAGGTGATTTTGCCGACTGCAACAGCCGAATCGGCGACTGAAGCATCTGCCTTGACGGAAACTGAAGCAGCGCCAGAGGCCGCTCTTGCGCCTCAGGGGACGCCATCGCCGGCTGGGATCGATGCGCCGATCATTGAAGGACCCTCCATTGTCAACATCGAAATGCTGGATGAAGTTTTCGGCTGGGCGGTTACCGAGCAGAAGATCATCCGCACGAACGACGGCGGCGTGACCTGGTATGACGTGACACCGCCCGGCTTGAATGAGGCGGGGTATCTCGTTTTTGCAGATTTCCTTGATACAGATCATGCCTGGGTGCAGTTCCCCGACATGAATTTGTATCCCAATGGAGGCAAGTTTTACCGCACAAGCGACGGCGGCTTGACCTGGGATCAATTTGATACGCCTTTCAGCGGCGGGTCTCTACATTTTGTAGATGAAAGCAATGGTTGGATGATGGCAGATCTCGGCGTGGGCGCAGGTTCGATGGCGGTGTCCATTTTCAAAACTGCGAATGGCGGCGCGACCTGGGAACGGGCATACAGCAACGATCCCAATATCGAAGGTGCGGGCGATTCGCTTCCACTCGGGGGGATCAAGAATTTCATCCTGCCTCTCGATGCAGATACCGCCTGGGTGGGCGGGGTGATTTATGCCCCGGGTGAGACCTACCTCTACCGAAGCAGCGACGGCGGGAAAACGTGGGCCAACTTTCAGATTGCCCTGCCCGAGGGGGCGTCTCAGAGCGAGTTGAGCGTTATTGCAATCGAATTTCTGACAGAGACGGACGGGCTGCTTGCGATTCGGAAGATGTCTGAAACTCCCGAACTTCTCATATATAAAACTACCGATGGCGGGAACACTTGGGAGCGTCTGATTGTTGATTTCAGCGGGTTTGGTATTTTGGAAACACCGTCAGCGGAGGAATTGGTTTTCTATGCCGGGGACCAGTTCTACGTCACGACTGATGCGGGGGCTACTGTCCAGCAGATCACCCCGGAACTTCCCTTCGGCACCTCGGTTGTGGACATGAGTTTTGTCAATTCGCAGACCGGATGGGTGCTTTATGCCGACCCCTCTGGCACGTGGATCCTTTATAAGACGACCGACAGCGGCGCAACATGGATCCAGCAAGCGCCATAAACTTTTACAATACCAAGGAGAATTTATGAATCACGTCCGCGATTGGATGTCCAGCCCGGTGGTTGTTGTTGACCCCGATTCGAGTGTTTCGTATGCCATGACCCTGATGCGCCGCCGCAATATTCACAGCGTGGTGGTGGATGTCAGTGAGAAGAATCCTTCCTATGGCATTGTTACCACAACCGACATCCGTGACAAGATCGTTGCCGAGGGACGCAACCCGGCGGAGATCACGGTGCGCGAGATCATGTCTGGTCCGATCATCACAGGCCGCGCCGATTGGACGCTTGCTGAATGTTCGCGCGTCATGCAAAAGAACAAATTCCATCACCTGCCGATAGCGGACGAAGAAGGAACGTTGATCGGGATCATTTCCGCCACCGACATCTTCATGGCAGTGGAGGAACAGGGTTGGATCGAAGAGTGAGCTGTTTCAGGCTTTAATGTAAAATTACCCCCATGGCGCAGCAGAAATACTACGTGGTTTGGAAGGGTCGCAAGACAGGCATCTTTACCACCTGGGTTGAATGTGAAAAACAGGTGAAAGGCTTCGTAGGCGCGCAGTATAAAGCCTTCGAAAGCGAAGCCGAGGCGGATGCAGCTTATCTTGCCAATTACGAGGATTATCTGGGGAAGGCGTCCAACAGTGGAAAATGGAAGTTCGCCAGCGTTAAACCGAAACTTCCATCGGTGTGTGTCGACGCGGCTTGCAACGGTTCACCGGGCAGGCTGGAATACCGCGGCGTCAACACCGAGACAGGCGATGAGATCTTCCATGCAGGACCATATGCAGACGGGACGAACAACGTCGGGGAATTTCTCGCCATTGTGCATGCCTTGACCTGGCAGGAAAAACATAACTTGCGCCTGCCGGTCTACTCCGATTCAGAGAATGCGATTTCATGGGTCGCCACCGGTCAATGCCGCACGAAATTGGCGCATACTCCGAAGAACGCTATCCTTTTCGCGCTCATCCACAGCGCCGAGAACTGGCTGGCGGAGAATGAACTTCCTGAAAATAGAATCATGAAATGGGATACGAATTTGTGGGGTGAAAACCCGGCGGATTTCGGCAGGAAATGAAATTACTAGGTTGGTCGTGGTCCCTCGGTCGATTCCGCGGCATGGATGTTCGGTTTCATTTCTCGACCCTTTTCAGCCTACCCATTGCCTGGATATTATTCAAGCCCATTGATCTGCGCGGTATGGTCGAGGCGGCGTTATGGGTGGCGGGGATTTGTCTTTTCATCGTTTTGCACGAACTTGGTCATGCTTTTGCGGCGCAGATGGTGGGGGTCCCCGTCCGTAGCGTGGTCGTATGGTTGCTGGGCGGGCTGACCAATATGGCGTATAAACCGGAAAAGCCCCTGCATAGACTGTTCGTCTATTCAGCCGGTCCGTTGATGAACATGCTGCTGGCGTTTCTATGCGTCGCCGCCTATGTTATGGCTCTACTGTTCTTACCGGCGGCATCACAGGACATTCGGGTCTACCCCTGGCTCCAAACCTTTAGCACGTTGTTCTTCTCGCTTGCGATCGTCAATCTTATCTTGATCGTATTCAACCTATTGCCCGTCTATCCGTTGGATGGGGGCAACATCCTCCATGCAACAATGGAATGGCTTTTCGGCAGAACAAACGCCGACCGGATCACATTGGTCGTTGGTGTCCCGATCCTGTTGTTGTTGGTCGGTCTCGCCTTATTTCTCAAAGACTATATCCTGCTTGTATTTTGCATCCTCATCGCTGTTTCCATCAGCACACTGAATCGCTCCTTGTTCAAAAATATCAACTTGGGCATTGCCGGGCTTTTCAACCGCGCTGCATATCATTATTTACAGGGCGATTACGAACGCGCGGCGAAGATGTATACGCAGGAGGTCGAGCGGGCTCCAGATGTTGTCAATAACTACGTTACGCGCGCGGCATGTTACCTTGCCATGGGTCAGAAGGAACGCGCCGCCGCAGACGTGGAACGCGCGTTGAAATTGAACCAAAGCCATATTCTCGCCATCGAACTGCGCGGCGAACTTCATCTGTTGCAAAAGGAATACGACTCCGCGCTCGGTTGCTTCGCACAAGCGCAGGCACTCAACCCCAATTGGCCGGTCCCGTATTTCGACCGGGCTTCGCTCCTGCTTGAACAAGGCGACCATCGGTCTGCGCTTGATAATTTCAACAGAGCCATTTCGCTCCATTCGCGCATGCCCTTCTTTTACCTTGTTCGCTCGCTGGCGCATTATCGGCTGGGCGATCTTGCAGCGGCACATAGGGATCAGGATGTGGCAGTCGGCATTTCGCCTGAAGATTCACTGGTAATGGTGGATGTCAACCTGATGTTATATGAAGATAATCTGGACTGGGCGCAGGATTATTATGGACGCATCCTCGATCGGAATCCCCGCAACGCCCTCGCGCTTCAGGGCTTAGCCGAAGCCTGCCTCACCAACCGGGACTTTGACTCCGCAGTGAGCTTGTTCACCCGTGCCATTGAGCTAAATCCGCGAGAGGCACGCCTTTATCTGGGACGGGGGAGGGTGTACCTCGAATTGAATGAAGCTAAAAAGGCGAAAATGGATTTTGAAAAAGTTCCAGCAGTGACAGATAAACTTCATCTCAAGCGACAAGCAGACGATCTATTGAAAAGCCTGCTACCATCTTAACTGACTACCGCTCTGGCAGGGGTTGGTCTCGATCAGAGCCCCAACTAACTAAAACAAAAGGACATCCCCATGAAAACAGCCTTACTCGTAATCGACATTCAAAAAGACTATTTCCCCGGCGGGAAAATGGAATTGGTCAATCCGCTCGAAGCAGGGAAGAAAGCCTATAGCTTACTGCAATGCTTCCGCGAGCATAACGGGCGTCATGTTCATATTCAACATATCGCCTTGAAGCCCGATGCCCCGTTCTTTGTACGAGGCACTGAAGGTTCGGATATTCATGACGTGACCGCACACTTCGAGGGCGAACCCATCGTCTATAAACATTATCCCAACTCTTTCCGCGAGACGAATTTGTTGGAAATGTTGAAAGAGTGGGGTGTGGAGCGTGTGGTCATCACCGGCATGATGTCTCACATGTGTGTCGATGCAACTGCCCGTGCTGCTTCTGATTTTGGCTTTCAGGTATGGGTGGTAGAAGATGCCTGTGCCACACGCGACCTTGAGTTCAACGGCACGGTCATCTCCGCAGAACATGTCCATAAGGCGTTTATGGCGGCGTTGAGATCGTATGGTCAGGTGATGACGTCGGAGCAGGTGATCGCGAGATTGGCTGCAGAGAAGGCAGAGGCTTCTTAAGCGGAATCAATTCTCTGTTAAGAATGAAGCGAAGAAGCTGTCACGTTTTTTGTGACAGCTTCTTTTTATCTTTCCTGCGTCCAATTTTTGAATATCTTTGGGAAGATCAAAAGGTCTAAAACCAAACCGATTAATGCTCCGCCCGCATAGGCGAGGATATCGAGAGGGTCAAAGGTGCTGCCGAAAATTGGGTGCCCAAAATATTGAGAGGCTTCGACCAGACAACCTATCGTGAATACAGCACTTGCACGAAAAAGAGGGGAGCGAATGAATTTATTTTGGAAAAGCCCCATAAGCAACACTAACGTCATCGGCAGCAGAATGTCGATCAGGTAGCCATTCACGAACACAGGCATGGGACCGCCATACTTTTCTCCTGTAACGAAGTG
>ERZ761607.4640-NODE-4640-length-11950-cov-5.937537_pt1 | contig 11950 bp, 9 predicted proteins | sample MGYA00511164_ERZ761607 | MGnify/ENA primary metagenome ERZ761607 (study PRJEB28899, sample SAMN02445080) | bioreactor sludge metagenome | biome: EBPR sludge | place: Australia: Brisbane, Thorneside Wastewater Treatment Plant | collected 2011-06-22 ...
AGGAACGGCCGCTAACAGCAAAAGATCGAAGCTTAACCGCGAAACATTGTTAATTCTTTCGGAACCTTCGCTGTGCATCCGCGATAGGGCCGGAAAGACGGCGGCCATAAAGACGGTTGGAATAAACAGGAGTGTCGAAAACAAGCGGTCAGCTGCGCCATACCAGCCAAGCGCTTCTTCTGAAACGAGTAACGAGATAATGACAATATCAACTTGGGTATAAAAGACAAGGAACCCATTAATAAGGAAAAAGGGGAAACTGGCTATTAATATTTTTTGGGCTAAGGAGATGTCAAAGGGTTTAAAGTGCAGCTGCCCAATGCGGCGTAACGCCGACAGCTGGGTAACCAGGCCCACAAAACTGCCCAGAATGCTGACAAAGGCAACGGCCGTAACCCCATACCCTAACACCAACAAAATAATACTTACCAGGGTCGCAATCCCCTTGGCCACAATGTCACTCAGCGACACAAATTCCATGCGCTCTAAGCCGTTTAAGATTGCCCGGCAAGAGAGCGATAATTGGCCAATAAACGTAGCCGCCCCAATAATGGCAATGATGAGGACCGTGTCGTCTGGATAGTTGGCAAACCGCGTGTACAAAGTCATACCGCCTGCACCCAGGACAAACAGTAGAATTTGCAGCGTAACGCTGGCACTAAACAGCTGGTTTACTTTCTCGGGTGCCCGGGCGATCTCCTTGGTCATGTAGGTGTCCATGCCAAAGCTGACCACAATACTGACAATAGCCCACAAGGAAGAGGCTAACTGGAACTTGCCCACCCCCACCGCCCCCAGGTAACGAGGCAAAAAGATCATTAAAACCAGCGCCATGCCCCAGGTGATGAGCTGCGACAGCATCAATACACTGGCATTTTTTGTGATTGTTTTTACGCTATTGTTCATCTAACATCCGTTTAATCTTGATTCTGCACAGCATTCGGCAGCAACGCTTTTTGTTAGCCACAATTGCTGCTGTTGTTGGTTGTAGAAGTTAATACAAGTGGCAGATAGCTCACTTCTACTGTGCCGGTGGGTTCGCTGGGGATGGTGGAAACAGAGGAGAGACAGAGGTACAAAACGGCATCGCCGCTAAAGGGGGCAACCAGGTTACGCTGTGCGCCGCCATTAACCGTGGCACCGGTATACAGTTCACCCGTTTCGGGATTCAGCCATTCAACATCGAGGGTGCCGGATACGGCCGTTAAATCCACCCGCACCGAACCCCCAGAAGGGTCATACACAAGAAACTCTTTGTCGCTGGCCAGCGCATAACCGCTCGACGCTAAACCAGGCTGCGGTTCCATGCTGGCCAGATCCAGCCGTTCGGCATACTCGCGGGCAAAGCCCAGGTTTTGCCGCAGGCTTACCCAGGTAGGATCAGCAAAATCGAAGCCGTCACCGCCCACACCATAACCAGCGCCGTCGTAACCATCCATGAAGATGGGGTTGTGGCCCTGAGTAAAGCTTTTCCAAACCCACTGCCTGTCGCCGCAAACGCCGCAAAGGTGGTCTGAATCCAACAAAATCACCTTGCTGCCATCGGCGGTATCGGGATTGTTAATATCGCCATTGGGGGAAATCCAGTCCGCCGGGCTGGCAAACAGCTCGCTGTTGCTGCCACTGGGCCAGGTCACGGTCATGCCCACGGGGTGCTGTTGGGGCAGTGTAGCTTCATAATCCTGGATGAAGTTGATCATGTGGTACTGCCACGCCTGCGACCCGCTATGGCTTTCGTTGCTAATTTCAAACAATACGTTATCGAGGTCGTTGACCGTATCAATCACCTTTTGCACATAGGCTTCCTGAAAGGCGGTGACGGCTGCGTTGCCCAACTCATGCACTTCTACGCCGCTGTCGTCGCCATTGGCGTCACCGTTGATGCCATTGACGTTGTTGGCGGAGTGATACGGATGTCCCAGCCAGGGGTTATTCTCGGCATAACCTCCTTTTTCGTTGGCGACGCTCCACCCATCGAACAGGACAATGGCTACATAAATGCCGCGCTCGTTGGCGGCAACCACCCGCTCGCGCAAACGATCAAAGTAGGCCTGATTTAGCTGCGCCAGATCAAAGCGCAGCTTGCCGTCGAGGGCGGTGCCTGGCCCGGTTCGGACGTAAGGAAGCGGGTAAAACCAGTAATCATCGTCGGTGGTTTCTAACGTCCAGCGGGTCTGTTCCCAGCTCCACAGGCGGAAGAAGTTGTGGTTGTTGTCTTCCAGGAAGTCCAGATAGGCAGGGTAATTAAACACCGGGGGTGGATCGGAGCCGCCGTTGTCTTGCAGGTTAGACCAGGTGTGTGAGCCGGTCAGGTAGACGATGGTTCCTGTGGCGTCCTCAAAGTAGCGGGGATTGCTCTGGCTCACCCGGAGTGGGCCAGATGCCGCAGTGACGGCAACGGCCGTTTCTGTCGGCGCGGCAATCGGGGCGGCTGGTGGGTCACTAACGGCCGTTGCCCGCTCTGTTGCCGTGGCTTCAGCCTCCCGCGACACGAGCTGGGTAACCACGTACGTGCCTTCGGTTTCATCAACAACGGCCGCTGCGGCCCCCCAACCACCATTTACCAGCGCACTGCGAACCAGCAGCCAGCCTATGGTTACGAGGATAAGCAAGACGACCAATCCGGCCAGCATGGGGCTAAACTTGCGCAGCTGTTTCAGGTTGTATTTCATAAACGATCATTCACCAAGCTACCAGACGAGTTTACGGCCGTAAAACGCCTCGGCGTATTGTTCCGGTGCACGAGACTCAATACCGCGCAGCCGTAAAATGGCCAGAAACGTTTCATCGGTAAACCAATGTTTGTTGGCCTGGGTTCCAAAATGTTTTACCAGCAGCTGCACCTTTTGCTGGCAAATTTCTCTGTCTAAATGCACGTAAAAATTGGGCGTTCCCAGATCCCCATCGTACTTGGGTATTTCATATTCCAGAACCAAGTGGTCGCGAAACGTGTTCCAGGTCAGGTCAGAGATAACACGATGATCTTGGTGCCGATCATCACGATAGTGGGTAAAAACAATATCCGGCTCTAGAGGTTTTAACGATTCAAAGAACGCTTTAATGTTTGCCCCGGTATAGGGGAAAAATCCGTCTCGAAAATCCTTAACCAAGATTTGCTTCTCTTTAATCCCGGCTAAAAACGACTCGGCGCTTGCCTGTGCCTCGTCAACGCGGGAGCCCTGGCCGCTAAAAACAACCCAGGTGACACGGGCATTGGGGTAGGTTTTTAAGAGCCGCAGGATTGTGCCGCCACAACCGATTTCTATGTCATCACTATGAGCGCCCAGACACAGAATATGCGGGCTAGCATCAGGGTACCCACTCAAGCTCAATGGTTTTATCATGATAAACTCGCGATATTGCTTAAACCTGTCCGAATATTCGTCACAGAGATTACAGAGAGCTAAGAGGCAAAGGTTCATGGCTCCTATTTCTCTTTTTTCTCGGTGGCTTTTTCGGATAGTTCTAAGGCTGAAACCGGAACAAGCCGTTCCCGTTGGGCCGGTAAGCCATATTTTCGACCTGCCTGGAGGCTGCTCTCTCTCTATCCCAAATGGCCCACGGCGTATTGCCGCTGGCATACATTTCATCGAACAATTTCTTTTCCTTAAACGTATCCATACAAGCCCAAAAACTTGGATTGCGATAGCCGATCAGCTCGTTTTCCGCAATCAGGCGCTGAAAAGGCTGCTGAACCAGCTCTTCACCGGGCCGGATGTAGTTAAAAATCTCCTGGCGGAAGGCAAAGAACCCCCCGTTGATCCACAAATCGGCATCCATGACGGGGCGAATCCCGGTTACGGTGCTGCCCTCGCCCAGACTCACCACGTGGAAAGATTGCGATGGCTGCACACAAAGGAAGCTGGCAATCTTGTTTTGGGCATAGAAATGATCCATATAAGCGTCAAAATCGAGATCCGTGAGACCGTCGCTGTAGTTGGCCAGGAAAACCTCTTCGCCTTCCAGATACGGTTTAACGGCCGTCAGGCGCTGGCCAATGTTGGAATTGAGCCCCGTTTCCACAAACGTGATGGACCAATCCTCAATGTCGTGGCCGTAAAGGCGGATGTCTCGCCCACCCTGCGACATGACAAAATCATTGGAGAGGCATTCGTTGTAGTTGAGGAAGTAGTTCTTAATGGCATCTCCGCGGTAACCCAGGCACAGGATAAAATCCTTATGGCCGTAATGGGCATAATAGCGCATGAGGTGCCACAAAATGGGCCGGTAGCCGATGTCAACCATTGGTTTGGGAATGGTTTCAGAATATTCTTTTAAGCGTGTGCCCAAGCCACCACAAAACAGAACGACTTTCATTGTTGCTCCTTGTTTGCTCAGTTGAACTGGCGAAATACGGGCTGTACGGAACGGCCGAATAAATAATTTTCAATACCTTCATCCAGCGCCCGCCGGTAGACGGCCAGCGCTTCACCAATCGCCTCAACGGTGCGGTCGATGTCTTCGTTGCTGTGGGAGTAGCTCACCACCAGCGACGGCATGATCAGCCCCCGTTTAATCGTTTCTTGCATAAAGAGGGTGCGGAATGGCTGCGAGCGTTCCCCGTTTTGGTCGAGCGTGTAGTAGATTTGGTTACACGGCCGTCCCATCACCCCAAAATAGTCACCCACGTTGTGTCGGGCGATCATCTGGTTAATCCCCTCACGCAGGCGGTCGCCCTGGCGGTGCAGATGCCCAATCACGTCTTCACGCTGGTAAATGTTCATCGTTTCAATGGCTGCCGCCAGAACGTTAGTCTCGGCACCGTAGGTGGTGGAGAGCAAGAAAACGCGCTCGCGGTTGTGCTGTAGGCCACCCAGTTCCATAAACTCTTGTTTGCCCACCAGCGCGGCGATGGCAAACCCATTGCCCAACGCCTTGCCGAAGGTCGACATGTCTGGTTCGATGTTGTACACGCTTTGCGCGCCACCCACCGCCCAGCGAAAACCGGTGATGATCTCATCCAAAATGAACAGGGCACCGTTTTCGTGGCAAACCTGCTTCACTTCGTGCAGGAAGTTGTTCTGCGGACCGTGCACCGTTTCAGCTTCCATCATGACGCAGGCAATCTGGTCTGGGTACTGGGCAAAGAGCGCCCGGACGCTGCTGATGTCGTTGTAGTTGAACTTGACCGTCATTTCCTGGATTGCCTGGGGGATACCGGCCGACATGATCGTGCTGCCAATAAACCAGTCATCAACGGAAAAGAACGGGTGATCGGCACAGATGGCGATCAGGTTGCGCCCGGTGTGAGCCCGGGCCACCTTCACGGCCGCTGTGGTCACATCGGACCCATTTTTGGCAAACTTCACCATTTCCCCGCCCGTGATAAGGCTCAGCAGCTTTTCGGCCGCTTCCAACTCAATGACGCCGGGGCGGGTAAAGTTGACCCCCAACTGCATCTGGCGGTAGGCGGCTTCTACAACTGGCTCGTAGGCATGCCCCAGCGTGACGGAGCGCAGCCCCATGCCATATTCGATGTACTCGTTGCCATCCACATCCCACACATGTGAGCCTTTGCCGCGCACAATGAAGCCAGGGGCTTGTTCCGGGTATTGGTCGTCGCCCTTGGCATAGGTGTGAGCACCGCCCGGGATGAGCGCATGACTCTTTGCTTGCAGCGCTTTGGAACGGCTGAAATTCGTAATCAAGGTTTTTTGTTCTATTGCGTCAATCATGACAACACTCCTTCAGAGCGGGCGAGACTGCATATGGCAATCGGGTCTTCTCTGTTCTTTGGGGATTTTGGTGGTTTATCCCGATTTTTCTTCGATTAACAGGTCTGTCGCCAAAAGGGCTTCGGCAGCCCGGCGAATCAGCTCAAATTCAATTTTGGCGCGTTCGGCCATGTCTAAAAGGGTATGACGGCCGTCGGCCAGGTTGAGCACCCACAGCATCGCCATCACGCTGTCGTGGGTGCTTTTGCCGCCGCCGAGGGAACCATACAAACCCCGTTTGCCCAGCTGGGGCTCACACTTTGGTTTTTGGTTAATCACCATGCGGTTATGTTCCAGCACATCGATAACCGCCAGGTAAGTGGCCAGCGAGTCGGCCAGGAACTCCGGTTTAACCAGGTCAAAGTTGTCGGCGGAGGTGTGGTATTGGGGGAAACGGCCGTAAGGCGTTCTTGTCAGGCTGCCAACCGCCAGGTTAAATCCTGGCGAACAATACTGTCGTTCGTCATAGCCGTAGGGCGAAAAATCAATCATTGCGTGAGGCTGTCCCTTATGTGCCAGCACATGCGCCACCACCCGGTCAATCACCGCGCCACCCTGGCGGCTGCGCTTGTAGGTCATCTGGCCTGGGTCGCCCACACAGGCCACCACCAGGCCATGTTGAATGCGGGCCGCCTGCGCCTCATGCTGCGCCAACCAGGTAATGGCCCCAATAGTGCCCGGCAAAAAGAGAAAGCGATAGGTGTAACGTCGCGGCTGCCCGCCCAGATGCCACGCCAGGAAGGTGGCCAACGCCATGCCCGCCAGGTTGTCGTTACACAAAGAGGGGTGGCAGCAGTGAGTCGAAATGAGCACCTCTTCCGCCAACTCGCCGGGCAGCACCAGCTCGCCATACGTCAGGTGCCCGTCGGCCAGCGTGCTGTCTATGTAAACCTCATACTCACCTTCTTCCAGGGCTTCCAACTCATTGTGGCTCAGGCAAAAGCCCCATGTCTCAGCATAATAAGACGTGCGGTACGGAATCCACTCGGGGTATTCCGGCAGACTATGCAAATGCTTCTTCAGCTCCGCCAGCGGCATCTTTTGCTGAATTGGGATGCTGTAATTGACGAGGTGCAGATTGTGCTGCTGAAAGTCAATCACTTTTTTGCCCTGCGCGTTTTTTACATAGGCATCACGCACGTTCCACTCTTTTGGCACAGTCCAATCAAACACCTGTGTTCCGCTGGGTACTTCGTGCAGGGTCAGTGGTACCAACTCTTGCAAAATTTGCAACGATTGGCGCAGCCCATTCCCCGTAATGCTGCGGCAAATCGGATACAGCCTTTGCATCAAGGCGATCAGTTCGGTACCGTCGACCGAATGAAATGTTGGCGAAAATGTAGGCATTTTGATCAAAAGCGGAGTTGTCGGGATTGAAACTGATTGGTTTATGGCGATGACCGTATTGTTTTCTTCCGGTCCACAAACGAACTACAGGAACGATCAGTTCTCAACCTTACTCACAAATCTACTTTCCTCTTGAATGGGGTGCGGGTCTAAGTTGAAGACAACCTTCTCCCGGTCCACCGGTGTGGCCAGGGCACGGAAAAAACCGATAAAAAAGTAATAAATCTGCTTAAGACCGTTGGGTTTTTTTAAGCGTAAAAGATTCCACAAGGGGGGCAGCAAACCAATATAAAAAGCCTCGTAAAAAATCAGGCCTAGAATTTGCCAATAGCCACACTTGAGCGGCTTGGCGTAGGTTGCGCCAATGCCGATCCAGTTACGTTTTGTTAAATGTTTGCCCTCTGCCCAGGTGCGGAATCCATAGTGCGTAACCGCAATTTCGTGTGTTTCGTAAGCCCACCACCCTTTTAGGACAGCACGCGTTACGAGATCTATATCGTCCCCATCGGGGAAATGGGCTCCCGGCCCCAAGTTGTTGTCGTAGCCTCCAATGCTGGTGATGGCATCTTTGCGTATGGCCAGGCTGGCACCAATTCCTCTGGCCGAACGCTTTTCCCAAATGGTTTTGACCAGCTTGTTGTCTTTTCGAATATAGGAAGGAATGAACCCTTTTGCGGCATCATGTTCGCCTGGTACCACGTTGGTAAGAACAACGGCCACTTTTGGATATTCCTGAAATATCTCGGTGATGGCGCTGATCCAGTTGGTGGGAACTACACAATCATCGTCGGTTATGGCCACTATGCTGCCTTCTGCCTGGGCAATGCCCATATTTCTGGCGCGGCCTGCACCCTGAATATCGGTGTGAATATATTTAAATTGGCGATTTGAAAAGTATCTTTCTAAAGCTTCTTTCGTAACCAGTTCCTTACTTTGATCGACCACAATAATCTCGAAATCCGGGTAACTGTTTTGAAATATTGATTCGATCGTATCAAGGATACTCGCCCCACGATTGTAGGTAGGGATTACTACGGAAACCATAGGTAAACTTTCTCTCATAACGCGTTGATTCAAAGTTCTGCCAGAGTACATTTGTCGTTCAGGAGCAAACTTGCTGATTTTCGGCAAAACCGCCTTAGCGATTTGCAAAAATAGTGGCGTATTGTTCATCCAAGGCCGCCCGGTAGGCATTTACATGTTGAGCGATTTGCGCACTGGCTTCCTGACGACTGGCTTCCAAAGATTTGAAGCGCTCCTTCAAGGCTTCAACCTGGAAATCGGCAATAGATAGGCAGTAGTCGCCCTGTCCTGTGTCGGCCATTAGCTCGTTGATTTTTTTGTGGTAAGACAGGGCCACCACGGGTTTACAGAGGCGCAGGGAGAGCAGCACGCCGTGAAATCGTGAAGCGATAACCAAATCGGTTTTGACCAGCTGAGACAACAGCTGGTCAACCGTTTCGATTGGCTCATCAATAATTTGGCCCTCTGCTGGCGTTACGCCTCGGGCGGCCAGCAGCTGTTGTAAATCATCCACGGTCCAGCGATCGTGTACGGCTTCGCCCGTGAAAAACACAATTTTGTACCCCTGGTGAATGAGCCAGGTGGTGAAATCGGCCAACTTGTCCAGGTAACGGCCGTAAATCGCCGAATCACTCTCTGGCCATATCCGGGGATCAAAATAGGTCATCGGGCCAAGACCCACGATGGGTTTGTCGCTGACAGGTCTGGTGATTGGGGGGGTGATTTTGATGCTGTGCGCCAAATCAGGATATACCGGATCATCGCGGTCGAATCCCACTACGTTTTTGACAAATTTTTTGGAATCAGCGTCGCGGTAAGAACGGTAGGTGGCTAAGGATAATGCCCACCTGTCAAACAGACGGCTCAACCGGGTATTTAGTGGCCCCGCGCCAACGCTGACGATGTAAAAAGGCACTTTGTGCCATCGAGCCAACAGCGACCATATAAAAAGAGTATAGGGGTGTTGAAACGGTCCGCCCCAATAATCGTCCAGCTGTCCACCACCAGAAACGATGAACATGTCAAACTCTTTTAGAATTCGAGAGGCACGTGAAAGGCCCGCAAACTCGGCCGCTAACGTACCGAGTTTGCGGCTAACCGGGTTGTTGCCAGTGTGGAGCCGGACCGCGAGCCGTTCGAGGAAGGTTGAGCTGGTTGACTCACCTGAAATCTGCCAGCCATTTTTGGCCATACGGCCGATTGGATAACTGGGGATGCCGTGCCGTTTTTCGGTATCTTCAGGGTTTAGCGAAAAGCCATAGATCTGCGCATTGGGGACGTATTCCCGCACATGCTGCAACATTGCTTCCTGGATGGCGGCATCACCCAGGTTCCCAAAACCAAAGGGGCCCATGATGCCGATCTTTTTGCTGCCATTCATGCTACTCATGCATTTGTGCCTTTTACGTGTTTTACGCCACTGATGGGTGGAGAACGGCCGTTTCCAACGTCAGCGGGAAATTCACCGAAGCGTAATCGGGGTATACCTGATCTTTGTCTGACATCACTTTTACCAGGTCAGGCCATTGAATATTGAACTGATCATCATTCCAGCGAACGCCACGGGCAAACTCTGGTGCGTAGAACTCAGAAATCATGTACAGAACTTCGCTGTCATCGGCCAAAGACAGAAAGCCGTGGGCAAACCCCTTGGGCACATAAAGCGCCCGGCGGTTCTGCCCTGTCAATTCCACCCCAATCCACTGCATGTAGGAGGGGGAATCGAGGCGCAGGTCGATGATCACGTCGTAAATGGCACCCTGAACACAGCGCACCAATTTTGCCTCGGCAAAGGGCGGCAGCTGCAAGTGCATGCCGCGCAGGGTGCCCTTGTGGCGGTTGTAAGAGATGCTGCATTGCGCCAGATTAGGGTCGAGCCCCTGCGCGGCAAATTCTTCCGGGCACCAGGTCCGGGCGAAAAAACCGCGTTCATCATTATGCGCCTGCAAATCGATGATGAAAGCATCCTGAAGAGCAGTGGGTATGAAGATCAAGGGATTACCTGCACCTCGGGAATGGGGACCACAAACTGGCCACCCCACTCGCGGATAAACGCCATTTGCTTCATGATTTCATCTTTGAAGTTCCAGGGCAGAATAAAAACGTAATCGGGCTGCACTTCGGCAATGCGGTCTGGATGGAAGATGGGAATGCGTGTACCGGGCAGGAATTTGCCCTGCTTATACGGATTGCGATCAACCGTGAAGTCCAGAAAGTCGGTGCGGATGCCGCAGTAGTTGAGCAGCGTGTTGCCTTTACCCGGTGCCCCATAACCCACCACGGTTTTGCCGTCTCGTTTGGCTTGAATGAGAAACGCCAAGAGTTTTCGCTTGGTTTCTTTTACCTGCTCGGCAAAGTTGGCGTAGCAGCTCATGTCGGTAAAGCCAGCGGCTATTTCACGGTCGTGCAGGGCCATGAGCCGGTCGGTGATGGGCTTAGTGGTGTCGTCGGCGTGACGGCCGTAAATCCTTAACGATCCCCCATGTGTTGGCAGCTCCTCAACATCAAAAAGAGTCATGCCATGCCCGGCAAAAATCTTTTCGGCCGTGATCAGGCTGAAGTAAGAAAAATGCTCGTGGTAGATGGTGTCAAACTGATTCTCTTCCATCAACCGCATCAAATGCGGAAACTCAATGGTGATCACCCCTTGCGGCTTGAGCAGAATCTTCAACCCGGCCACAAAGTCGTTCAGGTCCGGCACCTGGGCCAGCACGTTGTTGCCGGCAATCAGATCAGCTTGCTTGCCTTCAGCCGCCAGTTTCGTAGCGCATTCCACGCCAAAAAACTCGGTCAGCGTGGGCACACCAATCGCCTCGGCGGCTTTAGCCACATTCAGCGCCGGTTCAATGCCCAACACCGGCACCCCTTTTTCCACAAAATATTGCAGCAGATAGCCATCGTTGCTGGCCACTTCCACCACAAAGCTGTTTTTATCTAGCCTAAAGCGGTCAATCATCTGGTGCGTGTACTTTTTTACGTGCTCCAGCCAGGAAGTGGCATACGAAGAAAAGTAAGCGTACTCCGTAAAAATGTGCTCTGGCGTCACATACTCTTCCAGCTGAACCAGGTAACATTGATCGCAAACGTAAACGTACAGCGGGTAAAACGGCTCCATCTGGTTGAGCTGATCCATGCTCAGGTAACTTTCGCACAGCGGCGACATGCCCAGATCGACAAAGGTGTGTTTTAAGTTGCTGCCGCAAAAACGGCAGGTTGCCTTGCTAAAGGCTTCAAGCCCGGCGGTTTCCGCCATGGCGGGCTTTGTTGCTAACGATTCCATAGTTAACTCTCTTTCTTTCGGCGAAGTGTAAAATTTATACTGGTTGTTTCTCGCGCCAACGGAGATCTTCCCCTAAACGGCCGCTGGCCAACAGCTGCTTGATATGATCGATGCGCTTGTAGCGCGCCCCTTCAAAATCTTCACGCTTCAGGCCAACTTCCTGGTAGGCGGTATGCAGCTGCTGCACGCCCATTTCCACCGTCCACTGCGGCTTAAATTCCGGCAGCATGGTGGCAATCTTGTCGAAGTTCACCCGGTAGGTGCGCTTGTCTGGGCCAGCCCCTTCCGCATATTCAATGCGGCAGTTGGGCACGTGCGCCTGCACAATTTCCGCCAGTTCGCGAATGCGGTAATTCTCATCGTTGCGGCCCACATTAAAGGCCTGGTTATGAACCACTTCGCGCGGCGCATTCAGCGCGGCAATAAAGGCTCGGCTGATATCTTCGGCATGGACCAACGGCCGCCACGGCGTCCCATCGCTCATCATGTAGACCAAGCCGCTGGTGTAGGCATAAGCCACCAGGCTGTTCACCACCAGGTCAAAACGTGGCCGGGGCGAATGGCCGTAAGCCGTGGCATTGCGCAA
>ERZ761607.4643-NODE-4643-length-11946-cov-3.895467_pt1 | contig 11946 bp, 10 predicted proteins | sample MGYA00511164_ERZ761607 | MGnify/ENA primary metagenome ERZ761607 (study PRJEB28899, sample SAMN02445080) | bioreactor sludge metagenome | biome: EBPR sludge | place: Australia: Brisbane, Thorneside Wastewater Treatment Plant | collected 2011-06-22 ...
GTGCCGGCCGGCGCAAAACCCGCGGCCCCCGCCCCGGCGCCGGAAGGCGCGAAGGCCCCGGGCGCCGAGCCCGTGCGTCCCGCCCCCGCCGCGAAGAAGTAGGAGCGCGAGACCGCCATGTTCTCGAAGTTCTTCATCGAACGCCCGATCTTCGCGAGCGTCATCTCGATCGTGATCCTGCTCGCGGGCGCCGCCTGCATCAAGGTGCTCTCGGTCGAGCAGTATCCCAACCTGCTGCCGCCGGTGGTCTCGGTGGCGGCCCGCTACCCGGGCGCCTCGCCCGAGGTCATCTCCCAGACCGTCGCCGCGCCCATCGAGCAGCAGGTGAACGGCGTGGAGGGCATGATCTACGTCCAGTCCCAGGCCTCGGCCGACGGCTCGATGCAGCTCAACGTGTACTTCGCGATCGGCACGGACCCGGACCAGGCCACGATCAACGTGAACAACCGGGTGCAGGCGGCGCTGCCGATCCTGCCGGAGGAGGTCAAGCGCCAGGGCGTCACGGTCAAGAAGAAGTCGACCTCCATCCTCGTCTTCGCCGCGGTCACCTCCGACAACCCGGCCCACGACCCGGTCTTCATGTCCAACTACGTGGACCTGAACGTCCTCGACGAGATCAAGCGCATCCCCGGCGTGGGCGAGGCGATGATCATGGGCGCCAAGGACTACGCGATGCGCCTGTGGCTGCGCCCGGACCGCCTCGCGCAGCTCGGCCTCACGCCCGGCGACGTGGTCGCGGCCGTGCGCGAGCAGAACGCGCAGTTCGCCGCCGGCCAGATCGGCGCCGAGCCCCTGAAGAACCCCGTCGCGTTCACCTACACCGTGACCACCAAGGGGCGCCTCGAGGAGCCGGAGGAATTCGAGAAGATCATCATCCGCTCCAATCCCGACGGCTCGAGCATCACCGTGAAGGACGTGGCCCGCGTGGAGATCGCCGCCCGCGACTACTCCATCGAGCCGCGCGTGAACGGCAAGGACGCGATCCTGGTGGCCGTCTACCAGCAGCCGGGCGCCAACGCGATCGCCGTGGCCGACGCGGTGTACGCCACGTTCGAGCGGCTGAAGGCCGGGTTCCCCCAGGGCATGACCTACTCGGTGCCCTACGACACCACCAAGTTCGTGCGCATCTCCATCAAGGAAGTGGTGACCACCCTCCTCGAGGCGGTCGTGCTGGTGTTCCTGGTGGTGTACCTGTTCCTGCAGAACTTCCGCGCGACGCTCATCCCGTCGCTCGCGGTCCCGGTCTCGCTCGTCGGCACCTTCGCCGGCATGTACCTGCTGGGCTTCTCGATCAACCTGCTCACGCTCTTCGGCATGGTGCTCGCCATCGGCATCGTGGTGGACGACGCGATCGTGGTGCTCGAGAACGTCGAGCGCATCATGAGCGAGGAGAAGCTCGGGCCGAAGGAAGCATCCATCAAGGCGATGAACGAGGTCTCCGGGGCGCTCGTGGCCATCGTGCTGGTGCTGTGCGCCGTGTTCGTGCCCGTGGCCTTCATGGGCGGCTTCACGGGCCAGATGTACAAGCAGTTCGCCGTGACGATCGCGATCTCCGTCACCATCTCGGGCATCGTGGCCCTCACGCTCACGCCGGCGCTTTGCGCGCTGATCCTCAAGCCCGGCCACCACGAGCCCAACGCGTTCTTCCGCGCCTTCAACCGCGGCTTCGACCGGCTGACCTCCGGCTTCACCGCCGGCGTCGTGTTCCTCATCAAGCGCGCGGCCGTGGCCTTCGGGATCTTCGCCGTCCTCATGCTGGCGATGGGGTGGCTCTTCAAAGTCGTGCCCTCCACGCTGGTGCCCGACGAGGACCAGGGTTACATCCTGGTGGCCTCGTTCCTGCCGGACGCCGCGTCCTTCAGCCGTGCGGACGCCACGATGCGCGCGGCCGAAGGCGTGCTGCAGAAGTTCCCGGAGACCGAGTACCAGGTCGCGATCCCCGGCTATGACCTGCTCTCGGGCGCGATCCGTCCCAACGCGGGCGGCATCTTCCTCACGCTCAAGGACTGGGGCGAGCGCAAGGGCCCGGGCCAGGACAGCTTCACGATCGCCAAGCGCGCGGCCAGCGCCAACCTCGCCATCCAGGACGGGGCCGTGGCGGCCTTCAACCCGCCGCCCATCTCGGGCCTGTCCACCACCGGCGGGGTCGAGGCGTACCTGCAAAGCCGCAGCGGCGCCGGGCCGGCGGCCCTGGGCGAGCAGGTGGCCGCCGTGATCGAGGCGGCGAAGAAGCGGCCGGAGTTCGCGTCCGTCTCCACCACCTTCAAGCCCGCGGTGCCCCAGGTCTTCCTCGACGTGGACCGCGCCAAGGCGAAGGCGATCGGGGTGCCGATCAACTCGGTCTTCGAGGCGCTGCAGGCGACCTTCGGCTCGCTGTACGTGAACGACTTCAACAAGTTCGGCCGCACGTACAAGGTACAGGTGCAGAGCGAATCGGACTTCCGCGCGCACCCCGAGGACATCCGCAACGTCTTCGTCCGCTCCCAGGGCGGCCAGATGATCCCGCTGGACGTGCTGGTGAAGGCGACGCCGGCCACGGGCCCGGAGCTGGTGGAGCGCTTCAACGTCTTCCCGGCGGCCAAGCTGCTCGCGAACCCGGCGCCGGGCGTGTCCTCGGGCCAGGTCATCGCGGCGCTCGAGGAGGTGGTGGCCGCCACGACGACGGGCGACTACACGCTCGCGTGGACCGGCAGCGCCTTCCAGGAAAAGAGCGCGGGCGGCACGGCGGTGCTCGCCTTCGGCTTCGGCATCCTGATGGTCTTCCTCATCCTCGCGGCGCAGTACGAGCGCTGGTCGCTGCCCTTCGCGGTGATCACCGCGGTGCCCTTCGCGCTCTTCGGCGCGGTGTTCGCCGTGTGGGCCATGGGCCTCACCAACAACGTGTACTTCCAGGTGGGCCTGGTCACGCTGATCGGCCTCGCGGCCAAGAACGCGATCCTCATCGTGGAATTCGCGGTGATGAAGATGGAGGAGGGCCTGTCGCCGGCGGAGGCGGCGATCGAGTCGGCGAGGCAGCGCTTCCGGCCGATCGTGATGACCTCGCTCGCGTTCATCCTGGGCTGCGTGCCGCTGGTGCTCTCCTCGGGCGCGGGCTCGGGCAGCCGCCACGCGCTCGGCTGGCCGGTGATCGGCGGCATGCTCGCGGCCACCTTCATCGCGATCTTCTTCGTGCCGCTCTTCTTCAAGTTGATCATCGGGAAGGGCGAGGCGAAGGCGAAGGAGGTGCCCCATGCGTAAGCTCGCCGTCGCGGTCGCCTTCGTCGTCGCGGGCTGCGCGCCCGCCTACACGCTGCCCCCGGTGGCGCTGCCGGAGGCCGTGCGCCCCGGCGAGCAGGTCGTCGTCGCGAAGGACTGGTGGAAGGCCTTCGGCGACCCGGTGCTGGAAAAGCTCGTCGAGGACGCCTTCGCCTCGAGCCCCACGTGGGAGCAGGCGGTGGCCCGGGTGGAGGCGGCGGAGGCACGCCTCGGCATCTCGCGATCGCGCCTGCTGCCGGGCGTGGATGCGAAGGCGGCAGGCGTTCGCCAGCAGCTGTCGGAATCCACGAATCCGGGGACGGGCGGCAATTCCTTCAGCGTCTTCCAGGGCAACCTGTCGGCCTTCTGGGAGCTGGATCTCTTCGGCCGCGTGAGGAACGAGGTGGCGGCATCGAATTCCGACCTGCTCGCCTCCGAGTACGGGCGCGACAGCGTGCGGCTCACGCTCGCCTCGCGGGTGGCGCAGACGTACTTCCAGCTGCGGGCGCTCGATGCGCAGCTCGAGACCGCGCGGCTCACGGTGCGCTCGCGGGAGAACGCCTATCGCCTGCGGGAGAAGCGCTTCCTGGGCGGGGTCACGTCGGAACTGGACCTGCGCCAGGCGGAATCGGAACTCACGGGCGCCCGGGCGCAATTGCCGGACCTCGTGGCCGCCATCGCGCAGGCCGAGGGCGCGCTCGCGGACCTCACGGGCGCTTCTCCCAAGGATCTCTTCGCGACCGGCGCGCCGCGCGGCAAGTCGATCGACGCCATTCCGCTGCCCCCGGCCGTGCCGGAAGGCTTGCCTTCGGACCTGCTCAACCGCCGGCCCGACATCCGCGAGGCCGAGGAAGGCCTGCGGGCGACGCAGGCGCGGGTGGCCGGCGCGCGGGCGGCGTGGTTCCCGGTGATCGGCCTCACGGGCGCGTACGGGGGCGAGAGCCTCAAGTTCGGCGATCTCTTCAAGGGGCCCGCTCGCGCGTGGTCCTATGCGGGGTCGGTGTCGGTGCCCGTGTTCAACGCGGGCCTCACGGCGGCGCAGGTGGATGCGGCGAGCGCGGCGGAAAAGGACGCGGCGGCCAATTACCGCGCCGTGGTCATCCGGGCGTTCGCCGACGCGAGGAACGCCATCGTCGCCAAGCGGGAGGCCGAGTACCGCGCCTCGGCGCGGGAGCAGACGGTCGCCGCCCTGCGGCGCCAGGCCAAGCTCGCCACGCTGCGCTACGACAACGGCTATTCCAATTACCTCGAGGTGCTGGACGCGGAGCGGGCGCTCTTTTCCGCGGAGCTCGCCCTCGCCGAAGCCCGCCGCGCGCACCTGTCGGCCGCGGTCGACCTCTACCGCGCGCTGGGAGGCGGTTGGAAGTAGGTTGGGGTCAGGTGCGATGGCGTACCTGTCCCCACGCTCCGATTGGGGTCAGGTACGCCATCGCACCTGACCCCAGTTTCCGTTGAACCCAGCGGGCGGGACTTCTGCACGCTTTCGCGGATGGTCGCCAGAGTTTCTTCCGGCAGTGCCGATTCGCAAAGCTCCCGATAGCGAATTGCGCGGGATTTCGGCTCCGCGCCCAATGCCAGATAGGCCGGACTGGGTGCCAGCGGGAGAAGCGGCTGGTGCCCCGCATTGCGAAGGTAGCTGGACCAAGGGTGGTCCCCCGGATGCCCGACCAACCCGGCGCGGACGGGGTTGAGATCGATGTAGCGCATGCAGGTGACGAGATAGGCGTCATCCTGGACCAGGTGCGAGCGGAACCGGCCCTCGAAAAGCGTACCGGTACGGCCCCAGCGCATGTTCATGAGGCGCGCGAACTTGCTTCCCACGCGATGCATCAGCTCGGACAACGCGCCTTCCGCCCCTGCCGTCGCCAGCAGGTGTACGTGGTTCGACATGAGCACGAATGCGTGCAGGTCGACCCCCGTGTCGGCGAGCGCATCCACGAGGAAGCGCATGAAGATGATCCTGTCCGCGTCGTCGCGAAACAGGAGATCTCGGTTGTTTCCGCGTACCACCACATGCTGCGGAAAACCGGGGACGTCGATTCGGGGTTGCCGTGCCATGGGGTTACTAACGCACGTGGCGCCGATCCGACGACAAGTCCTGCCTTGGGGGTTGGCAAGGCGCTATTGGGACACGCCAATGGGGTCAGGTACGCCATCGCACCTGACCCAAATTGATCCGATTTATTCCGGCAGTCCGCCCCGCAGCAGCCGCCCCACGACGATCATCCGCGGGATGATGCCGCCCGCGAACCGCGTGCACACGGGCACGACGCCGGGGTGGGGGACGGGCGGGGCGCGAAGGCCCTCGACGATCTCGTCCGCCGCCAGCGCCATGGCCGCCTGGATCCTTCGAGACGCCTGATCGACGGAACCGTCGTCGATCCGCTGCCGCAGCAACGTCACGGCGAACGCGAGGAACGCGGGCCGGTGAAGGAAGTGGCGGTAAAGGCTCTGCACGACCCGCTCGCCGCCCTGGGGTGCAGGCTCCGCGACGAGCGACAGGATGGCATCGACTTCCGGTGGCAGGGTGCGCAGGTTCCCCATCGGCACGAGGGGGCCGGGCGCGGGCGGCGGAACCCAGTCGCGCGATGCGAATTCGCGCTTTCGATCGCGCCCGCCCACCAGCCGCAGCGCGCACATCACCGTGAGCAGGTTCTCCGGATTGGCGCGGTCGTAGGATTCGATGACGGACCGGATTTCCTGCAGCGCTGCGTCGTCGACCCCGAGTGCGGCGAGCGCGGGCCGGGACATCGGCGCGATGGGGACCAGCGGCTCCGCCCGCGCGATCCGCCAGGCCGTCTCCTGCAGCACCCCGCTTCGCCACGCGGGCGAAACCGCGTCCCACAGCCACTCCAGCGCGCCGGGCAAGGTCGCCAGGTGACGGAAGATGAGCGCCACCATGGGCACCCCGCCCAGATGGCGCATCTCGGCGTAGATCGCCGCCTTGTCCGCACTCGCGGCGGCTTCGGAAAGTTCGGGAAGGTCCATGAAAATGACATGGGGTCAGGTGCGATGGCGCACCTGACCCCATACGGGAATCGGGGACAGGTACGCCATCGCACCTGACCCCGGAAGGATCAATTGAGCTTGATGTTGTTGCGCCGCGCGACATCGCCCCAGGTGGCGTGGGTCTTGCGCGCGAAGGCGATCCACTGGTCCCGCGGCATGTTGTCGACGGCGAGGCCGGCCTTCACGAGCCGCTCCTGCACGCCGGCGTCGTTCATCACCTTGGCGAGGTCGCGCGAGACCTTGGCGACGATGTCCGCCGGCGCGCCCTTGGTCACCACGACGCCGCCCCAGCCTTCGCCGGAAAAGCCCGGGTAGCCCTGCTCGGCGACGGTGGGCACGTCCGGCAGCTGCGAGGCGCGGTGTTCCCCCGTGGACGCGAGGGCCCGCAGCTTGCCCGCCTTGATGTGCGGCAGGTTCGGGCCGATGCCGTCCACCGACAGCTCGATCTGCCCGCCCAGCAGGTCCTGCACGGCCGCGGCGCTGCCCTTGTACATCACGCCCTGGATGTCCACGCCCGCCACCTGCTTGAAGAGCTCGCCCGTCAGGTGCTGCGTCGTGCCCGCGCCGGGATAGCCCCAGTTGAGCTTGCCGGGATTCTTCTTCGCGGCCTCCACCAGGTCCTTCACGGACCGGTACGGCGACTTCTCCGTCGCCACGATGATCAGCGGGTTGCGGAAGACGGGCCCGATGTACGCGAAGTCGTTGAGCGGGTCGTAGGGAATCGAGCTCATGATCGCCGGGTTCACCACGAGCACCGCGCTCGTGCCCATCGCGAGCGTGTAGCCGTCCGCCGGCGCGTTCTTCGCCGCGACCATGCCGGGAATGCCGGCGCCGCCGCCCAGGTTTTCCACGACGACCGACTGCCCCCATTCCTTCGACAGCGCCTCGGCGATCACGCGCGCGGCGAGATCCGTGGCCTGGCCCGCCGGGAACGGCACGATGAGCTTCACGGGCTTCACGGGATACTGCTGGGCGGCGGCCATCGTGCCGAAAGCCAGCAGGGCGCCGGCGGCGACTGCTCTTGCGATGCGCTTGAACATGGTTTTCTCCTCCTCGTTGCGGTTGCGGTCCCCTCAGGCCGTGACCTGGGGGTGATTGGGATTTTCCTCGCCGGCGCGCATCACCGCCTCGCGCGTGCAGCCCGTGCCCCGGTGGCTTTCGACCGGGATGCCCAGCCGGGTCCCGATCTCCACCGCGGCGCGGATGACCTCCTCCGATCGCAGGCCGGTATCGACGCCCATTTCCTCGAGCATCGTCACCAGGTCCTCCATCGGGAAGTTGCCCACCTTGCCCACCGTGGTCGGGATCGCCATCCCGCCGCCGATGCCGCAGATGGCGCCTTCGAGCCAGTGTACCCCGGCATCCATCGCCGCCACGATGTTGGCCGTGGCCATGCCGGAGAGGTTGTGGATGTGGAAGCCCAGTTCCACGTCGGGGTACTTCGTGTAGAGCGCGCGGAACAGGCGGTTCACGTGCGCCGGGTCCTCCATGCCGATGGAGCCCGCGAGGTACTGGCGCTTGATGCCCGCGTCGCGGAATCGCCCCACCATGTCGATCACCGCCTGCTCGGGCACCAGGCCCTCGTAGGGGCACCAGAAGGCCATGCCCAGGGCCATCACGAACGGGATGCCCTCCCGCTCGGCGAGCCGGAACGACTGGATGTTCTGCTCGATGGCCTGCTCGTTCGACATGTTCTGGTTGTGGTGGGTGTAGGTCTCGCTCACCGTGATGAGGCCGAGCATCTCGCCCACCTTCGCTTCGATCGCGCGGTGCGCGCCGCGCACGTTGGGCGCCTGCCCGCGGTACACCACGCCGGGCTTCCGCTTGATGCGCGCGAAGACCTCCTCCGCGTCCCGCATGTTGGGCACCACCTTCGGGTGGGCGAAGCTCGCCACCTCCACCACGGGCACTCCCAGGTCCGTCAGGCGATCGCACAGCCACACCTTCTCGTCCGTCGGGATCCACTTGGGCAGGCTTTGCAGGCCGTCGCGGGGCGCGACGTCCACGAGGAGCATCTTCTTCGGGATTTGCATGGTTCAGTCCTTCGGATCGATGCGCCGGAAGGTGGCGAGACGCTTTTCCTCCACCCAGGGCGCGGTGCGCTCGTTGAAGCGCAGGAAGTGGTCCGTGGCGAGGTGGGCGCGGAAGGCCGCCTCGTCGTCGTAGATCTCGTAGAGGAAGATGTCCGCGCCGTCCTCGCACACGTCGAACCGGCGGCAGCCGGGCTCGCGCTCGCGGGACGCGGTGGCGTTCGCGACCATCTCGGCGCGGAACGCGTCCCGCCATTCGGCCTTCGCGCGGAAGTGCACGGTGACCACGAAGCTCATGGTGCCTCCCGGGCCGCCGCAGGCAGCGCGGCCAGCGTCGCCTTCGTCATCGTCGCCAGGTCCGCCTTGCCGCCGATCTCCAGCGGCACCGTGCCTTCGCGAAGGGCGATCTCGAGGGCCCGCTCCACGAGCCGCCCGCGCTTTTCCAGCGCGGGCTCGCCGTGCCGGTCCGCGAGCCAGTCGAGCATCATCGCGGCCGACAGGAACATGGCCGAGGGATTGGCCTTGCCCTGGCCCGCGATGTCCGGCGCGGTGCCGTGGGCCGGCTGGAAGAGGCCGTGCGAATCGCCCAGGTCCGCCGACGGGGCCATGCCCATGCCGCCCACGAGGCCCGCGCCCAGGTCCGACAGGATGTCGCCGAACATGTTCTCGGTCACCATCACATCGAGCGTCCAGGGGCGCTTCACCATCGAAAGGGCCATCGCGTCCACGTAGGCGTAGTCGGCCGTCACCGTGCCGTGATCCTTCGCGACGTCGTCGAAGACCTTGCGGAAGAAGGCCATGCTCGCGAAGACGTTGCTCTTGTCCACGCAGGTGACGGTGGCCGTGCCGCGCCGGGCCCGCCGGCGCTCGGCGATGCGGAACGCGAATTCCGACACGCGCGCCGTGCCCTTGCGGGTGATCTGCATGGTGTCGTAGGCCTCGGCGTCCTCCACCATCCGCCCCCGGCCCCGGGCGTAGAAAAGGCCCTCGGTCTGCTCGCGCACCAGCACGAAGTCGATGCCCGTCGCGCGCTCGTCCGCGAGGATGCGCGGCAGGCCGGGAAACCAGCGGATGGGCCGCACGCCCGCGTACAGGTCCAGCGCCATGCGCAGGTCCAGCTGCGGGATGGGTTCGGTCCCGTCGGGATAACGGATGTCGGGCCAGCCCATCGCGCCGAAGAGGATGGCGTCGGCGTCGCGGCTCGCCTGGAGCGTGGCGGCCGGCAGCGCCTCGCCGTTGTCGCGATAGTGCAGGGCGCCTGCCGGGTAAGTGGTGCAGGCGAGGGCGGGGCCGCCGGTGGCGGCCGCGGCGGCTTCCAGCAGCGCGAGGCACGCGGGCATCACCTCGCGGCCGATGCCGTCGCCGGGCAGCACGGCGATGCGGAGCGTTTGCGTCATTCCGGGGGAAATCCTTCGAAGGTGGCGAATTGCGAGACGGGTGCGCGTTCCGTGACCAAGCGGTTCTCGGGCGCGGCCGGGTCCGCGTGGCCCAGGGCCATGCCGCAGATCACGACCTCGCTCTGCGGAATGCCGAGCTCGCGCCGGATGACGGCGTGGAAGTGGGCGAAGGCCGCCTGGGGGCAGGTGTCGAACCCGCGGCCCCGCGCGGCGATGGCGAGCGTGCCGATGAAGATGCCCAGGTCGAGCCAGCTGCCGATCTGCAGGTCCTCGTCCAGCGTGAAGACGAAGCCCACGGGGGCGCCGAAGAAATCGAAGTTGCGGCGGCGCTGGGCCTCGGTGGCGGCGAAATCGCCCTTGGGGATGCCCATGAGGCCGTACAGGTCCCAGCCGATCTTGCGCCGGCGTCCCAGGAAGGGCTCGCGCCACTGGGTGGGGTAGTAGTTCCACTCGCGCTGGTGGGCGTCGGGGCCGTCGGTGTCGATCGCCGACTGGATGGCGCCGCACAGGCGGTCGCGCGTCTCGCCCGCGACCACCCGCACCTTCCAGGGCTGGATGTTGGAGCCGCTGGGCGCGCGCGAGGCGAGGGCGAGGATGGCCTCCACCTCCGCCCGCGGCACGGGCGTGGGAAGGAAGGCGCGGACCGAGCGCCGGGTGGCGATGGCCTCGTCGGAGGGCAGGGAAGGCATGGGAAGTTGCCAAATGGCCGTTTGTCCGTACAATAGCCCCCATGACCAAGGTCGTCAACCTCGCGCGGCACCTTCGCCAGCAGATCGAGCAGGGCCGCTATCCCGTGGGGACGGCCCTGCCCACGGAGGCCGAACTGCAGCGCCGCTTCGCCGTGAGCCGCCATACGGTCCGCGAGGCCCTGCGGGACTTGAAGTCCGAGGGCCTCGTGAGCGCGCGGGCGGGCGTGGGCACCGTCGTGCGGGCCCGGGCGCCGGCGGCGAGCTTCGTGCACGGCATGGGCACGCTGGAGGAGATCATCCAGTTCGGCGAGGCCACGCGCATGAAGCTCCTCGCGCACGAAAGCGTCGTGGCCGACGGGGCCCTGGCCGCGGAAACCGGCGCGAGCGAAGGCCAGGAGCTCGTGCGCGTCTCGCTCCTTCGCTTCCGTCCCAAGGAGCGCCTGCCCGTCGGGTTCCTTTACGTCTACCTGCGGCCGGAGCATTCCGAAGTCATCGACGAGATCGAGCGCGGCAGCATCCCGGTGCTCCGGCTCGTGGAGCGGCGCTACGCCGTCGGGATCAAGGAAGTCGTGCAGCGGATCCTCGCCGTCGCCCTCACGCGGGCGCAGGCCGCCGCGCTCTCGGGCAAGCCCGGCAAGCCCGCCCTCAAGGTCACGCGCCAGTACCTCGACGGCGAGGGCCGGCACCTCATGGCCACGGTGGGCCTGTATCCCGGCGAGCGCCTGAGCCACAACACGCGGCTGCGCATCCAGCCGGCCTGAACGAAAGGATCGTCATGAAACCCCTCGCGGGCGTGCGCGTCGTCTCCGTCGAGCAGTTCGGCGCCGCGCCCTACGGCTCCATGTTCCTCGCGGACCTGGGCGCGGAAGTGATCAAGGTGGAAAACCCCGTCATCGGCGGCGACCCCGCGCGCAAGACCGGGCCGTTCTTCCTCGGCGACAACGACAGCGAGTATTTCCAGACCTGGAACGCCAACAAGAAGAGCGTGACGGTGGATCTTCGCTCCGACGAGGGGCTCGCCACCTTCCACGCGCTGGTCGCGACGGCGGACGTGGTGATGAACAACCTGCGCGGCGACCTGCCGGCGAAGATCGGCCTGGACTACGCGGCCCTCGCGAAGGTGAAGCGCTCGCTCGTGTGCGTGCACATCTCCGCCTACGGACGCGACAACGAGCGCGCCGCCTGGCCGGGCTACGACTACCTCATGCAGGCCGAGGCCGGCCTCATGGCGCTCACGGGCGAGCCCGACGGCCCGCCCACCCGCATCGGCGCGCCGTCGATGGTGGACCACGTGACGGGCCTCACGGCCACCGTGGGGCTGCTCGCGGCGCTGGTGCAGGCCCGCGGCACCGGCAAGGGCTGCGACGTGGACACCTGCCTCTTCGACGCGGCGCTGCACCAGCTCGGTTACGCCGCGCTCTGGTATCTCAACGAAGGCCACGTGCCCGCGCGCCAGCCCCGCAGTGCCCACTTCTCCCTCGCCCCGGTGCAGACGCTGCCCACGGCCGACGGCTGGGTCTTCGTGATGTGCCTCACGGAGAAGTTCTGGACCGCGCTGCTGGAGGTGATCGGCCGCCAGGACCTCGG
>ERZ761607.4649-NODE-4649-length-11937-cov-9.301801_pt1 | contig 11937 bp, 9 predicted proteins | sample MGYA00511164_ERZ761607 | MGnify/ENA primary metagenome ERZ761607 (study PRJEB28899, sample SAMN02445080) | bioreactor sludge metagenome | biome: EBPR sludge | place: Australia: Brisbane, Thorneside Wastewater Treatment Plant | collected 2011-06-22 ...
TATTTATAAATTATGATTTATCATATTTTTGAATAATTAACTTTAAAACTGTTTGGAAATATATACTCTCTTTTTACTGATTTCTCTCGCTTTTCTTTTTTCATATCTAGGAAATTTATTTTTTATTAACTACCTGAATAAAAAGAAAGTTTTAGACCTTCCAAATCATAGATCATCTCATAAAATACCAACACCTCGTGGTGGTGGAATTCCAATGTTGTTATCTTTTTTTATAGTTTCTTTCATCGCATATCTTTTTAATACTTTCGAGTTTGATATACACTTTTATATCGGGCTGTTTATAATTTTTATTATGGGTTCTTTTGAAGATTTTAAACCGATGTCCGTTAAATTAAGATTGTTTATACAAATTTTAGTTTCCATTTATATAATTATTATTAAATCACCGTTTTTAACCTTTCCTTTACCTGAACCATTTAATTTCAATCTTAACTATTATATCGCTTTTATCTTAAATATAATTTGGATTGTTGGAGTAATAAATATTTATAATTTTCTTGATGGAATTGATGGTTACGCAGGTCTTCAAGGAATAATTGTTTGTATTTCTTCTTTATTACTTTTCAGCCCTAACGAAAATTCAATTACTATTTATATATTATTGTTTACTTTATTCGGTTTTATGTTTGTAAATTTTCCTCCTGCAAAAATCTTTATGGGTGATGCGGGTGCTTACGGGTTAGGTTTTATTTTTGCAGTTTTACCATATTATATTTTTGAAAATTATTCAACCGGTGTCTTTACTGTCTCAATGTTCTTATGGTTTTTTCTTGCTGATAGTTTATATACAATAATCAGAAGACTTAAAAGAAAAGAAAAAATTTTTGACGCTCATAGATCTCATCTTTATCAAAGATTAAATATTTTAGGTTGGAGCCATAAAAAAATAAATTTATTTATTATTCCATTAATGATTTTATTATCGGGAATTCAGATTATAAATTCATATTTCAACTATAAATTCAATTTATTAGTCTTTATTGTTGCAGTTATAATATTTTTTATATTTGCTGCCATCGTCATTAAACTGGAAAAAATAAATAATCCACAAATTTAATTACTTCATTAACAACATCTTCTTACCCCGTATAAACTCATTCGTTTGTAATACATAAAAATAAACTCCACTCGGATAGTTCGCCATATTTATCTTGAAACTGTGACTTCCTGCTTGTTTAAATTCTCCGTCGTATATACTCATCACCTCTTGCCCTATAACATTATAAATTTTTAACTTCACATTTCCCGCTATTGGCAAATTAAATTTAATCTCCGTCTCAGGATTGAATGGATTCGGTCTGTTCTGAAACAATTCATAACTGCTCGCAACCTCCGAAATTATATTTTCATTATTCACCAATGTTGGAATTCCGCTGTAAAATCCTTTTTCTGTTGAAACATAAACTTTACCGTTTGATGATATTCCCGCTTCATAAAGAAACTGATAATCTCCCGGTAGCCCACTGTTATTAACAGCATACCAGTTTATACCGGTATTTGTTGTCCCAAACAATCTGTTATTATTCGGATTAATTGAATAAATCCTGGAAGTTATTCCCGGTTGAATTAAAAAATCATATACCTGTGGATTCGGAAATAAATAATTATAATTTCTTGTCCAGGTATCACCCCTGTTTGTTGACTCATAAAAACTTAATGCACCTACAAATAATTTTCCCGTCGCATCCACTTGTGCATCATATATTATTTCATTCCCCTGCAATGGCAAACTCAATAACGTCCAGTTCACTCCTGAATTTGTTGACCTGTATAGAAGTAAATTATTAAATGTATCCGGAAAATAATACATCACTCCGGGTTCTGAATTGCTCAGTCTTAAATTCCAAAAATTTGTCGCATTAGGTAATGTTATCAATCCCCACGATGTCCCTCCATTGGTTGTCCTTATTAATTGCACAGACGTTCCGGAAAATCCCTTCACGTAAATTAAATTTTCATTATCCGGTCTCAAATATATTTCCTGCACTGCATCAACAGAACCAATTAATGTATTAACAAAATCCGTCCCTCCGTTTGAACTGTATGATAAACTTGAAAAGTTTGCAATGTAAACTTTATTAGGATCTGCAGGACTTATCGCAAGTGCATCAGGATAAAATCCTCCCGTACCTTGAATAATCGTCCAGTTCATTCCGCCATCCACTGTCTTATAATAAGCAACTCCATCCCACGTATATACAATGTTTTCCGTAATCGGCTTTATACCCTGACCTGCTATATTTTCATATCCAACTGATTTAAAAAATAATCCGCCGTTGTTACTTCTCATCATTCCCGCAAATGCCGTCCCAAGATAAATCTTTCCGTCATTTACTGGTTTTATATCCACCATTGAAAGTGCATTGCCAAATGTTGATATAAATGATTGTCCGCCGTTTGTTGATCTGAAAAAACTTTTCGGTTCAAATGTAAACCAACTTATTAAATATACATTATTCCCATTCTGCCAGTCTATTTTGATTGACTTCGGTCTTGATGTCTGATTATTTTTATATACTGAATAAGAGTTTCCTCCGTTTGTTGAAACGTAAACTGAATCTGAAGCAGTAAGAATTAATCTTTGTGAGTTATTCGGATCAACTGTTCCCGCCATGTAAAAAGCAGGTATCGCACTGAACTTTATTCTCTGCCAAGTCGCACCTCGGTTAGTGCTTTTATTTAACCAGCCATTTTCACTTAAACTGTAAATAATCTGATCATTATTTCTGTCAACAAAAAGTTGTTTATACTCACCGTAAATCCCCGCTGAATCATCCACTATATTCCAGTTCACTCCGAAATCTGTCGTCCTTTCAATTCTGTTACTCGCTGATATTGAATAGACAACCGTATTAATTCCCGGACTATGTATCATCTGTTTTGAATTAACCGCCGTAATTAATTGCCATGTCTCGCCTTCGTCAAGTGACCTTTCTTTATTCGTTATCACAAAACTGTTATTTAACTGTGACATCGAAATCCTGTCCACATTTGTTCCGCTCATCTTTCTCCAGTTAACTCCCGCATTTGTTGTCTTATAAATTCCCGTCGTGCTCGCTATATATACTAAATTTGGATTTGTAAATGATATGTCAAAATCATTTATCTGACCTTTGTATGGTCCATCACTTATTGTCCAGACTTGTGCATTTAAATTGGAAATAAAAAATAATGAAACTACAAAAATGCTGAGGGTATATTTGAATTTTTTCAAATTTTTAGTTTTTTTATTTTTATTTATTGACATATTTGTACAAAAATAAACAGAATTATTAATATTAAATATCAAAATAAATAGTTATTTTTAATATTAATTAGCCGTTTTCTGAATAATATCATTCACATAGAATCAATTCTTAAACTCGCAGAGGAGAAATTAAGTTCTAATCCTGATGAAGCATTGGATTTATCAAATCAGGCTTTGACTGAATCTGAAAAAATTGGTTTTTATAAAGGAATTGCCGAAAGTATTTTAATTTCAGGATATTATTACCTCAATCACTCAGACGCGAACAAAGCAATTTTATCTTTTAAATACGCCGAAAATATTTTAGATAAGTTCGAGGATGATACTTTAAAATCTAAAATCTATCATAATTATGGTTTGGCTTATTATGAGATCTCAAATTTTAAATTATCTCTCGAAAAAAATATAAAGGCTTTAAATCTCAGAAAAAAATTAAACGATGAACTCGGAATGGCTCAGTCTTATAATAATCTCGGGTTAATTTATTCCAATTTGGGAAATCTCGATGTATCCGTTGATTATTATTCTAAAAGTCTTGCCATTAAAGAAAAATATAATGATGAAAAAGGAATTCTTAATAGTCTCGGAAATATTGCCGCTATATACTATTATCTGAAAAATTTTGATCTCTCTATAATTTATGGAAATAAAATTGTAGAAATTGCACGAAAAACTGATAACAAAAAATTGTTGTCAAAAACTTTAAGCAACCTGTCAGCAAATTATGGTGCTAAAGGTAACTATGATAAGGCTAAAGAACTCATTGAAGAATCTATGCAGATTGATATTGAAATAGGGGATAGATTTATGTATCTAATAGCAAAATCTAATTATGCTGATCTGTATTATAATTTAGGTGATTTCAATCGTGCTGAAAAAGAAGCACTTGAGTGTTATAACGGCTCTAAAGAAATTAATGCTCTCAAAACTCTCGCCTATGCTACAACAATTTTAGCCAGAGTAAAATTTAAACAAAAAGATTACGACCAAAGTATTAAATATCATCTCGAAGCAATTGAATATGAAAAAGAACTCGGATTTGAATCTGAAATGGAAGAAACTTATTCTATTCTTTCTGATGTGTATTTTGAAAAAGGTGATGTAGAAAATTCTCTCAAATATCTGCGTCTATATAGAGAACTCAGTGAGAAAATTCAAAAAAATGATAAACAACAAAAAGCAGATTCTATTTTAATACAGTTTGAAGTTGAGAAGAATACTAAAGAATTTGATATATTAAATCAAAAGAACATTCAACTTACTGAACTTACTGAAAAACTTAATGAAGTTATAAGAGAAACAAATGATTTCGTATCTTTCCTTTCCCACGATCTCAGAGAACCTCTTGCGAATATTTACTCTATATCCGATTATGCTATTAATGATTTTAATGAACTCTCTAATGAAGAACTATCTTCTTATCTGAGTGATATTAAAAAAACTGCATCTAAAGCAATTAATATCCTTGAGTCTCTTCTCAGAGTTAAATCTATTGAATCTGATTCGGCTTTGCCTGAAAAAGAAGAAGTTAATATTATTGATATGTTGAATGAAATTATCTCAAAATTTCAGCATCGTCTCACAGATAAAAATATTAAACTCGAATTCATTCACAAAGATTTAATTTCTGTCTATACTATAAAACAGTTCCTTGAGCAGATTCTGATTAATTTAATTTCTAATGCAATCAAATACTCTCCTCTTAACTCTGAAGTAAAAATTATTGCAAAAAAAGTTTTACAAGGAATAGAAATCAAAGTAATTGACTCAGGTCCCGGAATTAAAGATGAAGAAAAAATTAAAGTATTCAAAAAATTTGTCAAATTATCCGCTTCTCCAACTATGGGTGAATCAACCACAGGTTTAGGTCTGTATCTTGTGAAAATTTTATCTGAAAAAATAGATGCAAACATAACTTTTGAAAATAATAAAGACATTGGTGCAACTTTTATTTTGAAATTAAATTTATAATATTTATTTTTGTATTACGCTCTTTTCAATAATCTCAGTTTTACGGTTTGAGTTTTTTATAATTCATTAAAAGGGAATCCGGTGAAAATCCGGAACTGTCCACGCAACTGTAAAGAAGAAAATCATTCCAATTTGCCACTGTTTATCCTAAATGGGAAGGCGGAGTGAAAATCGCTTCTAAGTCAGGAGACCTGCCGGAAAATTGTTTTCATACAAATCTTCGTGGGAAAAGATTTAAATGGCATAAATAGAAAACTCCTGTTTTCTTTTATATCCTCTATCCTTCGTTATTTGTATGAGGTTATAAAATAATTCAGGAGTTTTTTATTTATTGAAAATTTATATCTCATACATATTTTTCTTTTTATTATTTCCTGTTATCACTCTTTCACAAATCAGTGATTCCGAAAATAATTTAAACGGTATCCAAAAAGATACTGTTTCTCTTAGTGAACAAATTGATGTTACCGGTTTCTATAATGGCATCAATATTGCCGATGCTCCATCCAATATTTATATCCTGAATGAAAAAGAAATCAATTCAAGAAATGGTAAAAATGCCGGGGAAATAATAAATTCTTTTCCGGGCGTTTTTATCAAATCCTACGGTAATCAATCTCTGCAATCTATTTCTATTAATGGACTCGGTGCCGAACAAACTGTAATTTTGATTAATGGTGTAAAAATTAATTCTGTTCAGAATGGTCAGTTCGATCTTTCTTTGATTGATAAAAATAACATTAAGAAAATTGAACTTATGCAAAATGGTTACTCCGCTTTGTATGGCTCTGACGCTGTCTCCGGAGTTGTTAATATTATAACACTCGATAACAATTCATTTAAAAAATATTTAAACTTAAAAACAGAATTTGGTTCTTATAATACTCGTAAATTATCTTTATCAGGAAACTCAAATTTTAATAACTTAAACTTTTCACTTTTCATTTCTAACTCTGCATCGGATAATAATTTCGATTATTATTTTGATAACGGTCTGGAAAGGGAATTGAAATCAAGAGAATTTGCGAAATATTTTTCAAATGAATATTCTTTCTCCTCAAGTTTAATCTTGAATAATTTTAATGTTAAACTCTCTTCATCGCTTTTAAATTCTGACAGGGAAATTCCTTCTATCGAAACTGGAAACCAACCGGTAAAAACTAAACAACTTGATAAAAACTGGAATACAATTTTAAATTTAGTTTATCTCACAGGTAAATCTAAAATAACTTCTGAATTTAATTTTCAGAATAACCTGATGAACTATACAACTTTACCTGTTATCAATAGTTATTACAAAAATATTTCTGTATCTAATATTAGCAAAATCTCTTTGGATTTTAAAAATTTATCTTCCACCTCCGGATTTGAAATAAAATATTCATCTTTAGAAAGTAATCAACTTAAACCCGGTATAAAAAGAAATACTTATAGCTTGTTTTCGGTGTCCGAAATAATTTTTCACAATCTTAAATTTTTCCCTTCTCTTAGATATGAGTATATTGATGATTTAAAAAAATCTGTCTGGATTTATAAAGTGGGAACAAATTTTAAACCTTTTCCAAAAGTTAATTTGAATTTAAAAGGCAATTATGGTAATAACTTTGCTGCCCCCACTTTTAATGCCTTATACTGGAAACAGGGAGGTAACCCTGATTTAAAACCGGAAACATCTGAAAATCTCGAGTTAGGTTTATATTACTCCGGCTCAACTCTTTTAGATTATAAATTTAATTTTTCTTATCTGAAAATAAATTTTAAAGATAGAATTATCTGGATTCCTCAGAGAAATTTTATCTGGTCTCCTTTTAATATAGGTGAGTCTGTTGCTGATGTTTTTAATCTCGGCTTGGAAATTTCAAAAAACATTTCCGATGATTTTAATTTTATTGCCGGCGTTCACTTTACTTCAAACAAAAGTATTAAAAAAAATAAATCCGGTGTTGATGATAATACTTATGACAAACAATTGATTTACATTCCTGAACAACAGATAAAAGCAAACGCAGGAATAAATTATAAATCCATTTCTTTAAATTTTTTATACTCAAATCTCGGCAAAAGATTTTCTGATCAGGAAAATTTAATATCTTTATCTCCTGTAAATCTGCTTGACGCAAATATCCAATATACTTTCTCTATATTTTCTGTCGAAAGCGAATTTAAAATTGAAATTAATAACTTAACTAATACAGACTATCAGATAATTTCAGGTTATCCGATGCCTCTTAGAAATTATAATTTAAACTTAAATCTAAAATACATCTATTAATATGAATCTAAAAAATACTTTATTCATTTTTTTCATCGCTCTGTTTTTATTTTCCGGAGTTAAAAATTCCGAATCTCAAATCTCAAAAGCATACGTCCTCTGTGAAGGAGGTTTTTCTGCTAACTCTTCTCGTCTTGGAATGTATAATATTCTCTCTAATAATTATAACGGAAATATTTTTTCACCGGGTAACTTAGGATTATATCCCGATGGTTTGATTTATTTTCAAAATCATTTATATCTTCTTGAACAAGGCGGCTTCGGTGGTCAAGGAAAAATTTATAAACTTGATTCAAACGGTCTGGTGTTGATGTCCCGCTCTTTCGGAACTAATCCTTACTCCTTAACTGCTTCTAATGGAAAAATTTATACGACAAACGGATCTTCTAGCAAAGTAATTGTTTTAGATATTAATAATTTTAATACAATAAAAGAAATTACCGCCGGTGTTTATCCGCAAGAGATTGTTTCTGTTTCTAATAGAGTGATAGTGGCAAATAATTCTCTCTTTATGGGTGACCAGGATTCTTCTGTAACAGTTATAAATTCTGTTAATGACTCGGCAATCGCGAGAATATTTTTCAGAACAGAAGTTAATAGTCTTGCTATTTCAAATGATGGAAAAGTTTTAGTCGGTTGCTCAGGTGATCAGGGAAAAATTTATAAATTCGATCCGGTTACATTTCAGAAACTTGACTCATTCCAGTTATCCTCAGGTTTTGAGGATGATATCGCCGTTGATAAAAATTCTAATGATGTTTATTACATAAATTATTTTAACGGAATTTCAAGACTTAATACGATAACTCGACAAGTAACCAATATTATAAACAATCCCGATCCTGCTAATGTATATTTTTATGGTTACAATTATGACTATTCTATGAATAAACATTATGTAGCGGATGCAAAATCTTTCGTTGTTAACGGTGCATTGAGAATTTACAATTCATCAGGTGTTCAGGAAAATTCATTTGTCACCGGAATTGCCCCGAGAAGAATTGTATTCAATGTTCCTACAGGTGTTGGAGTTCAGAATCTTTCAGAGATTGCAACCGGATATGATTTAAAACAAAATTATCCTAACCCATTTAATCCGGTAACAAAAATAAAATTTTCTATTCCTAAAAATGAAAATGTGAAACTAAAAGTTTTTGATATCAACGGCAGGGAAGTAGCAACTTTAATTGATTCAAAGTTAAATCAAGGTGAATACAAATTTACATTCAACGCAGAAAACATTAGTTCAGGAGTTTATATCTACAAACTTATAACCGAAAACTTTTCTCAAACCAAAAAAATGATACTTTTAAAATAAAATATTTTGTCATTCTGAACCCGATGCCTTTTATCGGGTGAAGAATCCCTATCGAAAACCTTGTCATTCTGAACCCGATGCCATTTATCGGGTGAAGAATCCCAATAAAAACCCATGTCATTCTGAACCCGATGTCCTTTATCGGGTGAAGAATCCCTTAAAAGAAATAAACTAGGACTCTCCCGCAGGAGTCTCCTGAAAGGGACTCCTGCGAGGCAACAACACCCCTCGAAAACCCTGTCATTCTGAACCCGATGCCCTTTATCGGGTGAAGAATCCCTTAAAAGAAATAAACTAGGACTTAAATTGACACTCTCCCGCAGGAGTCTCCTGAAAGGGACTCCAGCGAGGTAACAACACCCCTCAAAAAGCACTGTCATTCTGAACCCGATGCCCTTTATCGGGTGAAGAATCCCTCACTATTCATCACAATCCTCACTATCATATCAAGTACCACTTTCCCATTCACCCCCCCACCAACACCCCCCATCAAAACCTCGCATAATCCAATCTCGCCGTTGGCTTCTCTCCAAAACTTTCCCCCTTAAAATACTCCTTCTCCCCTGTCTTTTCATACTTCAAATACCCCGTAAACCCTATCATCGCAGCATTATCTATAGTATATTCCAATGAAGGAATTAAAATCTCAAACCCATTACCTTTCAAAGAATTAAACCTTTCCTTCAAGCGACTATTTGCCGAAACCCCTCCCGAAATTCCAATTGTCTTTACATTAAATTTCTCAGCCGCCCTAAAAGTCTTTTTAAAAAGCATTTCAATTATTGTTTCCTGATAACTCGCACATATATCATTCAAGCTTATAACATTTTTATTTCCATCCACACCAACTCCAAAATTATTCTCCCCTTGATAAATCTCAATTTCCTCTTTATTCTTATTATAAAAATTTAATAGCGAAGTTTTAATTCCGGAAAATGAAAAATCAAATTCATTCTCCGTTTTCGCAATTGGGAATTGATGAAAATTTCTATCCCCTGTTTTTGCAAGTCGGTCTATCAAAGGACCTCCCGGATACCCAAGCCCTAATACCTTCGCACCTTTATCAAATGCCTCTCCCGCTGCATCGTCAAGTGTAAATCCTAAAATCTTATGTTTAAAAAAATCTTCTACAAGCACAAGCAACGTATGACCACCTGAAACTATCAATCCTAAAAAAGGAAATCTAAAATCATTTTCAATAAATACAGAATATAAATGAGATTGTATATGATTCACCGGAACAAAAGGAAGACCTCTCGCAAATGCAAATGACTTTGCAAAGTTATACCCGACAAGCAAAGCACCGATAAGCCCCGGAGCAGATGTCGCACAAACAAGTTCTAATTCATCTTTAGAAATTCCGGATTTTTTTATTGCTTCATCACACACTCTCGTTACATTTTTAATATGTTCTCTTGACGCAATTTCGGGAACAACTCCGCCCCATTCAGAGTGGAATAATTGAGAAGATATTATATTTGATAAGATTTTTTTATCTTGTAATATAGATACTGAAGTTTCATCACACGAAGTTTCAATCGCAAGTATATTCATTCTAATTTAAACAATTTTTATATTGAACAAATTTATAATTTTATTTCTCCATATTATATTCATAACCGCTTCCGTTAACGCACAGTCAAAACTCCTTATCCCAATGGACGCAGTCCAGACTGATCATCTTAAGGCTTATGGTATTGCATACAGACATTTGTTAAACAATAGGGAACTTGACTGGCTCTTAAATTACAGGGCAGGTTCCTTTATGTTTAACTACTCCGATGAACTCGCAAATGAATGCAAAACAAACGGAGTCTATTTCGAACCTTTAAGCGGAACTGCAACAGCACAGGTTTATGCAGAAGTTCAGGATGAAACAAAAAATATGGAATTGGTGCGTCTTGAAAAAGTTGCCAAAATCGCAGTTTACGTTCCGCCAAATGCATTACCTTGGGATGATGCCGTCCAGTTGGCTCTTGACTATGCCGGTATACCTTATGAAAAACTTTGGGACGAAGAAGTTCTACAGGATAAACTGAAAAGTTACGACTGGTTACATTTGCATCATGAAGATTTCACGGGTCAGTACGGAAAATTTTTTGGTACATTCGGAGCATCCCCTTGGTATATTCAGCAGAAAAAAATTAATGAAGATATGGCGGCAAAACTCGGATTTAAAAAAGTGTCCCAGTTAAAACGCGCCGTCGTTAAAAAATTAAAAGAGTTTATCGCAAACGGTGGATTTTTATTTACTATGTGTTCTGCAACGGATACATTTGATATTTCACTCGCAACAGAAAATACAGATATAGCCGATGTTATGTATGATGGTGATCCTTATGATCAACTTGCAAATTCAAGATTGGATTTTTCACAAACCATAGCATTTCAAAATTTTAAAATTGAACTCAATCCCTATGTTTATGAATATTCTGATATTGATCCGACGAATGATATATTAATGGTAGGACAGTATAACGATTATATGAACCTCGTTGACTTTTCAGCAAAGATAGACCCTGTGCCGTCAATGTTGACACAAAGCCATACAAATTTAGTAAAAGGTTTTTTAGGACAAACCTCAGGATTCAGAAAAGATAAACTGAAACCTTCTGTAACAATTCTTGCTATGAACGAAGGGACAGATTTAGTGAGATATGTACACGGAAATTTCGGCAGAGGAACATTCACATTTTTTGCCGGACACGATCCTGAAGATTATCAGCACGCCGTCGGTGATCCACCAACTGAATTATTTGAACACCGCAATTCACCCGGTTACCGGCTTATTTTAAATAATGTCCTATTCCCTGCCGCCAAAAAGAAAAAACTAAAAACCTGAAGTTTTAGGGAAGTATTAGGAAGAATAGAATATTTAAATGTTTCAAAATATTTTTTGCTGTGCTTTTGCATACACGACTTTTACCTCAACTTTTTCAATCAATTTCTTTCCCCATAATGCCATTCCATTAAATAAAAAATCAGAAAATTTAATTTTCCAAAAATTCAAACACAATTTTTAAGTAAAAATTAATTTTGAATGGTTATAAGTACTTGGAAAATAAGATAATTAGGCAAAAATGCTCAAAAAATCTTTAAGAAAACATT
>ERZ761607.4651-NODE-4651-length-11931-cov-6.748569_pt1 | contig 11931 bp, 9 predicted proteins | sample MGYA00511164_ERZ761607 | MGnify/ENA primary metagenome ERZ761607 (study PRJEB28899, sample SAMN02445080) | bioreactor sludge metagenome | biome: EBPR sludge | place: Australia: Brisbane, Thorneside Wastewater Treatment Plant | collected 2011-06-22 ...
CAGCCAGCCCGCCGGCGGCAACCCCGAGCCCGCCACGAAGCTGGTTACGTCAAGACTCGGGTGATCGGGTCGATCGCGAAGTAGATGACGAATGCACCGGCCACGATCCAGAGCAGCGGGTGGACCTGTGTGGCTTTCCCGAGCACCAACTTGATGAACACGAAGGTGATGAAGCCGGCGCCGATGCCCACGCTGATGGAGTAGGTGAACGGCATCAGCACGATGGTGAGGAACGCCGGGATGGCGATCTCCAGATCCAGCCAGTCGATCTCGCGGACCTGCTGCATCATCAGGAAGCCGACCAGTACCAGGGCGGCGACCGCCGCCTCCGACGGGATCAGCTTCACAAGCGGCGAGATCATGATCGTGAGCAGGAACAGCACGCCGGTGACGACCGAGGCCAGACCCGTACGCGCGCCCTCACCGACGCCCGCGGCCGACTCGATGTACGCCGTGTTGGACGAGACGCCGCCGACACCGCCGGCCGCCGCGGAGAGCGAGTCGACCACCAGGATGCGCTGGGTGTTGGGCGGGATGCCGTCCTCGTCGAGCAGGCCGGCCTCGGCTCCGATCGCGGTCATCGTGCCCATCGTGTCGAAGAAGTCGGCCAGCATGAGCGTGAAGATCAGCAGCAGCGTCGACACCACGCCGATCTGCTCGAACGACCCGAGCAGCGAGAAATGGCCGACCGTGTCGAAGCTGGGTGTCACGAACACCTCGTCGGGCCAGGTCGGCTCGTTGAGCGACCAGCCTTCCGAGGCGCCGAGGGCGTCGACGATCAAAGCCAGGATCGTGGTCGCGACGATCGAGATGAGAATCGCGCCCTTGACCTTGCGCACCCACAGCGCGATCACCAGCAACATGCCGAACGCGAAGACCACGACCGGCCAGCCGGTCAACACGCCCGTGGAGCCGAGTTGGACGGGGACCGTGGTGTTGGCGGCGTCGGGGATGCGGGCCACGAAGCCAGCGTCCACGAAGCCGATGAGCGCGATGAACAAGCCGATGCCGACCGAGATCGCGGTCTTGAGCGCGGTCGGCACCGCATGGAAGACCGCGGCCCGGAAGCCGGTCAACACGAGGACCAGGATGATCAGACCCTCGATCACCACCAGGCCCATCGCGTCGGCCCAGGTCATCTGGCTGGCGATGGCGAACGCGACGAACGCGTTGAGGCCCAGTCCGGCTGCCACCGCCAAGGGATAGTTCGCCACGACGCCCATCAGGATGGTCATCACCCCGGCGACCAGTGCGGTGCCCGCCGCGATCGCCGGGAGGTTCGACCCGTCACCGTTACCGCCGCCCAGGAAGTTGCCGTCGATGTCCGGCGCGAAGCCGAGGATCAGCGGGTTGAGGACGACGATGTAGCCCATCGTGAAGAAGGTGACCAGCCCGCCGCGGATCTCTCGACCGTACGTCGAACCCCGCTCACTGATCTTGAAGAACCCGTCCAGTCCGGACCTGCCTCCGGCCGACGTCTGAGTGCTCATGGCCGCACCCAACCAGAACTGTGAGTCGCGGGGAATACACCGATGTCACGGGTCGCGACTTCCGGCCTACCCTGGTGAGGTGGACCCGGTCCTGCGAGACGAGCAACCCGACAAGCACGAGTTCGGCAAGCGCACCTACATCGTCGCGGACGTCGAACCGCTTGACGTGGACGGCGTACGCACGGTCGAGGTCGGCACCCTCGCCTGGCTCATCGGCTTCGTCGCGCTGCTGCCGTTCTACGGCCGGCTCGAGGACTCCGGCCGCACCTGGTGGCTCTGGACCTGCCTGGCCGGCTTCGGGCTCGGCCTCTTCGGCCTGGAGTACTGCCGCCGCCGACGCCGCGTAAGAGCGGAGCGGAGCGACGCTGAGAGTGCCTGACTGCGGCTGCCCCTAGAAACGCACAATCAGAACGATTCGAACTCGTCGCGCGAGAGCGTGTCGAACACGTGATCGGGGAGCGGCTGCGGCTCGTGCTTCTTGGCGAGCCGCACCTCGGAGTGGGCGCCGCAGCCGTGGTCGACACTGACCACTCGCCCGTCGTCGTTGGCGTCGCCATTGGCGCAGACACCGAACGTCTCGCTCAGCGGGCCGGAGATCCGGAGCAGGAAGCCGCAGCTGCGGCAGTGGTGCGGTGCCGACTGGGCGAGCGGGGTGTCGGGGCCGCCGGTGCCGTCGTACCAACGCTGGGCGGCGAGCTCGCGCCCCTCGACGGAGAGGGGGCGGACCCGGCCGAGGCCGAGTTCCTGGGCGACCTGCCGGATCTGTGCCTTGTCGTCGGCGTCGAGCGGGTCGTCGCCGAAGGAGTACGTCGGCACCAGCCGCGGGTCGTCGTCGCTGACCGGCAGCAAGTCGCCGGGTGAGAGGTCACCGGGCTGGATCCGCTCGCGGTAGGGGATCCAGGCGGGGGCGACGATGGCGTCCTCGCCTGGGATGAGCACGACCTCGTCGACGGTCGGCTGCTTCTGCCGGGAGGCCCGGGCCACGGTCACCGACCAGCGCCAGCCGGTGTAGCCCCGTCGGGTGCAGGCGAACAGGTGGGTCACCACCCGCTCCCCCTCGGCGACGGCGCCGAGGTGGTCGCCGACGTCGGCCGCGTCGACGTCCTCGAGCAGCGCGGCCCGGGCGAGGTCGACGGCCGCAGCCAGGGCGGCGTCGGCGCGACCCCGGGGCGTGGCGGCGGACAGGAGCGTGGTCACAAGAGGAAAGCATGACTGATCGACGGTGGCCGTGTCAGGTCGGGGCAGGACTGCCACGCCTCGGGCAGGATGGACACGTGGACGAGGACGAGCAGCGCTGGCGGGACCCGCACCCGCGTCCGGCGCCGTCCTCCGCAGACTCGGCTGCCCCGGGCCGGGCACGCCGGATGGGCCGCGGCATCAAGAGCGGGACCGCCGCAACCGGGCGGGGGCTGCGCTCCGTCGGGCGCGGTACGGCGCGGGCCAGCCGCTACACGATGGATCAGGCCAAGCGCGCCTCCGAGGCCGAAGGGGCCGGCGAGTCGGGGCTCTCCCGGCTGATCCAGATGCACCTGTTCAACACCGCCGGTGACGCGGCGGTGGCGATCTCGCTGGCCGGGAGCCTGTTCTTCCAGGTGCCCTCGGGCGAGGCCCGCGACCAGGTGGCGCTGTTCCTGGGGCTGACCATGCTGCCGTTCGCGATCGTCGCCCCGCTCATCGGACCCTTCCTCGACCGCTTCGCGCACGGCCGGCGCTGGGCGATCGGCGCGACCATGGCGGTCCGGGCCTTCCTCTGCTGGGCGCTGGCGTCGTCGATCACGAGCGAGTCCCCGCTGGTCTTCGCCGCCGCCCTGGGGGTGTTGGTGGCGTCCAAGGCGTACGGCGTCACGCGGGCGGCCGCCGTACCCCGCCTGCTCCCCCGCGACTTCACGTTGGTCAAGGCCAACGGCCGGGTCTCACTGGCCGGCATCATCGGCGCCAGTGTCTCGGCACCCATCGCGGCACTGGCTTCGCTGGCCGGCTCGGAGTGGTCGCTGCGCTACGCCTTCGTGCTGTTCGTCATCGCCACGGTGTGCGCGATCCGGCTGCCCGCCGAGGTCGACTCGAGCGAGGGCGAGGGCGAGCTGTCGTACCGCGGCCAGGAGGGCAGCACCTCCCGGCGCGGCCGGCGGCGGACCCGGATCCCCGGCTCGGTCGCCTTCGCGCTGCGGGCCAACTGCGGGCCGTGGTTCCTCAGCGGCTTCCTGTTGATGTTCGGGGCCTTCTTGCTCCGCAACCCCGATGTCCGACCGGACAGCTCGTTCGGGCCGGGCGTGATGATCGCCATCGTGGTCGGCGCCGCGGGGCTCGGTCGCACGCTCGGCACCATCGTGGCCTCGCTGCTGACCCGGATCACACCGGCGCTCGCGGTGGTGCTGGTGCTGCTCGGCGACGCGGCAGCCGCACTCCTGGCCGCGCTCTTCTACGGCATGTGGACTCTCGCCCTGCTCGGACTGGTCGCCGGACTGGGACAGGCGCTGGCGAAGTTCTCCCTCGACGCCACCATCCAGCGCGACATCCCACCTTCGGTGCAGGCCAGCGCCTTCGGACGCAGTGATACCACGTGCCAGTTGGCGTGGGTGCTCGGCGGCTTCGTCGGGATCGCCCTACCTCTGGATCCGCCGCGGCTCGGTCTGACCGTGGCCTTCGTGGTGCTGGCCGCCTGGGCGGCGTACGTCCTCTCGACCGCTCCGCGCGCCCGCCAACGCCGGCCACCCGGTCAGCAGTCTCGAGCCGACGAGGCCCGCGCCGAACAGGCCGGCATCGACACCCAGCCGCTTCCGGTCCAGCGCCGGCCGTAGGCGGGCCCTACAGCTCCAACTCGTCCGCCAGCGCCCGGAGCAGCTTGGCGGTGGGGCCGGCGGTGCTGCGATCGGGGTGGCGGCCGTGCCGGTAGGCCTCGCCGACACCGTCGAGGAGCCGGATCAGATCCTCGACGATCGGGGCCATCTCGTCGGGCTTCTTGCGCTTGGAGTGCGACTGGTTGCGCTGGACCGACGCAGGCTTGTCGAGGATCCGCACCTGGAGCGCCTGATCGCCTCGACGGCCCTGAGCCACTCCGAACTCCACACGGGTGCCGGCCTTGATCGTCGACACCCCCTCGGGCAGGGCGTCGGCGCGCACGTAGACGTCGGGGCCGTCCTCCTGGGACAGGAAGCCGAAGCCCTTCTCGGTGTCGAACCACTTCACCTTGCCAGTGGGCACGGTCTGACCTCTCGCTCTCGCACACGTCGCGGTCCTTCGTGCCGCGAACGAAACCCTAACCAACGTCGGGTACGCCGCTCGACCGGATTCGGTCCTCGGCCCCCGCTGAGCGTCGCTCAGGCGACGTCGGGCGCCAGGGTGGTCACGCCGACGACCAGCCCTGTGAGGTTGGCGAGGAGCAGGGCCAGGATCCAGAGCACCGCCGGGATCCGGGTCAGGCGGGCCAACTGGTCGGGGTCGGAGGTCCTTCCCCGGCGCCGGCCCGCGGTGAGCAACTCCACCAGCGGACGAGGCGCGGCGAGCAGGAGCAGCCAGGTGATGAGGTACGCCGCGACGGACTGAACGGTGCCGTCGCCGTACCACGTGAGCAACAGGACGCCCGCGCCGCCGGCGAGGAGCACCAGGAAGCCGTAGCCGTTGCGCACCCAGAGCAGCAGCAGCGCGGTGAGGACCACCAGAAGCCACAGCAGTCCGACGCTGCGTCCGGCCGCGAGCAGCAGCGCGGCGACGAGACCGAGCGCGGCGGGCGCCAGGTAGCCGGCCGCGAGCATCGCGACCATGCCCGGCCCGCGCGGCTTGCCGCTGGTGATGGTGAGCCCGGACGTGTCGGAGTGCAGGTGCACGGACTTGAGCCGGCGGCCGACCAGGACGCCGACGAGCGCGTGCCCGGCTTCGTGTACGACCGTGACCCCCAACCGGACCCGCGGCCACGTGACCGGCGCGAGCACCAGCACCAGCGCGATCAGCCCGGTGCCGAGCACCACCTCGACACCGGGGACCGGCTGGGTGGCCGTCGCCCGGTCCCAGATCTCGGAGTCCCAGATCTCGGAGAGGGAGTTCACGCGCGCCCGAGCCGGTAGGCCCGGACCTCGCCGTACTGGCGGAAGCCCGCCCGCAGGAGCACCGGCGCCGACGTCTCGACGCGGCCCTTGACCAGCGCCATCGCAACACCGGCCTCGACGCCGGCGCGGAGCCGGACGTCGAGCAGGCCGCGGTAGACGCCGGTGTGTCGCGCCTCGGGCACCACGGCCCCGCCCCAGAGGCGGACGGCGCCGCTCTGGATCGTGTGGCCGGCAGTGCCGACGGGTACGCCGGCGCGCAGCGCGACGTACCGCGGCTCTTCGGCCAGCCGGGACGCGGTCGAGGCGAGGGCCGTCTCGTCCGCGAGCGAGCCGCCGAACGCCGCAACGTCGATCCCATCGGTGGCACGCAGGTCGTCGAGGTCGAGCACCCTGCGGAGCTCGAGGTCGGCGGGTACGTCGAGGTCGGGCACCCCCGCGGAGAGGTCGAGCGCCAGGACAGCCAGGGTTTCGGTGCGTACGGCGCCGCGCGCGCGCAGCCGTGGCTCGAGGTCCGGTGGCCGGGTCGCCTCACTGAGCTCGAAGAAGTTCACCGACTCGCGGCCCAATCCATGCGCCGCGTCGAGGACCTCGTCGATCAGCTCGTCGGCAGGCCGGTCGCTCTGCCACCGGGTCGCGACGGTGGGGTCGGAGAAGTGCGCCGGGTAGGCGATGAGGAGGTAGTCGTCGGTCTCGACCACCCGAGCCTCAGGCGGGTACCACACCCAGGCGCCGGCCGCGGCGAGGACCTGCTCGGGAGTCACAGCGCTTCGTTCATGGAGCCCGAGCGGAACCCCTTCGGGTCCACCACGGCCTCGTCGAACCCCGCGGCCCGGACCGCGTCGACCAGCGTTGCCTCGTCGGCCAACGGAAGGAGGTCGCGATCGATCTCCACGCTGGCCCGATCACCGAGATCGCGCACCCGCAGGTTCGACACCCGGGCGCCGAGCACCCGGCGCGCCGCGGCCTCGGCGCGCTCGACCCGGGCGAGTCGGTGCGGCGTGACCGCGACGCCGTACGCCACCCGGCTGGACAGGCACGCGGCCGCTGGCTTGTCCCAGGTGGGGAGGCCCCAGCGGCGCGACGCCTCACGCACCTGGGCCTTGGTGAGGCCGGCGTCGCGCAGCGGTGCGGCGGCCCCGCGCTCGTCGGCGGCCCGGATGCCGGGCCGGAACCCGGCCACGGCATCGTCGGCGTTGGTGCCGGTCGCCACCGTCGCGATCCCGCGCTCCTGTGCGAGTGGCGTCAACACCTCGATCAGCTCGGCCTTGCAGAAGAAGCAGCGGTCGCCGGCGTTGGCGCGGTAGCCCGCGCGCTCCATCTCGTGGGTCGCCGGAGTGAGCAGCTCGACGCCGAGTCCTTCGGCGAAGCCACGTGCCGGGCCGCGCTCGACCTCCGGGAGCGAATCGCTGTACCCCGTCGCGGCCAGCACGTGCTCGGGTCCGAGCGCGCGGACCGCGGCTGCCAGCAGGAAGGCGCTGTCGGCGCCGCCGCTGTAGGCGACGAGCACACTCCCCCGCGTCGCCAGGTCCCGCTCCAACGCGTCGAGGCGGCTGGTGAGGAGATGCTCGTCGAGCCACGCCGGGAACGCCTCCAGGCTCTCCAACACCACGTCGGTGCCGGCCTCCACGAGCTCCTCGCGGGTGCAGCCACCGGTGAGGACGCTGACGCTCAGCGCGCCGGCCGCGCGGGCGCCCTCGACGTCGTGCACGTGGTCGCCGACGTAGACGCTCACGCCTTCGCGGCGCAGCACCTCGGCCTTGCCGACGCCCCAGACCCAGCCCTCCACGAGGTCGACGTCGAGGCCGACATGCTCGACGTGCAGCTGCGCGTTGCGGGGGAACTTGCCGGTCACGAGCACGATCCGGCCGCGGTGGCGGCGTACGGCGGCCAGCGCCTCGTGGGCACCGGGCAAGGCGGGCACCGAGGTGATGGCGTGGTCGAGATAGAGCTCGCGGAACAGATCTCCGGCCGGCGCCACCGCGTCCGCGGCCAGGTGTGGCGCGAGCAAGTGCTCGAGCGGCGGGCCGAGGCGGGCGGTCATCTCCTCGATCGGGAACTCCACCCCGAGTTCGACCCCGAGCGCGCGCAGCGTGGCCGCGAAGCCAGGCACGGTGTCGATCAGCGTCATGTCCAGGTCGAATCCGACCGCGAGCTGACTGGACACGACGGCAAGCCTAGATGCGCCGCCCTGGACGTGTGCTGGCACGCCCTTCATGAGAGTCGCAGATTGGGTATGGACTGCGCGGGCGCCCGGTCGTACGTTCCCTGAGGCGGACCCGATCGACGCTCTGGTGCCCCTCCTGTCCGCCCTACCCCATTCGCACGAATCTTCGGGAGTGCACGCATGAAGTCACGCCGTCTCATCGCGGTCGGGGTGAGCGCCACCATGGCGTTCGCCCTTGCCTCGCTGACCGAGGTCGGAACCTCGGCAGCACCGTCCGCGGCAGCCGCCGCATCGTCACCGGACAAGGTCGTCCGCTCGTCGCTCGGCAACGGCCTGGGGCGGTTGGTCCAAGGTGACGGCAAGGGCGCTCGTTCCTTGAGCACACCCCTCATCGACCCCAATGCCACGGCGATCCGCGACGACCAGGGCCGGGTCATGGTCGACCTCACCCCGCGTGCGGGCACCGACCGGGTCGCGTTCCGCCAGCAGGCCGAGGCCAACGGGCTCGACGTCCAGGCCGTCGACAGCGAGCACGGCACGCTCGAGGGGTACGCCTCGCTCGACGCGGTGCGCGCCCTCGCCGCGATGCGCGACACCGGCACTCTCAACCAGGCGGTCCGTCCGCACGTCAACACCGGCTCGGTGGACGACCAGGGCGTCCCCTTCCAGCGGGTCGACAAGGTCCACAGGCGCGGCGTCAACGGCCGCGGAGTCACGGTCGGTGCGTTGTCGGACTCCTACGACGAGGCCACCACAGACGTCTTCGGTGACCCGCTGCTGATCCACGCGGCCGACGATGTGGCGAGCGGCGACCTCCCTGGACCGGGCAACCCGGTGAACTCCCACCCCGTACAGGTGCTCGAGGACTCCACCTCCGGGCTCGACGAGGGCCGCGGCATGCTGCAACTGGTCCACGACTACGCGCCCAAGGCCGACCTGTGCTTCGCGACCGCCAACGGCGGCGAGGTCAACTTCGCCAACAACATCAGGGCACTCGCCGACCCGAGCGGCCCGTGCGGTGCGGACGTGGTCGTCGACGACGTCACCTACTTCTCCGAGCCGTTCTTCAGCGACGGCGTGATCTCCGACGCGGTCGACGACGTCACCGCGCAGGGCGTGCAGTACTTCTCCTCGGCCGGCAACGGTGGTGAGCACCAGGCCTGGCGGATGCCGCTCAACCTCGTGCCCGCCAGCAGCGCCGCCACCGGCACCAACCTGGACTTCTCCGACGTTCCGCCGGAGCTGTACGACGGCGGCGTGCAGGACATGGACCCAGGCCCGGGTGTCGACCCGGCGATGGACTACGCCTTCGAGGCCGACGGCGGCATCTTCGACCTGCAGTGGGACGACCCGGTCGACCTCGACGGTCCGACGCTGGGCGCGCCGCTCTTCGAGGCCACCGGTGAGATCACCGACGCCGACCCGGCGCCGAGCTTCACGTTCACCGCGACCGCGGCGGACGTCGGCCAGCAGGTGCTCTTCCGCACCGACGCGATCCCCTCGGGCACGACCGACCTGATCCTGACCGTGCTCGACCCGGACGGGAACAACCTGGGCACCATCGACACCGGCAGCTCGCCGGAGGTCCTGGCAACCACTCTCGCCACGGCCGGTGACTACACGATCATCATCGAAGGCTTCGACGGCGACACCGGCGACTTCACGGTCGACGTCTCGCCGATCACCGAGTCGTCGTCGGTGACCACCGACCTCAACGCGCTGGTGTTCTTCGCCGACGGCACGTTCGCCGCGGCCATCGCGGACATCAACACGCTCAGTGGGCGCCCCTCCGAGTTGGCCCAGCTGCCCAACATCGGCGAGGACCTGCAGATCGTGATCTCGCGTTCGGGCACCGGGCCGACCCCGGTGACCATGGTGGGCGCCACGATGTTCGACGGGATGTACGTCGATGAGTACTTCGACCCGCTGGCTCCGGCCACCTTCGGCCACCACATGGCCGCGGGTGCGGTCGGCGTCGCGGCGTACGACGCGTTCCGGCCGTTCCTGCCGGAGTTCTTCACCTCGCCCGGCGGCAAGGCGCTACCGGTCCGGTTCGACTCCAGCGGCAACGAGTACGCCCGGATCCAGAAGCGCACCTCGCCACTCATCGCGTCGGTCGACGGCGCCAACACGACCTTCTTCACCAGCGACACGGCGCGGGACGACGACACGTTGCCGAACTTCTTCGGCACCAGTGCCGCCGCACCGCACGCCGCAGCGATCGCGGCGTTGGTCCTCGACAAGCACGGCGGTGGGAAGTCGGTGAAGCCGGCCAAGATGAAGCGGATCCTCAGCAAGTCGGTCTTCAAGCACGACCTCGACCCGTCCGAGTCGGCGGGCAAGGCCGGGAAGGTCACGATCACGGCTACGGGCGACCAGGGCGACGAGCGTTCGCCGTACGTCGGCCCCAACCGTGACCCGAACTTCTTCCGGGTCTCCAACGCGGGCGGAGTGCCGGTCTCGTCGATCACCTTCTTCGGTGCGGGCGCCAGCCCGACGGCGCTCGGCAACGGGATCGTCTTCGACCCGCGGCCGAACACCGGTGTGCCGCCGTTCCGTGAGCAGGGCTTCCCGTTCACGGTGGGCGGGACCTCCGGCGGCCTGAACGCCGGCTCGGTGTCGGCGACCTTCGCCGGAGCCGGCGGCGGTCAGTCCGTCGCGGGCCAGTTCCGCAACATGACCGTGCACTTCGGCCAGGGCCTCCGCAAGGGTCAGGCGGTCTCCTTCGGCGTCGACCGTGACCTCACGGTCTCGGGCGTCGGCCTGGCGGCCGAAGGCAACAGCGCCGACGAGCTCGGCGGTGCGGTCTCGATCCCGGACGGTCGCGTGCTCCGCGACGGCATGAGGTTCAAGGCGGTGCTGGCCAACGGCTCGGTCGTCCGCGGCGTGTTCCGCAACGACCTCGGCACCGGCTACACGCCGGTCGACGGCTTCGGCCTGCTCGACGCCGTAGCCGCGGTGTTCTGACCGGCTGACGCTCGGCTGATCCTGAGCCCCGGGCCGACCCGAAGGTCGGTCCGGGGCTCAACCATCGCAAGCGTTGGCACCCACTCGAGCGCCGCTGGTCGAGCTTGTCGAGACCTCCGTCTGGACGGCTGTGGGTCGGGTGCGGCAACCCGATACCCGGGTGTCTGACGCCGCCCGGAGCCGTCAAGCTCGGGTGCCGGCGCTGCGGTTCGTGGGGCGGGTTGACGGCCCCGGACAGCGCCAAAAGCAGGCTGGCTATCGGGTTGCCGCCGGAGCCCTGGCTGCGGTCGTCCGGTGGTTGAGCCCGGAGGCGCCCCAGCGCCGACGGTGTCGAAACCGCCGCAGCGAAGGCACCCGCTCGACCCCGCTCCAAGACCGTCCGCGAGGACTGCACGCCCAGTCGATCTCACGTGCAGGCTGGTCCGGAAACCCTTGTGCATAACAGGTTCCAGCGACCATCGACTGTCGGTGGCCACTGCTTGGATTGATCCATGACAGCGATGGCGCACCACGACCACCCGGTCACCCGGGACGTAGTCGAGGTGCGCCAAAAACTGGCCGACATCGCCGAGGTGCCGCTCTGGTCGATGGGCGCCGAGCAGGCCACCTCCACCCTCGAGGAGATCCTCGCCGTCGAAGCCCAGTTGGCCGAGTTGAAGACCCGGACCCTGACCCAGGTCGACGCCCTCGACGTACCCAAGCAGTCCGGTGCGACCTCGACCGGCAACTGGCTGGCCGTGCACACCAACCTCACCCGCACTTCCGCGTTTCGGACGGTGCGTGTCGCCGCCGGGCTGGAGCGCTACGACCAGGTCCGCGAAGCGATGGCCGAAGGGCGGGTCCACGCCGAGCAGGTCGAAGTCATCGTCCGCGCACTCGACGACCTCCCCGACGACCTCGACCCCAACCTGGTCGAGGAAGCCGAGGGCCACCTGATCACCGAAGCGAGCCGGTTCGACGCGGTCGGGTTGAAGAAGCTCGGCCGACGACTCCTGGAGGTCGTCGACCAGGACGCCGCGGACGCCCACGAGGCGAAGCTGTTGGAGAAGGAAGAACGCGACGCGCAGGCGGCCATGCGGTTGACGATGTACGACGACGGGCACGGCAAGGTCCACGGCCGGTTCGTCCTCGACACCGCTACCGGCGCCGCACTGCGGAAGATGCTCCTCTCCATCGCCGCACCCAAACACCAAGCAGCCACCCAGGGCCCGTTGGGTGAGCGCAAACCCACCGCCGAACGGATGGGACAGGCGTTCGGCGAACTGAT
>ERZ761607.4652-NODE-4652-length-11931-cov-6.021809_pt1 | contig 11931 bp, 14 predicted proteins | sample MGYA00511164_ERZ761607 | MGnify/ENA primary metagenome ERZ761607 (study PRJEB28899, sample SAMN02445080) | bioreactor sludge metagenome | biome: EBPR sludge | place: Australia: Brisbane, Thorneside Wastewater Treatment Plant | collected 2011-06-22 ...
CGTCGGTGATCGGCACGGTCGGGCCGGCGTAGTCGATGAACAGTTTCTCGCCCGCGGCGTGCGTCTGGCGCAGGCTGAACGAGAGCCGGACGACCCACCGCCGATAGTGGGCGCAGCAGCCGCTGTAGTGGTAGCCCGACGGATGTTCGGCTTTGTACTCCTGCCATAGCAGGTCGAGCGTCACCCCTTTGCGTCGCAGTTCGCGGTGCACACCCGGCCAGTCGGGTTCAGGACGAGTCTGGCTCGACGCCGCCGCCGGCGGGTAGAGCTGCGCCTCCAGCCACGCCTCACTCGTTTCGGCTGGCAGCGGCCACGCCACGCCAACGAGCTTCGCTCGGCGGAGAATTTCGCCGACTGTCGTCGGCGAGCTATTGACCACCCAAGCGATCTCGCGATGGCTGAGGCCGCCCGCGTGGGACAGCCATAAAACGTCAACAATCTTGCGCATGGATAACCTGGTATTCGCCAGGTGGCCCTCGGTAAATTCACCGAGGATGCCACGGTTATCCCGCGCGCTACGCTAGCACGAATGACTGTCCAGTTTGCTGTGGAATCACTGTCCAGTTTGCTGTGGAATACGCACCTTCGACATGCCGCGCGCGCCGCCTGTTCGAAGCGGCCGGATTGAGCGTCGTTCCCGCGCCGACCGAGTTCCGCAGTCGGCGCCAGAAGCCGATCGACGCCTTCGATTTCCTGCCGCAGGCGAGCGCGAACCTGAACAGCTACTATGCCCTGCACGAGTATCTCGGCCTGCTGTGGGCTGCCCTGCCGCGCCCGTAAGCCGGGCATCGTCGTGCTGCGCGCCGGGCGGGAGCGCTGCACAAGGTGCGTTCCCGCGCGTGCTGCACGGCTGCCGCTTCGCGCGTACAGCTTGTATCATCGTCAGCATCGACAACCCGAAGGGGGCACTTGCATGGCCAACACCAAGACCATCAAGCTGGGCCTGACCCTCGCCGCGCTGCTGATCGCCCCCGTCGCACTCGCCTACAACGACTTCAGCGCACGCAACGACTGCGTGGACTAGGTTGCCGGCTGGGGCTCGTCGTATTTCAACGCGCGTGACGTACAGGTCAACGAGACCGGCCACCGTTCCTACGCCGTCAGGGGCCTGGTCGACGACCGCGACGGGCGCCAGCAACGCTTCGATTGCCGCATCGAAAATCGCGAGGTAGTGAGCTGGAACGTCTCGCAGCACAGCGCGCATGAGCACAAGAAGAGTGGCAGCGGCAAGGCTCTGGCGATCGGTGCCGGCGTCGTCGGCGTCGCCGCACTGCTCGCCGTCCTCGCCTCGAACTCGAGCAAGGACGCCGAACACGACGACAAGCGGACCAGCTACAACACCGGCAAAATGTCGCCATTCAACGACATGCGCTATCTGCGCACGGAATGCGCGCGCGTCGTCCGGGCTCATCTGGCGAACGAACACGGCGACCTCGAGCGCCTCGACCTGAGCAACGCCGACCTCAACGGCCGCACCTTGAGCGGCGACGGCAGCGTCGTCTTCAGCGCGGGCGGCGAGCGCAGCCTGACTTTCTCCTGTGCCTTCGACCGTGCCGGAGCGATCTACGACGGCAACTACAGCTACCGCCGCGCAGGCTACCGCTGAGCTGAGCTGACGATGGCCGACGGCGCCGGCTGGCGGAGCGCTTGACCGGCGCAGGCGGCGAATGGGCCTTGGTCTGCCCTAGCCCGTTGACCTGTCATCGAATCGAAGAGATAGCTGTACTGACGAGGCAACCCAGTTCAGTCAGCCCCGCCATTCTGGTGAGATCGCAATGCGGCCTTGATGGTCTCCTCGCCGAGGTCCGGACAGACCTTTTCGATGAAGGCATGGGCATAGCTGCGCAGGTAGATTCCCCGGCGCGCAGCGAGGCGGGTTGTATTTGCTGGGAACAGGTCGGGCACCGGGATCAGCGCAAGGTTGCGGTCCTGTTCGGCATCGTAGGCGACTGAGGCGACGATGCCGACGCCTAGCCCAAGGCCAACGTAGGTCTTGATCACGTCGGCGTCGATAGCCGAGAGCACGATGTCGGGGACTACCCCGGCATCCGAAAACGCCTGGTCAATCTTGGTGCGCCCAGTGAATCCTTCGTGGTAGGTAATGAGAGGGTAATCGCCGAGCGTTTCCAGCGTGATCCCCCCTGCCGCGAGCAACGGATGGCCGTGGGGAACGATGATCGCGTGGTGCCACGAATAGAACGGGAACGACGCCAGTTCGGGAACGGTGTCAAGGCTCTCAGTCGCGATGCCGACGTCGGCCCGCCCCGAAACCAGCAGGTCGGCGATTTCGCCCGGGCTCCCCTGCAGCAGGGTCAGGTGCACCTTCGGGTAGTCGGCCTTGAACCACTTTATGATGGTCGGCAGGGCGTAGCGCGCCTGCGTGTGCGTGGTCGCCACAACAAAGTGACCCGTTTCCCGGCTCGCAAACTGGTCGGCGATTCGCCGCAGGTTCTGTGTGTCGAGGAGGATGCGCTCGACCACGCCAACCAGATCCTTGCCGGGCTCGGTCAACCCAAGCAGCCGCTTGCCGCGGCGGACGAAGATCTCGATCCCGAGTTCGTCCTCGAGATCCTTGATGTGCTTGCTGACGCCCGACTGGGACGTGTAGAGCGCGTTGGCGACCTCGGTCAGGTTGAATTCCTGGCGGACGGTCTCGCGGATGATCCGGAGCTGCTGGAAGTTCATATGGCCTGTTCTCTCTCGTCATTCATTGCGTTCAGGCCGCCAGGGGCTGTTCGTCAGCGAAAACTCGGATGTTGCGCGGGCGCAGGGAAACGTGGTCCCCTTCGCGCAGGCCGAGGACGTCCAGCGTGTCGCGCAGCACGGATACCTCGAGCAGTTGCCCGTCCTGACGCGTCAGCTCGACTTGGGCAAGCGGGCCGATAGCGACCACGCGCTGGATCCGGGCGGGAAGGCCGTTGCCTGGTGCGCTGGCCGGCAGCACGTCGAATTCGTGCGGGCGAACGAAACCAAGCGCGCGGCTGTTGTCCTGCTGGACCGTAGCGACGGGAAGCGCGTGATCGCCGACGTGCAACTGGCCTGCCTCGACCCGCCCGTGGAACAGGTTGACCGAGCCGAGGAAGCTGGCAACGAACGGGGTCGCCGGATGATCGTAGACCTGGTCGGGAACTCCGGTTTGCTCGACCCTGCCCTTGTTCATCAACACAACACGATCGGACACTTCGAGGGCTTCTTCCTGGTCGTGGGTGACGAAGACACTGGTGACATGGATCTCGTCATGCAAACGCCGCAGCCAGCGGCGCAGTTCCTTGCGCACTTTGGCGTCGAGCGCGCCGAAGGGCTCGTCGAGGAGCAGCACCTTGGGCTCAACCGCCAACGCGCGGGCGAGCGCGATGCGTTGGCGCTGCCCCCCGGAAAGCTGCGACGGGTACCGGTCGGCGAGCCAGCCGAGCTGGACGAGGTCGAGCAGCCGGCTCACGCGCTTCTTGATTTCGTTCTCCGATGGCCGCTGTCTTCTCGGTTTCACGCGCAGACCAAAGGCGACGTTGTCGAATACGGTCATGTGACGGAACAGCGCGTAGTGTTGAAAGACGAAGCCGACCTGGCGGTCGCGCACGTGGCGGTCGGACGCATCGTCTCCCTCGAGCAGTATCCGGCCGGCATCCGCCCGTTCGAGCCCGGCGATGATGCGCAGGAGCGTCGTCTTGCCGCAGCCTGACGGCCCCAACAGGCCGACCAGTTGGCCGGAAGGAATGTCGATGGAGACGTCGTCGAGCGCGTGGAAAGCGCCGAAGTGCTTGCTGATATTGCGGATGCCGATGCTCATGATGCGTTCTCCGTAGTATTGGATTCGTCGGCCTGCCGGCGTCCCTGGCGCTCGACCAGGGTCTTGATGCCGAGGGTGACGATGGCCAACAGGGCAAGCAGCGAGGCCACGGCGAAAGCCGCTGCATACTGGTATTCGTTGTAGAGAATCTCGACGTGCAGCGGCATCGTGTTGGTGAGTCCGCGGATGTGACCGGAAACCACCGATACCGCGCCGAACTCGCCCATCGCCCGCGCGTTGCAGAGGATCACGCCGTAGAGCAGACCCCACTTTATGTTGGGCAGTGTCGTATGCCAGAACACCTGAAACCCGGAGGCGCCCAGGACAACGGCCGCCTCCTCTTCCTCGGTCCCCTGCGCCTCCATGAGCGGAATCAACTCGCGCGCGACGAACGGGAATGTGACGAAGATGGTCGCCAGTAAGATGCCAGGCACCGCGAAAATGATCTTCATGTCGTGCTCCGCCAACCACGAACCGAACCAGCCCTGGGCACCGAACATCAGCACGTAAATCAAGCCGGAGATGACAGGCGATACCGAGAACGGCAAGTCGATCAGCGTGATCAGCACGCGCTTGCCGGGGAACTCGAACTTGGCGATGGCCCAGGCGGCCGACACTCCGAAGACCAGGTTCAGCGGGACCGCGATCGCGGCGGTGAGCAGCGTCAGCCGGATCGCCGCCAGCGCGTCGCGGTTGGTGAGTGCCGCCAGATACGTACCCCACCCCTTGCGCAGCGCCTCGGAAAAGACCGAGAACAGCGGAAACAACAGGAAAATGGCGAAGAAGCCGAGAGCGATCGTAATCAGGGTAATCTTGACCCACAACGGCTCGCGCGCGGTCGGCGTTTCGAAACGTTCGAGCGAACCGGGTTGCAGTACCATGGTCGCGCTCATGTCATGCTCCCTTCGAGTATCGGTTCTGCATCCAGCCCTGCAGGGCGTTGATCACCAGGAGCAGGATGAAGGAGATGACCAGCATCACCGAAGCGACGGCGGTGGCGCCTTCGTAGTCGTACTGCTCGAGCTTGGTGATGATCATTAGAGGCGTGATCTCGGACACCAGCGGGACATTGCCGGCGATGAAGATGACCGACCCGTACTCACCGACGGCGCGCGCGAAGGCCATCGCAAAACCGGTCAGCAGGGCCGGTAGTACATGCGGCAGGATGATCCTGACGAAGGTCTGCCAGCGCGATGCGCCGAGGCCGGCGGCGGCTTCCTCGACCTCCTTCTCGAGGTCGGCGAGGACCGGTTGCACGGTACGCACAACGAAGGGCAGCCCGATGAAGACGAGCGCTAGCACGACACCTTTAGGGGTATAGGCAATTTCAACCCCATGTTCGGCGAACAGACCGCCGATTGCCCCATTCTCGGCGTAGATGGTCGACAGCGCGATGCCGGCGACAGCCGTTGGGAGCGCAAACGGCAGGTCGACCAGGGCGTCAACGAGGCCCTTACCGGGAAAACGGTAGCGGACCAACACCCACGCGAAGACCAGCCCGAAAACGACGTTGACCGCAGCCGCAAGCAGCGACGCGCCGAAACTGAGCTGGTAGGAAGCGACGACGCGCGGGTTGCTGACGGCGCTCCAGAACGCCTCCCAACCCATCCCGATGGTTTTGCTGCCGACCGCGCTGAGCGGGATCAGCACGATCAGCGACAGATAGAAGATTGTGTAGCCGAGCGATAGGCCGAAGCCCGGCAGCGGGCTGTAGCGTCTGAATGTTGCCATGATTGATTTGGGTTCCCTGGTTGCTGCAGCGCAGCACGGAAGCGCAGTCTAGAACCCCGCGCTTATTCCGCAAAATAACAAATACGCAAGAGCTAAGTCGAAAAAGGAATAAACGCGGAGCCTGCCAGGGCACCGTGGCGCCGCACCACCGGATCAGCGCTTGCCGCCCGGTGCATAGATCTGGTCGAAGATGCCACCGTCGGCGAAATGAACCTTCTGCGCGTTGCGCCACCCGCCGAAGACCTTGTCGATTGTGACCAGCCTAGTCGTGACGAACTGCTTGCTGTACTTGGCCGCCACCTTGGCATCCTGCGGACGGTAGAAGTGCTTCGCCGCGATTTCCTGGCCTTCAGGCGAATACAGGTACTCGAGGTAGGCCTGGGCCACCTTGCGCGTGCCGCGTTTGTCGACCACCTTGTCGACCACCGCGACAGGCGGCTCGGCAAGGATCGACAAGGACGGCGTCACGATCTCGAACTTGTCGCCGACCTCCTTGAGCGAAAGATGGGCCTCGTTCTCCCAAGCCAGCAGCACGTCGCCGATGCCGCGCTCGACAAAAGTGGTCGTCGAGCCGCGGGCGCCGGAATCGAGCACCTTGACGTTGCGATAGACCTGGCCGACGAATTCCCTGGCTTTCTCTTCGTTGCCGCCCGGCTGTTCGAGAGCATAGGCCCAAGCCGCGAGGTAGTTCCAGCGGGCTCCGCCGGAGGTCTTCGGGTTCGGGGTAATGATGGAAACGCCCGGCTTGACCAAGTCGTTCCAGTCCTTGATACCCTTGGCGTTTCCCTTGCGGACCAGGAAGACGATCGTCGAGGTATAGGGAGAGGCATTGTTCGGCAGCCGCTTCTGCCAGGCCTGCGGAACCAGCCCCTTGTCTGCGATCGCGTCGATATCGTAGGCCAGCGCCAGTGTCGCCACGTCGGCTTCGAGACCGTCGATGATCGCACGCGCCTGCTTGCCGGAACCACCATGCGACTGGTTGAAAGTCAGGTTGTCGCCCGCCTTGGCCTTCCAGTGCTTGGCGAATGCCGCGTTGTAGTCCTGATACAGCTCGCGCGTCGGGTCGTAGGAAACGTTGAGCAGGGTGATGTCGGCCGCGACTGCCGTTCCGCCCAGCGTGGCGGCGGCAAGAAGACCGGTGAGGATCGAGGTGAACTTGTTCATGGATGCTCCAGGGTTGGGGTAAAGGTTGAAGTGTGGGCGCAGTCTAGGCAGGCGAACCCGGACGCCCAACGAAGGTTTCCTTATGTGCTTATGAGCGGGTGGCGGAACATGTTTGGCGCCACCGTGCTAAGGAGAACCGTGCCTCAGCTGTCGACGGTGTAGCCATGGACCGTCAGCAGGCGCACCGCGCGCTCGATGCGCACGCGCCGTGATACCTGGGGCGCTCGCTCAGCCGCCGGGTTTTCCGGCGGCGCCACGTCGTATCCGAACTGCTGCAACCAAGTGCGAATCGCGAACAACCCCTTCTTACCGATGCCTTCCGCCTTCTCGATGCGCCGGTAGCCGAGCAGCGCCACGTCTTGCGGCGTGAACTCGCGGCGGCCGAAGATCTTGCGCAGGGCGTTGCGCTGCAGGGTCGGCAACTGCGCGCCGAGATGCTCGCCGCGGGCGGGCATCTCGGCGCCGCCAGGGACGGTGGTGGCATGGGTAGGGTCTGACATCGCGATCGCTCTTCTTCGACGAAACCGGGCGACAATACGGCGGGCAAGACTACGGGCCGCGCCATCCGCGTGGAACGATGATTTCCTGATAACCATATGCCTGCGCACCACGGTCGCCGACCCAACCACGGCAAGCCGACTAAGCATATTAGAAATCCATCGTTGGCTGCGCCGGGCGCTTGCGGACAATGGTGACATCCGCGACCGGCCTGCGCCGCCGCTTGCAGGAAAGCAACCCGTCCCGCCAGGAGTCCACCAAGAATGAAATGGCTGCTCCCCCTCCTTGGACTCGTCGCCGCCGCTTCGCTCGGCGCTGCCGAGCCCACCCCCGCCAGTTCCTACCCCTATCTCGCTGCCAACTGCCTGAACTGTCACGGCAGTGAAGGCAGGTTCAATCCGGCCATCCCGTCAATCGCCGGTCGCGACAAGGCGTTCCTGCTGGAAACCCTGAAGGCTTACAAGGCGGGCACCAAGGCGGCGACGATCATGAACCAGCTGGCGAAGGGCTACACCGACGGGGAAATCGCGGCGCTGGCCGACTATTTCTCGCGCCTGAGGTGAGGGCGCAGCGACCATGAACCGCATCAACAACGATCGCAAACGCCTGCTACAGGCGCTCGGCACCTCCGCTATCCAGGCTGGCGCCGGCCGCCTTCCCGGTAGCGCCCTGGCCGCATCATCCACAGGTCGCAAACTTGGCCGCGTCGTCGGCGCCTGCTTCGGCGGTGGCACCGTCGCCAAGTACCTGCGCAAGTGGGGCGACGGCGCCATCGAGGTCGTGCTCATCGACCGCAACAAGGAGTTCGCCTCCTGCCCGACCGCCCACGAGGTCCTCGGCAGCAATCGCAAATATGCCACCCTGGGCCATAGCCTTGACGGCATCGTCGACAACTGGGGGATCAAGGTGGTTCACGCCGAAATCACCGGGTTCGACGCCGAGAAGCGCCGCGTGCGCACCGACAAGGCAGGGGAATTCGAATTCGCCTACGGCCACCTGATCTTTTCCCCGAGCATCGATTTCGTCTCCAACGCCATCGCTGGTTACGACGAAAAGCACCCGAAAAGATATTACACGCCTGGAAGGCAGGCCCGCAGACGGTCGCGCCGCGCAAGCAACTGGTCGACCTCCCCTGTGGCGGCGGCTGCATCCAAACCGCCCTCAAAGCACCCTACGCCAAGAGGATCTGGTCGGCCACCCCGACCTGGCGAAGAGCCTTCGTGTCGCGCCAACAATCGCTCACCATGACAGAAACCCTGATCATCCCCGGCCTGCACAACAGCGGACCGACGCACTGGCAAAGCTGGTTCGAGGAGCGGCTGCCGGCAGCACGGCGCGTGCACCAGGCCGACTGGGAGCGGCCCGTGCTGTCCGTCTGGGCAGAACAGGTGCGTACCGCCATCGACACGAGTGTCGGCGATGTCTGGCTGGTCGCCCACAGCTTCGGCTGCCTGGCAGCCGTCACCGCGGGCTTTGACCGCCCTGGGCGGATCCGCGGGGCCCTGCTCGTCGCCCCGGCCGACCCCGACCGTTTCGGGATAGCGAAAGTACTGCTGGAAGAGCGCCTTGAATTTCCGAGCATCCTGGTCGCCAGTTCAAACGATCCTTGGGTCAGCGCGAGTGCAGCTGAATACTGGGCCGCACAGTGGGACAGCAAATTCATCAATGTTGGCGATCTCGGCCACATCAACGTGGACTCTGGGCACGGCCCTTGGCCACAAGGGCTGGGATTCTTCGACCGACTCCGCGCTTCACGGTAGCGGAATGGAAGATCTTGCTATGACGTCCGAAGAAATCCGTTCCTGGTGATGCCATGCCTGACATTACACCAATCCGCACAAGTCAGCATATGGGCATACCTCTCACCGATCTCTGTGGCAGCCGTTCGCTGGTCGTGCAATAGCGTTATAATGCATTGTTAATACAGGCGCCTAGCTTGACGCCAAAAACATGCCGATATATTTGGCAAACGCGAAAAACACTGACTCGGTCGCCCTGACCGAAGATGCGAATGGTATACTCTGCACGTCACAGCAGAGGGGATTGGCCAACGAGTCAGATCAGCTTTTCGGAAGCCGACTTTGCCGCGAAGCAGCGGGTCACGAAGCGCGGGCGGCCGCCGATCGGGCTGGAGGGCATGCTGCGAGCGTATCTGGTCCAGCAATGGTACGGTCTGTCGGATGCGGGAGTGGAGGATGCGATCACCGACAGCCAAGCGTTGCGGGGATTCGTGCGGATCGATCTGTCGCGAGAGGCGGTACCCGATGCGACGACGCTGCTGCAGTTTCGCCACTTGCTGGAAGAGAAGGATCTGTCGAAGGCCGTCTGCGAGGCGATCAACGGGCAACTGACGAGCCAGGGGCTGATGATGCGCGAGGGCACGATTGCTGACGCGACGATTCTGGCTGCACCGCCGTCGGTGAAGAACCAAGCGAAGGCCCGCGATCCGGAGATGCACCAGACGAAGAAAGGCAAGCAGTAGCACTTTGGCATGAAGGCGCGCATCGGTGTCGATGCCGAAAGCGGGCTGGTGCACACGGTGCTTGGAACGGCGCGACGCTCACCGCACGTACTCGTTTCCCGACTTGCCGCAGCCTCGGCGCGCCTTGACGTCCATTGATCAGCGCTTCCTTGGATGCAACCGCTACGGACGGTTGATAGCCGACCACCCGACCAGCCGACCAGCCGACCAGCCGACCACTGCCCGTCACCACTCGATCGAAATCGCGATATCTCGTGGTCAGCTCAGCGGGACTTTTCGCCGAAAAGGCGGAGCCCGGAATCCCGGGCCCGTTTGCCGTCCATCGCAACCGGATCAGCCGGCGACTTTGCCCTTGCCGCGGGCGAGCCGACGGATGACGGCCAACATGCGGTCGATTTCCTCGCAGGTGTTGTAGAACGCCAGCGAGGGACGCACGGTTGCCTGAACGCCGAAGCGGCGCAGGATGGGCTGGGCGCAGTGGTGGCCGGAACGCACCGCGATGCCTTCCTCGTTCAGCGCCCGCCCGACCTCTTCGGTCGAATAGCCGGCCAGCACAAAGGAAGCGACGCTCGCCTTGTCCGCCGCCGTGCCGATCAAGCGAACGCCAGTGATGGAGGATAGTCCGCGCGTCGCATAGGCCAGCAGGTCATGCTCGTAGCGCGCGATGCTTTCCAGACCGATGCGATTGACATAATCGAGTGCGGCACCCAGGCCGATAGCATCAGCGATGTTGCCCGTGCCGGCCTCGAACTTGTTAGGCGGCGGCTGGAAAAGCGTACGCTCGAAGGTGACGTCGGCAATCATGTTGCCGCCGCCCTGCCAGGGTGGCATCTGCTCGAGCAACTCCTTCTTGCCATAGACCACGCCGATCCCGGTCGGGCCGAAAATTTTGTGGCCGGAGAAGGCGAAGAAGTCGGCATCCAGTTCCTGCACATTGACACGAAGATGGGAGACAGACTGCGCCCCGTCGACTAGCACCTTGGCACCAGCCGCATGTGCCATGTCGATCACCTTCTTGATCGGCGTCACGGTTCCCAACGCATTCGAGACCTGCGTAACCGAGACAAGTCTGACCTTCGGAGTCAGCAGCTTTTGGTACTCGTCGAGCAACAGTTGACCGCTATCGTCGACCGGAATCACCTTGATCTTCGCTCCACTCTGCGCGGCGAGTTGCTGCCACGGCACAATGTTGGCGTGGTGTTCCAGCAGCGAGACGATGATTTCGTCGCCTTCGCCGATGTTCTGCACACCCCAGGTCTTGGCCACCAGATTGATTGCTTCGGTTGCACCGCGGACGAAGAGGATCTCGTCGGCCGATCCTGCACCCAGGAAGCGCTGTACCTTGTTGCGCGCCGCCTCGTAGGCATCAGTCGCCCGCGCCGCCAGTTCATGCGCCGCACGGTGAATGTTGGAGTTCTCGTGGGCGTAGAAATGGGCGAGACGGTCGATCACGGCCTGCGGCTTCTGCGTCGTCGCGGCGTTGTCGAACCAGACCAGCGGCTTGCCGTTGACCCTTTCGTTGAGGATCGGGAAGTCGCGGCGAATGGCGTTCACGTCGAACGGCGGCCGCGCGCCTGGAGCAAGCTCAGGCAAGCGCGCATCCAGAAAGTAGAAATTCCCAGCCTGTTGCGGTCGACTGGCAAAACTATCCGCCTTTCGATCGTCGCCGAGGCCGGCCAGCAGCGCAAGCAGCTCCTCCTGGCCGGGCAGGTTAAAGCTCTGTGCGACGACACGATTCTCCTGCACCTTGGACGATGGTGCTTGGGTGTATGGACTGGCCTCCCCGAGGAAGTAATACGGTGACGCGGGCACCAACACTGGCGAGTGGTCGGTGAAACCTCCCGGCGGGTGCGGCGGCGCCACTGCCGGCAGGGCTGCTGCGTAGGCTTCCGGCACACCAAGTTCGCTACCCCCGCTGCCGACCGGATTCACCGGATCCGGCGCCACCGGCACCGGCGAGATGCTCGGCCCCAACTGCGCCAGGCTCAACTCGGGCGCGGGCGCAACGCCTGCAGCGAGCGAAGTCGGCAACCCGTCGAACGACGACAGGGCCGCGCCCGGCAGGGCACGGAAGAGCTCCGAGGCAAGCCGGCCAAGCGTGGCTTCGTCCGGGATGACGCCATTACTTGTAGGTGTCGGGATAGTCATGATACTTGCCGATCTCCACATCATCGAGGACCGCCAGCGCATCCGGAACCAGGACGGCGAGCGAGCAATACAGCGAAATCAGGTAGGACGCGATGGCGTTGCGGTTGATGCCCATGAAGCG
>ERZ761607.4654-NODE-4654-length-11922-cov-5.435578_pt1 | contig 11922 bp, 11 predicted proteins | sample MGYA00511164_ERZ761607 | MGnify/ENA primary metagenome ERZ761607 (study PRJEB28899, sample SAMN02445080) | bioreactor sludge metagenome | biome: EBPR sludge | place: Australia: Brisbane, Thorneside Wastewater Treatment Plant | collected 2011-06-22 ...
CCCGCAGGAACTGCTCGGCTTCGGCTGCTTCGAAGGTCCGCCCGCCGGGCACTTTGGTGAACGAGAAGCCACACCCGTCGGACTGCCCATCCGCGCCGGTGCAGGCGAAACGACGGTAGTTCTCCTTGACGATGCCACCGCAGTGCGGACAGGGCGCGGCGAGCGTGGCGTAGTCGCCCGGCACGGTGTCGCGGTCGTACTCCTTGGCCTTGCGCACGATGTGCTCGGTCATGGCGGCAATGTCGCGCATGAAGGCTTCGCGGCTGAGTTGGCCATGCTCCATCTGGGCCAGTTTGTATTCCCACTCGCCGGTCAACTCGGGGCGCGACAGTTCTTCGACCTGAAGGCCTCGCAGCAGTGTCATCAGCTGAAAGGCCTTGGCCGTGGGAATCAGCTCGCGGCCCTCGCGCAGGATGTATTTCTCGTTGAGCAGGCCTTCGATGATGGCGGCACGCGTGGCGGGCGTGCCCAGGCCTTTCTCCTGCATGGCCTCGCGCAATTCGTCGTCGTCGACCAGTTTGCCGGCACCTTCCATCGCGCCGAGCAGCGTGGCTTCGGAGTAGCGCGCGGGCGGGCGGGTCTTGAGTCCCTTGGGCTCGACCGCCTCGGCGCGCACCATCTCGCCAGGTTTCACGGGCACCAGGCTTTGGCCCTTGTCGCCCTCTTTCGCATCGGCCACTTCGGCAGCCGCTTCCTTGCCGTAGATGGCCAGCCAGCCAGGCCTGACCAGCACTTTCCCCTCGGTCTTGAAAGAATGACCGACTGCCTGCGAAATGCGGGTGGTCACCAGGTATTCGGCGCTGGGGAAGAACACCGCCACGAAGCGCCGCGTCACCAGGTCGTACAGTTTTTGCTCTGCCTCGGACAGGCCGGATGGCGCCTGCAGCGTGGGGATGATGGCAAAGTGGTCGCTGACCTTGCTGTTGTCGAAGATGCGTTTGCTGGGCTTGACATAGCCCTCGTCCAGCGCGGTTCGGGCAAACGGCGCCAGGTGCCGCAAGCCGCTGTCAGCAAGCACGCCCATCGTCTGCCGGACCACCGGCACATAGTCTTCCGGCAGATAGCGGCTGTCGGTACGGGGGTAGGTCAAGGCTTTGTGGCGCTCGTACAGCGACTGTGCCAATGCCAGCGTGGTCTTCGCGGAAAAGCCGAAACGGCCATTGGCCTCGCGTTGCAGCGAGGTCAGGTCAAACAGCGCCGGCGAGGCCTGTGTGGTGGGTTTGCTCTCCTCGGTTACCGTGGCCGCTTTGCCGCGAACCGCATCGGCGATCGCCAGTGCCTCCCGGTGGCTCCACAGCCGGTCAGCCTTGCGCTCGGCATCGTCGGGGTCCTTTTTCCAGGACGGGTCGAACCACTTGGCGGTGTAGGTGCCGGCCTCGGCCAGGAAGCTGGCGTGAATCTCCCAGTAGTCGCGGCTGACAAACCGGCGTATCTGTTCCTCTCGCTCCACGACGACGGCCAGCGTCGGAGTCTGCACCCGGCCCACCGTGGTCAGGAAGAAGCCCCCGTCGCGGGAATTGAAGGCCGTCAGCGCGCGGGTGCCGTTGATCCCGACCAGCCAGTCTGCTTCGGACCGGCTGCGGGCCGCGTCGGACAAGCCTTTCATCTGCCCGTCCGAGCGCAAGCTCTGGAAGCCTTCGCGGATCGCCTGCGGGGTCATCGACTGCAGCCACAGTCGGCGCACCGGCTTGCCCAGGGGCTTGGCGCCGCCGGCATATTGCTCGATCAGGCGGAAGATCAGCTCGCCTTCGCGTCCGGCGTCACAGGCATTGACGATTTCGCCGACGTCCTTGCGGCGGGCCAGACGCACCACCGCATTCAGGCGCGTGCGGGTCTTGTCCACCGGCTTGAGGTCGAAGTGCGGCGGGATCACCGGCAAATGGGCAAAACTCCATTTGCCGCGTTTGACGTCGTACTGCTCGGGGGCCTGGATTTCCACCAGATGTCCCACCGCACTGGTGACGACATGGGTGTCGTTTTCGAAATGTTCGTCGTGTTTTTCGAATCGGCCCACGACCGGCGTCAGCGCACGGACGATGTCCTGCGCCACCGAAGGCTTCTCGGCTATGACCAAGGTTTTCATCACTCTACAATCCCTTCCTCGCGTGCGCCAGCGCGCGGACACCCGCACATGCACCCGTGCGCACACACACCCACTGACCTTACCAAAAAATGCCCACGGCACCGCAAGCGTCCCGCACCAAGGGCCGGCGTATCCAGATCCGGCGCTCGGGCGTCCACGGCAAGGGCGTCTTTGCACTGGTCCCGATCCTGGCCGGTGAGACCCTGCTGGAGTACACCGGCGAGGTCATCACGTGGCAGGAAGCGCAGGACCGCCATCCTCACGACCCGGCCGATCCGAACCACACGTTCTATTTCCACGTCGACAATGACCGCGTCATCGACGCCCTGGTCGGGGGCAATGCATCGCGCTGGATCAATCACAGTTGTGATCCGAATTGCGAGGCCGATGAACGCGACGGACGAATCTTCATCGTCGCGATGCGGGACATTGCGGCAGGCGAGGAATTGAACTATGACTACGGCCTGATCGTGGAAGAGCGTTACACGCCCAAGCTGAAGGCAGAGTACCCCTGCCACTGTGGCAGCGCCCACTGCCGCGGCACCCTGCTGGCACCCAAACGGGGGGGGCGTCGACCCCTTTCACGTGAAGGTGGTGGTCGCTGAATTCCATGGGCGAAAACGGCATGTCTGCAAACCCACCTGCAGCGGCGCGCGAGCTGGCGCAGGCAGCCCGGTCGATAGCGTCCGAGTGGAGCGGCACGATGCCGGGCTGGGCGGTCGAGGTCGTCGAAGAGATTGACTCGACCAACTCGGAACTGATGCGCCGCATCCGTCAAGGGCGCGGACAGCCGGTACTGCTGGTCGCGGAACACCAGACGGCTGGCCGTGGCCGCCTGGGACGCGACTGGGCATCGCAGCCCGGCCGCAGTCTGACGTTTTCCCTGAGCCTTCCCCTGACACCCCGGGATTGGTCGGGTTTGTCACTGGTCGTCGGACTGAGTCTGGCCGAGTCACTGCACCCGCAGATCGGACTGAAGTGGCCCAATGACCTGTGGTGGCAGGACCGCAAGCTGGGCGGCATCCTGGTGGAAACCGCGTCGCTCGGGGAGCAGCGCCATGTGGTGGTCGGCGTAGGCCTCAATCTCACCGCGCCAGGCCCCTCCCGGGCCATGCGCACACCGCCAGCCGGCCTGGATTCGTTGCTGCCCGGGATTTCGGCCGCGGCGGCGCTGGCCTGTGGGGTTTCGCCGCTGCTGATGGCTCTGCGCGCCTTCGCCCAGGCGGGCTTTGCGCCCTGGCAGAGCCGGTTCAACAGCCGCGACGTCCTTCGGGATCGCTTGCTGACTCTGTCGGATGGAAGCACCGGTTGGGGACGCGGGACGAACAGCACTGGGGAGTACCTGGTCGAGTCCCCGTCGGGGATGGTGCGGGTTTCCAGCGCCGAGTTGAGCCTGCGCCCCGCCGAAGCGGCAGGAGCGCCCTGATGCGCCTGTTGGTGTTGTTGCTGCTGGCACTCAACGGCCTGTATTTCGGCTGGACGCAAGGCTGGTTTGCCGGGCTCGGCCTGGCTCCGGGCGCGCTGACCGAGCCTCAGCGACACGGGCAACAGGTGGCGCCGGAGCGGATTCGCCTGCTGGCGGCCTCGGAAGCGCGACAGCTGGAGTCTGCAGCAGCAGCGGCCGCAACGGCCTCAGCGGCGGCGGCGGCGGCCGGGTCGACAGTCTGCCTGATCGGCGGCTTGTTCGATGAAGCAAAAGCCCGGACCGTTCGGCAAGCCCTGGAGCAGGCCGGCCTGCCGGCCGGTTCCTGGGTCATCGAGCCCGCGACCGAGCCGGCGCGCTGGATCATCTACATGGGGCCGTATCCCTCCGCCGATGCGGTCAATCGCAAGCGAGCCGAGTTGCGCGGCATTGGCGTGGTGTACAGCCCGCTGGTCAATCCGGCACTGGAGCCGGGTCTGTCGCTGGGCCGTTTCGCAAGCTCTGCCGAGGCCACGACGGCCATGAATGGCCTGACCGCACGGGGTGTACGGACCGCCCGGGTCGTGCAGGAGGTGGCGGAAGTCCGCGGCTTCCAGCTGCGGGTGGTCGAGGCGGACAGCACACAGCGCACTCGGCTCGATGAACTCTCGCGCGGCTGGTTCGGGAAAAGCCTGCAACCATGCCGCTGACCGCGGTTGTTTCGTTTTCTTTGGAGGCCTACGATGACCATGAAACTTTTCTTCGCTGCTGGCGCCTGCTCCTTTGTTCCTCACACGCTGCTGGAGGCGAGCGGGCGGCCATTTGACAGCCAACTGGTCAAGCTGCACAAGGGCGAGCACCGCGAGGCTGCTTTTCTCGCCCTCAATGCGCGCGGGCAGGTTCCTGTCCTGGTAGCGGATTCGGTGGCGATCACCCAGATTGTTGCGATCGCACTGTTTCTGGACGAGCAGTTTCCGGACTGTGGCTTCCTGCCCCGCGAGGGCATCGCCCGGGCCAAGGCGCTGGAGACCTTGTGCTGGATGAACAACACCGTGCATCCGACGTTCACCCATGTTTTCATGCCCCAGAAATTTACGGACGATCCCCAAGCGCAGGCCAGTGTTCGGTCGGCCAATACCCAGCTCTTCCGGGAACAGTTGCGGGAACTGCAGGCGATCGTGACCGGTTCAGCCGCCACGGCTAGTGGCTGGCTTTCCGGGTCGCATTTCGGCCCACTGGACGCCTATGCGTTGACCTTGGTTCGCTGGGGCAGCATGGTCGGCATTGACCCGGCTTCGATGCCCGAATTGTGGTCTTTTGTTCAGCGTGTGGCGGCCCATGAGCCGGTTGCTGTGGTCATCGCCCGCGAACGCCTGCAACTGAACATGTTCCGACCGGCCTGAACGGTCAGGCGTCGACGATCGGCAGCGACTGGAAACGGACCTGGAAGCGTGCCCCCGGTGGGGTCTTGCCGGGGTAGGTTTCTTCGACCTCGACGGCACCCTGGTGCTGGCGCGCAATTTCGCTGACGATGGGCAGCCCCAGCCCGGAGCCGTCGACATTGGTTCCCAACGAGCGGTAGAAGGGGCGGAAAACCAGCTCGACTTCAGCCGCGGGGATGCCCGGTCCATTGTCTTCCACCTGCAACAACAGAATCTGGCCATAGGGATCCGCCAGTACCCTGACGGTCACCACCCCCGGCGCCTGGGGTGATGTCGGCGTGTAGTTCAACGCGTTGTTGACCAGATTTCGCACCATTTCCTGCAACAGAACCGGGTTTCCGCGCATCATGACGCCGGGGGCGCCGGGTTCCACGCCTTCGTAGCCGAGATCGTGGCCTTTCTCGAGCGCCCGTGGCACCGTGTCCCGTACGACATCCATGGTGAGTGCGGCGAGGTCGCAAGGCTGGGTCTGGATCGATGTGCCGCCACTTTCCGCTCGGGCGAGTGCCAGCAGCTGGTTGACGGTATGGGTGGCGCGAACGCTCGAGTGTTCGATCTGCCGCAGGGTATGGGCCAATTCCTCTTTGCTGGCGCCTTCCCTCAATGCCAGATCGGCCTGCATGCGCAGGCCAGCCAAGGGGGTTTTCAATTGGTGGGCGGCATCGGCCAGAAACCGCTTCTGGGTCTGGATCGAATCCTTGAGGCGCTGCAGCAGGCCGTTGACCGAATTGACCAGCGGTGCGACCTCCAGGGGTACGGACCGGGTATCGAGGGGGCTGAGGTCATCGCTGCGGCGGGCACGGATTCGGGCTTCCAGCTGCGACAAGGGCTTGATTCCCCGCACCAGCGCCAGCCAGACCAGAAAGACGGCAAGCGGCAGGATAACAAACTGCGGCAACATGACCCCCTTGATGATCTCGGTGGCGAGCACCTTGCGCTTCTCTCGGGTTTCGGCCACCTGAACCAGCGCCGGGCGGGCGGTTCCGGGCCCCAGGCGAATCCAGACATAAGCGATGCGGACGTCGGTTCCCCGGAATTCGTCATCGCGCAGCAGGACTTCACCGGGCTTGACCAGATCGAGATTGTCGGTGGGTGCCGGCAGGTTCCTTTCGCCACTGAGATAGTCACCGCGCGGTCCGAGCACCTGGTAGTGAACCTGGTCGGAATCGTCGGCGCGGAGCAGTTCGCTGGCCGGTTGGGGAAGATTGAACTGGATTCGAGCGGAAGGGCCGACATGCAGCAGCTGGGCCAAAGCCTGAGCGTTGTAGACCAGTGCCCGGTCAAATGGTTTGTTGGCAATTTCCTGGGCAACCAGCCAGGTCAAGGCCAGGCTGATCGGCCAAAGCAAAAGCAGCGGCGTGAGCATCCAGTCGAGGATCTCCCCGAACAGGGAACGCTGGTCTCGGTGAAACATCGGCGCGGGTGCCGGTGTTCAGTTGGGGATTTTTTCCAGGCAGTAACCCAATCCCCGCACGGTTGCGATCCGGATCGGTCCCTTTTCGATTTTTTTTCGCAGCCGGTGGATGTAGACCTCAATGGCGTTGTTGCTGACTTCTTCACCCCATTCGCAAAGACGTTCTACGAGCTGGTCTTTGCTGACGAGCCGCCCGGCGCGCTGGAGCAGCACTTCCAGAAGGCCCAGTTCACGGGCAGAGAGCTCCACCATCTTGCCGTCAATGGTGGCCACGCGACCGGTCTGATCGTAGATCAGCGGTCCATGCTTGATCTGGGATGACGCCGTGCCCAGTCCTCGCCGTGTCAGCGCCCGAACGCGGGCTTCGAGTTCATGCAGGCTGAACGGTTTGGCCATGTAGTCATCAGCGCCGTAATCCAGCCCTTTGACCCGTTCTTCCACGCTGTCGGCCGCGGTCAGTATCAAGACGGGTAACGCAGAACCCCGTCCGCGCAGGCGTCGCAACACTTCCAGTCCATGCATCCGGGGCAGGCCCAGGTCCAGGATGAGCAGGTCAAACTCATGGTTGGTCATCAGCGCCGCATCGGCTTCGGTGCCCATCGCGACATGATCCACCGCGGCGCCAGATGCCCGCAAAGTGCGCAACAGGCCGTCGGCCAGGACATGGTCATCTTCAGCGATCAGAATCCTCACGGCTTGCCTCCTGGGAATGACATTCCCTGCCGAGGGAATTCTAGAACGATGGCTCCTGTTTGTGGTAACTCATGACGCATAGACATCCAGTCCGATTGCGATGACTGCGGCAACCTGCTCGCCGACCGCTTCCTTGAATTCTTCTTCTGCCTGCGCGATGGCGCGCCCGAATGCTCCGTGCCAGGCGAGTCCCAGCGCGGTGTAGCGGATGATTTTGGCCCGGCCATCCCGGGTGTCTGCCTCTTTTCGGACCAGCCCCCATGCCTCACATTGGGCAACGAGGTCCGCCATGGCCTGTTTGCTCATGTTGGCTCGTGCGGCCAGTTCGGTCAGGCGGGTACCACCGAGGTCCAGATGCCGGGTAATGTGAATGTGGGCCGCGCCGACCTTCTGGCGTGTCGCCAGATTTGCGAGCGCCAGAGGAACTTCGTCGTCGTGGGCCATCAGGACAAGGACACGGTTGTCAAAACGCCGCAACGCTTCGCCAAGTCGGCGACCCAGATGTTGATGACGCCAGGAGTCAGATCGGTCGCTCACCGGGGATTTGGTCATTTAAACTGACTAAATTTTCTGTTGTTTAGGGTTTATCTGTCAATACAATGCTGCTAATTCATCCAGCTGTTTGTATTTACAGTTTCTTTAATCTGTCCTTCCGGAGGCCACCATGGATACCGCAACCAAATCCCTGTCCCCTGCGCAAAGCGAGCGCGCCAAGGCGTTGCAGGCAGCACTGACCCAGATAGAGCGTCAGTTCGGCAAGGGCACGATCATGCGCCTGGGAGAGGGCGAGGTCATTGAGGACATCCAGGTGGTTTCTACCGGTTCGCTGGGCCTGGACATCGCGCTCGGCGTGGGCGGGTTGCCCCGCGGTCGCGTGATCGAGATTTACGGGCCCGAGTCGTCCGGCAAGACGACCTTGACCTTGCAGGTCATTTCGGAGATGCAAAAGCAGGGCGGGACCTGCGCTTTTGTTGATGCGGAGCATGCACTGGACGTGCAGTACGCCCAGAAACTCGGTGTCAACCTTCAAGAGTTGCTCATCAGTCAGCCCGATACCGGCGAGCAGGCGCTTGAAATCGTGGACAGCCTGGTACGGTCCGGGGCGGTGGATCTGGTGGTCGTTGATTCTGTGGCGGCATTGACCCCGAAAGCGGAAATCGAGGGGGAAATGGGAGACAGCCTTCCTGGCCTGCAGGCACGCCTGATGAGCCAGGCCTTGCGCAAGCTCACAGCAACGATCAAGAAGACCAACTGCATGGTCATCTTCATCAACCAGATTCGCATGAAGATCGGCGTGATGTTCGGTAGCCCCGAGACCACGACCGGCGGCAATGCGTTGAAGTTTTACGCTTCGGTGCGCCTGGACATCCGCCGGACCGGAACGATCAAGAAGGGAGAAGACGCCATTGGCAACGAAACCAAGGTCAAGGTCGTGAAGAACAAGGTTTCCCCTCCTTTCAAGACCGCCGAGTTCGATATCCTTTTCGGCGAGGGCATTTCGCGGGAAGGCGAAATCATCGACATGGGGGTCAACGCCCGGATCATCGACAAATCCGGTGCCTGGTATGCCTACAACGGCGAGAAGATCGGTCAGGGCCGGGACAATGCTCGCGAGTTTCTGCGTGAAAACCCGACTTTGGCGTACGAAATCGAGAACAAGGTGCGCGAGTCGCTGGGTATTCCATTGCTGGCGAGCGCAGCGGACACCGGGAGCGGAGCCTGAGCTTGGCCGGAGACCTTGCGGGGCTCGGTCCGTCGTTGAAATCCCGCGCCTTGCGCTTGCTGGCGCTGCGTGAACACTCCCGGGCGGAGCTGGTACGCAAACTCAGCCGCTTCGAGAAGGCGCCCGGAGAGCTCACCGCCTTGCTCGACGCTCTCGCGGCCAAAGGTCTGATCAACGAAGCACGCGTCGCCGAGTCGGTCATGCACCGTCGCGCCGACAAACTGGGCGCCTTGCGGCTGCGGGCGGAACTGCAACAGAAAGGACTGGCCTCCGACTTGATCGACGCATCACTGGAGAGGGTCCGCGCCGGCGAGTTCGACCGCGCCCGGCAGGTGCTGGCGCGACGGTTTGGCGCGGCTCCGGCAACCGAGGCCTCGGAACGGGCCCGCCGGGCGCGCTTTCTGATCAGTCGCGGATTTGCCGCAGATGTCGTCCGGCGCGCCATTGACGCCTCAGAAGACGTCGAGGATGGATTTTAGAGGCGAAGTAGCCAATACCCAGCGTTATTTGGTCACTTTATGCTATATTTTATATAGCTATTCAAGTGCAAACATCAGCTTGAGGTTCTGCACCGCTGCCCCGCTGGCACCTTTGCCCAGATTGTCCAGGCGCGCGACGGCAACGGCCTGTCCCGATTCATCGTTGCCAAAGACCCGCAACTCCAGATGGTTGGTGTCGTTGAGTGCCAGAGCGTCCAGCTTGCCGTCAAGCGTCGGCTCACAAACCCGTACCGCGCCGCCCGACCCGTCCGACATCGGGTAGTGCTTGCGCAGGGCGTCCACGACGTCGGCTGTGCGGGGCCGCCCCGGCAGCGCGTGCAGGTGCAAAGGCAATTGAACCAGCATGCCCTGACGGAAGTTGCCTACGGCGGGAACGAACAACGGCCGGGTGGTCAGGCCGGTGTAGCGCATGATTTCCGGGAGATGCTTGTGCCGCAGTCCGAGTGCATAAAGCTCGTAGGCCGGCGCCGTTCCGTTTTCGTAAGCCTCGATCATGGACCGGCCACCGCCCGAATAGCCACTCACCGCCGGTAACGTCAGCGGCCAGTCGGATGGGATCAGGCCGGCATCGATCAGCGGCCGGATCAGGGCGATCGCACCCGTCGCGTAGCAGCCCGGGTTGGACACCCTCTGCGCGGCTGACACCAGTCCTCGCTGCCCGGCGGTCAACTCGGGAAATCCGTAGACCCAGTCCGGTGCACAGCGATGGGCGGTTGAGGCGTCAATGATCCTCGGGCGGGATGGTCCGAGACCGTCAATCATGGCCACCGATTCGACAGCCGCATCATCATGAAGACACAGGATGACTACGTCCGCGCCGGCCATGATGGCTCGCTTGACCTCCGGGTCCTTTCGCCGCGAAGGGTCAATGGACACCATCTCGACGGCCGGCAAATGGACCAGCCTGTCGCGAATCTGAAGGCCGGTCGTACCCGCTTCCCCGTCGATGAAAACCTTGACCATTGCTGCGATCTCCGTCAGTTTGTATTCAGATGGGCGCCCATATAATTATGCATTATGTTGCGCGGGCGCCCTGCCAATTTGGTGCATTGCAGCATGATACATTTCGACGTTGCTGTGTCCAGTGCCACCGGGCGGACTTGGAGGTCCGGCCGAGGGGTTCAACAAATCCACTCCTGAGAGAGACCTCATGAAGATTCACGAGTACCAGGGCAAGGAAATCTTGCGTCAATTCGGTGTGCCGGTGCCGCGCGGCATCCCGGCGTTCACGGTGCAGGAGGCGGTGGAAGCCGCCCAGAAGCTGGGCGGCCCCGTGTGGGTGGTCAAGGCGCAAATCCACGCCGGCGGCCGTGGCAAGGGTGGTGGCGTCAAGGTGGCCAAGTCGATTGACGACGTCAAGCGCCTGGCCGGCGACATTCTGGGCATGCAGCTCAAGACGCACCAGACCGGCCCCGAAGGCCAGAAGGTGCGACGCCTCTACATCGAAGACGGCGCCGACATCAAGAAAGAGTACTACGTGTCCCTGGTGACCGACCGCGCCACCCAGAAAGTGGCCGTGATCGCGTCCAGCGAAGGCGGCATGGACATCGAAGAGGTCGCGCATAGCACCCCCGAGAAAATCATCACCGAACTGGTCGATCCGCTGACCGGTCTGGGCAAGGAACAAGCGCTGAAGATCGCCACCGGCATCGGCCTGACCGGAGCATCCGGCGAGCAGGCCGCCGACGTGCTCCAGAAGCTCTACACCTGCTACATGGACACCGACGCCTCCCTGGTGGAAATCAACCCGCTGAACTGCGACAGCAAGGGCAACATCATCGCGCTGGACTCCAAGTTCAATTTCGACGCGAATGCGCTGTTCCGTCACCCGGAAATCGTCGCCCTGCGCGATCTGGACGAGGAAGATCCCGCGGAAGTCGAGGCCTCCAAGTTCGATCTGGCCTACATCAGCCTGGACGGCAACATCGGCTGCCTGGTCAACGGCGCCGGTCTGGCCATGGCGACCATGGACACCATCAAGCTGTTCGGCGGTGAGCCGGCCAACTTCCTGGACGTCGGCGGTGGTGCCACCCCGGAGAAGGTCACCGAAGCGTTCAAGATCATGCTCAAGAACCCCAAGGTCAAGGGCATCCTGGTCAACATCTTCGGCGGCATCATGAAGTGCGACACCATCGCCACCGGCGTGATCACCGCCTGCCGTGCCGTGAACCTGAACGTGCCGCTGGTCGTGCGCATGAAGGGCACCAACGAAGAGCTGGGCAAGAAGATGCTGGCCGAATCAGGTCTGCCCATCATTGCCGCCGACACCATGGCCGAAGCCGCGACCAAGATCGTGGCTGCCGTCAAGTAAGCCCGGAGAACACACATGTCGATCTACATCAACAAAGACACCAAGGTCATCACCCAGGGCATCACGGGCAAGACGGGCCAGTTCCACACGGAAAAGTGTCAGGAATACGCCAACGGCAAGAACTGCTTCGTCGCCGGCGTGAACCCCAAGAAAGCCGGCGAATCGATCTTCAACATCCCGATCTACGCCTCCGTCAAGGAAGCGGCCCAGCAGACCGGCGCCACCGTGTCGGTGATCTATGTTCCGCCGGCGGGTGCCGCTGCCGCGATCTGGGAAGCTGTCGAAGCCGATCTGGACCTGGCCGTCTGCATCACCGAGGGCATTCCGGTGCGCGACATGCTGGAAGTGCGCAAC
>ERZ761607.4655-NODE-4655-length-11920-cov-5.435735_pt1 | contig 11920 bp, 13 predicted proteins | sample MGYA00511164_ERZ761607 | MGnify/ENA primary metagenome ERZ761607 (study PRJEB28899, sample SAMN02445080) | bioreactor sludge metagenome | biome: EBPR sludge | place: Australia: Brisbane, Thorneside Wastewater Treatment Plant | collected 2011-06-22 ...
AGGACGAGATGCGGGAATTCAAGGACGAGATGCGGGAATTCAAGGACGAGATGCGGGAATTCAAGGACGAGATGCGCGCGTTCAAGGACGAGATGCGGGAATTCAAGGAGGAGAACCGTCGGCAGACGCGGGCGATGAACCGCCAGTGGGGGGATTTGGCCAACAAGCTGGGCACCCTGGTGGAGGACCTGGTCTACCCCAGCCTGCCGCGCATCGTTGCGGAAACCCTGGGGCGGGAGGTCATCCGCTGCGTGCCGCGTCTCAAGCAGCGCCTCCCCGACGGGCGGGTGAAGGAATTTGACGCCGTCGCGGTGACCGCGGACCTGGTGGGGCTGAACAGCACCAAGGCGACACTGATCAGCGCCGATGTGGATCGGTTCGTTGCCGACATCGCGGCGTTTCGGGAATTTCTGCCCGAATACGGGACGCTGCCGGTGGTGGGGATACTGGCCACGCTGGCGGTGGACGAGAGCGTGTTGAACTACGCCGAGAAGGTGGGGTTTCTGGTACTGGCGGTGGGCGATGAGGTGATGGAGGTGAAGAACCGCCCGGGGTTCGAGCCCAAGCGGTGGTGAGGGGACGGCGGGGCGCGGCTCCCGTGGATACCCCAGCCCGGAATTCGCCAGGATCAGCCTGGCTCCGGTCGTAGCCCGTGGCGCGACCCCGGTCGAAGAAGATGGCCCGGGTCCGCCCGTCGCGCTTGGTCACGGTGACGACGCCGGAACCGTTGCTCTCGCGCTTCACACCAAAGGAGCACTGGCCAGTCAGCTGTCCGCCGCCCATGGAGCACGGGATATTGCCCGTGGCGTGGAAGTTGGTTCCGGGGACTTTCGCGTCCCGGCTGTGAGCCGGGGCCTCCCGCCCGTGCGGGGCGGAGCTGCCGTGGGCGCCATCGCCCGGCGCCTTGAACGAGACGACCTCGCACTCGCCGGTGGTCTTGTCCTTGGCGGTGTAGGTGATCCCTCAACGCCAGCGTCAATGGCGCAAGCCGGAACCAGATTGCGTAGCGCAGGGTGCTGCTCTCCAGATCAACGTGGATGGCGTTTTGTGATGAGTCGCGTACTCGGGGTTTGAGGGGTAACCTTTCCATAGTTTGAGCACCATACCCCGCCAAGGGATAAAATGGGAATGCCGGTTGCGCATTCCACGCCCCAGCGCTTTCCTGGCGACAAGCAGGAGTTCCGACCTAAATGGGATAAATCATAACTTACTATTTTCGTAAGAAAAATTAGAATTTTCCTCACCGGCAAGGAAGACGAGGAGACCATGGTGCGCGCCTTCGCGGCGGGTGGCGCGGATTACGTGAAAAAGCCGTTCAGCGCGAAGGTGCTGTTGGCCCGGGTCCGCACCCAGGTGGAACTGGGTTTGCTGTCGCGCACGCTGGAGCGCGCCCTGGCCGAACGCACCCAGGAATTGCGCGAGGCCAACACCCGGCTCCGGCAACTGACCCTGGAGGTGTCGTTGATCGAGGAACGCGAAAGGAAGCGCCTGGCGAGCGATCTGCACGACAGCCCGATGCAGAAACTGGCCCTGGCCCAGATGCAAATCGTATCGGCGGCAAAATCTCGCGACGGCGAGTCGGAGGTTTTACTGGAGTCCGGGCTGGAACTGATGCGGGAAGCGCTGTGGGAACTGCGCTCCCTGCAATTCGAACTCAGTCCTCCCTGTCTTTATCAGGAGAATTTGACCCCGGCCCTGGAATGGCTGGCCTCTCATGCCACCCGCCGCTTCGGCGTCGCCTTTTCGGTGACCCTACTCTCGGCGTTGCCCACTCTCGACCGGAATCTGGCCATCATTTCGTTCCAGTGCGCCCGGGCACTGATTTACAATTTGGCCAAACACGCCCGCGCCTCGGCGGGCCGGGTCGAACTGGAAGCGATAGACAACACGGTGCGGTTGGTGGTCAGCGATGATGGCCAGGGCTTCCCGTCCGACGCCGCCACGCGGCAGCCGGGCGTGGAAACCTACCGTGGCCGGATCATGCTCAAGCTCGGCATCGACAACCTGCCCGGTCTGGTGAAGTTCGCCATTCGGGCGGGGATTACCTCCACGAAGCTTTGAGCGAAGGTCGCTATTGACGAAATGGCCGAGCAACGCCCAGACCCCGACCAACTGTTGAACCGCATCCGGGAAGAGGAAGCCCGCGCCCGGCGCGGCAAGCTGAAGATCTTTTTCGGCGCCTCGGCCGGCGTCGGCAAGACCTACGCCATGCTGCTGGCCGCTCGCCAGTTGCGCGAGCAGGGGCTGGATGTCGTCGTCGGATTGGTCGAAACCCACGGCCGCCAGGAAACCGCCGCCTTGCTGGAGGGCCTCGAACAACTGCCGCTTAAGGAGATTCCCTATCGGGATCGGGTGTTGCGGGAGTTCGATCTCGATGGCGCCCTGGGGCGACGACCGGGGTTGATCCTGGTCGACGAACTGGCGCACAGCAACGCCCCCGGCTGCCGGCACCCGAAACGCTGGCAGGATGTCCAAGAACTGCTCGACGCCGGCATCGATGTCCTGACCACGGTCAATGTCCAGCATTTGGAGAGCCTCAACGACGTGGTCGGCGGCATCACCGGCATTCGGGTCTGGGAAACGGTCACCGACCGGGTGTTCGACCAGGCCGACGAAGTGGTGCTGGTCGATCTCCCGCCCGACGAACTGCTGCAACGGCTCAGGGAAGGCAAGGTCTACCTGCCGGATCAGGCCGAGCGCGCGATTCAGAATTTCTTCCGCAAGGGCAACCTGATCGCCCTGCGCGAGTTGGCGCTGCGGCGCACCGCCGACCGCGTGGACGACGAGATGCAGAGCTACCAGCAGCGGGACGGCGGTATACCGCCAGTTCTTCGCGAAGCGTTGCTGGTGTGCGTCGGTCCCGACGCCGGGGCGGACGCCCTGGTGCGCGCCGCCAGCCGGCTGGCGGGCAAGCTGGATGGCGAATGGCACGCTTTGTACGTGGAAACGCCGGCACTGCAACGCCTGCCGGAAGCCCGCCGCCGGGCCATCCTGAGTACCCTCAAACTGGCCCAGGATCTCGGCGCCCGTACCGCTACCCAAGCCGCTGACGATGTCGCCCAGGCCATCGTGGAATATGCTCGCCGGCATGGTCTAGGGTGGGTGGTGGTCGGTCGCCGCCAGCCGGGCCGCTGGCACTGGTTCCGGCGGGGCGCTCGCCGGCCGACTGGCGCGCCTGGCTCCCGACCTTGACCTGCTGACGATGGCGCAAAACGATGCGCCCCGTCGCTCCATCAGTCCCGCGGCCAAGACTGAAGACGAAACGCAAACCGTGCTGCCGGCCACGGCGCGACGCTACGGCGCGACGCTGCTGGTCTGCCTGGGGACCGCGCTGGCGGCTACCCCGTTGTTGCCCCATTTCGATCTGGCCAACATCGTTATGTTGTTTCTGCTGGCGGTGGTCGGCGTGGCCGTGCGGTACGGGCGCGGCCCGGCGATCTTGGCGGCGGTCGTCAACGTGGTGGCGTTCGATATCTTCTTCGTACCCCCGCGCTTCTCACTCGTGGTCCACGACTGGCAATACCTGCTTACCTTCGCGGTGATGCTGATTGTCGGCCTGATCGTCGGCCAGTTGACCGCCCGGTTCCGCTATCAGGCCCAGGTGGCTACCGCCCGCGAGGAGCGCGCCCGCTACCTTTACGAGATGTCGCGCGAGTTGTCGGGGGCGCTGGCCGCCGAGCAGGTAATCGAAATCAGCGAACGCTGCGTCGAAGCCAGCTTCCGGGTCAAGGCACGGTTGCTGTTGCCGAGCGACGAGGATCGATTGCAGCCACCGCCGGTGCAATCCGGCAAGCCCAAGGTCGATCTCGCCATCGCGCAATGGTGTTTCGACCGCAACATTCCGGCGGGTCTCGGCACCGATACCCTGCCCGCCGCGTCGCTGCTGTACCTGCCGCTCAAGGCCCCGCTGCGCACCCGTGGCGTGCTGGCCGTGGCGCCCGAACAGCGGCGATTGCTGATGATTCCGGAGCAGCGGCGGCTGCTGGACACCTTCGCCGCGCTGATCGCCATCGCCCTGGAGCGGGTGCATTTCGCCGCCGTCGCCCGCGACACGCTGGTGAAGATGGAAGCGGAACGGCAGCGCAATTCGCTGCTGGCCGCGTTGTCCCACGATCTGCGCACGCCGTTGACCGGCTTGATCGGGCTGGCGGAAACGCTGGCGCTGGAGCTGGCCGCCGAGGAATCTCCCCACCAGGAATCGCTGACGGCGATCCGCGAACAAGCGGTGCGAATGGCGCTGCTGGCCGACAACCTGCTGGACATGGCCAAGTTGCAGGCCGGCGGCATTCGCTTGCGCAAGGACTGGCAATCGCTGGAAGAACTGATCGGTTCGGCCGCGCGGATGTTGGAGCAGTCGCTGCGCGAGCATCCGTTGCGGTTGGTGCTGGACCCGGAACTGCCGCTGGTCAACTGCGACGCGGTGCTGATCGAGCGGGTGTTGGTGAATCTGCTGGAGAACGCCGCCAAGTACACGCCAACGGGCGCCAGGATCGGCGTGACCGCTCGCGCCGCGACCGACCGCCTGGTGGTCGAGGTTTGGGACGAAGGACCAGGGTTGCCGGCCGGCCGGGAGCAGACTTTATTCGAGAAATTTGCTCGCGGCCAAACCGAATCGGCGGTGCCGGGCGTCGGTCTCGGGCTGGCGATCTGCCGGGCGATCATCGACGCGCACGGCGGCCAAATCCAGGCCGCGAACCGGCGGGCGGGCGGCGCCAGCTTCGTGGTTACCTTGCCGCTGGAAACGCCGCCGCCGGTCGAACTCGATGATGAGTCCAATCCAGAGCCGACATGAGCGCCATCATCGAACCTTCCCCGACCGTTTTGATCGTCGAGGACGAGCGGATTATTCGCCGCTTCGTGCGCACCGCCCTGGAAGGCGAAGGCTATCGAGTGCATGAGGCGGATACCCTGCGGCGCGGCTTGTCGGAAGCGGGTACGCGCAAGCCGGATTTGATCATCCTCGATCTCGGCTTGCCGGACGGCGATGGCGTGGACTTCATCCGCGATCTGCGCGCCTGGAGCGGGATGCCGGTGCTGGTGCTGTCGGCCCGGGTCGAGGAATACGACAAGGTCGAGGCTCTGGATGCGGGCGCCGACGATTATCTGGTCAAACCGTTCGGGGTGGCGGAGTTGCTGGCGCGGGTGCGGGCGGTGTGCCGGCGCCATGCACGCGAGCCGGGTGGCGACGCCATCGTCGTTTTTGGCGAGGTGAGCGTGGATTTGGAACGCCGGCAGGTAACCCGCGCCGACCAACCGGTTCATCTGACACCCATCGAGTTTCGGCTGCTGGCCGCGTTGATCGCCAAGCCCGGTAAGGTGTTGACGCATCGTCAACTGCTACGGGAAGTCTGGGGACCGGCCTATGTGGAGCGCGGCCACTATCCGCGCATCTACATGGGCCATCTTCGCCGGAAGCTGGAAGTCGACCCGACGCAACCTCGACATTTCCTCACCGAAACCGGGGTCGGTTACCGGTTCCGTCCTTCCTGATTCGGTTTATTCCACTGGCGGTCTGGAAAGATGAAATTATTCCACGTGGCATATTCGGGCGGGGCGCGGATGAAACCGCCGCGACGAATCCGGCTCGTCTTCGAACGAGAAGTTTCCCCGTCGCTTCTCGATTGATGCCCATCCCTCGTTGTCACCGCGCGGCGGGAACTCGCGCCCCGCCGCGCCATGTCGCGGCAACCGCGAAATAACATGGTTCTCCTTTCACCCTCGCGTTTTGTCCGATTCGCCTCTATCAAATTAACTAATTGATTAATAATGATTTATTTGCTGATCCGTGACTTGGCACGGGGTTTGAAATAGTTCACGCGGGTCACCGCCGCAGGTCGAAGCCCCCCGACAAACTCAACCTAGCGGGCTCGGATCGGTTCGGCGGTACATCCAGACGCGCCAGGGCGCTTGGCCAAACCAGGTCGCCCGGCAATCGCGGGGAGGTTACCTCCCGTAAATCGTTCAATGTCGTGAACTGTTGTCAACCCTGATAGGAGCCCTGCTCATGAACAGCAAAACCCTCGTCAATTCCGCCCTCGCCAGCGTTTTCGCCCTGGGTCTGGTCGCCACCGCCGGTCAAGCCGTCGCCGCCGAGGAAAAGAACGCCGAGAAGTGCTACGGCGTCGTCAAGGCCGGCAAGAACGACTGTCAAACCAGCGCGCACGCCTGCGCCGGTCAGGCCAAGAAGGACGGTCAGGGCGATTCCTGGGTCTACGTCCCCAAGGGCACCTGCGAGAAGATCGTCGGCGGCAGCTTGCAGCCGAAGGCCTGAGGCGACTCCGATGACCGCCAAGCCGGCCCTGTCCAGGCTTGGTCCCAGCTCGATTCCGGCTCGCGCCGGAATCGGCCTGCGGGCCGAACACTACGCCGCGGTTCTGGAAACTCCCCCGCCGGTCGGCTGGCTGGAGGTCCACAGCGAAAACTATTTCGGCGCCGGGGGCAAGCCCCTGGACTACCTGGAGCGCATCCGCGCCCACTATCCCCTGAGTCTGCACGGGGTCGGGCTGTCCATCGGTTCGACCGATCCGCTCGACCAGCGGCACCTGGCCAGTCTCAAGCATCTGATTCGACGGTTCGAGCCGGCGCTGGTTTCCGAACATTTGTCCTGGAGCTCGGTCGGTGGGCGTTATTTCAATGACCTGCTGCCGCTGCCCTACACCGAAGAGGCACTCGACCACATGGTCGGACGGGTGGCCCAGGTGCAGGACGTTCTCGGTCGGCAAATCCTGATCGAGAACCCGTCCAGCTATTTGCAATACGTGGAATCGGCCATTCCCGAATGGGAGTTTCTGGTCGAACTGGCCGCCCGCGCCGGCTGCGGCATGTTGCTGGACGTGAACAATATTTACGTCAGCGCCCGCAACCACGGCTTCGACGCCGGCGCCTATCTGCGGGCGATTCCGCGCCACCTCGTCCGGGAAATCCATCTGGCCGGGTTTACGGTGAACCGGTTCGACGACGGCGAACTGTTGATCGACACTCACAACCGGCCGGTCTGGCCGGCGGTCTGGGCGCTCTACCACCAAGCCATGCACCGCTTCGGTCGAATTCCGACCCTGATCGAGTGGGACAGCGACCTGCCCGAACTGGCGGTGCTGGTGGACGAAGCGCATCGGGCCGACGCGATCCTGGAGGAATGCCATGCATGGGCTGCGTGAACTGCAACTCGGTTTTGCCTCCGCGGTGCTGGACGGCGCCGAGGGCGATTTCGACCGCCACGTCCGGACGGCCGGACTGAGCGGCGCCCGTCGCCTGCAAGTCTACCGCAACAACGCCCTGCTGAGCCTGACCGGCGCGCTCGAAGCGGTTTATCCGGTGGCGCGTCGCGTGGTGGGGGAGGGGTTCTTTCGGTACGCGGCGGCGCAATACATCGCGCGCCATCCGTCCCGCTCGGGCGATTTGCACGAATTCGGCGAGCATTTTCCGCTGTTTCTCCAGTCATTCGCGCCGGCCGCCGATCTGGTTTACCTGCCCGATGTCGCCCGACTGGAATGGGCCTATCACCGGGTATTCCACGCCGCTGGTCATCCGCCCCTCGATGTGACGGCCTTGGCGCGCGTGTCCGCCGAGCGACAAGGCGATCTGCGGTTCGAACTTCATCCCGCCGCCCGCCTGCTGGAATCGGCCTTTCCGATCCCGCGGATTTGGCAGGTCAACCAGGACGATCACGACGGCGATTCGACGGTGGATTTGAGCGAAGGCGGCGTCAAGCTGCTGATCGTCCGCCGCGAGAATCTGGAAATCGAATTTCGACCGCTGGAAGACGGGGAATTCGAGCTGTTGCGCGCCCTGGCCGGAGATTGTGACTTCGCCACGGCCTGCGAACGGGCGATGGCCGCGCAGCCGACGCTCGATTTGCCGGCCTGTTTTCAACGGCACGTTTCCCAGGGCGTCCTGGTCGCGTTTCATCTTCCAACTGATTGACCAAACTACAGATTTCAACCACCTAAGGAGTAAATCCATGATGACCGCCACCGACATGCTCGGCCAGCCACCCCAGCGCTCGTTTTGGGCGAAAGTTGCGCCTTTTCTCAAAAAAACCGACGTCTTGTTCCACAGGGCCGCCGATTTGCTGATGCCCGTCGCCGATTTGCTGGCCCGCTACTGGGTCGCCGCCGCGTTCTTCGGTTCGGGACTGACCAAGACCGTCACCGGCAGCTTCACGCTGTTTGGGCGAACCTTCACCTACCCGCTGAGCGTATTTCCGGCGGAGAGCACCTTCACGCTGTTCGAATACGAGTACCACGTGCCGCTGCTGCCGCCGGCGCTGGCGGCCTATCTGGGGACGGCGGCGGAGTTGCTGTTGCCGGTCTTCCTGCTGCTGGGACTCGGAACCCGCTACGCCGCGTTGGCGCTGTTCGTGTTCAACATCATGGCCGTCGTTTCCTATCCGGACCTGATGGAGGCGGGGTTGAAGGATCATCAGGTTTGGGGCTTGCTGCTGTTGATCACGCTCTGCCATGGTCCCGGCAAACTGTCCCTGGATCATCTGATCGGCCGCCTGGTTCGCCGCTGATCCGCCATTTTCTCCACCCGCCGACGAGATCGATATCCCATGAAGAACCTGGCTCCACGGGTCGGCGAGGACGCGGCGACCGCGGTAACCGCTTTAACGGGTTTTCCGGGCGCCGACGAGATCGACTTGCTATGGCGAATCGGCCTGTTTGCCGCGGACGACGAACGGGCTCTGCGGAAGCTCTGGCGGGTTTTGAAGGGACAGACCGACGATTATCTGGACATGGTGCTTGGCATGGTGGCCGCCTATCCGACGCTGGCGGCGGCCTGTCAGGAAAGCCTGGGAAGTTCGGTGGACGGTTCGGCGGCCGTTCGCCCTTTGTTTCGAGAGTGGCTTTCCCAAACCTGCCTAACCCCGCGCGAGCCGTCCTGGCTCAGGCGGCTGTATTCGCTGGGTTCCGATCCTTCGCCGGAACGGTCGATGCAAGCGATATCGATGAAGTTGCCGGGTTTTCGCTATCTCATCGCCCTGTCTTTTCCACTGGTCGCTACCCTGCGTTCCCTGCTGGTTGGCGCGGGTCTCGGGCATCAGGACATCGAGCGGATGCAGTCCGCGCTCCTGAAAGCCATCCTCCTGCAAGTGGCTCTGTTGAGCAAGCTTTATGTCAAGGAGGGAATTTGGTGACGGAGGCTCCATGAAAAAAATCGACCGGCCACCCAATGCGTTCGGGTTTTTCCAACGGCGACTTTTATTGATGGATAGTGTTTCCGACGTGGATAACGCATTCCAAGGCCACTGACGATGGCGAGCTTATGGAGACGATATCCACGTCCGAAGCGCTACCGCCAATCGAGCGGCAGCCGCATCACCCACGACTCAAACCCTTTTCAAGCGAGGAAGTTGCAATGAACACGTTGACCAAGCTGGTATTTGTCCTGATTTCCGGGCTAACTTTGAGCGCCGTGCTCGCCGCCCCCCAAGGTTTTAACGATGTCACCGCGAATCTGATGGACGCCAACAAGGATGGCATGATCACCAAGGAAGAGTACATGAAGCACAGCAACGACATGGCGGCCTGGGAAAAGATGGATACCAACAAGGATGGGATGCTGGACGCGAATGAAATCAAGATTGGTTTTAACCAGAAATAACCTGAATCATCCGCGATGACAGGCTAAAATGGAGTGGAATAATTCCACTCCATTTTTTGTCGTCTCTTTCCATCCGTTGCCTTTGGGCATTCAACGTCATTTTTGTTATCCCGCCATGACCGCTGCCCTGGGATTCAATCTTACCCGGCCAGGGCTGACCGCGCGGAAATCGGTTTAGGCTTGAACCAAGACAGGATCAATCAATCGTGGAACCCGTAATCGAATCGAAAATAGCCGCGAAACCTGCTATACCTGTTTCAGCAGCTCTTCTCGAAAGGACCCTGGGCATGAATGAAACCGTTTCACAGCCCGCTGATAGACGATCCGCCCTACGCGGCGCTCCCGCCCCGCAATCCGCCGACGAGTGGGATGCCATGCATGTGGCCTTGCGTTCCATCGTCGAAGGCACGGTCACCGCCACGGGCACCGAGTTCTTCCATGCGCTGGTGCGAGAACTGGCTCAGGCGCTGAACGTGCGCCATGCCTTCGTGAGCGAGTTGCTTGAAAGCAAGACGCGCGTGCGCACGTTGGCGTTTTGGTTCAATGGCAAGCCCGTCGAAAATATCGAATTCGATCTGGACGGTACGCCTTGCGAAATCGTCATTCGCGGCGAGACGGTGTATTACACCAGCAAGGTTTACGAGATGTTCCCCCGACACCCCGAGCTGAAGGACCTGGGGATCGAGAGCTACTTTGGCGTACCGCTGGTATCCGAGTCTGGCAACGAAATGATGGGCCACTTGGCCGTCATGCACGACCAGCCGATGGTCAAGGAATTCCGGGGCATGGCGTTGCTCCGGATTTTTGCCACCCGCGCCCGGGTCGAGCTGGAGCGCAAGCGCGCCGAACAGGCGTTGCGCAAAAGCGAGGAACGCCTGGCCAGTGTGCTGGCCAGCGCCATGGACGCCATCATCACGATCGACGACGAGCAGCGCATCATGCTGTTCAATCCCGCCGCCGAAAAAGCCTTTCGTTGTCAGGCGACGCAGGCCGTCGGCCAGCCGTTCGAAACCTTCCTCTCCAAGCGCTTCGGCAATCTGCTCAAGGGGTACTGCCTGGCGGTCCAGCCCGCCATCGTAAGTTCTCGACAACTGTGGGCGCCCGAGGGACTGACCGCTCGGCGCCAGGATGGCGATGAGTTCCCGGTCGAGGCCACGATCTCTCCGCTGGAGATCGAGGGCCGACGATTCTTCACCGTGATTTTGCGGGACGTGACCGAGCGCTGGCGGTCCGAGGAAACCCTCAAGCAGTTGCAACTGGAAAACGTCTATCTTCAGGAAGAGATCAAGATCCGGCAAAGCCCCGGCCACATCGTCGGCGATTCACCGGCCATGCAAGATGTATTCGCTCACGCCGAACAGGTGGCGGGCACCGATTCCACCGTACTGTTGACCGGGGAAACCGGCACCGGCAAGAGCGTCATCGCGCGGGCGATTCACGACCTGAGCGACCGGCGAGACAAGCTGTTCGTGCCGGTCAACTGCGCCGCCCTGCCCGGCGAACTGGTGGAAAGCGAGTTGTTCGGTCACGAGAAGGGCGCGTTCACCGGCGCGATTGCCCAGCGCAAGGGTCGTTTCGAGCTGGCCGACGGTGGCACCCTGTTCCTGGACGAAGTCGGCGAGATGAGCGCCGGCGCCCAGGCCAAGTTGTTGCGGGTGTTGCAGGATCAGGAATTCGAGCGAGTGGGGGGCACTCAGACCTTGAAGGTCAATGTCCGGCTCGTCGCCGCCACCAACCGCGATTTGGCCCGAATGGTCAAGGAAGGCGGCTTTCGCGCCGATCTGTATTATCGGCTGAACGTATTCCCCATTCGTCTGCCGTCCCTGTGCGAGCGCCCGACCGACATTCCGTTGCTGGCCCGGTTTTTCCTGGACAAGTTCACGCGGAAGATGGGCAAGTCGATTCACGATCTCTCGCCCAGGGCGAGCGAGCGGCTCCTGCGTTACTCGTGGCCCGGCAATATCCGGGAATTGCAAAACGTGATCGAGCGCGCGGCCATTCTGACCCGTGGTTCCCTGCTGGAAATCGACAACGCGCTCGAACTTCGTTTGGAAGATCAGGAAACCAAGAGCGCTCCCGAACGATGGGTATCCTTCGAGGAGATGGAACGGGCTTATATCCTCAAGGTATTGGAGCGCACCCGCTGGGTGATCGAGGGCGAGCAAGGCGCGGCGACGATCCTGGATATGAACCCCAGCACCCTGCGTTCGCGGATGCAAAAACTGAACATCCGCAAACCAAAAACTCTCCCCTGAGTTAAATCCTGTCCATTACGCGTATCTCCAATCAACTGGTTCCATTATTATTAAAAACC
>ERZ761607.4657-NODE-4657-length-11908-cov-6.040918_pt1 | contig 11908 bp, 5 predicted proteins | sample MGYA00511164_ERZ761607 | MGnify/ENA primary metagenome ERZ761607 (study PRJEB28899, sample SAMN02445080) | bioreactor sludge metagenome | biome: EBPR sludge | place: Australia: Brisbane, Thorneside Wastewater Treatment Plant | collected 2011-06-22 ...
GTTTCGTCGCTCCACCAGGTCATCAACCAGAACTCCTCGGGACAACCCTGCGGCCGCAGCACCTCCATGCGCACGAAACCCGGCACACGGTCCACCAGGTGTGGACGCGCGCGAAAAGCCTCGCGCACGGCATCGTGCATGTCGTTGGCAACGGTGAAGCGGCTCAGGGCGACGAACATCGCGCTTTCCTTATAAGGCCCATATTAGAGCACGTGCCTACTGCGCCGGCAATCCTCGGCCGCCCCAGCCGTCCAGGTCCGCCGATGCCGGCGGCGGCGCGCAGCCACCGCAGGTGCGGCCATCAACGCCGGGCAGCGGCACTCCCCGGCTCAGCCTTCCCCCTTCCCGAAGCGTTCCTTCCAGGTACGAAAAGCGTCGCGAATCTCGCTCTTCAGGTGCTCGTCGTCCCAGGGTTTGCTGAGGTACCTGTGGATCGAGCCCTTGTTGATGGCGTCGGTGACGGCGGTGATTTCCGAATACCCGGAAAGGACCAGGCGCACGGTGCGCGGATAGAGGGTCTTGACGCGGGCGAGGAGTTCGGTGCCGGTCATCACCGGCATGCGCTGGTCGGAAACGATCACTTCGACGGCTTCGCGCGCCAGGACGGCAAAAGCCGCCTCGGCACTATCGGCAAGAAGCACCCGGTAGCCCTCGCGCCGCAGGAGGCGCCTGAGTGCCGACAGAATGCTCGCTTCGTCGTCGACCAGCAGCACCGTCGGCAGGACATCCTCCTTGCCGCTGCCGAGCGGCAGACGCTTGCCGGCGCTGCGCAGGGTGGCGATCTCGTCGGCGGGAAGGGGTCGCGAGAAGAAGTAGCCCTGCATTTCGTCACAATCGTTGCGCCGCAGATAGTGCATCTGCTCCTCGCTTTCGACGCCTTCGGCCAGGGTGATCTTGCCGAGTTTGTGCGACATGGCGATGATCGCCTGGGTGATCGCGGCGTTGGCCGGATTGCTGGTGATGTCGCGGACAAACGACTGGTCGATCTTGACCACGTCGATCGGGAAACGTGACAGGTAGGCGAGCGAGGAATAGCCGGTGCCGAAGTCGTCGAGCGACAGGCGTACGCCGATTTCCTTGAGGCGTTCGCTGGCGCGGGCGGACAAGGCCACGTCGTTCATCATTGCCCCCTCGGTGATCTCAAGTTCGAGCGTTCGCGGGTCGATCTGGTGCCTGGCGAGGGCGTCACTGACGTTCTGGTAGAGGTTCGCCTGGTGGAAATGGCGCGCCGACAGGTTGACCGCCACCTTGATCGGCGGAAAGCCGGCGTCAAGCCAGGCGCGCATCTGGCGGCAGGCCTCGCCGAGGACCCATTCGCCGATGGCGATGATCAGCCCGCTCTCTTCCGCCAAGGGAATGAAGCGCCCCGGCGGGATCAGTCCCTTCTCCGGATGCTGCCAGCGCAGCAGCGCCTCGAGACCGATCAAGGCGCCGGTCTGCAGACTCAACTGCGGCTGGTAGTGCAGCAGCAGTTGCCGGTTTTCGACGACCTGGCGCAGTTCGCCGAGCAACTCGCGGCGCTGCAGATCGTCCGTGTTCAGCCCCCGGTCGAAGCGGGCGGCGCCATCGCCGCCATCGCGCTTGGCTATTTGCGTGGCACCCGTGGCGCGCGCCAGCAGTTCGCCGGGCTCGTTGCCGTCGGCAGGAAACGAGGCGAAGCCGATCGACGCAACGACTTCGATGCTGCGCTCGCCAATGCTGAAGGCCGGCCGCAGCGCCGCCCGCAGCCGTCCCGAGATCTCCTCGTAGTCGTCCCCCGACGAGAGGTCCGGAACAATCAGCAGCAAGCCGAATTCGTCACTGCCGAGGCGGGCGACGACATCGCTTTCGCGTACGGTATCGGCGAGCCGCTTGCCGATATCGACCAGCAGGCGGTCCCCCTGTTCGTGGCCGAGCGAGCGATTGATGCTGTCGAAGTCGTCGATATCGATGTGCACGACGGCGATTCCGGTGTTGGCATCGGCCACCTGTTTCAGCAGTCGCGTCAATTCGGCGAAGAAACCGATGCGGTTGCGCAGCCCGGTCAGGGCGTCGGTGCTGGTGAAGGCCTCGAGCTGCGTTTCCAGCTCGCGTTGCCGCGTCGAATCCTCACCGATGGCGAAGAAGAAGCTGAGCTGTCCTTCCTGGTCGGTGATCGGCGAGATGGTCAGGCGCTCGGTAAACACGCTGCCGTCCTTGCGCTGATTGATCAACTCGCCGCTCCAGCTGCTGCCGCTGCCAAGAGCGGCCCACATTTCCTGGTAGGTGGACGCCGGCGTCAGCCCGGAGCTGAACATCTGCGGCTTGCGGCCGATCACGTCCTCGGCCGCGTAGCCGGTCATCGCCAGCACCGCCGCATTGGCGAACAGGATGTTGCGCTCGGCGTCGGTGATGATCACCGACAGGGGCGTGTTCTGCGCAATGTCACGAAAGAGCAGCGCCGACTCCAGGCTCCGGTGCACGCGCGTGACATCGGTGCCAATCAAGAAGATCGGTGCCAGGACGGTATCGGCGCCGACGCGCTCCTCGATCGACCATGAGATCCACAGTTGCCGCCCGTCGCTGGTCGTCAAGGGCGCTTCCACCTGCCGCACGCCGCCGCGACCGCCAATGTCGCGAAGCTCGGCCAGGAACTCGGGAGAGTGCAGTAAATCGGCGCCGAGCAGCTCGCGCAATGGCCGCCGGAAAACCTGTCCCAGCCGACTGTAGCCGAGCAGGCGCAGGCCAAAGCTATTGACATACCAGACCTTGAGTTCGGCATCGACGCGAATGACGATCAGCCCAAGGGCGTCGTAGATCGACGCCGATGACGCTTCGCCACTCAAGAGCTGACCTCGGTGTGAAGCGGCGGATCAAGCGGCGGCGGCCCGGCGACCGGCAGACGAATGCAAAAGCAAGTGCCCCGCCCCGGCTCGCTGTCCACGCTGATCGTTCCGGCGTGGCGCTGGATGATCTCCCAGGAGATCGGCAAACCGAGACCGGTCCCCTTGCCGACCGCTTTGGTGGTGAAAAAGGGCTCGAAGATGCGTTTTTGAACTTCGGGCGGCATGCCGCCACCGCTGTCCTCGATCTCGACCCACACCTCCTGGGCTTCGTAGCCGCTGCGCAGGGTAATCGTCCCCTCCTTCTCGATGGCCTGCCCGGCATTGACCAGCAGGTTCATGAACACCTGGTTGAGCTGCGCCGGAATACAACGCACGGCCGGCAACTCGCCAAGTTCGCGCACCACCTTGGCCTTGTACTTGAGTTCGTTCCAGATCACGTTCAGGGTACTCTCCAGGCCGCTATTGAGGTCGGCCTCCTGCCACGCGCCTTCATCGGCGTGCGAAAAATCCTTGAGGTCGGCGACGATCTTGCGCACCCGTGCCAAGCCTTCCGCCGACTCGCCGATCAGGGACGGGATGTCCTCGCGCAGGAAGTCCACTTCAGCCTCCTGCCAGGCCCCTTCGACAGCCAGTCGCGCCGGATGATCGGCCGGCAAGGCGGCAAGCGCCGCTGCGCTGACGTCGATGAGCGCCAGCAGCGCATCGACGTAGGTCCGCAGCGAACCGAGATTCGAACTGACGAAGCCGATCGGGTTGTTGATCTCGTGCGCTACGCCGGCAGCGAGCTGGCCGACGGCCGCCATTTTCTCGGACTGCAACAACTGACTCTGCGTGCGCTCGATGGCTTCCATCGCCTGCTGCAGTTCAGCCTGCTCGCGCAACAGCTCGTGGTTGGTTTGCGTCAGTTCGCGGGTGCGCGCTTCGATCTGCGTTTCGAGGTCGGCGTTGAGCTCGGCCAACTCCCGGCGTGCGGCCCGCAGCTGCGCGTTGCTCGTTTGCAGCGTGCGGTTGCGCACCGTGACAACCCCGTAGAGATCGATCAAGGCCTCGGTGAGCACCGCCTGTGGTGTGTCCTCCTTCGCTTCCCGCACCCGCGCCGCCGCTTCGGCGGCGCTATGACCTTCGCCGATCAGCACCAGCTGCCTGGCCATCACTTGATCGTCGGCCAGCATGTGGAAGCTCAGCCAGTTGGCCAGGAAGCGCAACAGCAGGCGCCCGTCGAGTTCTCCATTGGCGTCGACTTCCTGACGCATCGTGGCCAGCTCTTCGACGAAGGCGCGATGCGCCAGCACCTGCTGGGCGACGCACGCAGGGTCCATGCCGGCCGCGCCCATCAGCCGTTCCTCGTCGCGAAAATGCGTCTGCGCGTAGGTCGAGAGCTGATCGAGCAGCTCTTCAAGGTCAGCGGCCAGGACCGGTTCGCTACGCGAGAGCAGCGGTGCGGCCTCGTTGATCAGATCGACCAGACGCCGATGCTCGCGATCGACGACTTCGATGCCGGTCACGAAATGCCGGCTCCAGTTCATGAAGGTCATGGCCTGTCTCTCTTCTGCGCCTGCTGGCGTGAGCTTGCTGGGGTCATCACTCGGTCCCTGTTGCGGCTTGGCTGGGGTCGATCGGCAGGGTAATCCGGAAAGTCGTGCCGTGACCGATTTCCGAGCGCACAGCGAAGCGCCCATGATGCCTGGCGATGATCGCGAAGGCGATCGACAAGCCCAGCCCGGTCCCTTTGCCGACCGGCTTGGTGGTGAAGAACGGTTCGAAGAGGCGCTTCTGCACCTCCGGCGACATGCCGCAGCCGCTGTCTTCGATTTCAACCCAGACCACATCGACAGCGCTCGCAGCGTCCGTGGAAGCGGCGTCGGCGTCGGTGCCCGTGCCGGTGCGAATGACGATTCTGCCACGCGTTTCAATGGCCTGCGCGGCATTGACCAGCAGGTTCATGAACACCTGGTTGAGCTGCGAGGCCAGGCAGTGGATCGGCGGTAGCGGCGTGTACTGGCGCTCCACCTCGGCCTTGTACTTGAGTTCATTCCAGACGATGTTGATCGTGCTTTCGAGGCCTTTTTCGAGATCGGTCCACTGCCATTCGCTTTCGCCGACGCGCGAGAAATCGCGCAGGTCGAGGACGATCCTGCGCACCCGTTCGAGGCCCTCCTTGCTCTCGCGGATCAGCTTCGGCAGATCTTCGACGACATACGAGTGATCCCGCGCCGCCTTCAGGCGGCGGACTTCGTCAAAGGCGCCGGAGCCGGCCAGCGCCGGCAGCTGCGCCTCGACACGGGCAAAGGCCGCATCGATGGCCAGCAGGTCTTCGACGTACTCGCCGAGGGTGCCGAGGTTGGAGTGCACGAAGCCGATCGGGTTGTTGAGTTCGTGCGCGACGCCCGCCGCGAGCTGGCCGATCGCCGACATTTTTTCCGACTGCAGGAGTTGCAGATGGGCGTCTTCGAGCTTGCCGTTGAGTTCGGTCACTTCGGCGAGGCGCTGGGCCAGCGCCGCCTCGGCCTGCGCGCGACGCCTGATACTCCAGACTTCGTTGCCGACCAATTGCACCGTCTCGACGTCAAAGTCGTCGTAGGCGGCTGCCTTGTTGCCGACGCCGACGACCATGCGTACCCTGCCCTCCTCGATCACCGGCACCGAGATCAAGCGCTGCAGCGGCGCGTGACCCTCGGGCAGGCCGCGCTTGGCCTCGTACTCGCCGTAGTCGTTGAAACACACCGCAAGCCGCTGGCGGCAACAATCGGCCCAGATGCCGGCCTCCTTGATCGGATAGTGATTGTCGAACATCGCGCGGCAACCCTTGAGCGCGCCAGCGGTCCAGGTCGATAACTCGATCGTCTGCTGATCGTCGTTCACGAAGTGCAGGAAGCCAATGCCACTGGCGGTCATCTTTTCGGCCATCTCCAGGCAGGCAGCCAGCAATTCCTTCTCCCCCAGCTTGCGCCCGAGGTCATTGATTTCGAGTAGCGCACGCGCCCGCTCTTCGAGCTGATGGCGACGCGTGATGTCCAGCGTGATGCCCCCGAGCAGCGACGAGTGATCGCCCTGCGAGACGACAAACCTGGTCGTCTGGTAGAAGCCCCCGGCGTAGGCTTCCTCCAGGTATTCGGTCTGGCCGGAAGCGAGCACGCGCCGATCATCGCGGCTGATCTTGTCGCCGAGTTCGCCGGGGAACAACTCGGCGTTACTGCGCCCGACCACCTGCTCCGGGTCCAGATTCAAGAACTCGGCGACACCGCGATTGGCATGCAGGACTCGCAAGTCCTGATCCTTGACATAGGCCATCCCGGGGAGATGGTCGAGAAAATTCTTGAGGATTTCGCGCGAGCGAGCGAGATCACGTTCGGCAGTCTTGCGCGCATCGATATCTTCGATGATCGAGACGAAATGGTGCGGCGTACCGTCGCCGTTGCGTATCAGTGAAACACTGAGATTTATCCAGACGCAGCGACCGTCCTTTCGGAAATAGCGCTTCTCCAGGGTATAGCTGTCGATTTGCCCGCTCGCCAGGCGCGCGAGCTGCGCCAGGTCGAGCTCGAGGTCGTCCGGATGGGTGATGTCCTGGAAAGTCAGGGTGAGGAGCTCCGCCTGCGCGTAGCCGACCAGCTGGCACAAGCGCTCGTTCACGCGCAGCCAGTGCCCGTCGGGAGCCACAAAGGCAATGCCGACGGCAGCCTGGTCGAGCGCCGCGCTGAGGTCGGCTTCGCTGGCCCGCAACAGGTCCTCCGCGCGCTTGCGCGGCGTGATGTCCTGCACCAGGGCGACGAAGTGGTCGATCGAGTGGTCGGAGCGACGAATGGCCCGCGCCGCAATGTACGCATCGACAATCTCACCGCTTTTGCGAATGAAGCGCTTGTCGAGCTCATAGGCATCGATTTCGCCGGCCAGTACGCGGTTGAAGGACGCCACGTCAGCGGCCAGATCGTCAGGGTGGGTGAGATCTGCCCAGGTCATGCGGAGCAGTTCGTGGTGCTCATAGCCAAGAATGTCGCATAGCGTCTGATTGATCTTCAGCCAGCCCTTTTCCAGCGATGTCGTCGCCATGCCGATCATCGAGTTCTCGAATACGCTACGAAACAGTTGCTCGCTCTTCGCCAGCACATCCTCCTGGCGCTTCTCGGCGCTGATGTCGAGAACCACGCCGCTAAGCGTCTGCCGGGTAGCGTCCGGCGCGCTGACCAGATGGGCAACGCTTTTCACCCAGCGCAGGCTGCCGTCGGCAGGGCGGACGATTCGGTACGCGACCGCAGGCCCGTCGGACTCGCCGCGCAGGAGGCGCCGAAAAGCGAGATCGAGCGCCTGGCGGTCGTCGGGATGCGCCAGCGCCAGCCAGCCCGGCCAGGTATGCGGGTATTCGCTGTCGGTACCGGAAATAGCGTACAAGGCATCGCTGACGGCAAAGCGCTGGCTCTCGATATCGTAGGAGAAAAGCGCCAGACCAGCGACCTGCTGTGCCTGCCGGACCCATTCATCGCGTTCGATCAGTCTCGCCGTTGTCGCCGACTGCTGCTTCCAGCTGCGGCAGAGTAGCCAGCCGAGCAGCGTGGTCAGCAAGGCGAACAGCGCCATACCGGCAGCACCGGCGGCGGCTGTCTTGCGCCAATCGGCGAGCAGTACGCCAGCCGGCAGCCCGACAACGGTATAGAAGCCGAACGCTTCACTGCGCTTGTAGGCGACCAGTCGCTCGCCATCGTCGCCATGGCTGTGGAAGAGACCACTCTCTGGCGAACGTGCGGCCGCGTCGCGCAGCGCAGCTAAGGATGGCTGCTGGCCTGCGGTCGCGGGCTGCGCGGCGACCCAGCGGTACTGCGCGTCGATCAGCCCGACGTAGCTGTCCGCGCGCGGCAAAAGGCCAGCCAGCATGTCCTGCAAGCGAGCGATGGGGATCGATGCCAACACCACACCATGGAAGTGTTCGTCCGCCGCTCCGAGACGGCGCACCAGGATGATCAGCCGCGTGCCGGTGGTCCGGCCGAGCAGGGGTGGCGTGATCTGCAGCCCGGCCTGCGGATCTGCACGCAAACGAGTGAAATAGTCCCTGTCGGCAATATTGATCCTTGCTGCGGCCTGGCCGTCTGGCGAGTAAACGATATTGCCGGCGGCATCGCTGATGCGCATGAAGGACACTGCCGGATGGCGCTGGCGGACACGTTCCATCCAGCGCTCGAAGTACAGCCCCCCCATGGCCAGCTGATTGGCATACTCGTCGGCGACCGCCCGCAGGCTGAGGTCGATCCTGGCGTACTGGCTGTCAATATCCTTGCTGATCAAGCGCGCGAGGTTCGCCGCCTCCTCCCTGAACCTCAGCTCCTCGCTGCGCCGCGAGTCCGCGAAGACATAGGCCAGCGCAACGGCCACCAGCACATTGATGCCGACGATGCCGACAATGAGGTAGCGAATGAAACGCGGAGCCGCTTGCCATTCGCGCACCCCCTCACCAGCAGCTGGGACGAGTTGAGATGCCGCGTGAGGCGCGCTACGCTCGGTCATATTTTTCCGTTATTTCCCGGTCGGCACTTCGGGGACTTCGGGGACTTCGGGGACTTCGGGGACTTCGGGGACTTCGGGGACTTCGGGGACTTCGGCACCAGCGAAACCGGCCAGCGCCAGGAACGACGGCAGGAATGTCGCTCTCGAGCTGCGGTAGTTTGCTGCACGCCTTAGCATACGGCCAGCGAATCAAAAAGACCATCCCCGAGCACCGGAATACAGCCCGGCCAGCGGCGCCCGGTCGGATTGCTCGCCGGAACGCTGCCCGGCGGACTCGGCGATGACCCGCAGCAGGCTCTCTGCTAGAGTGCACGGCTGCAATGGCGACGTTCAGGAGAGCGCAGGAAGATGCGGACGACAGACAGGCTGCGCACCACCGACGTGCTGACACCATCCAGTGAGCGGCGCCCGCCTGTCGTAGGGCGGCGCCCGCCGATTTTCGGCCGGCTGCGGCAAGCATGAAGCTGAGCATCCGCCAGGGCCTGCTGCTGCTCATCGCCCTGGCCAGCATCACGCTTGCCGCCGTCGCCGGCGTCGGCATGTGGGGCACCTGGCGCGGGCAGGAAGGCTTGCGCCAGGTCCTTGCCGAAGAAGTCGAACCGATACAGCAGCTGATTCGGATCGACAAGCTGCTCGGCAGCCTGCCGGGACACCTGTACGGCGTGCTCAATGGCGATTTTGGCGTGTACGGGGCGCGCCAGCACCTGCTCGAAATACAGAAGGCCGTGCCACTGGCCTGGCAGGAATATCGTCGAACCACGGCGAAGCTTTCCAACATCGCTGAAGGGAACCTGATCGCGAGCATCGAGACCGGCATGGCCACCCTACCGCACGCCCTTGACCGCCTTGACGGTGCGCTCGAGGCAGGGGACTTGCCGGCCATCGCCTTCCTCCTGAAAGAAGACTGGTGGGCCGTACGCCTGCAGATCGTGACCCCGGTCGGGAAACTGATGACTCTCCAGCAGGAACACGTTGCCGAGGCCTACGCTGCGGCCCAGGACGTCTACCGGCAGACGCTGCTCGGCACCGCGCTGGTGCTCAGCGTCGGCCTGGCGATGTTCCTGCTCTTCGCGCGCCATCTCTTTCGCTATGTGCTCCACAAGCTCAGCGTCATCGAAGACGCGCTCGGGCGCATTGCCAGGGGCGATCTCGAAACGCGGGTCGGCGGCAGCCATCGCGGCGAGTTCGGGCGCATTGTTCTGGCGCTGGACCGCACCGCCGACACCTTGCGCGAGGACCGCCAGGCCATCGACCTGCTGCAGCAGCGCCAGGCATCGATCCTTGAGTCAATGGCCGAAGGGCTTTACGGCACCGACGCCCGCGGCCGCATCACCTACGTCAATGCCGCTGCCGAACGCCTGCTTGGCCGGAGCGCCGCCGAAATGCTCGGCCGGGAATCGCACCCCCTGTTCCACCACTCGCGGGCCGACGGAACGTCCTATCCGGGCGAACAATGCCCGCTCTACGCGACCCTGCTTCGCCAGGAGGTGTGCACTTCGGCCGAGGAGGCTTTCTGGCGCAAGGACGGTAGCCACTTTCCGGTCGAATTCACCGGTGCGCCAATCATTGCCGACGCACGAACAGTCGGCACGGTGGTCGTTTTTCGCGACATCAGCGAGCGCCGCGCCGACGAACTTGCCCGACAGCGACTGCTCGCCGAATTGCACCAGCGCAACGAGCAGTTGAACGCCATCAAGGACGAACTGAGCCGCAAGGAGGAGGAACTGCGCCTGGTCCTCCACCACCTGCGCGATGGCGTCATCACCGTCGACGCCAGGGGGATGATTCGCTCGGCCAATCCGGCGATCTGCACGATGTTCCAACAGCCGGCCAGCGCGCTGCAAGACGAGGATCTGCGAATCCTGATTCCGCCCGACTACCGCGCTGCCCATGCCCAGGGCCTGAACCGCCATGCGACGACCAGCGAAGCGCAGGTGCTCGACCGGCTGGTGGAGCTGGAAGGGCTGCGCAGCGACGGCTCGCGTTTCCCGATCGAGCTGTCGATCAACGCCTACGCCGTGCGCGGCGAGCGCTTCTACAGCGGCATCATTCGCGATATCAGCGACCGCAAGGCCGCCGACCGCGCCTTGCATGCGGCACTGGAACAGGCACAGGAATACCTCGACGTGGCGCTGGCGGTGATGGTGGTCATCGATTGCGACCTGAGCGTGCGCCTGATCAACCGCGCGGGCTGCGCGTTGCTTGGCCTGAGCGAAAGCGAAATCGTCGGCAGCAACTGGTTCGATCACTTCATCCCCGCGCCAGAACGCGAATCCCTGCGCAGCAGTTTCCTGAATTGGCTGGCTGGTACGCCAAGCGGCGTGATTGCGGCGCACAACCACAACGACATCCTCACCGCCGACGGTCGCGTGCGGCGCGTGGCATGGAGCAACGCCCTGCTTCGCGACGAGTCGGGTACGGTGACCGGCAACCTCAGTTCCGGCATCGACGTGACCGACCAGCACGCTGGCGAACTGCAGCTGCACGCGACCATCGAGCGCCTGACCGAGCTCAACCACAAACTCGAGGAAGCGCAGAACCAGTTGCTGCAATCCGAGAAAATGGCCTCCATCGGCCAATTGGCGGCAGGGGTGGCGCACGAGATCAACAACCCGATCGGTTTCGTCAACTCCAACCTCGGCAGCCTCAGGAGCGAAGTCCATGACCTGCTGCACGTCATCGACGCCTATGCGGCGGCGGACCCGATTCTCGCCGGGCATCCGGAGCTAATGGCCACGATCCGCCAGGCCCGGGACGCCGCCGACCTCGACTACCTGCGCGACGACGTCGGCACCCTGATCGACGAATCACTGGACGGCCTACAGCGGGTGCGCAGGATCGTCCAGGACCTCAAGGACTTCTCGCGCGTCGACACCAGCGAGTGGGCTTTCGCCGACCTCGAAGCCGGGCTCGAGAGCACCCTGAACATCGTCCGCAACGAGATCAAGTACAAGGCGGAGGTGCACAAGGAATTCGCCGGCCTTCCCGAAATCGAGTGCATCGCTGCGCAGGTCAATCAGGTCTTTCTGAACCTGCTGGTCAACGCCGCACACGCCATCGAAGGGCGTGGAACGATCATCCTGCGTAGCGGCGCTGATACCCAGGAAGCATGGATCGAGGTCGAGGACAGCGGCAGCGGCATTGCCCCGGAGCATCTCACGCGCATCTTCGAGCCCTTCTTCACCACCAAGCCGGTCGGCCAGGGTACCGGCCTCGGCCTCTCGCTGGCCTACAGCATCGCCCAGCGCCACGGCGGACGGCTCGAAGCCAGCAGCCAGGTCGGCAGCGGATCGAAGTTTCGCCTGCTGCTGCCAAGGGAGCGGGAGCGGGAGCAGGAGCGGGGTGACGCGCCAGCCCCCGCAGACGCCGCACCGCCTGGGTAGGTCGCAAGCTGAGACCGATGGCGGACGAGGAGACGGCCATGCCCGAGGTGGTCGCGCTCGCCAACGGCAGACCGATCTGGATGTGGACCGCGGGCGTTCCGGTCGAGCCGGCGGCGCGCGAGCAGCTGCTGAATACGGCCCGCCTGCCGTTCATTTTCCACCACCTGGCAGTGATGCCCGATGTGCATCTCGGCAAGGGCTCGACGATCGGCAGCGTCATCCCGA